>Ga0209816_1000103_pt1 | contig 66054 bp, 88 predicted proteins | sample CoawatmetaG01DNA_FD_187509 | JGI IMG/M metagenome (GOLD analysis project Ga0209816, IMG submission 187509) | Marine microbial communities from the West Antarctic Peninsula - Coastal water metaG017-DNA (SPAdes) (version 2) | ecosystem: Environmental > Aquatic > Marine > Coastal ...
TAAGAACCTGGGGTCTTTGTTGTTGTGAAGAAAGGTAGACTCTCCATTCCTTACTCTAGAGACTGCACCCCATACAGATGCAGGGCTTCTCTTTAATTCTCTCCCAATTACAGGGAATATTACAAGTTTATACTTGAACTCTCTTGCTGTATTGCAAGCTACTAACAGCTCTTCGGCTGTCCAATGCTTAACGTTTCTCATGTTAAATTGTTTTATATAAATTAAATTGTTTTACTTTTCAGGGACATTATCGTCCATATTCATCATCAACTCATTGTACACGTACTTAAACTCTTCTGCTTTTAATCTCCACTGCATGGCTATAATAAGTAGATCTTTTTTACTGTGTGCTTTTAACGCGGATTTGATTTGTTCTTTGGACCATGAAGCCAGAGGGTCAGTTTCTATGTCTTTATTTAAACTCATATTTTTATAAATGTATTTGTTTTGTTTTTTAACTTCTTAGTTACCTTCACCCTTGCTCTTAGCTTTCTAGCGGTTGTGTTCGCTTCCTTCTGTATTACAGCTAGGGTAGCCTCAAAGGCATAAGTAGTAGCTTTCTGATTAAGCTTATCTACAACCTCATACACATCATTACTGTACGCAAGTATATCTCTTATTTCTCTAACACCCAAAAATCTTTTCATGTTATTTATATTATGTTAATAAAAAAGGGAGCTCATTGTGCAGCTATCCAAAGCTAAGTAAGGTCTTCACCTTTTTCTTTTAGAATGAAACACACGAACTCCCAATTATATTATGTTTCTTCAAACACGATCCATGCATCATCCTCATCAGGAGATATGTTTACTATGTTCTCGGCTTCTTCTCTTGTTAGATCAGCGTATAACATATGCTTATGGTTAGTTGCTTTATACACTCGTTTTACTGTGTATGTTTTCATGATGTCCATCTATTTCTTATCGTCACCCATACTGTAGCTTGAAGGGTAGACGGGTTAATATTATATTTCTTAGCTACTTTCTGACAATCTTTTTCTAGTAGTTTATACTGTAAAGGAGTGACTGAAGTTTTACATTCTTTAGGAGAGGAGCTTCGGGTTTGAATAGCTCTAAGGTGCCACTTATCTATAGTGACCTTGTTAATATCCTCCCCGCTTATATTTTTTGCAAAGGCATATGTTTTAGGTGATTGTTTTAATATCTTTATATCTCCACGAGCTATAGCAAAGGCTTTCAGCTTGTTGTTATTGTAAGTACAAACCTTAACCTGACTAGGTAAGATGCCTTTTTTCACAGCATCCAGCACTGTGTGTGCATCGATTTTATTCCTACCCCATCTATTATTAGGAGATAAAGCGGACACGACACCCGCACAAATAAGTGGCGGGGTATCGAATCTTAGAGAAAGAATTTTAACATAATCCTTAGCCTCATTGTACCATACTTTGCCCGACTCACGTTCCTGTAGTGTGGACTCGTTATACCAATATTTTAAAAGGCTTCTACCTTTTGTTCTGTCTTGTAGCGTCATGATGTATAGTTTTGTCCGCTTGAGCGGACGTTATTGTATTGAGCCTAGCGAAGGATTCGAACCTTCTGATAACTACCCCCGAACCAACAGTAGTAGACACCCCCATCTTCCAATCGTGGGCTAGGACATATTTCATTTTGTATTGTATTGCAAGCTATGAAATCGACTTGTAACTACACCTTTTCTTTTCGTTTGCATTATCTTAAGTTGAGCATTTTCGTTGGGATTAGAGGTTAAAAGACACTTTTCTATAGCTTTAAATAGCAGCTTCGTATCATAGCTGTTTAGTCTTATTGGTTCTTCCTTCATTGTTATGTTCTTTAATAAATTCTGCTATTAGTTTATTGTTGTTCATTTTGATTTGTGCTTTATTATTGTTCCGCATATAACCTCCCCAATCATCTCCATTATATACTCGTTGTCATCAAATGTAGCTATGAGTATAATCTCGGCTTCCGCTTCGGTTATCTCTACATCTAATTCTTTTGCTCGTATGAGTACGTCCTCAGCACTCCACTTAAGTTCGCTTCCGTTGTAGTATTTCATTTTAATTTAATATTTCGTTATTCATGTAATCCGTATTTGTCTATGTACTCTCCTATTGTTCGTCTTAGCTTACCTACTTTGAGTTCATACATGTTTACTCTTTCTGAATAAGCAAGTATGGTTTCTTGTAGCTGCTCGATTTTTTTATCTTTGTCCATTCGTTCTCTGTTTTTAGCTCGTTCTTGTACTCCCATAATTACATACAGTCCATACATTCATTTATATCTTTGTCTTCATCGAAGCATACGCTCTCTGTGCGATCACCACATGAATCACAGGTATACTTGCTTAAGATATCGTTATTGCTATGGATTTTGAATCTATTCAGAAGCCCCTCGAACTCATCGTACTTCTCGTTGTAGAAGTCCTGAGCCTCACTGCTGAGCAAGGTCTCGTATGAGCCTTCAAAAATCTTACGCTCTTCGTATGTGTCTGCACCATAGTTCATCTCTGTTATCTGTGTGGTTAGCTCGTCTAACAACTCCATGAATTCTGAGTTGTCTACGTATATTTTATCAGTCATGTTTTCTTATATGGTTTAGTTGTCTACCTAGATCGAGTATGTTCTCACCTTCTGCTATACATAGGTTGTAGTGTTGCCTCCATGCATCGCATGAAAGAAAGTTGTTGAACCAATCGAGATACATAGATTCTATTTGTGTGTTAGTGTAGTTCATATTCGTGGTAAAAAGTGTTCGTCTTTATTAAGCAGCCCTCTTATGTCGTGTGCTATATCAGACATAAGTCCCACTCCACCATTGATTTTATATTCGCGATCCAACTCTACCAATCGTTTACTCCAATCCTCGTTATCTATACATACTTGTACGATATACCATAAGTTTTCTTCAAACCATTCGGGTAGGTTATCCTTTACTATATCTATAGCTTGTTTTGATACCTTCGTGTTAGGTATTCCTTCTAATGTTTCTTGACTCATAATTTTATTGTTGCGTTTACTGTTTCAGCACACTCCATAAGGAAGTCATCATCCCAATTTATAATCCCCATCTTGTGTCGCTTTATTTCTTTCTCAGTCAAGTCGGGGTAAAAGAACTTCTCGATAAACTCGGTACGTGTCATAGTCGGTGGCTTTTTGTACTCATCCACCATCTTGCATATGTCATCGTATATCTTATCCTTGTTGCCCTTGAGTCCGAAGTAACGCTTGACATCAGTAACTTTCCAATGTCTATTCGGTTTCATGCCTCGTCTCCATAGCCCTAAGTCTCGCTTGGATACGATCAGGTTGTACATACCTTTGGATGATGCACCTCCGTTGATGCTCATGTCTTTTTCTAAGTCCGTTTCAAATTGTGTCATGATGTATAGTTTTGTCCGCTTAGGCGGACGTTATTGTATTTCAATTAGTTTTCCGTTAACCTCTTCGTACTGGTGTTCGCTCTCGTCTTCCCATACAGTCCAGTAAAGGACATCTTGTTCGACTGCCTCTTCAAGCATTAAGTCATCGCTTTGACTATCGTATGTACCGAACTCAACATCTCGTAGCCAAGCAATTACATCCTTCTCGTACTTGAAGTATTGCTCGCCATCGCCTTGCAACCAACCTTCGTTCATTCCTTCGCTCGTTATAGAGCATTTACGTGCGTATTTCATTTGTTATCCTTTTTCTGATGCCCATCCTAAGTCCTCAAATATTTTCTTGCCATTACGTGGCGGCTTACCTATCGGTATGCGGTAGTCGTGAGGGAAGGCTTCTTCTATCCTTCGTTGGTTATCACCATCTGCCTTGAACCACGCTTCTATAAGAGATGTTTCAAAACCCCCTGCATGTTTTAGCTGCTTTTGCAACTGCTGTATGTGTTCGTTGTGTGTCATTTTAATTCGTCTTGTACGTTTTCTAGTGCCATTTTGTAGCCGAATTGTATAGCCATTTGCATTAGCAATAGGTCCATAGAACCATTATTTGCAGTTGCAAACGATTCTAAATAATCTCTGTCCTGAGGTGTAGCTACGATACCTTTACCTAGCTTGCGCATCTCTTCCTTGATGTAGTCTTCTATATTCATTTGATGATAGCGTTTTGTCCGCTTGTGCGGACGTTTTCAATAATACTCATGGCTTTGTCCATGGCGTAGGTGCGTTGTTGCTGCATTGTACCCGCAAGTTGCGGTGTAGGTAGATTTTCAATAAGGCACACTGGTGTAATCTGATATGTCTTATCCTCTCGTTGGATAGCATTAGCCATCTCGTTTGTGTGGTGAATCTTGTCTTGTAAGGTCATTCTATTATAGGTTTTGTCCGCTTGTGCGGACGTTATTAAATTCATTATCTATGTCTTGCATTGCTTGTTGCATTGCTTGTAGTTCTTCTTCGTTCATTGCAGTATATCTTTTATGATTTGCATTATAATAGCCGTTGATATTGCGACTACAAATATATTTACTATTGTCATTTTGCTTGTATTTATTATGTTAATAGATGTTATTTTGTCCGCTTGGGCGGACGTTTTACGCTTCGATTAATTCAGTCAGTTCGATGTCGACTAATTGCTTCAATAGTTCCGCTTTGACTGTTCTAGTCATGTCTTCCAGTACTGCGAGTACTTCGCTTAATTCAGATTTGGTTTTTAGTTTACCTTCACTGTCAAGGCTTGCGCTAATTCCTTTTTCATCTTCTGTTTTGGGTCTACTTAAGTTGCATTTATTGGGGGCTTTTAGTGGTGTATCCTTCAAGAATTTCAACAGGTCTGATATCGATGCGGTGGGCTGACCTTTTAGCGATTCGATGTATTTTTCAACGTCTTCGATTTTTGTGGTGGATGCGTTTCTTATATCGCCGAAAAAAGTTTTCTTGTATCCATACAGTTCACAGAGTCCATCTCTGTCAATACCTAGTTTTTTCTTGTTTGCTTTCCAGTAATCGTAACCTTGCGAGCATAATTTGCCCATTTCGAGTTGAGTATAAAGGCTTTCTATTGTGCCCTTGTTAGCCTTCGCGCTGAGTACTTTTACGCTCTCTACATTTTTGTTTAAAATTGAATCCATAATTTAACTATTTATTTATTTATATATACACCCTAACTTTTAGGGCATGGTTTTAATTGGTTGCCATTTTGGAATTAATCCCGCGCAGGTTCACGCATCCGTCCTATGTTTTGTCCGCTTGGGCGGACGTTTTTATCTCGTCAATTCGCGCTGCTTTGCTTTGCGCTTATGTTCACGTTCACGCGCTCGGTCAATTTTGTAGCCGTAGCCAAATTCGATGTTGTCCGCTTTGCGCTTACTGTCCGATGCCCTGCGTTTAGAGTTTCGCTTAACAGCCATGGGAGGGTGATTTCGCAGCGTGTCCGTGGGTCGCTTGCGGTTTCTGTGCTCGCTATCGCCCTTTATATATTTTATCGTTTCATTAATCATATTGCAAATATTCATTCATTGTTTCTAAGCATCCAAACATTTAACAAAATTTGGGAGCATCCCATTTATCGGTGTATTTATTAACTGTGTGTGCTATCTCGTTATTCATACCACAAAGATGGGGTGATGACTTTCGCCCATCCTAATAAATACTGTTAACGAATGTTAAAACTGTAATTAACTGATTATCAAGTAGTTATAAGTGTTATTTGGTTAACTCCCTCATAATCAACGAGTTACACGAATTAGAGCTGAGCTTTGCCATTTTATACATAGAACCCCGCACATGTACGCGCGCACGTGAAACAAAAACTTTTATTCTAACCATTGATAATCAAGCAGTTACGAAATTAACTTTATTTAACATACTCTAACTAACTGAGTATCAGTCAATTATGCGAGGTTTAACGATCTCAACCATAGCTGTATACTAGTATCACTACATCAAAATAAACGGCTTAAAACGGCTTAAAATCGCCTTAACATTAATTAACAAATAAAAGGTTTTGTAAGTAGTTGGTTTTGAATGGTTTAAAAACAATTAACATAGCGGTGTTAGTAAGTATTAACAATGAATGTCGAAGTTGAGCAAATATGTTGTAGGTACTCATAAATGAGTTATAATAATTATTATGTAAACCAAGAGGGGTATTGTACTAGTTCTTTAAGTCCCTATATACTAACGACATACAACACAACACTTAAATAATTACTACGTTTAAAGCCTGTTAACTTACTGATTGACAACGAGATACATGTAGTGTATACATACAATCAAAACTAAATACTAGCAGTAGATACCTAACTCACTGGTAATCAATGACATACCATCAACTAGTTAATGTAGTCCTTCAATAGTATGGGGTTAACTGATTGCAAATCAATAAGATACCAGTAAAAGCTGAATATGTACGGCAAAAAAGATGAATATACAAGGGTACGGGGTTAAAAAATGTTAATTCCGATTAGCAAATCTATCGCCCTAGGTTATATATAATCCCCATTCTAAACATTTCTACAATTTTTTTACGATTGCGGTCCTCGAACCATGTTTTTTTGTCCTTTGCGATCTCTATTTACTTAAAGCTTTACTTTAACTAACCCTTCTAAACGCTTGACTACGTTATACTTAACCCTTATTATTTAAATCTTCTCTAAGGACTTGACTTTTCAAAAAAAAAGTGGTAACTTAGCAGCGTATTTAGCGGGTACCGTGTACAACTACCGAAATATTTTGTTTTGTATACGAGAGCTAGTCTTACCGACACTGATCTAATATGTACAGTGGTATACGCCCTCACTATATCCTGTTGTTAAAAGGCCTTCCTTTAGCAATACACGTAGAGTTCTTTTAGTTATCTTTGCTTTATGCCTAGAGTACGTAAATATCATAATGGGGGGAAAGGACCTGGACACCCACATTCTAAAGCTCAAACACCATCAGATTCGAAGGAGTTTATAGAAGAGTACTTTAAATCTTTAAAGATAGATCAAAACAGCGATTATCCAGGATCATATTCCGATACACAACGAGAATATCTCACAGGGTATAAGGGTTCTGACTGGAGTACTATGTATGGGGAAAAAAACCTTTCTGCTCAAGAGTCTAGGGAAATGATAGAGTCTTTGGTGGACTATATAAAAAATAGATCGGTAAGTCGTAATGTAAAATCTAGAAAAGTTGCGCTAGACCACTATAATTACTTATTGAGTTTAAGTGATGAGGACCTACCTAAGAGTTACCGAAGTGGCGCTGAACTAGCACCAGCTTTTTTTGATACATCAATGATGGATAAAGTGCCTTTATTGGGGCCTCCTAAAAACAATCAACCTTTAAAGCAGTTGATGAAGAGTAATGCATCTGTACCTACGTCTAAACGCAATACAGAGCTTATGTACAAGCTTAACGCTAATATGCGTACTGGGCAAGAACCTGACAAGTATAAAGTTTGGGATGAGAAAGGTAAGAAGTGGAGTATGAGGGATGTGGAGCCTGAGGAGTTAGAGTACTATAGAAATAAAAATAAGATTCAAGAGAGGCAAAACATAAAGGCTTCTTTTAACCATGGGGGTAGAGTAAGAAAATATCAAGACGGTGGTGATGTAAATGACTTGCTTAAGATGCTAAATGCATTTGGAAGTGCAGATCCTAAGGATAAAGAGGTGTTATCTAGCTTAGTATCTGAGAGTACTCAACCATCAGGATACACTGCACCAGTCCTACCTGAAGAGAAGAAAATAGACTTAATACCTAAGCCTAATTACGGGTTTGACAGAGAATTAAGTGGATCAGAAAGGGCTTCTATGGAGATGTATGGCTTTCCAGGCGGCGGATCTAATGTTACAAGTGATTGGAGAACAACTCTAGCCTCTCTTGTACCTGCCGTTGCAGCTGCACCTGGTGGATTAGGGTTAATAGGGAGCGGATTTAATACTTTATATACCCCTATGACTTGGGCTATACCAGGTTTAAAAGGCTTAACGGGGCATCATGTCTTGAGTGCTATGGGGCTTAATCATATGATTACAGAGACGCCAGAAGCTATAGGGGAGTTTATAGAGAACCCTTCTCCTGGTCAAGCCCTTCATGTAACATGGGATGCATTAATGGGTGTTCCAGCTATAAGTATGCTTAGAAAAGGTATCCCAGCTTCAATAAAAGCCTTTCAAGAAGCTAAAACATTAGCTAGATTTAAAAGAGGGGCGGCTGGAGAGGGTACTTTCCTATGGGATGATACGGCAAAGGACTGGAGAAAGATGACTCAGGCAGAACAAGAGTGGTTTAATCTTGCTGAAGAGGCAAACCCTAAGCTTATATCGTCTATTACTGAACCAGCAGCTTCTCAGGACCCTTTACAACAACTAGCTGGCAAAAAACCTAAAGTAAAAAATAAGAAATACGAACCTGTGAATGCGTACGAGGAGAGTAATGTGGCTCAAACCACATCTACTTCATCAATCCCTTTTAGTAAAGAAGTATCTCAACTCTATGGTGGTTCTGATAAAACGGGCATGAAGACGCTAAATAAACAGATTGATTTTATTAAAAACAACATTGTAAGTTTAGAGAAAGGAATAAGCGAAGCTCATTATGACACCTGGGGTGATCGAGCAGCAGATATTAATAACTATACCTCCCAATTAAACAATTTTAAAAATGCTCTAAAAAGAGCTAAAGATATACAAAGCGAACTCGGTTTTGGTGTCGATAATACTGGTGTATACCAATACCCATCGTTTATGACGGGTAGTAAGATAGAGAAGCAGGTTTCACCTAAAGACGGGACTATAGCTAGATCTGCATTAGAACAGTTAGTAAAGAATAAAAACACTAGAACTAGTGAAGCTACAGCTGTTAAAGATGTTTTAGGTGAATTTGAAGGCAAGAGGATCCCGTATGAAAATTTTAAACAGTCTTTAGCTTTAGATATACGTTCTGCTGATATTATACCTACAAATGTATATTCTAATGTAGGGATCCCAGAGTTGTCAGAGTATAGAAAGTGGAAGTATAATATAACCACAAAAACTAATCTTTATAAAGATGCTTCTTTAGGGTTAACAAAAGAAGGGGAGAGTCACTTCCCAGATACTCCTCATAGCTTCTGGATAAGAAGTTTCCCTTATGAAAACTCATTAAGAATCCTAGAGTGGCAAACGGATGTAGGGAAGTTAAAAATTCCTTCAAATGTCCTTCCAGGATCTAAAGAGGCTGCAGATTATTATCCTGAGCAAATAAGTGGGAGTGTCTTTGATGGGGATCCAGATGTAATGCTTAGTGTAGATAAGCAGATTAAAATATTTAAACATCAAATAAAAAACCTAAAGAGAGATTATAAAGGAAACGAATTAGGTTATGAAGATACTTTAGCAAAAATGGAGAAAGGTTTAAAAATAGCATTAGACCATCGAAAGCAAGCTATGAAAACACCTAGTTTTAAGGAGGTAGAAGCCGCTGCAGAAGGCCTCTCACTTAAGTTTTTAAACGAGTCTCTTTTAGATGCTGCGAGACAAGGTAAGAAGTATTTAGACGTACCTACAGCGGAAACGGTATTTACTATTGAGGGGTGGACAAAACCTAATGATGTTAAGTTAGATCCTTTATATGAGGAACAATCTGACATAGTTAAGCTTTATGATACTAATTTCCCACGTATAAGTTCATATTCGCTTGATGGGACAAACGAAAGAATTCAAGCTATTAATAACGTCGAGTCCAGAGTTGGTGTAGAGGCGTTAATAAAAAATACAATTAAAGAAAAAGAGGTAATTTACGATCTATTAATTAATAGTATTGAAAAGAACAACCCCGTTGCTATAGGTGTGTTTTATAAATTAAATAAAGGTGCGGATTTTGAGGATATGTACTTAGACCTTAAACAGGCAATGGCAGTAGAATACGATAGTGGTATAAAACCGTTGACTTTTTCAAAAAAAGTAAATGATCTAAAAAAGAACTACTTAATTGAGATTAAAAAGATTAAATCTTTAGATGCTAAAAAAGCACAAGAGAATATAATAAAGTATAAAGCAAGTCAAAAGAAAATAGATAATATAAAATCTCGCCCTTTTGATATTAAAGATATAGGTGGGGAGAACCCTACAGACGAACAGAAAAAGAAGATGGCAGAGTTCTATTCTTTAACCGAAGACTACAGAAATACCCCTAAATTATTTAAAAGCACATTTGGTACAGATGCTATTCCCTTTACGGATGAGTTTGGTAATACATACAACCGTGTCGTAGTCCCAGAAAAGTTCTTCCAAACAGACCCATCTAAACCTTTAGAGATTAAGACATATAAAAAAGGGGGGTTATTAAATAAGCTTGTAAAAAAATATCAAGACGGTGGGGGTATTTTTAAAAAACTAAGACAAAGAAGGGCTGATCGTAGAATAGAGAAAACACCTGTTAGAGATGCTAGTAGCCAGGAGGTATTAGAAATGCTTGCTAGTTACGGGGCTGACAGCCCTATGATGCAAGGGGAGTACGATCCTAGAGAGAAAGAGATCGTTATGTATAAGGATGATCCAGATACACTTAAGCACGAACAGGTACATGCAACACAATATGGTCCTTTACAACGCTTAGCTAAAAGAATGAATGATGAAAGGAGCGCTAGGATACAAGACCCATCAAAGAGAAAAGCATATAGAGAGCTTACTAGCGGGAGAAATATGGTTGACGATAGATCGTTCAATCCTGCTGGTCAGTATGTTTTAGGTAAAGGGGAAGAGTTTGAGGCGGTATTAGACACAGGTGTAAATGCAGCAAAAGAAAAAGGAGTTAACTTTAACGCTTCGTTTGAGGAAATACTTTCTCAATTGAAAAATATACCTTCCCCTACTAATAATATGAGAGGTTTAATGAAGTTTATGAGTAATAAGTTTACTAAAGAACAAAGGGATTTAATCCTTAAGTCTATAAGATGAATATAAATAGAAGAACTATTCCAGGTATGAGGGTGAGGAAGTTCCATAACGGAGGGAAAGGTCCTGGACATCCTCATGGAGATCTTAACACAGCTAAATTAGACAGCATATTATCCTCTAGTGTAGATTCTCCTATTTTTGAATTCTCTGAATTTAGGGATTTAGTAGGTACTCATGAAGGTGGTATTGGGGCTTATTCCGCTAGTCAAATAGGAGGAGGTCCAGGAAAAGGGAGATATCAATTTGACGAAGAATCAGCTAAAACAGCTTATAATAGATTAAAAACTATAGCTACCGATAGAGGCTACAGTATTCCTGAACTAACTAACGAGGATTTTAAGAACATGGATAAGGTTTCCCCAGAGATACAAGATCTTCTGTTTACGGCTAATATTGCAAAATCTCCAAGTACTTCCATAGCTACTATATTGACTGATAAGTCTCAGTGGGATAATCAATGGCTTGACGGTCATTGGAGGGGGAAGGATGAGGATAAAGAGACGAGACGAGCGTCCTTTAAGCACACTCAAGAAAATATGCCAGACCCTGAACCTAAAGATAAACCTTCGAATTCGTTTTTCCTACCTATGTTTCCAGATGAAAACACCATGCAATTTATCCATAAAGACTTTTAACTAAATGAATAACAAAACTAACAACCCTAACGAAGAGTTCGATCAACCTTCTTTCCTTAACCCAGAAAAGTTAAAAAAACAAGAGGATAAAATAAAGTCTGGAGAGACAACTTGCAATATAGAGTCTCCGCATGAGTGCGAAGGGTGTGGTTCATAATACCTTATATTTGTAAAAAATAAAAAGTTATGCAGATTAAAAAATACAACATGGGTGGTCAATCACCAAAATATTTAGTTGGAGGCCAAGTGCCACAATACAACATGGGTGGTCAAATGCAAGGTCAAATGCAAAGAGAATCTCAAGGAGGATCATCACCAGAAGTGAGTATGTTGTTGGAGATGTTAGATTCGTTTGGTATTCCAGATGAAGTAACTGTTGGGGAGATTAAAGAGAAAATGCTAAACAATAGCGGGGAAAGTGTTGGTATGAATATACCTCCTTCTCCTATGCAGATGCAATAATACATGGCTACTTTAAACGTCACTATAACTGAAGAGTTAACACTCAATGGTGCTGACAGGGGTTCTACAAACACTCTTGCTGTATCTTCTGTTACTCAAGTTTATCATAGGATAGTTACTTGTCCAGCGTCCTCAGATACTACTATAGCTACATTCCAGACTTTAACAAGCACTACCGATAACGCTTTAGATTTAGAAGATGCAAAGTATTTAAGAGTAACAAATCTTGGTGCCCAACCAGTAAACCTTTCCTTACAAGTTTCAGGGGGTGAAAATGGAACGGAAAATATGTCTGCTACTATATTGTTAGCTGCGGGAACATCTTACATCATGGGCGCTGTTCATGACGGTATATCTGTATCTGATGCAAACGCTGATATTGTTACAGCTTTAACTGATTTAGAAAGTATACTTGTAGACCCAGGAACTAATGCCGTTACAATGGAGATTTTTATAGCTTCATAATGAAACCTATAAAAAGATATGAGCATGGTGGTATGCACTGGGATATTCCAGAAGAGCAAACTAGAAGGGAAAAAAGAAAACAAGAAAAAGAAGATGAAGAAGGTATGATCCCTGCTAGGTTCAGGAATCGCGGACAAGCTGGATTAGACGCATATATACTTATGATGAGGAGTAAAAAACAAAAAGGCAAAAGAAATAAAGTAAAAATAAAAAAAGGTTTTCAGCAGAAACAAGAAGGACATTGTGAAGGCGGGAGCTGTGGACAATTTGGTTGATTGAAAAAGTTCTATTTCAACCCTGTACGTAAAAGAAGAGACGCTGCAAAAGAAGCCGAGAAAACTAGACTAAATAAAATTAAAAATGAGACTAGAAGTAATAAGGTTCAACAAAGGAAAGGACTCGACTAACGGAATACTATTTGACGTAACAAATGAAAGAAAATTTTTATGTTATACTCTCGAAGATGAGAGCCGCACCAAAAAGGTTTATAAAGAAACTTGTATACCTGAAGGAGAGTATTGTCTCGGTTTTCGAACTGTGGGTGGTTTTGACGCCAAATACGCTCACAGGTTTGCTGACATACATGTTGGAATGCTTGAAATCCTTAACGTCCCTAATTTTACTCATATTCTTATTCATTGCGGTAATACTGATGAGGACACTGCAGGTTGTTTACTACTGGGTGATTCGCAAGAAAACAACAACGTAAAAAAAGACGGTTTTATTGGAAGTTCGACACGCGCATATTATAGAGTGTACCAAGAAATAGCAGAAGCCCTTTCAGAAGGAGATGTAATTATAACATACAGAGACTTTTCCAAAGCTCTAGTCTTAGACCCTTTATCTATTTAATCTTCAAGATCCCTATAAACTCTTTGAACAAGTAGCCTAGCTTTCTGAGTTAAAGCATACCTTACTCGGTAATTAAACTTAGTCTCCTCTCTGAATAAGTGGTCTTCAAAACTCTGAGAAGGAGTTAGTTTATCAAAATGTTTATATAGATATCCTTTATTTACCAACGGATATATAAACCTGTTTTGAGTATTATTCTTGTTCATAAGAAGGCTTTTCGAAGCATATTTTATTGTAAAGAACTGAAGGTCATACCCCCACAGCAAAAACTCTACAGAAGCGAATTTTATGTCATATTCTTTATTAACAAAATGTTTTACAGTCTTTAGTTTCTTTAGATAATTTCTGCGAATATATTTCTTATCTTGCGGAGAGAACTCTCTAAACAGCCTTTTTTTAGGCACTTTACTTTTAGGCATTTAATCTATAGTATATTATGAAAGATATAGCTTTTTTATTAGAGATACAAAAATTAGCCATAGAAATGGATAAAGTTGTAGACAAGTACAATATGAGAGATAGATTTATGTCTATATTGGTTTCAGGCTTTATGGAGGAGGATGAATACGGGGATTTAAAAATGAATGCTATATACAGTTATCATTTAGATAGTTTTTTTGAGTTGACCGAAATGTTAGACTTTGTAAGTACTACATTTGTAGAAGAATTAGAAGACAAAGAAGATCAAGAAGATCAAGAAGATAATTTTGAAGGGTTTGAAGAAGATTTAGATAATTTTTTAGACGACTTAGGAATAGAAACTGAATAAAATGGAAGGAATTATTAGAAAAATTGTAATAGGTAAAGACCCTAAAGACGGTATGGCTTATTATATTGGAATGAGAGCTGGTGCGGGTAAGGTTAGCACTATAGTTCAAGATGAAAGATACTTAGCTAAATACAGCAAAAATAGATATCTTGTATACATGAAAGACGAAGAAGGCCTTCAGACCTTATGGAAAGCTATAGACGGAATGCCGTGTATGTTAGAGTTTGACTGTAACTTTTAACACATGAAAACCTTTAATTTATTTGTTGTTAAGCTAGAGGATAGGCTTAAAGACACTATAACTTCTGATACAGGATTTGAGTTATATATAGACGCTAGGTTCGACGACTTTAAAAACAGGACAACAGAAGGCCCAGTAGTTTGTGTACCTTTTAAATACGAAACAGGTGTAGAAATAGGAGATACATTATACTTTCATCATCTAGTAGTTCTTGGTGGAGATAACAACGGTCAGATATTCACAGAAGAGGACAACACGTATATAGTAAACTATGACCCAGTTCACGCAATTAGCAATCAAGCTATAGCATACAAGAGCAAAAAAGACGGAAAGATACGTTGTCTTACGGGGTGGTGTTTACTGAAATCAGTTGAGCAAGAGGAGCTGACTCTTCAATCGGATATTATAGAAATAGTAGACCTGCAAGAAAAACTACCTACAAAAGCAGAGGTCGTATACACATGTTCAGAAGCTGACGAGATGGGTGTTCTCCCAGGAGATATTGTAGGGTTTAAGCAAAACAGAGATTATCGTATAACTATAGACGGAACGGAATATTACCGAACCCGCGCAGAAGATTTAATGTATGTCGAAATATAAATTCACAACAGTCAGTGCTTCTAAAAGGCTTATGAAGAGCATGGAGACAGCTATAGATAATATGATCGAAGAGATTAAAAAACCTGTAGATCCTGAAATCAACGGTAGTGCTCGTAAAGCAGAGCTTCAGTCTATAAAACAAACTGCTACAGACTGCAAAGAGCTTATTGTTGAAAGACAAAGGTTAGCTCAAATGGTTAAAGACCTTGAAGTAAGCGGAGACATAAAAGACATAAAGGACTATTCAGGTGGGTTTGCTGAAAGATTCTCGAAATAATGGCTTATACAAACAAAGAAGATCAAGCGGCAGCTTCTAAACGTCACTACGAAGAAAATAAAGAAAAGATAAAATCTAGGACCTTAAAAAGAAATAGAAGTCAAAATTATAAAAACAGGGGGTATGTCTCTTTTATAAAAGAACTTTACGGATGTATAGATTGCGGAGAAGATAACCCCGTGGTATTAGATTTTGATCACGTAAGAGGAGAAAAGAAGAACAACATCTCAGACATGGTTAATCAATCATATTGTTTTGAAACTATACAAAAAGAAATTGATAAATGCGAAGTAAGGTGTTCCAATTGTCACAGAAAAGTAACTCATGAGAGGCGAGAAAATATTCGTAACTTGCAATAGTTATGAAAGCTATAAAAAGAGATTATAAAAAAGAGTACGCTAAATACGGGTCTAAGCTTAAAGCTAAGAAATATCGTGCGAATTTAAATCAGATTAATAGAAAAAAAGGGACCTACGGAAACGGAGACGGATTAGACGAGGCTCATTTTGATAAAGGGGGCAAGACTAGACCTCAAGCTCAATCTATAAACAGAGCTAACAATAGACCTAAAAAAAAGAATAGCGTATAAGCTATTAAATTAAATTTATATATAATGAAATATTTACTTATCTTCATGGCGGCTATATTATTAGCGTCATGTTCTGTGCAAAATAAACATAGACGATCTCAAGCACGTAAGTACAACCAATGTTGGTGTATAGATCCGTGGGGAGGTGCAGGGGAGTGGTGTTGTGATGGCCCAGCTCCAAAATACATGTCTCCGTATAAACATAGTAAAGGTTACGTTAAAGCAAAATTTTAATAAAATGGCAGATTACAAATGTGAATGCAACGAAAACGTTGTAAGCAAATCAGGCGTTACAATAAGATACGTTGAGGGCAAGGGAGCTATAAACGATATCGAATGTGAAAAATGTGGAGAGTATCTAGAGCTGGCAAACCCTAAGTCAGGTGCACCTAGCTTTAGATCTAATAGATTTGGACAGACATTTTAATGAGTGTCTTATTAGACGTAAAGGAATATGAAGATCCAGCAATTAAAATTTGCCCAAATAGTACGGAAGGTGAGATTGTCGAACTCAGTGGGCTACTCATTTGTCTTCCGAAAAGGCCGCCGAAGAAAGAAATTTTTGGATATAAAGACGCAAACTCTGTGCAAATGTGGAGAAGGATATCTATGCCGAAGGAACTGTCTCGTATTCGTTCTATGGATGAGTGGGAAGAAATGCCAAGAGAGTTCCGAGCGAGGTTTCGTCCATATATCGAGGAAGAATTTCGGCGTAGGCGTGAGGGTTTTTGGTTTTATAACAACGGTACACCTACATATATTACGGGGAGGCACTACATGATGCTTCAGTGGACCAAGCTAGATATTGGTTACCCTTATTTTTTAAACTTTCAAAAAGATATTTTTACACACTTAGCTGCTTGTGAAGTTGACCCTAGATGTATCGGTCAGCTATACACTAAGTGTCGTAGATCTGGTTATACCAATATGTGCTCTGCTGTCCTTGTAGACGAAGGAACGCAAGTAAAAGAAAAGCTTTTAGGTATACAGTCTAAAACTGGTAAAGACGCTCAAGAGAATATATTTATGAAAAAGGTGGTGTTTATGTTTAGAAACTATCCTTTTTTCTTTAAGCCCATACAGGACGGTACAACGAACCCACGTATGGAGCTAGCTTTTAGAGAGCCTTCAAAACGTATAACAAAAAAGAACAAAACCTCACATATAGGAGAGGCTCTTAATACAGTTATAAACTGGAAAAACACAACTAATAACGCATATGACGGTGAAAAACTTCACTTGTTATATCTAGATGAAGCAGGAAAATGGGAAAGACCTACAGACATAAGGGACGCTTGGAGGATTCAGAGGACGTGTTTGATCGTCGGAAGAAAAATCGTAGGGAAAGCAATGGTAGGAAGCACGGTAAACCCAATGAACAAAGGGGGAAGTCAGTACAAAGATCTATGGGAGGATTCAAATCCTTTGGAGAGGAACAAGAATGGCAGGACTAGAACGGGATTGTATAGACTTTTTATACCTGCTTACGAGTCTTTAGAAGGCTTCTTTGATAAATATGGTTGTCCAATTATTGAAGACCCGTCAGAAACCATAGAGGGAATAGACGATGAGTATATTTACACAGGTGCAAAAACTTTTCTAAAGAACGAAAGAGACTCATTGAAAAATGACGCTTCAGAGTTGAACGAGGTAGTAAGACAGTTTCCTTTTACGGAGGATGAAGCCTTTAGAGATAGTATAGATGGAAGTGTATTTAACATAGGTCAAATATATGAGCAAGTTGAACATAATGATGAGCTTTTTCCAAACCCTGTAGTTAAAGGTAACTTTACTTGGAAGGGAGGTTTAAAAGACACTGAGGTAGTGTTTAACCCAAACCCTCAGGGTAGGTTTAAAATTGCTTGGATGCCTCCTGTTGATTTTCGCAATCAGAAAAGAACAGAAAGAGGAAAACGTGTTCCACCACATCCAGACTTCGGTGTAGGTGGAGTAGACTCATATGACTTGGATGCTACGGTAGATGGCAGAGGATCTAAAGGCGCTTTACATCTATATAACAAATTCCATATAGAGAACCCTTCTAATATGTTTGTGTTAGAGTATGCTTCTAGGCCTCCTTTAGCAAAAATATTCTATGAAGATGTTTTAATGGCTGCGGTTTTTTATGGTTACCCTATCTTAATTGAGAACAATAAGTACGGTATCGCAAGGTACTTTGAGTCAAGGGGTTATGATGGATACCTAATGGATAGACCTAAACATTTACTTAGCGCAAGCGGTAGTAAGTCTAAAACAAAAGGCATTCCTTCAAACTCTCAAGATGTAATTCAGGCTCATGCTCATGCTATTGAAGCCTTTATACATGATCACGTAGGTATAAATAGAGAGACAGGAGAGGTTGGAAAAATGTATTTTAACAAAACATTAGAAGACTGGATAGGATACAAAATAGACGATAGAACTAAGTATGACCTTACTATTAGTTCTGGATTAGCTCTATTAGGAGCGCAAAAATCTAAAACTAAAAAGGCTTCGGACTTAACTGAAAAACAATTCTTTAGGAGATATCAAGTAATCGGATGATTTACTATATTTGCTAAATAGAAATACCATATCTTAAGGATGTACAATAACAACAATAAAAGTAAGCAAGGGTTTCCTAGTCCACTAGAGTCTACGGAGAAAAAGCAATCTAAAGAATATGGTATTCAATACGCAAGAGCTATTGAGTCTCAATGGGGAAAGACTACTGACGAATCTTCTTTAGTAGGTAAGCGAAACAGAATATTTGAGAAAGATAGAGATTATGCTATTGGAGTACAAGATACAAGTATATACAAGCAGTTATTAAACTCTCTTCAACCTAACAAAGCAGATGGAGCTTTATTGAACATGGATTACACTCCAGTTCCTATTCTGCCTAAGTTTGTTAGAATTGTAGTCAATAAGATCTTATCTGTAAACCCTTATCCTAATTTAGAGGCTGTAGACCCTTTGTCTTCTTCTGAAAAGAATGAAAAAAAGAAAAAGGTTTTAATGCAGGTTCAGTCTAAAAGTAAGTTAAAAGAACTTAAAGATAAGACAGGGGTTGTTTTAGATATGGATCCAGACTCTATTCCAGACACACCAGAAGAAGCGGAGATTTTATTTGACACCAACATTAAAAGCGACGGAGAGATTTCTGCTCAATTAGGTACAGAGCTTACTCTTACTTGGAATAATTTTGTTGACAATACATTCCGTAGATGCGTTAATGATCTAGCCACATTAGGTATGTCTGTAGTAAAAAGATCTAACGACCCTAATGAGGGTATTAAAACATCTTATGTAGATCCTTGCATGTTTATACATAGTCATACAGAAGATCCAAATTTCGACGACCTTGTATATGCTGGGCATATTAAAAAAATCTCCATACAGGAGTTAAAACGCATTTCAGGGGGTGAGCTTTCTGAAGAGGATTTTCAGAAGATAGCAGAGAAATCTAAAGGTCGTAACGGTAACGACTCCAGTAAGTATAATAAAAAAAGCTACAATGACGCCTTAGGTGTTACTGGTTTTGGTTATGATGAGTATATGGTTGAGGTTTTAGACTTTGAGTTTATTGCTGTTGATTGTATACATTTTGAGGAGAAAGAAAACCGACATGGGAACACTGGTTTTTACTTTAAAGGCTTTGAAGCGAGAGCCAATAAAAACAGCGTATTTGAACGTACCCCTCATAAATTAGAGATATCTACAGTTTATGGTGGTAGCTACGTTTTAGGTTGCAACTATTTATTTGGTTACGGTAAGACTAAAAATGTACCTAAAAATATTCACGATATATCTAAGGCTAGACTATCCTACTCTGTAACGGCTACAAACCTTCGGAACATGATGCCTAAGTCTATGGTAGATAGCTGTGTAGGGTTTGCTGACATGCTTCAACTGACTCATTTAAAAATACAGCAAGCTATAGCAAAAGCTAAACCAGACGGTTTAATTATAGACATAGAAGGTTTAGAAAATGTTCAATTAGGTAAAGGGGGAGATCTACAACCTCTAGACCTTCACGATATATACGAGCAAACTGGTGTTTTTTATTACAGAAGTAAAAACCCAGAAGGTGGATTTCAAAACCCTCCAGTACGAGAGATAGGCAATAGCATAAGGAATATTAACGAGCTTATAGGTTTGTATAATCATTACTTAGGTTTAATAAGAGACACTACGGGTATTAATGAGGCTATGGATGCTTCTTCTCCCAAAGGGGATGCTTTGGTTGGTGTTCAACAACAAGCCATAGCTGCAGGTAATAACGCCATCTACGATATAACTAATGCTTCAATGATCTTATTTAAAAAGGTTTGTGAGGATATAGTTAAGTGCATTCAAATTATCCCCGTTGAGTCTGTTCTTTATAAAGTTTATCAAAACGCTATAGGGGATACTAACATGAAAGCTTTGGCTTCTTTTAAAGATCTCCCAATGTATAACTTTGGGGTGGTTGTTGTTAAAGACATGGAGGAAAAGGATAAAGCCTATTTAGAACAAAACATTCAGATGGCTTTACAACAGCAGGAGTTAGACTTAGAAGATGCTATAGCTGTTCGTGGGCTCAAGGATATTAATCAAGCGGAAAGACTTTTAGTTGTTAGGCGTAAAAAACGTATGGCTTTACGACAAGAGATGGCTATGCAAAACTCAAAACAACAAGCGGAAATTCAGTCTCAAATAGCTCAACAATCTCAACAGGCTAAAATGAGTGAGATGCAAGCAGCAGCTCAATTTGAAGGACAGAAGATACAGATGGAGGCTGAGGTTAACATGAAGATGGAGCAAATGCGTCATGAGTTTAAAAAGGAGATTGAGATGATTAAAGCTCAAGCTACACTTGGGTTTAAAGAAGACGACAAAGAGTTTAAAGAAAAGTTAGAGGTTTTAAAAGAGACTCGAAAAGACGATAGATTAGACCAACAGACTTCCGATCAAAGCAAGCTGATTTCTCAAAGACAAGGAAAAAGAAGTGAGTTGCCTGAAAGCTCAAACAAACTAATTAATGCATTATTAAACGAATAAAATGGCTAGTTCAGTAAATTTAGATACTTCAGATGTATTAAATATAACCTGTAGAAAAGGTGATACTTTTTCTATTACAATTACTCTAAAAGATTCAGCGGGTACTCTACTCACGTTATCTACAAGTGAGTATGTTTTTTTAATGCAAGTAAAATCTAAAGAGATAAGCAAAAGAGGAAGATCTAGTGTTTCATCTTTAATACTAGGCACTCCTAATGCAGCCGCTAAAGATCAAGTTCGAGTCAAATCAAAGACTAGGACTCCAGCAATACAAATACCTTCTGTTTCTGGACGCAATACATTTGAAGCACCTACACTAGACGATGTGGGAAATGTAACCATAAAAGCATCTGCGGAAACTATGAGTAAAGTTCCTTCTGGTTCTTATTCATATGACTTGCAATACATCTTACCTAACAGTTCTGGATTGGACACTCATAGAACTGTTTTAAGAGGTAAATTTATAGTTAACCCAGATATTACTGAAGCGTTTGAGAACTAATGAGTATATCTATAAGCACATCCCTTGAAAGTACTATTAGTGTATCCGTTAGCGGAAGCCTTGCTGTAAATTTTAAAAAAAGCACTCCCTCTATATCTGTAAAACCTTTAGCGGCAAGCTCTACGGTATTAACTGAGAAATTAATTAGATCAATACAAGTGATTACTTAATAATATAGGCAAAAATGAAAAAACTATTCTTTTTAAATGTTCTTTGGTTATTTATCCTTCCTGTAAGCGCTCAAGGGGTTATAAAAGATTTTTTTAAGTACAGTACATTATACGCTTCTTTTAATCAATCGAACTCTATGGTTCAGGATGATGTCTATGCTGTTCGAGATGGCGTATTAACAGTTCTGCCTATGGAGTATGAGCCAAACTACACTTTTTCCGTAGGGTTAAGAAAGTTAGCTAGGTTTAAATACGAAATCAAAGCAAAGAACTTCTATGACGGTTCTGAAGTTTCCATGTCGGAAGAAGCTAACGTAGGTAGCGTAAGCGGTTTTGAGTACGTGTTTGAGCGCTCGGAGGTAAGGCTTACGGGTAGAGAGTCTATAGACCAGAGATACTTCCTTAGACACCTCTCTAAATGGTTCGTAGCAGAGCTTGACTTCCTAGAGAACGCAAGAGCGGATATAAAGTATTTAGAAGCTGGTTTAAAGTTACGCGTTAAGGTAGGTAAAAAACTAAATTTTACTGCAGGTGTAGCGGGTCGTAGGCATCCATCCTACACCGTAGCACCTATTGAAGACTGGATAGAAGAAAATTCAGGGGCGTGGTGGTTGTTGGCTTATGATTACAACTATACAGACAGCTGGGTTTACGTTGACTCTAACGATGACGGGGAGTATACTAATGGGGAGTGGAGCGATTGGGAATGGTACGGGCCTGAAGGTAACTTAGTAGCAGAAACCGACTCCGAGTTTAGAAGATACAAATACGGGAAGATCGTTAACGATTACAACAGGGATGTAAGAAGCTTACTACCAAACCAATACCAGATATCAGCTGCAGTAGGGGTTGACTTTTACCACTACTCTAAAGACTTTTGGTTGCACACTTGGGCTAATGTTATGCCTTATCACAAAGAGTTTGGGGAGTGGGAATACTCTTACGGTAGAGTTGTAGGTAACTCCTGGATAGACTACAACGCAGGTATTGTATTTGGAGCAAACATAGGTAAACATTTAGGGGTTTTTACGGAGGGTAATTTTAGTGAGTATTGGGGAAGACCATACGGGAGTTTAACAATGGGTGTTAATTACGTAATAAAATAATAGGTATGAAGTTAGATGAGAATACAGGTTTTACAATAAATGTAAAAACATTGATAGGGATAGGGACGGCGATGGTGACTGTAATCTCTATGTGGTTTATACTTCAAGCAGACATAGCGAGAGCAATGGAACTGCCTATTCCTCCTGATCCTGAGATCACACGTATGGAGTTTGACATGAAGGACAAGCTGGTTCGTCAGACGATTATGACTACACAAGAAGATGTTCTTGAAATAAAAGCTGATCTTAAAAACATTGAAAGAAAAATTGATGAACTAAAGTAACAACTTATGAAAACCTTAATCCTTACCTTTTGGCTAATCCTATTGGCCCCCGCAGTTCACTCCCCTCTTCTTGAACGTCCTTATCTACCTGATGAAGGCCTATGTGTAGTAGAGTTTAATGCTGGATTTAATTCTTCTAACAGTGTTGTCTGGATAGACGAACTAAGCGATTGCAAAGGGAGAAGGGTAGACATAGGATCTTCTCCCGACATGCAGAAGAAGCATAAGATTGTTGTAGTCCCAACTGTGATAGTGTTTAACGATGGAGAAGAAGTTAAAAGATTTCAAGCAAACATAATGATGCAGCTAGAAGCTACTAAAGATGAAGTTCAGGAATCAATAGATGAAATCTTAATGAGCTCGTTCTGATGAAAGTTTGTAAATGCGAAAATAAAGATGAGTATAAAAAAGGAGGTAAGACTCCTGCTTGGACTCGTAAAGAAGGTAAAAACCCTAAAGGAGGTTTAAACGCTAAAGGTGTGGCTTCTTATAGAGCTGCAAATCCTGGGAGCAAACTTAAGATGGCTGTAACTGGAAAGGTTAAAGCTGGATCTAAAGCAGCTAAAAGGAGAAAATCTTTTTGCGCTAGAATGAGCGGAATGAAGGGTCCTATGAAGAAACCAAATGGCAAGCCTACCAGAAAGGCTTTAGCTTTACGTAAATGGCGTTGTAGAAAAAAGAAATAATGAAAACAGTAAAGAAAAACACTAAACTAACAATCCTTAACAAGAAGGTAGAAGTATCTCCCCCTAAAGGTCACCACTGGATGGAAGATCAAGGTAGGTATTACCTTATGGAAGGTGCTTATGCTGCTCATCCTAAATCTGTAGAAAAAGCTATGTTTAAGCTCTCTAACCATGCCAAAGGTAGTTAAGAAATATAAAAAAGGTGGGAAGTCAAGCAGTAAAGATGCTTGTTATCATAAGGTAAAGTCTAGATATAGTGTCTGGCCTTCTGCTTACGCGTCTGGGGCTTTAGCTAAGTGTCGTAAAGTCGGAGTAGGCAACTGGGGTAATAAAAGTAAAAAGTAATGCCTAAAGTCCGAAAGACAAAAAAAGGCTTAGCTCTTAAACGCTGGTTTAAAGAAAAATGGAGAACACCTAAGGGTAAGAAAGGATACAGTAAGAAGGACAAAACATTTAGACCTACAGTAAAAGTTTCATCAAAAACTCCTTCTACTTGGTCTGAACTAACCCCTTCTGAAAAAGCAAGAGCTGCAAAAGAAAAGAGAGTTAAAGGTAGAGTTTCTAGATATAAGGTTAGGAAAAAAAAGACAAAGAAATAGTACTTATATTTGCATATAAATAATTCTTAAAATGGCTACGATCACCGCAACAATAAATCTTACTAGTCCAGATATCACTGGAGACCCTTTAAACCTTAGTAAGGCTTCTGTATTAAACAAAGCTGGAACAGCGACTGGTTTAGATCAGTTTACTGGGATTACTACTGTAGTATATGCAGCAGCTCAAACAGCAAGGTGTATAGTCTTAGCTGATGCTGCTAGCGGTCTTTCTGGATATGCTGATACAGCGGTTTCTCATAAAGTGTATATTAAAAATTCTGCTGCAGGATCTAGCGATTTCGTAACAGTGGAGCTTGGAGGTAGTAATATTATAATGGGTAGGCTTTACCCAGGAGATTGGTGCTTTTTCCCATACGACGGAACTTTAGACATAGATATTGACACCAGTGCAGCTAACATGAAGGTTGAATACGGTGTTTTTTCTCAATCAACTGCATCGTAATAATATAAAACATGGCAACAACAACAGCAACATTAATCCTAAGTAGCCCAGATGTTACAGGTCATAGTTTTAATATGACTCAAACGGCAACTCTAACTAGAGCGGCATCTTCAACAGGATTAGACGAATTTACAGGTATAACAAGTAGAACCTATGCTGGAGCACAGACTAATACAATTATTATAGCAAAGGGGGATTATGTTGACACAACTGTATCTCACAAAGTTTACATAAGAAACACAAGTACAGGGAATAGTGATTATATACTTGTTGAATTAGAGGACGATGTTATAGTAGGACGGCTTTATCCAGGAGACTGGATGTTTATACCATATTTAGGAGTGCTGAATGTGGAGGTTACAACTTTAGCTGTAGGGGTTGGTATTGAATACGGGGTCTTCTCTCAATCAACTGTATCGTAATGGCAAGAACGGTAACTACAACAGCAAGTTTTTCTTTATCTAGTTCAGATTTAACTAGTAGCGCTCTTAATATAAACGCTACTCAAAAGCTTAAAAAAGCTGGGAGTAGACTTGGTTTATCTCAAACTACAGGTTTGGCGATAAAAACAACAACTTATGCAAGCGCGGGAGTTATTGACAGCACGGTTTTATTCCGTGGAGATGACTATACTGCAGACGGAGCGAATAAAGTATACTTAAAAAATCTATCTACAATAGCTTCTGAGTATTTTACAATTTATCTGACTGGAAACGGCGGAACAGATGGTGGAGGTGTAACAGAACTCGGTAGGATATACGCGGGAGATTTTGCGTTTTTTCCTTGGAATGCAACTGGAGGAACAAAAGAGACCTTTATAGCTACTATAGGTGGCACTTGGGTGGCTGGAGAAACCTGGGAGTTTGATGGAGTGTTAATTTCAGCTGCTAATACTACTGTAGCTGATATTGCGGCTCAAGTAGATGCAGCTCAGTTCCCTAATTGGGTGACTTCAAGATCTGGTGCAGCGGTAACGTTTGTAGCCAGAGAGTCTATAGATACAGGCACGGTTGTAACAGCTACAGCGGATATTGTAATTGTACAAACAGGAGGTAGTGACGCAACGTCAGTAGTTTCATCTGCAGCTTTAGGTACAAAGTCTTTATCAGATGTATGGATTAAACCAAGCGTTCACACTGAGATGTCATTAGAACACATATTAATACACGAATAATGGGGAATCTTAGAGTAGGTTTATCTTTAAATAGCACGGACTTGTTATCAAGTGCTTTAAACATTTCTGTATCGACATCTTTATTGTTGGATTCAGGAAGCCTTATTAGAGCAAAAGTTTTAGGAACAGCAGAGGACACTAATGACTTATGTCTATATATAGTTAATCAGTGTAGCGATAGGGCTTACTTATACATAAAGAATTTAGATTCTCAATTAGAGAACTACATATATGTACATAACGATACAGATACTGGTTTAGTGGCTAAAATAGGTGGTGGAGAGTTTGCTTTTATTCCTGTTGCAGTAGATAAGAAATACGAAGTATACGGAACTAAAGTAGATACATTAATCGAGTACGGGGTATTCGGAAACGATAACTCAGCTGCACCATACGGTGGAACATAATAAAATAAAGACATGGCATATAGAACAGTTACTTTTACACCAACGCTTGATACATCTGGATACGCAGATGGAGATGTATTGTTTCTAATGACACCAATACAGCTTCCTGCTAGAGGAGCTAAGTTAATAGGTGGATTTATGGTAGATCATACTTTGGATGCGACCAATGATGGGATTCAGTTACATTTTTTCCAAAACAATGCTGTAGAGCTAGGAACCAGAAATGCAACCGCAAACATATCAGGAGACAATTTTCTTTTGAACAGGTATCAAGGCAGCGTCTCTGTATCTAATACCACTTCTGTTACGGAGCTTGATAATATTGAGATACATCCTATCTTAACAGCTGGGGATACAACGCTTGCCTTTACAGATAATTCACTCGGCGCTGTGCTAACAAGTTCTGAAACAAATTATACGGTCTATGTTTCTGGTGTAGTTAGCACTTTAAGTGGTCAAGAAGCTTTTGAAGTAGATTCACTTGACTTTGTACTTTATTTCGAGTACTAAATAGAACAACAATTTAATTAAAATATAATGGAAGAAGAACAATTCGAAAAAGCGGAGATCTTTGATACTCCCCAAGAACTTGCAGCCTCTATGCAAGCAGACGCACAACAAACAGAAACGCCAACTCAAGAGGCTCCCCAACAGGAGTCTCAATCTGTATCTGAACCAGTTCAGGAACAAACAGAGCAAGTGGAAACAGTACAGGAACAGACTAACGAACCTGCACAACAAGAAGAAAACATATATCAAGCGACAACAGATGATCTTATTGAGCATCAAGCGTCAACGGATAACGACGATAATACAACTCAACAGTATTCTGATAACGACATTGAGTCAGCTGTATTTAACTACGTAAGCGAAAGGCTTGGACGCGAGGTTAAATCGTTTGATGAATTCAGTCAACCACAGAGCGCTATGGATGAGAGGATCGAAAAGATTGCGGAATTTGTACAAAACACAGGTCGCGGTCCTGAAGATTGGTTTAAGTATCAGTCATTAAATCCATCTGAAATGGATGATTTAACGGCAGTGAGGATTAAGTACTCACAAGATTACCCACAACTAAACTTCAATGAGATCAATACTCTTGTCGGCGCAAAGTACAAAACAAATCCTGATGAGTTTAGTGAAGATGAACTTAAAGTTTCGGCTTTACAGTTAAAAATTGATGCAACAGATGCACGTAATAATATTGAAGAGATACGCAATACTTACGCCGCGCCTATGCAGAAAGAAAAATCTGAACAACCAGTAGAATCTTACTTTACTGAAGATTGGGCTCAAAATATGCAAAGAGAAACATCTAGTTTTGAAGGCTTAGAATTCGATTTAGGGAACGGTAAGAACTTTAATTTTGGTGTAGGGGAAAACTATAGAAAGACTCTAGTTGACAACCACCAGAATGTTGAGACTTATTTAGATAGGTATAAAGACCCTAATGGAAATTGGGATTACGATTCTTTTAATTCTCATCAAACGCTCATCGATAATATCGACAACATAGTCGCTTCGGCGTATCGTCAAGGTATGGGAGATGGGCAGAGAGGGCTAGTAGATAAGGCGGCTAACGTCTCAACTAATACACCTTCTCAAAACGCTGCTCAAAACAACACTAATTCATTAGCGGAGCAAGTGAAAAACATCATGGGGGCTAACTCCAATAAGATGACATTTAACATTTAAAACAACAAAAACTAAGTAACAATGGCAACATTAGGAACAGATAGAACAGCAAGTACAGGTAACTTACCTCCGATTGACGGAGCAGCAAGTAACTTTAGAATTACACCTGAAGCATACACAACTGTAGGCGATCTATTAAAAACAACAAAAGATGAGCACATGCCTGAGCTCATTGAGACATACGGCGATCAAGGTATCACTGGATTTCTTAAACTAACAGGTGCAATCAACAGCGGTGGATCTTCTGACGAAGTAAACTGGTGGGAGGCAGGTCGTCGTCACAAATCATTCACATATGCGATTGGTAACGTTACGGACAATGCTACTTCTATTACTGTTGCAAAAGGCGTAGCGGATGATTTTGCAAAAAACGTACAGGCAAATGACGTAATCATGGACAGTTCTACTGGAACACGATTCATCGTTAAGTCTGGTGGGTTTGGAACAGGATCAGATGAAGCGGTTGTAATGGTAAAACTTGACGGAACGGTTGTAACTATAGCTGCAGACCTCGACCTAGTAGGTGGAGAGTTTATTAAGCTCGGTAACATGTACGCTCAGGGAACAAACCAACCTACAGCATTTGACGATTTCAACGTAGTGAAGCGTACTAACCCATATATGATCGTTAAAGATCGTTACGAGGTTAACGGATCACAGGCTACGAATATCGGTTGGGTAAACGTAGGTGGCGGAGAATACCGCTGGTTTATGAAGGGTGAGCAAGAGGCTCGCGCTCGTTTCGAGGACCGTCGTGAGATGATGATGCTTTTAGGGCAGCAGCACTCAGGTACTGCAGGTTTAGCTCTTGGTAGCGATCTTGCTGGTTCTGAAGGATACTTCTCAGCTATTGAGGACCGTGGAATTCAAGTTTCAAACGCAAACGCAAACCCACTAGATTCATTCTCTGAGTTCGATGATATCATCATGGAGCTTGATAAGCAAGGTGCACCTTCTGAGTACGCTATGTACGTAAACAGAAAGCAAGACCTCGCTATCGACGATATGTTAGCATCAGGTATCTCTACAGGAGTTACTGCTGGTTTACCAGGACAGTTCGGAGCATTCAACAACTCAGCTGATATGGCTGTACAGCTTGGATTTAAATCTTTCACTCGTGGAGGATATACTTTCCATAAGCACGATTGGAAGCTATTGAACGACCCAACTCTTCTAGGCGCATCTAACTACGTACAGGGAGCTATGATTCCTTTATCGCAGGTTACAGACGCACGTAGCGGAATGAAGGCACCAGCTTTATCTATGTCTTACAAGGAGTCTAACGGGTACAACCGTGAGATGGAGCACTGGGTAACTGGTAGCATCTTAGGTCATACTAACAACGGAGATGTAGGAACAGACAACGCTGTCTTCCACTACCGCTCTGAGATCGCTCTTTGCACTCGCGCTGCTAACCAGCACGTAATGATCAAAGGATAATATTAATAGTTAGGTGGAGAGGGGAGGCAATCGGCTTCCCCCCTTTAGCTACAAAAAATAACTAATAATTATGAAAAAATTTTTATATTTTCGCAATTCTACTACTGACAGTTTGATGCTCGCAGCCGATAACTTAATAGGGTTGGAGGTTGATGACAATTCCAATAACGTTACTTTTACGTTTCAGGACGAGTTTGATGGCCCTGGAGGTTCAACTATACCTCATGTTACGATAACGGCAAAAAAGGGTCGTGAAGTTATGGAAGCTATATCTCAAGAGATTAGACACGGGAAACAAGCTTTTATAACAGTAGCCGACGACGTAGATAAAATCTATCTTAACTCGGATATCACATCAGCAAATGCAGTTCAACTTTAATAACTATCAATAATGGATCAATCTAAAAAATTCTTATATATAAACTCTGAACCTGGAGATTCTGATAAGTCGATATCATACCCCGTTAAGTCTTTAGTGGCTGTTGACAGCACCGCAGTAGATTCTGTGATACTTCACTTTAGAGACGGAAGCCGTTCGGACACTACAAATGTGACTATAACCGTTACGTCTGGGAAGACGAAACAGGTTATGCAAGCTATTGCCGAGGCTATTAGTTTTGACAAATCTCATACGATAACTATCGGTGATGATCAGTTGAAATCTTACTTGACTTCTGATATACTTTCTGTAGCTGCTGTAGCTTTCGGGGATGAGACCTTTGAAGTTCAGAACAATATGGAGATCAAAGGTAACCTTACAGTAAGTCATGGAGTCCAAGCTCTTTCCAGAACTAGAACTGCGAACTCAACTGCAAATGGGACGGCTGTTATTTCTGCAGGAACATCTTTTGTTTCTGTAACTTCAGAAAATGCTGCTCACATAATCGTACTCCCTCCTGCAGTTATTGGAAACAGTGTTGTTATACATGTAGGAGGAAATGGTTATGAACTCAGAACAAGCAATCCAAGCTCAATTAAATTAAATAACGTAGATGGATCAGGAACAGAGCTTGCTGTTGCTGCTAACGTTGTAATTCGTTGCACTTGTGTATCTACAACGGCTTGGATTGCAGAGAAAATTTCTAATGTTGGCGCGCCAGCAGGAGGAGGTACACCAGACTAATAACGACTAAAACGTGAAAGGAGGATAATCCTTACTTTTGCACTTAACTTTTTAACAAACAAACAAACAAAAATTAGAAAATATGAATGAATTAATTCTTTCGAAACTAGACGCCAATGAGGTAAGAGCTTCTAAAGGAGTGGTAAGCGTCGCTGAAACAAGCGCGTCTTTTGTTGCGTCTTCCGATGCAATCACTTCAGGCGAAATGTTAATCCCAGCTAACGCTGTTGTCTTAGATTGCTATGCTGTTGTAAAAACTGCACTTGCTTATGCTTCTGCTACTCTTGGAACTCGTTTTGGAACCGCTGCTAGTGGTGCTCAAATCGTCGCTCTTGATGCTAATGGACTTGCTGGTTCGACTACATCATTAGCTGTTGGTAAGGGTAACTCTACTGATGCAGAAAGAAACACCTCGTTAGGTGGTGCTGCTGCTGTAGTTGTAGTTGCTAACGCCGCTTACTCAGCTCCTGCAAGAAGCATCTTTGGCGAAGTAAAAGCTTCTACTGGAGCTTTTACCGCTGGTGAGGTTTATTTTGCTGTTGAGTACATAGTACTTGGTGACTGATAAGTTATAATACTACTACGAGAAAGGCCCTTCGGGGCCTTTTTTATTTGTCGTATATTTGCGTATAATATAAAAGAACATTATGGAGAAATTTTTATTTTACGGTGCGTCTACATCCAGCATGACATGTATCCCAGCTCATAGGTTATCGGAAATCCAAAGATATGACGATACAAATATTTTTATAAATCACGAATTACCTTCTAGTAGCACCGTAGGGTCTAACTCTGAATATAGCGTTAATCTTATTGTTAATGGCGGGAAGGCAAACAAGGTTATAAATACAATATCTAAAGCTATTAATAATAGTAAAGATCCATTTATTGTTGTATTAGATAAAATTGCTGGGACACCTGATTTATTTATTGATGCTGATATAACGGATATGGGCGTTTTAGGAGCAATAAGTTAATATAAAAACTATGAAAACAAATAATTTATCAGATAGGTTTTTTTCCTTCAACGTAGGGGGAAGCGCTAATTTTAACATTTCGATGTTCCCTATGTCCAGTCTAACCTGTCTTCATATGGATTCAGCTACATCACTCCTTTTATCCTTTGAGAACTCATTTGTGATGGATCATGATATTATTTCTATTACTATAGAGTCAGGAAAAGGGAAAGAGGCTATAAAAGACATTGTTGATGTTATAAACTCTACACAGCAAATTGCAGTTCTTGCGGATAATTCCACAAAAAAGTCAATCATAAATAATATCGACTGGGACACCGCCCCTACTCAAAATAAAGGAGCTGCAGGCACATTTGCTTTAGGCGGAAATCTTACTGTGGGTATTAATGCTACAGTTACTAATAACTTACATGTATTTGGGTCCGCTACGCTTAGCGGGCTTTTTCAAGGACATAGACGCCCTGTAATTAGGCAGGCAGATTTTGTGAGCAACGCTCGTACACTTACTGTAGCGGAGTCGGGAGCTCTTGTTCTTTTGGATACTCAAGCCGCTACTGTGGTTACTTTACCTGCTATTACAGCATCTGATATAGGTGTTACATACACTATTACTCAAACTATAGCTTCTAATGATGACAGAGTTGTTAATACAGCTTACGATAATGATTATTATACGGGTGCAGTAGTTCTTCTTCCTGCAGCCGTTTGGCAGCCTGATGCGGTTCAAGACGGTTTAGATATGTTCAGCAGAACAGCAAGTGATAGTAAACAAATCACATTTGATGATGACCTACAAAATGGGGGGGGAAACGTTGGGTCTAGCATAACGGTTACTGCTATTCTAGCGGGTAACGTCGCAGATGCTGGTTCATCAAAGCATGTTTGGTCTATTACAGGTGCAATGGGATCAGGTGATCCTAATAGCTCAGGTGGCAGCGTATTTAGCTAACAACTAACAAGCATAAAAGAAAGGCCCTTCGGGGCCTTTTTCTTTTGCGTATATTTGCGATATGAAGAAATTCTTATTCTTTGCTAACAGCACAGCTGATGCGGTACTGTTTCTTTCTGACGATCTTATTCTTATGGAGATAGATGCTGATGGAGATAGTCTTGAGATGCATTTTAAAAGCTTAAGCGGAACTCTAGGTGGGTCAACAACGATACCTTTAACTATAACGACAGATTCAGGACCAGATGTAATGAGCGCTATTACCGAGGAGATAGCATTTGGAGAAGATCCGATGATAGTGATTGCAGACGAAATTAACTCAATTTTCTTGCATAGTGATATAACCGCAGTAACAAACGCATTAACGTAATATGGCTTTATCTCCAGACGATAAATATTTATATTTAAACACAGACCCTACAGCTGGTGAGGCTGATTTATCCAAGTATTACCCTATTAAATACTTACGTGGAGTAGAGTGTTTAAATGCTGCAGCTGTTACGTTTTCTTTTAGAGGTCCAAACAATACTACTAGCACACGAGTAACTATTGTTATTACATCTGGATTTGTTAAAGAGTTTTTTACGCAGCTTATAAATGAAATTAACTTTGGGGATAAGGCATCTATAACTTTAGCGGTAAAAAATCTATCGGTATCGACATCGGAAGGAGGGTCTGACTTCGTTTATGTAAATGCTACCATTGGAGCTATTGTAATAGACGATGACTCTGTAGGTTTTGAAGATTTGCAAGTTGCTGAAGATTTAGATGTAGGGGGAAGAGTAACTACCGCTGACCTTACAGTAACAAACGATTTATCTGTAACGCATGGTGGAACAGGTGTAAGCACTTTAACGGCTAACGGAGTTCTGTTCGGTAACGGGACATTAGATATATCTGCAGTAGATTTATCTAGTAACGGAAACGTAATTGTAGGGGGGGCTACACCAGCTGTTGTTACAGGTGCTAATTTAGCTGGATCAGGACTTGCAGCAACGACAGGTAACGGAACTTTAGTTTTAGCTGTAGAAACTTTAAATCAAGACACAACAGGAAATGCTGCCACAGCGACAAAATTAGCAGCCACAAAAACAATTGGTGGTGTAGCTTTTGACGGTAGCACAAATATAAATCTTCCAGGAGTTAATACTGCGGGTAACCAAGCAACTTCGGGGTTAGCAGCTACAGCTACCTTAGCCGCTGATGCTACAACTCTGGCAACTCCAAGAGCTATCAATGGGGTTGACTTTGACGGCTCAGCAGCAATAACAGTTACCGCAGCGGGATCTACTTTGTCAAATACAGTAACGGTAGCAAAAGGAGGTACAGGTTTAACAACCGTAGCCGCCAACAAAATTTTAACGGGTAACGGAACAAGTGCCCTAACAGCTGAAGCTAATCTTGAATTTGGCGTAAACCGCCTTACTATAGGTAATAATTCAGAAGATATTCAGCCGTACATACGAATATTTAATGATGAAAACACATTAGAGTTAGGTGTATCTAATGCAGCTGGTGATTTTGTTTCTGGATCCGCTGATGGGGATGCAGTTATAAACTGTTTTGGAGATCACAACCTTATTTTAGGTCAAAACGATCAACCAGCTTTAACAATAGACACTGACGGTGATGTAGTAATAGCTAACTCTTTAAAGGCTTCGGATAGAACATTTGCCATTACAGGGAATACAGACGGGACACACGAGGGTGATGTAGTGTACTTTGGCGGCACGACGTCTATGACGGTTGGCACTATTTACCATTATAAATCTGACGGTACGTGGGAGGCTGCTGATGCTGATGCGGTTGCCACTTCTGACGGTCTCCTTGGAGTAGCTTTAGGAGCCGCCTCAGACGCTAATGGAATGCTTCTAAGGGGTATGGTTACTTTAGACCATGATCCTGGCGCTGTGGGTGATGTTTTGTTTCTATCTACAACGGCTGGCGATGCAACTTCAACCGCTCCTTCAGGTAACAACGATATAGTAAGAGTAATAGGATACTGCTTACACGCGTCTAACGGTCAGATTTGGTTTAACCCAGATAGTACGTTTGTAGAAGTAACAGCATAATGGCTACGATAGATGTAAATAGACAAGGTGTTGGACTTGGGATTAATAACGGTAATTTTAACACAGCTAGAACTAACGCCGCATCATCTGTTACAGATGGTATAACGGGTGAATCCGACGTTCAGTACTTTAACACATCTAGAACCAAAAGGTTTAGAAGAGTTTTCTTACATTTTGACACAAGCGGAATAACAGGGACTGTAACTGCAGCTCATATTGACGTTAACGGAGGCGCTGCGGCTGATGGAGATCCGAATGATACTATTATGGTTAAGAGTACTGCTTTTGGAGGGGATGGCGGAACAGCTTTAGCAACTTCAGATCATTTTGGCTCTTTAGATTACAGCACAGCATATTCTAATGAGCTTACTACATGGTCAACAGGTAACAACGAGTACGTTCTAACAGCTGCGGCTTTCGCTGATATTAAAGCTAACGATCACTTTACTTTAGCTTTAATAGATCACGACAATGATTATGCTAACTCAGACGCTACAGCAACATCAGACATTACTATAGATTTTGACGTAACTATAACCTTAGACTTTACTCTTTCATCAGGCTATAGCCACGATGTAATCGGTGTTGCGGCTGCTAGTGTAGGTAAGGTAACCTCGATTGCTACAGCTAGTATAGGAAAGATGAACAGCGTTGATTAATTAGTATATTTGTGCTATGACTAAAAAGTTTTTCTTATTCCGTAGATCCGAACCTATTGGTAACGACAAAAGGTTTTCTGAAGATGGAGGTGACATACCTATTTTAGGCATTCCTGCAGATCAAATGTCATTTATGACTGCGGGAAGAGGGTCTGTAACAATAACTTTTAACAACGCTGGCATATATGAAGATAATGAGCTTTTTGTCGGAGATTCTATAGAAAAAACTAACATAACTATATCTTGCGAAATAGGCAAGGAGATGACGTTAATTGAAAGGATTATGTTATTCTCTTCTAGAGAAGATGGTAAAAGTATAATGAAGTTTGATGCTGTAGAGGGGAAAACAGCATTTGACGATGTTATTATATCTAACGTTACAGACATTAAGGCAAAAATTAAATCTCAACCTACTGAAAGGGTTACTCAAAAAATAAGTGCAGGAGATCGTGCTAGCAGATTTAGAAATATTGTTGGAGGCATTAACTTTGGGAGCACAACAAACAAGCCTTTCCTGGACTACAACCATGAGCTTCTTACGGGGTCTGATGAAAGCAATATAACTGTATGGAGAAACTCAGGGCTTGGCGGATCTGCTTTCAATATATCGAATCACGATGACGGAGGCAATGTAACAATAGAAACAGACGCTACATCTGCAACGACAGGTTTAAGTAAAACATCCGCTCAATTTGCTGTAAGTACATTTCTTGAAATACCAGACACAACAATAGAAGATGATTACACTATATATTTTACTATAGGTGATCCAGGAGTAGGAACATCTTCTTTTGGTCGGTTGTTTGGGGATAGCAACGGAGAAACTTTAGGCTTTTCTGATGAGGGGTATGGTAGCATTTTTACGATGCGTCACGACGGGTTAGACGGAAGGCCTTTTAAGGTTAATTCAGACACGGATGAAAGTGGCAGCATTAAATATTCTTTTCCAGATAAATCTAGGTCTACGGACATTGGTTCAAGACAATTCTGTTATGTTTTTGTTATTAGAAGGGACGAGGATTTTAATGTATATTTACATAATCATGAAGGTGAGATTGTAGCTTTTGTCCCCGCTTTTACGGAGAAGAGCACAAGTAAAATTGTAAGTAAAATAAAATCTAAACCAACAAGTAAAAGTAAAGGCATATACGAAAAAATTACCACTCCTGTTACATCTAAGATTACTGCTGGATCTACAGGTAGGACTGACGGAAATCTTCTGTTACAACAACTCGGATCAGCTGGAGGCAACACTACATCTAGCTTCTCTGGAACTCTAGCGAGATTTGGAGTAATTAAAAGAGATATAGGAGATGGAAACGCAACACAACTAGCAAAGGATTTGTACGCTTTGTACAAGCCTAATTTATAATTTAATTTAATATATCATGACCCAGAAAGTCAAAACGGCCCCTGAGCGCCCAAAAGCTCAAACAAAAAAAAGCTCAACAGAGCCAATTTTTACTCCTGTTGCTCCAGTAAAGAAGCAACGATCTATTAAGCGTAAAGAGGAAGTCCTTTTTCATGCAGAATATGAAATTCCAAAAAACGCAGGTATTGTATATATGTTACCGCAAAAAGGTATTACTGTGTACGACAGTGATTTAGATACTGTACGTGAAATGCGCTATTGTCCAAATGAGCCAAGTATTTGGGCGGATGAGCAAGGAGATAATGCACGTAAAGAAACTGTAGCTTTTAGAGAGGGTAAACTATTTGCTCCTAAGGATAAGCCTAACTTACGTAAGTTTTTAGATTTACACCCTATGAATATGCGTAACGGAGGTAAGATCTTTAAGCAGATAGATAAACGAAAAGACGCAGAGATAGAATTAAAGAAAGAATTCCTTCTTACTGACGCTATTGGTATGGTTAGAGACAAAGATATTTCTGAGCTTTTACCTATTGCTTTATACTTTGGTGTAAATATTAACTCACCTGTAACGGAAATTAGATATAATTTGCTTAATATCGCGAAAAAGAAGACAGAAGAATTTATTCAATCTTTTGATTCTCCGCAAGTTCAAGTTAGATCTACTGTACAACAAGCTAAGGATTATCAGATTATAAACATAAACGAGAACGGTTGTTACTGGTTTGATTCAAACAGACTTATTGTCTCAGTCCCAGTAGGACAGGACTCTATGGATGTTATGGTAAGGTTTTGCCTTACTGAAAAAGGAGCAGCAGTATTATCAACTCTAGAGGATAGGTTAGATAGATTAGGGTAAATATATTCTAACTTGACAGGAGAGCCGCCTTAATCGGGCGGCTTTTCTTTTGCGTATATTTGTGGTATGGTTAGCGTACAACAAGTGTATAAAACATTAAAGGATCTTGCTAATAAAGACCAAAAAGGCTTTATTACTCCTGCTGTGTTTAATAATTTCGCTGGTGTTGCTCAAATCAACATCTATAACGAGCTGTTTCAAGAACTTGTTAAAGCTAAGCAGATACAACGACAAAACTTTGACCCAGGTAGAGATAAGTCTGTACGTAAGAATATTACAGAAGATTTATCTGTGTTTATTGTAAGCGATTTTGATATAGAGGGTACAGATGGTTTATTTATTAAACCTGCTAACTTATCTAAGATTATATCTATATCCACGTCGGAAACAGACAGGCCTGGCATAGAGTTTACTTCAGGTAGATATAATAGAAAACAAGTTGAGCTTGTCTATGATGCTGAAAAAATAGATAGAATTCTTACAAGTAACTTATCTACTCCTACAGAGGATTTTCCTGTTGCTTTAATAGCAGCGGATATTGAAGTCTTCCCGACTGAAGTGGATGAGATTAAAGTGACATATTACAGGCGTCCAGCTTCGATTGCTTTTAATGGGGATGCAAGTGATTTACAACCAACATATAGCACTCAGCTTATGAATGGAAATCAAGTTTTTAACAGCACTGGAAGTTATAATTTTATGCTTCCTTCTCACTACGTTACAGAATTAGTTATGGAAATGGCTAAGCTGGTAGGCGTTAGATTAAGAGACCCTAATTTAACTGGGTTTGCAGCAAACGAAGAAGCTTCTGAATAATGAGTATGAACAAAGTAAAACTTAGTCAAATTATAAAGGATTTTATAATAACCTCCGATGGGGATGACTACGCTAATAACGTTTCAGATTTTGCTATAAGAAACTTTGCTCTTAGAGGTATACGGGAGATTGGATTTGATCTAGGTAAAAAGATTAAATCTATTAAAAGGACTATTAATACTACAAATGATACGGTAAGCCTTCCAGATGATTTCGTCGATTTACTTAAAGTAGGTATTGTTGGGGCTGATGGAGTTATTCATGTACTTAACCAGAACAAGCACATTAACTATTCTAGGGAAATCCAACAAGACACTGCTGCTGACGGAACCATCTCTGATACAACTGATGTTATAGATAGCGCAGCAGGGCCTTTAAATATTACTGCAAACCAAATACTAGATAGAGACCCATCCAAAAGCTCTACTACAGGAGCCACTACAAGCTCAGAGGATCAAGGTTTATATTTATTCGAGAACTATTTGTATCAGGGTGGATCGGGTCGTTTATACGGCGTTGGAGGAGGTCATGCAGCAGGTCAGTATAGATTAAATTTAGATGAAGATAGAATAGAGATTAAAATGAGTAGCTCAGGATCTGAGGTGGTTTTGGAATATATAGCTGACGAAGCCAGGTCGACTGACCCAGAGGTTCATGTATATGCAGAGGAAGCCTTACGTAGTTACATGTATTACAAGATCGTAGAAAGAAAGTCTAGCGTTCCTGCAAATGAAAAGGCTAGAGCTAGAAGTGAGTATTATAACGAAAGAAGAAAAGCAAATGCTAGGCTAAGCAACTTCACAAAAGAAGAAGCGTTGAGCACTATACGCCGAAACTTCAAGCAAGCGCCTAAGTATTAATGGCTATAGATAAGATCATACCAATCAGACTTGATAAATCGTCTGACTACAAACTAGTACCTAAAACTAGTATGGTGGACGCCCTTAACATGCTTATCACTGAGGATGAATCTGACGGTGGGGATAATTCTACTGGAAACCTAGGTGTTCTTAAGAATTTAAAAGGTAATCAGGTTATAGAGTATGTTACTAGCTCAGGGGTTGGAGAGGGAAATGCTAAGATTATTGGTAGCGTTACAGACACTAAGCTTAAAATAGTATACTTTTTTGTATGGCATGAAAATGCTTCGGAGCACGGTGTGTATGCTTACGATCAGTTTGGTAAGCTTCCTGGAGGGGGTAATACGTCGGGGAGAATTAGGAGAATACATAAATCTAATCTATATAAGTTTCCAGAGCACGGATTTGTAAAAGGAGACATAATATACACCTCTAAAAGCAGGTTAGATCAAAGTTCAGGGGGCCCTATTAAGCCAAACACACAGAAAGATTTTGAGAAAGATACTATTCTGTACTTTACAGACAATACTAACGAGCCTCGTAAACTAAATGTTTATATGGCAATGTTAAGTTTAGATGGCACTTATTCTCCAGAGGATAAGTTGGACTTTATTACAGCTTGCCCAAAGACTCCTTTAACACCTATTACATTTGAGTTTGACTCCGATCCAGACAGGACTATTAGTAATTTTAAGTCTGGTCCAGGATTTCAATTTGCGTATCAATACATTTCTAAAGACGGGGTTGAATCTGCTATATCTCCATACTCAGACATAGCTTTTTCTCCTGGGATTATAAATCAAGGAACTCTTACTAGTATAGATCATTCTCTTCATAACAGATGTCAACTTAACATTCCGTTGGGAGGGGCTGAAATTAAAAGCATTAGAATACTTGCTAGACAATTTAACAATCCAGAACTCGTTGAGATAGACGAGACCCCTAATTCAACCAGAGGATTGGGGTCTACTAAGATTTATTCTTTTTATAACGATAGAATTGTAAAAGGAGTAAGTACAAATGAAGTAAATAAACAATTTGACAACCTCCCAAGAAAAGCTGAAGCTCAGTCCGTGGTCGACAATAGGTTAATGTACGGGAATTATTTAGAAGGCTTCGATAACGTTAGCACTTCTTGCAGCGGAACGGTAACTTTTGAGCCAAGGGGGGTAGAGTTGATTGATTTCGATTTAAAAGTAGTTCCTGCTATATCAGAGAGCGATGAAACGGAGGGACCTGGAGCTAAAAACAAAAGCGCTGGATATATATTAGACGCTTCACAACTGCCTCAGGAGCTTGTTGCGGGCACGGTTATATCTGTTTCTTTAAACATATCTCCTGGATCTAATTTTCATGTTTATCAAGCTAACAATTCTTATCATCAGTCTAGGCATAAAGGAGCTTTTCAGCAGGGTACTGAGTATCAAATAAATTATAACGCATCAGCCGCAGATGGAAATTACGACGGTGGAGATTATGGTAACGGAGAAAACACAACTTACGGACATCAGACAATAGATACCTCAGGAGCTCAATGGATTCAAGACAGGATTTTAAATTCTGGAAAAACGGTAAACTGGAAAGGCGATCCATTGCCGTGGGGTATTCCTTATTCAGGTAATAATCATGGGGTAGGGGTTAAAAATCTTACTTTGGGGCTTTCAGTAGGTCCAAAATGGAATACAACGTTAGGGTCTAACTCATCCGCTCAACCAAAAAATGCGTCTTACGGAACTAGCGCAGGTAATCCTTTGATTTTTAAAGGAGGGTTGTTAACTTTTTCATGTAAGATTAAAGTTTTATCAGATATCGAAAACGATGGAAGAGCAGCTTTAACGTCAGCTATCTCTCAAGCTTTATCTGGAGACCCAATTACCTGGAATGGTGGCGAAGCTTTTGAATTGATAAACTCTGAAAGTGAAATTCTTCACCTTATAGACGAAGATTTAGAGAATGGTCAAAAAATTTCTGAAGGATCCCCTTTAAGTAAGCTTATTTCTGGTGTAATAGAAACACACGATATAGAAGACGACACTGAGGAGACTATGACATCTATTTACAAGTCTCCATTAGGGCACTTTATTGTAAAAAAAGCAGATGTAACTTTTTACCTTGAAAAAGACAGCGCATTTAGTAGTATAAACTCAAATTACGAAATGTTAAGGTTGTGCATAGGGGAAGTTAAAAACGTTGAAACGGTAACTGTTGCAAAAAAGAAATTTCCTAATTCTCCGTGGTTTGTTTTTACAAAAGCTTTTTTAAATGGGACCAATCCAGATATTTCTTCATTTAGCTATGGATTTGGAGGTTTAACTACTAATGATCCTAGTCCTTCTGACCCTAACATCTCAGGAACGAATTTAATAAACGAGGAGCTAAACACTCTAGATGATTGGAATTACAGTTACGAACAAGAAGCCACCACGGAGCCTTACTCTGTAAATTTAGATTTCTCTGAGTTTGGCGGAGATAATGTAAGTGTAGAAAACGACGCTACAGTTTTGCCAGTCCAAGTAGCTGGTCTTGAGACTGTATTTCTTTCAGCGGAAGCAGGAACCTTAAATATTTCAGGAGAAATTGATGACGAGGGTGTTTATCCAGTACTAAAAAACAATCTAGAACAACTACAGGAACAGTTTTTTTTAGGGTATTTAGATTTTACTGAGTTTGAACTTGAGGGTCAGTCATCTAGCAATTTTTTTGGGTATAATAAATTTAATGAGCCTGAAGATACATTCCCATTTTCTCTTCTCGATGGAGAGGGTGGTCCAGGTGGTAATTTAAGTCATAACCTGGTAAACGGATCTAATGACGTCCCAAGCTTATCTTCTGCACCAAGAAGGGTTCATGTTTATAATAGAAGATATTTTACAGGTGGGGGGCTTAATAGCATTACTGAACACTATGACTCTGCTGAGGTAGTTAGAGTAATTGGTTTAACTGGGGCGGAATTTACAGGCACTGTAAACTCAAGAATTATTCCCACTCGTGATAGTTTTTTACAACATACTAATTACTCAGCGGATACCGCTGGAGGGCAGCAAGGACAAGGTGTAGGTTGGGAGGAAAGTGATCCCATTACAGGTGAAAGTGGAATCCGAGTCCCTAACAGATCTTTTATACCTTTACTTCAAGGCACACCAAAAAAAGGTTTAGATTATCCAGTTGATGATGGTGATGTGTATCCTTACTCACATTATTTCCAGCAATCTTCAGACTGGCCTTTTGTTATAGATTTCCCCCAAAAACATACATATATAGAGATATTAAATAAATCAATTATCTTACAACCTCCTGGAAGTTCTGGAGGTGAAGGAGGGGATAGGACTTTTAAAAGCAACGCAAATCATGATTTCGGTATCGTGTATTACGATCAAAGGGGAAGGCATGGCTTTGTAAGTCATTTACAAACAGTATATGTTCCAGGATATTCTCAATTAGAAAGAGGTGTCCCTTATTACGGAAGAAGCGTAATTACTTTAAACATACATCACGATCCGCCAAATTGGGCTCATTCTTATAAGTTAGCTTATACTAAAAACACCAGCGTTGAAAATTTTATTCAGTACTCTGCGGGTGGAGCTTTTCCTGCTGAGGATATTGGAAGCCTTATTCAAAGTTCTCTTATATATGTGTCTTTAAATTACCTGCAAGAGAGTTCTTTATCATATGTATCTGACTGGGGCGCTAGAACTCCAGAAGGAGGTTTAAGTATGTTTAAGCATATAGATGGGGGTAATCAAAAAGTTAGAGTTGTATCTGCGTATAGCGAAAACAATAACAGAGAGTTTTTTCACAACTATGAGTTTGACATAGTAGATGTTGTACTTTTAGGTTTAACCAACAACCCTTTATCTAGTTTCCCAGAACAAGATCCTGAAAAAACGGGTGAGTTTGTTGTTTTAAAAAACAATCCAAATGCTGAAGGTTTTAGTTTTTCCGCTGTTGCCGATAACAGTCATTTATGGAATAACAACTGCATTATAGAGTTATACACCCCTAAAAAAGATATAGAATCGGAGAGTAGATTTTATTATGAAATAGGAGATACTTATAAAGTCAACAATCCAGGAGGGATCACCGCTAGCCACAGTATGACAAACATTACGTTAGATAAAGGTGATGTATGGTGGAGGAGGGTACCTGTTAACCTTAGAGAATACGCAGACAGTGATTTTACTGAATTAATAAATTCTAACGAAAGCGGTACAGAAGGGGTTTATTCATCAAATTTTAAGTCGTATTACTTAGAGACTGAAACGGCTTCTGATTTATTTAAAGCTAATGCTTCCTTAATAGGTAGACCTAATATTATTTTAAATGACGCTGTAGAGACTATAAGAGAGTCTAGTATAACATATTCAGATCAAAGCAATCCAAACTCTAGCAAGATAAATTACTCTTCTTTTAATTTAACCTTATCTAACTTTAAGGATTTACAAGAGGAATTTGGAGATATTAATTATATGTGCAATATGGAGGGGGATGTATTTGTTATACAGTCCGATAGATGTACTCTCGTGCCAGCTAGCAAGACTTTATTTTCAGATGTTTCTGGCACCAATACGGTAGCAGCATCAAAGAGTCCTTTGGGTCAAGAGAAAATATTTGCAGGTAGGGCAGGATGTGATAATAACCCAGAGTCTGTCGTCCAGGTAGGGGCGTTTGTATATTTCGCTCATAAGAACTTAGGTAAGGTCTATAGATTTAACCCTTCTAACGGGGTGAGTGAAATCTCTGATAAGGGTATGGCTTCGTATTTTAGAGGGTTATTTAAAGCGGCTATAAATAAATCCATATCAATTGGAGACTTTATAAACTATGATGATGTAAGGGTAGTTGGCGGATTTGACCCAGTAAACGAAGAGTATTTACTTACTGTTGTAGACCCGTTAACTTACGGGGCTGTACAGAGCGGAGGCGGCTCAGGAGGTAATGATGATAGTGCAAGTTCTGTAACAGTAAACTCTTTAGAGCAACAGATATGGAACATTATGGACGCTATTGTTAGCACACAAGACGAAAATGATGAAAAGGTATTTGACATTGAAGATCTACCTATTGTTTTACAAGATTTTTACAACTCTGGGGGTACAGAGTCATTAGACCCTAACAATGACGGTATATTTGATGCAACGGAAATAGTCAATTCAGATTCTATCAGGGGAGGTTTAGAATCAGGTATAGACGATTTAACGCTTGAGCTTACTCAGTCTTTAACAGAGTCTTTAGCTAATAACGATTTAAGTATTATACATGACGCTATAGCGGATTCAAATGTTGAAGAAAGCGTTAATGGAGTTATCGGTTATATAAATAATTTAGAATTACCTGATGCGGACGCAGAACTTTTTGAGCAGCATATACAAAATGTTGTTTTACCGCTTAGAAATTATGTTAATCACCTAAACGTCAGAAGACAATCTTATTTCTCTGGCACAACGGATGAGATATTGGGTGCCTTTGCTTCTGGATCGGCAAGTCCTGAGGACTTCATGGGTGTTGTAGGTGAAGGTGGCTCTTTTCCTTTAACGAGAATTTTAGAAAACGCAACAGCTGTTTCTAATGCTCTACAAACAATTCAACTAGCATTTGCTGGTGGTAATGGTAGGGGACTTCAAGGCACTGATGAGAATCCAGTTTATGCAAACGGGGATGTATTTAATGGGCCAGTACTTGAAAATCAAGAAAGTGTTTTGCTAAATGGAGATTTTTTCCCTGAATTTAAAACTGCTTTAACTTCCATTATGAATGAGAGTGTTTCTGGAGAGATAAGTTCTTTAGATGTGGCTCAGGAGTTTATCGCTTCAAGCTATTTGGGCATAGTAGGAAGTGATGCTATATCAAACATTCAAGCAAATCAAATACCTACAGCTATAGTAGATGCATTAAACGAACAATTTAATAGTAATCTGTTAGTCACAGACATACCTGTTGCATTAGTTAAAGTTATAGAAGATAGCTATTTATTTGGAGGCTTTGATTTTGCACCAGACAATCCGAATCTGTCTGCTCAGGTTATAGAAACTTCTCGACCTATACTTGCTCAGGAGATAGTAGATAATTTTATTGGGAGTAATCAGTTTCTTGAGAATTCATTACAGCAAATTATAGAACATAACGGTCTAGTAGATCAACAGGATTTAATACAATATATACTAGGTCTTCAAAGCAACGCTACAGCTTTAAATACTTTTGTAAATGCTTATGTAGAACCAAATCTACCTCCAGGAGCAACTCAAGCCGAAAGGTTATCAGCTTTAGCGAGCCATATTGTTGGTATAAACAACTTTAACTCTGACATTGCGACCTTTATCGATACTCTTGCAGGAGTTAACAATGTGGGTGATTTAATAGGATTTGTAAATACTTTAAAAGATGCTGTAGCAACTTTAGAAGGTAACCAAGGTTACTTCACTATAAATGACATAATAGCTGCAGAGGGTATTAGTTTAAACGATCTTATAAACATAAAACAACAAATGGCCCTTGCAGGTGCAGACATTGATTTTGTGTCAGCTGATCTTGATAATAGCAAAGAAATAGGATCTGGGGATCTGTTGAGGTTCTTAGCTAAGTTTACGCAGAATCAGTTTGATGTTAATTACGATGCTCCGTTTTCTCCAACACTTTAATAATATAATATATGGGGCAATACCAAGGTAAAACAATAGCTTTTTCGCATAAAGGTGGGTTCTGGAAAACCAGATATAGCTACACCCCTACTTGCTATGCAACTATGGATAATGTTATGATAAGTAACAACACAGGGGCTACGTATTCTAATAATTTATTCTGGGAGCATGAGGTAAATTCTACGCATAATAATTTTTATGGGGTAGACAATGACTCCTCACTAACCTTAGTATCTAATCAAGACCCTAGCGCTGTAAAGATATATAAGGCCTTATCCCTAGAGAGCAATTCCGTTGAGTGGAGAGGGCAAGTAAGCACTCATGTACATCAAAACCCAGACAATACTAATGAGCTGCAGCACGGGGTTATAAAAGGATTCATTACTAAAGAAGGTAATCAATACAGCGAGATACCTAGATCTACTTTAAACTCTAGTAGTCATATAGACTACGTATGTTCTATTGAAGACCTGTTTGTAGGTGAAGCAGATGTTGAAGGAGTGTTGACCGCATGGGATATTTCAGTAAATGTTCCAGACGTTGCTATTTTAACTGGAAACGGATCAATTGCTTTGTTTGTGGATAACACTGGCGTAGCTTATTATTTAAGTTTTGCGAATGAAGCATGGGTGCTAGTTTTGTTTACAGAATATTCTTATCAGACATCAAATGTATTTATATATAGTTATAATAGCGACAATACTATAACGTTAGCCGTGGGACCTGATTACGCTTTAGGCACTTTAGATAATGCTTTTACAGGGGCTAACTGGTCGAGCGGAGTAAAACTTTTTAATGCTTCTGACCCGTCAGTCAATGGTGACCCTATGAGAGGTCAGTATTTAAGATTAGATTTAGTAAACTCACAAAAAACTCCTGTAGAGACATATGCTATAAACGTGGACTTTGAGAACACAAAACTAGACGGTAGTAAACCTGCAGTAAAAAAGGCCTCACCTGCTAAAAAGTAACCCTTTTTTGTAGTATTTTTGTACAAACTGTAATAACATGAAGAATTAATGTACGATCAAAATGGAAATTACATTGGGCCGAGCAATATAGATTTTGGAAATAGTAATACTTACTCCAGTTCAAGCGGAAATACTTATAATGAGGGAGTGCTCACAGGCTACACTGGTCCTAACAACAGCGGTGGTAACAATAGATCTTTTAATGCAAGTGCTGAGGATTGGAGTTCTATAGGCTCGGGATTATCTACTTTCAGTAGCGGATTGGCTGATTTCTTTACAGCTGGAGATCGAATAACAACGCAAGAAGGTTTTAGAGGGGAAGCTGAAAGAGATATAGATAAGTTCTATTCAGACGTTGAGGCGGGTAATTACGATGCTCGGATGAATCAGAAGATGTTTGATGCCTTCAGTGTAGGTAGACGAGGCTTAGATATTAATCCTTCTTTATCAACACTAGCAACTTCATTAGACTCAGCTCAAAACGATCCTAGAACGATGGCGGCGGCTTTACCTGGGTTAAATACTTCAGCTACAAAAGGGTTGCAGGGATTACAACAACAAGAATTTCAAAACGAGCTTGGTTCAAGGATGACTGAAGGGCAAGCCTATCAAGGATTAGATGCTGATAACTTAGCTTTCTCAAGAGGGATTTACGGGCAGAAACTACAAGGAGATCAAGCAGCATTCGGTCAAGCTCAACAAAATATAGCCTCTCTTGAAGCGGCTAAGGCTGCAGCACCCTACGAGATGATTAGTGGAGGTTTACAAACCGTAGCGGGAATTTACGGGGGGTTTGCAGAGGACGGGATGAAGATACCAGAATATCAAGAAGGAGGCGATGTAATGCAGCAAATACTAGCCTCTCAAGGACAAGAGTCTGGAGTACCACCAAGACAAAACCTTCCAGGAGAGGAAGACCACGAGTCCAATCCTATAAGTATGGTGACTGAAAACGGAGAGGTAGTGGGAGAAGCTACTGGAGGGGAGATAATTCTTAACGGAGAACAAACAGAAAATATAGAGACCGCAGTAGCAGAAGTAGACAAGAAGGTGCAATCTGGAGAAGAGCCCTCTATGGAGGCTCTTATGGCCCTCTACGAAGCTGTTAGTGGTGTTTTATCTAAACCGCAATTCCAAGACGAACAGCAAGCTCCTGAGGTTGATTCAGCTAAAGAGAGAATGATGATGATGTTGGAGGGTGGCGAACAAATGGCATAATGGCTAATTACAATTACGTAGCACCTATACAGTACAAGAGTTATTCAGATATGAATAAAGAGCGCCTTGCTGCGAAAGCGGCTCAAGAGGCGGCTGGTCTTAAGCAAAAATCTGCAATCGATACACGTAAGCAGAAGTTTTACGATAAGATGACAGGGTATAAAACGGCTGGTTGGGCGGATTATCATAGAAATGAATATGACACGCTGATTAAAAGCGCTCTTTCTGAGGTGTCTTTAAGCCCAAATCCTGATTACGGTGGTATGTCTGATGCTATTATGCGCATGCAAGAGATGGGAGATAACCACGCAAGGTTAAGAGACGGGCAGACTGAATACAACTCCTATATGGGGGAGAACGCACCTAACTACGATGCTGATTTAGATTGGGGTATGAGTGCTACTCACGATACATTAGGGTACGATAAAAGGCTTACGACGTTTAACACTTTAGGGTTGTTAAACTATAGTAACGGAAGGGGAGATTTCCCTAACCCAAGCTACGACCCTTCAGCTGAAGAGGGCACATCGGGGAGTTTTAAATCTATGCGGGATTTACTTAATAGTAAAGGTGTAGATATACAGATGTCTAATGGACGGGAGGTTTACGCTGATGAAGACGGTCAATTAAAACCAATTAGCGGGAGCGCTTTTGATGTAGCTACGGAACAGTTCTCTGGGTTATGGAACCCTACCTTGAGCGCTATTGATAATATAACCGCTGAGGATGCCTTTTTTGGTTACTCCAACATACCAGGGGGAAAAGCTAAATTTGAAAATCACGCCAATACTTTAAATAATCAAGTGGGTGATAAGGAGGTTACTTATGAAGCTGCTAAAGAAAACTTAAAGGCGGATATATTAAACTACGTCGATCCTAATGGAGTGAGTCCAGATAAGTCTCTTATATCCTCTGCTATAACAGCTTACGAAAAGAAACACAACCAAACTTGGAATGATATTAAAGATAATGATGCCTTATTATTAACTTACGGGACTCCATGGGAGTTTTTTGCTGATCAAATGGTAGCTGTAGCTAACCTTGATGACCCAGACAGCCCGTCAGGTGGAAGTATGAGCGAGTCTATGAGACAAAAATGGGCGGCTTTTTATAGTAAACCTTTAGACATCCCTAACACAAAGTTCACAAGAACGCCAGTAGGTACAGAAGGGTACAATTGGGAGAAAGCTTTAGAGTACTTTGAAGAAAAAGATGTAGATGTATCTGAAATAGTAGGGCGTATAGATGAAGTTGACGAGTTCGGAAATATTACAGGAACTAAAATAGGACTTAAAGAAGATTTAGGGGAGGGTGTTAGAATAGGTATGGGGCAAGCAGATTTAAAGTATGATAATGTGCCTGTTCAATCAATAGAAATATTTGATGAAAAGAATATAGTTGTAGTATATGCTAGTGAATACATTCTAGGTAATATTGGTGTACCTGCAGGAGAAGAAGGTGACCCATGGAGATATAATCCATTATTCGGGGGAAGAGTAGGTGTTGCTCCTTACAGGATAATAAACCTAACAAATCCAGATGGTAGCGAGCATGACGATATGGAAACTCTAAGGAACCAATTTCGAAGAACTTACGGAGGAATCGACCCTCTTCAACAAAAAATTATAGAAGCAGAACAAGCTAGAGAGTAATGCCACATATAGAAGAACACATAGAAGAACCACAGGTTCAAGGAGATCCACAAGGATTAGACTATCAAGCTATATATCAGAAGTACTACGATAAAGGCTTTGATATAGAGAAAGCTACTAGGAAGATGCGTGTATTGTACGGTGCTAAGCAGCCTGAACTTGATGCGTTAAATACTTTCTATGAGAGTAAAAAAAAAAGTCAAGACGGTACTACAGCATCGGACTCCAGTTCGGAAGCGGTTTCTACGGTATCTACCTCAGGTACAGCTACTTCGACAGGGCAAGAGAATGGAGATACGGATTCTACTTTAGCCGCTCCTGAACCTTTATCCCCTGAATTATACGATAGTATAAACCCTACTCCTTTACCAAGGACACTAGTGCATTTAGAGCAGGCTGAAATAATAGGTAGAGGGAGACCAGAGAACTGGAAAGATATATATAGAAGTCAGTTTGGGGAGGGGGAAATTTATCAGCTAAAAACAGATAAGATATTCTCTGAGCAGAGAGATCAAAGTCTTATGGCTTCTTTGAATGCTATCGAGGCGGATTCTTTCAATAGGTGGTACAATAAAAAATTAGAGAACGGTAGGACTAAAACATTAGTTGATCAGTATTTAAACTTAGATACAGAAAAAGCTAAAGATCTTAAGAGAAGGCTTTCAAACGATCTCGTTAATAAATATAGCATAAAAGGCGACATCATGGATATGCTTGCTTCTCTAGAGGATGCTCCTGAGGGTCAGCTAACTCACCCAGGGTTTGTAAGGAAGTACCAGCTTGGAGTAGACGAAACATCAAAAAAGTCCTTAAAAAAAATAGAGAACGACTTCGGGAATTTCTATAGAGATATGGTAAAGGCTTCTTTACCTTATAGTGTTCAGAAGAGCGAGAGTCAACTCAAAGACTTAGAGTATTACTTTAAGTACGGTAATGGAGATCTGTTTGATTTTACTGAAGATGGAGAGATAGGTAATCAAACGTGGTGGAGCCAGAATCAACTTAGTGCTGAGGTAGCTGGGATGACCTTAGTTAATAAAGTAGTCTTCTTGGGGAGTAGAGTCGGTGGGTGGATGGCAGATTTAGTGGATTCAGATAAGAATGTTAACCGTATGTCTGGTGTTATGGGGGATGCTGTAAGAAGCGCTGCAGACACTAACATAGAAAAAAGAGAAAAGTCTTTAGAGGAGATTAGAGGGAGGATGAATACTTTTGAAGAGGGAATATCTAAAAGTTACGGGGAGTTTTTTACAACAGGAAATCTTACGTCTTTAAACAACGCTCTAGAACAGTCTTGGTATATGACTGTAGAGGCCGCGCCTCAAATAGGTTTGGCTGTAGCGGCTGGGGCTATGGGGATGGGACCAACAGGTATTGCTTTACTCTTAACTGCTGACGGGACAGCGCAGGAAGCTATGATGATAAGGAATGACATATCCTTTGATGACTTCGTAAAACCAGAAAGCGTACCCAAGATTGAAAAGATTAAAGAGAAGATTGATAGGATCTTAAAAATAAGAGAAGGAGAGATTGATCTTCCTTTTGCTTCAGGGGATATAGAGGGTGACATGAAGACTAGAGAGAACTATCAAGCGAAGGAATTACAAACGTTAAGGGAATTTCTTAGAAAAGAAATCAGAGAATCTAAGCTGAGTTACGATGAAGCTATATCTACTATAGAGATTTCCGAAGGTGACACTCAAGAAGATGTAGAGAATAAGCTTAAAGCAAAGTACAATATAGAACTCAACAATTCTAATAGAACGATGTACTTAAGTAGTACGGCTGCTGTAGATTTTGCTGCGGATAGAATTATGTTCGGGATATTTAGACGAGCGTTTAGAGGTGCTGACTTTGGACAGGATGCCACTATAAAAACCTACGCTAAAAACATCCTTAGAGGATCAGGCATAGCATTACCAGAATCTGCTATACCTACATTTCTTAGTGTGTTAAACAGAGAGTACCAAAAGTCTGAATATACTGACTCGGATTTCGATTCACAACAAGCTTTTGAAGCATCGTTAGATGCAACGTTAGGAACTATTCTTTTAGGGCCAGGTATGCACACTGCAGGTAGTTCATTAGCTTATACAAAACATCTAGGGAGGTCTAGAATTGGACCAGATGGTACGAATGTTTATCACCGTAGAATAATTGATGAGTTAAATAAAAAGGCTTCAGATCCTGATATTAATTCTAAAGACCGAGAGCAGGCTATAAAACTTGCAGCGAAGTTTAAGAAGGACGGGGTGTTAATCTTTGAGAAGAACACAGCTCTATATGATTATATAGGTAAGAAAGATCCAGCTTCGTTAGACGAGATAGCTAATCTTCACCTTCAAGCTGAAAGCCTTCTTAGAAGCTTAAAGGGGGTAGAGGACCCTAACATTAAAATCCTAATGAGAGATGAACTTGCTAGTATAATAAGCAGAAAATCCAAAATAGAAGCAGAGTTTAAAGAAGGCTTTGAGGCTCAGTACGACCATAGCTATGTACGTCAGAAGTTTGAGGATGGAAAAAAAGGGATAGTGGAAGTTAAACCTGACGAACCTACAGTTAAAGCTGACGAACCAGATGCCGATCCATTAGTTAAACCTGATGATAGTGAGCCGTTATCTAAGTCTAAAGAGCCTCAAGAAGGCGATGCACGAATGGGTGACGATACAGAGGGTGTTGTAGCAGAAGAAAGAAAGTTATCAGATATTAAAGGTGGTAGAGTAAGACAGTTTCTTAGAGACACCTTCAGAAGCGATTCTGGGATAGGAGGAAATAGAGGTTTAAAGTTCTGGAGAAGAAGATCAGGGGCAAGAGAAAAAGTTGCTGAGACTATTCGTGGTAGAGAAAGAGAGATGAGGGTCATGACTAATCAATTAGGTTTAGACCTTGGGGTTTTAGACGCTTTGTATAAAAACTCTGAGTTTGATGTGAATACAGATAGCAAGGGGAATAGGAGAAAAGTAGGTAAGAATGAGTACGATAGGCGTAAAGCAGAGTTAAACAAATACATGAATGGGGAGGAGGCTCGTATAGCGTTTTTAAGCGATGAAGGGAAGGCTAAGTTGGATTTCCTAAGGGCTAAGGTAGATGGCCTGTCTGGAGAGATGATAAGGCTCTTAGAAGAGAACCCTACAGATAAAAACAAAGCCTTAGTAGAGACTATTAGAAATAATCAAGGGCAGTACCTTAAAAGAAGTTATGAAGCCTTTACTGATAACGGAACTTGGATAAAGGATTTTAATAAAAAGAAGCTTTCTAAAACAAAGCAAAAATTGTACGATGATGCGGTGCAGTTTGTTATGGACAGCAAAGGTGTAGACCGCCAAAAAGCTAAAGTAGAGGTAAAATCGTATCTTCAAGATCTATACAGTAAGCTAAACGATAAAAGTTTTATCGCGGGTTCTGGTTTGATTGGGGCTTTAGATTCTAAAGTCTTAAGCGGTAGAAAAGATATACCTGAGCCTTTTAGAAAACTATTAGGGGAGGTCGATAATGTTAGTTTTAACTACGTAAATACAGTGCACAGATTAGCGGGGTATGTAGCAGACCTTTCTTTTCAGAAAATTTTAAGGTCAGACCTTATTGAAGCAGGGTTAGCTATAGAAGGTAAAGGGAAAGAGGGTGTACCTTTTCTTACTGGATCGAAATTTAGCGGTTTAGATGGGTTATTTGTAGACCCAGCTTTTCAAGCTATGTATGAAGGTATGATGCCTTTAACGTCAAACCCTAGTAAATTCTGGAGGATTATGACAGGAATTCAAGGTGTAGTAAAAATTGGTAAGACGGTATACTCTCCTACTACGACTTCTAGAAACCTTTTAAGTGGGGTGTTTTTGGGTTTCAACTCAGGTCATTTCTTTGGGACTAATCCCGACATGATAAATCAAGCATCAAAAATAGCTTGGGGTGTGGAAGAAGGAATAGATATTAATCCCATGACTAGAGAAAGAGATAAACTTATGAGATATGGCATCATAGGTGATGGAGCTAGATCAGGGGAAATTATGAGCTTGATGCGCGACTTTACTGACGCTACAGAAGCGCAAAGAATAGCAAAAAAATCTGGGGGAAGTAAATTTAGAAAAGCCGTTAGAAATACCAATGAGGCTTCTCAAAAATTATATGCTTACGGTGATGACTTTTACAAAACAGCTGGATTTTACATAGAGACTCAGAGATTTATAGATAGCGGGATGGATAGAGCTGTAGCAGAGAAAAGAGCTGCAGAAAGGATTCGTGGAGGTTACCCAACATATTCCTATATACCTAAAAATATAAAATGGTTAAGACGATTTCCTCTTACGGGTATGTTTGTCTCTTTCCCTTACGAAGTATACAGAACTACCGCAAACAACATGAGGTATGCAGCGCAAGATTTAGCTGAAGGGCGTACTACAATGGGGATGAAAAGGATGCTAGGGATGACAACGGCGTCAGCTTTTGGATTCGGTATGTTTAGTGCTACAAAAGATTTATTTGACTATACTGAAGAGGAACTTGATGCAATAAGGATTTTAGGGCCAGATTACCAAGCTAATTCACAACCTATTTTTTTACCTAGGGGAGAGGCAAACGAGATAAAATTTATAGACGCTCAAGCGATACTACCAAATGAGGCTATATGGAAACCTATAAGATCTTTAATATTACAAGGAGACCCTAAGGATGAAGGGTACCTGGACGGTATAGAATCAGCTATATTCGAGGTCCTTTCTCCAGCTATATCTAAAGACGCTACAGCTAAATTAATTCATGAGTTAATGACTAATAGAAGAGAAGGTAGCGATCAGCCTATATATTATTGGGATCAAGATTTAAACCCTTTAGAGAACGCTTTAAATAACATACCTGATTTAGGTAGACAGATATTAAAAGGTGTAGGTCCAGGAGCTTATAATAACTTAGAGGAGTTTTTTAGAGCTAACGATATTGCGCCTGAGGTGTTCGGGGAGAAGTCTACAGTATATAAAGAGACTAAAATGAATGAGTGGATACTTGGATTATTCGGTTTCCGTGTAAACACGTTTGATATGAGAGCGGGGATATTACCTAAGATATACGAGGATAGCGAGGATCTTAAGGATTTCACTAACTTCAACTTAAGTAACAAAGACATAAGGTTACTATCTGATAAACCTATAGAGTATTTAAAAAAGAAAGCTGATCGATACGTAAATAAACAAATACAAGTAGCGAAAAGGGTTCAACTTTACCCTAGCGTAGCTATAGAGGCTGGGCTTGATCAAGGTGAATTAATAAAAACGTTAGTAAATAGCGGTCTCTCAAAAAAGAACGCAGGTATACTCATAGCTAACGCTATAGAAGGTACAAACTTACCTCAGAACCCGAAGTACATAACTCTTAGTCGTATAAAAAGTGTATTAACATCTGTGGAAAACGCTCACAGGGGGACCAAAGCAGAGTTAAAAGAAAAAACAGACGCAGTTATGGAGGCTATGTTCTTATCTAACGTAATGATTATAGAGAAATGGTCTGAGCAATTCGAGGACTACGACATAAAAAATGACGAAGAGGAAGACAATCAAGATTTCCGTGGACAGTATTTAAACGAAAACAAACCATGAGCGAAAAGAAGAAAATTAAAGACACTAAGCTAGGCGCTTGGTTGTCAGAGAAAGCCCCAAGTATACTCGGTGTAGTAGGAGACCTTTTACCAGATAGCGGGGCGTTAGGTGTGGTTAAAAACCTTATAGATAAGGATGATAGCGTTGACTCTGAAGAGGCTCAGCGTATGATAGATGCCGAAGTGCGCTTTCAAGAGAACGTTACAGAACGTTGGAAAGCAGATATGGGCAGTGATGTAAAGCTTGCTAAGCTTATACGACCACTAACCCTTATTGTTCTGATGTCTATGTTTATGGTAACTATGGTGGCTGACTCTATAGATAGCCTTCCGTTTACCGTAAAGGACTCCTATGTAGACCTGTTACAGATACTTATGATGACTGCCTTTGGAGCTTACTTCGCAGGTAGAACTATAGAGAAGGCTAAAAACAAATAATCTCTTCAGAGTATACTCCGTTAAAAAGAATGTTAATCTTCTTCTCTATTAAATCTTCAGTACCTCTTTTTGTACGTAAATCTATAATATCGTAGATATCTTTCCGACGGTAATCCCATTTATTAATATCTTTTTTAATATTTTTTATATCTAATTGTAGATCTTTGTTTTTTACATTAAGGTTGAATATATCCTCTTTCAACATCCTTATAGTTTCTTTTAAAAAAGTTGTTTCAGCTGTATCAATCTCAATACCTTGAATCCTATTTTTTTCTAAGTCGTAAAGCTTTAAACAATCATCGTATCTTTCAGAAAAGGAAGAGTCTGAAGCCAATAGACCTTTAATAGATCTTACAGCGTAAAGTACAGTAGCGTGATCTTTATTTAAAAAAGCACCTATACTAGTACTTGAGTTGGACTCATTACTTAATATAGAGCAGAATACTCTTCTGGCATCAACGTTTACTCTTGATCGTCCTTCGAAATGTATTTCAGCCTTGAAGGCCTTGTTTACAATTTCCTTTAACGCTTCAGCATGTTCTAATTTTAATTCACTCATTATATTAAATTTATGTTACCCTCTGGAGATATATATTCCTTTGAGTAAGGTATTACATTATAACTATTTAACTCTCTAAGGTCCTTCAAAACTAACCTCGTAATCTTATCTAAACGACCTTTACGTTGGTATATCTTACGATAAGCCTTTGATTTTTGAATCACTTGATCTGGAGACACGTTTTTAAAACACCACGAAAGCAATTCTTCTCTTTCAACTCTTATAAAACCTCCCACTTCACACATTTCAAAAGCAATCCATTTAGCAGATCCTTTAGTCCAACCAGGCTTGCCTTGCACGTTAGCAAACTCTACCCATATCTCATCAGGTAAGTTGTTTCCTTTTACATCTACACCGTCTTTTCCATGCCAGAAGTCTACATGAAGGTTTATATCTTCATACTTAGTAGAAACATGAGCGTCAGGACAAGCTCTCTTGTACCTAGTGGCGCTTATATTTCCGTCTCTCCAAGACTGCTTGTATCTTGCCTTACTTACAACATTAGAATGGGTTGTCGTTTTCATGTTCTTTGCATATTTCTCTTACTAGGTCTATCTCTATATTTACCCAGTCTCGAAAGGATTTAATTTGAATTAACACATCTTCAAGTTCAGTCAAAGCATCCCCATCATCTTCATGTAGAGACTCATATAACATATCTGCTGCGTTATGAATCCTTTCACAAGCTTTAAAATATGTTTCGCTAACGGTACTATTGTTCATTTTCCATGGATTTTTTTATCTCTAAGATGCATTGATCTACTTGAGCTTTATTTTTAGCCAAATATACATCATAACCTAGATTATTATCCATAATATGCTTTAAAAATATCTTCCACCTCATAGGAAAATCATGATGAGAAGGTAAATAACCTTTTGTTTCAATAATCCATTTGGAATCCTTTCCTACAAAGTCAGGTGTATACCTAATAGGCTGTTGAACACTATTAGTCCTATCAGTCATAACCTTTTTTTTTGCGGTCATCTTAAAGTACTTATGTTCAAATCTAAAGGACTCCATTAAAACGAACTGCTGATCTTCATAAGAGAAAGCTATCCCAGCTTCATGTAACTTATCAGAACAATACTTCTCTATCGCACTAGCAAACTTCCCTAGCGATTTTTTTTTAGGTTTAGTTTTTCTTTTGTTTCTTTTCATGAGAGTTCGAAGTTACACTCCAGGTATCTACGCTTCCTAATTTATTTAGATAAAAAATCAACGAAAGGAAGAGGTTTTTGTTTATCTCCTTGAAAATCAATAGATTTAAATAAAGGCTTTTTATCCAGCCAAGATATAAAACCTGTATGAGAGAGGTTCATGATCATTTTATAAGGCTCGTCTACAGGTGTAGGCTCTCCTCCAGTTTCAACTTCTCGTACTTTTCTAACGTGTAACTCACTGAGCTTGCGTATGTTATGGTCTCCTGATTGAACCTTTCGATGAAGTGTTAGGAAGCAGTCAGCCCTGTTAACAAACTTACCTCCACCCTCTGTATCCTCAGCGTATGGGGCTATAGGTAAACCGTCTGGTCCTTTACGTCTTTGAGCTTCTGTAAAGGCATGCATGTTTAACCATACAGCCACCTCATTCGCTTTTGAGAACGTAAGGAACTGACTAGCAGCTTCGTAATGGTAGTCATGTACACCAATACCTGAGTTAGTCATATCTAATCTCAATGAGTTATAAGGGTCTACAAATATTCCGTCAACATGTTGTTGAGCCATAACCTTCTCCATGAAGAGAATTATATCTGAATAGCTATACACTTGATTGTTATTGATGATAGTAAAGTGTTCCTGCACCCACTTGTAAGCTGACTTACGTTGAGAGTAGTTCATGTCTTGAACCTTCCTGTCAGCAGCAAACTGCATAAGCTGCATCTTAACAGAAGCTGTGCGATTCTCTGAAGAGTATATAACCCACTTCCACTTGTGACGCATGACTGAATTAGCTATAAGATATAAGGCTGTTGTGGTCTTACCCACATTGCTGTGTCCGTTAATAATAACAAACTCCTTCTTATACCTAAAGAACTTATCTAGCTTATCGTCTCCAGTATCTAAACCTATAGCTATCTTACCTTGTGAGTAGTCATCTATCCATCTGAAGTCTTCATCGTCTGAAGATATGAATGACATATCCCCATCGTTGATAAGCATATTCCTCTGTACATTCTTCTCGCTTTCTATTATCTCTTTAATAGGTAAGGCCTTCCCTTTCTCTATCCCTGCGATAATGGTCTGCTTGGCGTGATCATCAGAATCTATATCCCTCTTACCTATCTCCCGAAAAAGGATTCTAAGTACCTCCTCTTCCTCCATACGTCCAGCAGATATATATCCACCGCAAAGTATAGAAGCTCTATTTAACGTCACCCACTTCTCACCGTCCTTAGCGTTACGTATCATACGAGCAGCTAAGTTTAGCTTCATGTAATCCGTATAAGAATAAGCTTCATTGATTGGTACCTGAGCTTCAGCATGCTCCGTAGTAAACGCTCCAAACCTTTTATAATCGTCCTTGATTATTATGTCAGGATCGTAAGACTCAAAGCAAGCCCTAGACTCGTTTATACCAGACTCGTCTAAATCTAATCCGTGCTGTCTGTTGAAGTAAGCTACAAGAGCCCTGAAATGATCTCTATGCCTCTCTGGGTTTGTTATCCTAACAAGCGCTTTAACTCCGTCACCACTTGGAGAAACCCAGCATGAATGAATAAAGTCATCCGTAGCAAAGGCTGTCTTCGTCTCCTTAACATTAACGTGATCAAAGTCCAGAACAATAAATCCTGAATGCTCGAATAGACCCTCATCAGTTCTAGACGAAAACTCCCCGCTAAAACAAATAACAGGGAGCTTAATCTTCTTCTCTTTATGTCCTTCTCGAACCTCACGTATTAAATCCTTGCTCTTCCCTTCCTGTATACGCAACAGCGCGGTCTCCAGCTGTATGTGATGCGGCTCCTTTATTAGCTTTATGTCTTGGAATATTGTTACTTTCATTGTCTTTTGCAATCATTAGAAGGATTATGTATCCAGCTATATCTATTAATGTATCCTCTGTGTCCTCAACAAGACCAGCATTAGCTATACGTTTAAGCTTGTCGTCCAAACGTACCTTTATAGAAGTTGATGCGTCACAACACGAAAATATTTTCAGGGGATCTAATGCTGAATCTCCATACTTATTATTCTTATCAATCAACAACTCCTCAATCTCTCTACATTTTATCTTTATTTTATCCTTGGTGCTCATCTAATGTTAGATTTGAATAGTTTAAAAAAAGTTTACTTGTTATACCCCTTATTATTATCTCTTTATTTTTATTCTTACTCTTCTTACCGTAAGCTTCGTTAATCAACCTGTTCATAGTTCTTTTATCGTGCTTCATAATATCGTAAGGCTTATCATATATAGAGACTATCCACGATGAACGCTCAGATACAATCTTATTTTTCTTATAAGCAATCTGAGCGTTCATGTAGTAGATAGGGGCCTTACTAGAACGGCATGTCATCCGTTACAGCAGCTTCAGCTTTAGCTTGCTTTGCAGCTCGCTTCTCCTTAGCACCCTCACTATTCGGATCAAACACCGAACAACAAGCTTTCCCGCTCTTAGCCATAAATAGCTTGAGATAGATGTTACCACCTTCTCCTGCGTCGTTACGCCTAGTAGCGTACTTGTCAATCATTTCTTTCAACTCGGTATCCTTAATACGGACACTCCAACTAGAAAGCTCTCCCTCGAACATACGAGGCTCATCTGCGTACCCTACGAGTACTGAATCATATTTTACATCACTCATGATAATAAAAAATTAAAAGGTTAGAAAAAAAAAGTATAATATAAACCTGTAACCAAACTGAATATACCCATCACATAAAAAAAGATGTGACTTAGTATCTCTATTATTTTACAGAACATCTACCTAAACAGTAAATGACGCATAGCAATTAAGCTCTGGCGTCTCCTTGTCTAGGTAAGACTTTATATTCTCCAGGGCTTGATGAAACTTCATCTCACCCCTGAACAGGGTTTCCTCCGAGCATTTAATCTCTGCTGGGTAGTATGGGTACGTCTTCTCTTGAACTACCCAATAGTAGTCCTTGATATCAAATACCTTTGTATATATATATGCTTGTATATCGTAGCTGAAACTATTCACATCGTAACGAAACTTATCTACGCTTCGTGAGCTCTTACTGTCTGTGATGAATCCGTCACCTAAGCAATCTAAGAACCCTCTTAAAGGAACGCCTTCAAGGTCTTCATTGAACTCAACTTGATATTTACCTTTGAGTCTTTTCTCAAGTAAACCAGATATAGCTAGTCTCTCAACCATATCGTTAGCAGTCTTCCAGTCCGCAGCGGAAGCAAGGGTTTTTCCTTCTTCTTTGTAAGACTCTTCTATTTTCGCCTTGATCTCTTTATAGTCCTTTGTTAAATGCGGGGACTTAGACTCCAAGGTTTTGCTTTGGCACTTAGATAAGACTTCATCTTCATCAAGCACTACGTATTCTTTCAAGGCCTTCTCACGCTCAAACAACAGCATGTCGTACATGGTCCCGAATACTAAGGCATCAGAAGTATATTTAGCTTGACCTTTCATCTTCATCTCCCACATCTGCATGTCTCCTAGAGCATACTTTATAGAGGAGTAAGAGAGGTGTCCCTTACCAGTCGCGGCTGTTAGTTGTTCTCTTAAAGTCATTTCTTCTTTTTCTTAGGGAGGTAGATTGCATCTTTCTGATTAACACATATTTCTTCAATCTCATATAAAGCTTTGCTTTGATCTTTATCGACACCATCAAATGTGCGAAAGAAATGAGTGAGTTGTATTAATTCAGTCCAAACCTGTATAGGAGTATAGTTTTTATACTTTTCTCTCTCTTTATTAGCTAAATCGACTAGCTCGTCTATACTGTGTGTTGTAAAATATTCCATCTTATCGTACGAATTTCATTATACCTTCAACTTGCTTCTCGGTAAGTTGATCACCTTTCTTACTCATAAAGAAGTCAAATGCTTTTTTCTTATCAGACTGAGATTTTATATAGTCTATAGCCTTACTCATTAGTTCTGGATCCCTTTCGTTACTAGAAGGCTTTTTAGTGGCTGGCTTCTTAGCGGTAGGCTTAGGGTCTGGACTTGATGATAGCACATCTTTAAGATTCTTAAGGTTTTTATCGTTAACGCTTTGCTTAGCTATAGCATCTGTTACTTCGTTAGCTGAAGCAATAGAAGCCTCTATACCGATACCCATCATAGCCAAAGCTCTACCTATAGCTGAAGTTTCGCAGTTCTCAACATAGCTCGTCTTGTTGATATGACTGGAAGATCTTTCTTCATGGGCATGGCCGCTAGCGATTATCCTCTGAGTAGGATCTGCAATGATTGCTTTACACACACACATTTCAGAATCCAAAGATGTGAATTCCGTGGATATAGTCCAGTGTTTATACTCGTCTTCCTGACGGAAGAACTTTACACGTTCGTTGACCTCAACGTACTGCTTGCCACGGATGTTCGTGGTCTTAAATTTATAATTAGACATGTATTAAATTAAATTAGGGGTTACAAATATACGAATGTTTTTTCAAAAACAACACTAAAAACCTAAGTTTCTAGAATTGTCATATAAGGTGTGCATTGATTTATTAAACTTAGCGGGAGTCTGATGGGTGTCTCTGCAGATCCTCATAAACTCATTAACTATACCTATAGCATCTACCGATCTTATGCTGGTGTATGCTTGGGTAACTGGGTCGGTACTAATAGGATTGTACTTCATTTTGCGTTGTATGTTACTCATTTGTTTATTATTTTATTTAGTTGATTATCAATTAGTTATTAAAGTTTATATCAAGTTTAAGTTTAAGGCAGAAAGCGTCGGCCACCCACTGAACAGCTTCTATATCTTCACTGTATGTAAAGTTTACATAAGCTTCACATAGCTCATCTAGAGATAAATCTTTAAAAGGATTCTTCCTGTACATTATTTTTGTTTTAAGTTTTGATGTTCAAGATATAAAGCTATTATAGTAGCTAATACTCCTAGTGCTATTACAGTCATATTATCTTTCAGTTAGCCAGTCAGACACATACTCACTTCGGCACTCTTGAGAACATGGCTGCCCAAAAGATTCTACCTCTACTTCACCGCAGTTAGCACACATGGGTTGATCATCTAAGTTTTCAAATTCGCAGTGCTCTAAACAATCTGGACATATACCCATCTCTGGATCGCTGGTGGATGCACCGCAACAGTCGCTTTCAAAACTCATCTTGTTATTTCTATTAGTCCCCAGAACAACTTTATAGATGTCTTGCGGTTTGGTTTGCGGTTTTTTATAGACTTGGCTTTTACTTTAGTTTTTACTTTAGATTTGACTTTATCTATAGTTCTTTTATCTTCAACGAACTTTAAGAACCTGGGGTCTTTGTTGTTGTGAAGAAAGGTAGACTCTCCATTCCTTACTCTAGAGACTGCACCCCATACAGATGCAGGGCTTCTCTTTAATTCTCTCCCAATTACAGGGAATATTACAAGCTTATACTTGAACTCTCTTGCTGTATTGCAAGCTACTAACAGCTCTTCGGCTGTCCAATGCTTAACGTTTCTCATGTTAAATTGTTTTATATAAATTAAATTGTTTTACTTTTCAGGGACATTATCGTCCATATTCATCATCAACTCATTGTACACGTACTTAAACTCTTCTGCTTTTAATCTCCACTGCATGGCTATAATAAGTAGATCTTTTTTACTGTGTGCTTTTAACGCGGATTTGATTTGTTCTTTGGACCATGAAGCCAGAGGGTCAGTTTCTATGTCTTTATTTAAACTCATATTTTTATAAATGTATTTGTTTTGTTTTTTAACTTCTTAGTTACCTTCACCCTTGCTCTTAGCTTTCTAGCGGTTGTGTTCGCTTCCTTCTGTATTACAGCTAGGGTAGCCTCAAAGGCATAAGTAGTAGCTTTCTGATTAAGCTTATCTACAACCTCATACACATCATTACTGTACGCAAGTATATCTCTTATTTCTCTAACACCCAAAAATCTTTTCATGTTATTTATATTATGTTAATAAAAAAGGGAGCTCATTGTGCAGCTATCCAAAGCTAAGTAAGGTCTTCACCTTTTTCTTTTAGAATGAAACACACGAACTCCCAATTATATTATGTTTCTTCAAACACGATCCATGCATCATCCTCATCAGGAGATATGTTTACTATGTTCTCGGCTTCTTCTCTTGTTAGATCAGCGTATAACATATGCTTATGGTTAGTTGCTTTATACACTCGTTTTACTGTGTATGTTTTCATGATGTCCATCTATTTCTTATCGTCACCCATACTGTAGCTTGAAGGGTAGACGGGTTAATATTATATTTCTTAGCTACTTTCTGACAATCTTTTTCTAGTAGTTTATACTGTAAAGGAGTGACTGAAGTTTTACATTCTTTAGGAGAGGAGCTTCGGGTTTGAATAGCTCTAAGGTGCCACTTATCTATAGTGACCTTGTTAATATCCTCCCCGCTTATATTTTTTGCAAAGGCATATGTTTTAGGTGATTGTTTTAATATCTTTATATCTCCACGAGCTATAGCAAAGGCTTTCAGCTTGTTGTTATTGTAAGTACAAACCTTAACCTGACTAGGTAAGATGCCTTTTTTCACAGCATCCAGCACTGTGTGTGCATCGATTTTATTCCTACCCCATCTATTATTAGGAGATAAAGCGGACACGACACCCGCACAAATAAGTGGCGGGGTATCGAATCTTAGAGAAAGAATTTTAACATAATCCTTAGCCTCATTGTACCATACTTTGCCCGACTCACGTTCCTGTAGTGTGGACTCGTTATACCAATATTTTAAAAGGCTTCTACCTTTTGTTCTGTCTTGTAGCGTCATGATGTATAGTTTTGTCCGCTTGAGCGGACGTTATTGTATTGAGCCTAGCGAAGGATTCGAACCTTCTGATAACTACCCCCGAACCAACAGTAGTAGACACCCCCATCTTCCAATCGTGGGCTAGGACATATTTCATTTTGTATTGTATTGCAAGCTATGAAATCGACTTGTAACTACACCTTTTCTTTTCGTTTGCATTATCTTAAGTTGAGCATTTTCGTTGGGATTAGAGGTTAAAAGACACTTTTCTATAGCTTTAAATAGCAGCTTCGTATCATAGCTGTTTAGTCTTATTGGTTCTTCCTTCATTGTTATGTTCTTTAATAAATTCTGCTATTAGTTTATTGTTGTTCATTTTGATTTGTGCTTTATTATTGTTCCGCATATAACCTCCCCAATCATCTCCATTATATACTCGTTGTCATCAAATGTAGCTATGAGTATAATCTCGGCTTCCGCTTCGGTTATCTCTACATCTAATTCTTTTGCTCGTATGAGTACGTCCTCAGCACTCCACTTAAGTTCGCTTCCGTTGTAGTATTTCATTTTAATTTAATATTTCGTTATTCATGTAATCCGTATTTGTCTATGTACTCTCCTATTGTTCGTCTTAGCTTACCTACTTTGAGTTCATACATGTTTACTCTTTCTGAATAAGCAAGTATGGTTTCTTGTAGCTGCTCGATTTTTTTATCTTTGTCCATTCGTTCTCTGTTTTTAGCTCGTTCTTGTACTCCCATAATTACATACAGTCCATACATTCATTTATATCTTTGTCTTCATCGAAGCATACGCTCTCTGTGCGATCACCACATGAATCACAGGTATACTTGCTTAAGATATCGTTATTGCTATGGATTTTGAATCTATTCAGAAGCCCCTCGAACTCATCGTACTTCTCGTTGTAGAAGTCCTGAGCCTCACTGCTGAGCAAGGTCTCGTATGAGCCTTCAAAAATCTTACGCTCTTCGTATGTGTCTGCACCATAGTTCATCTCTGTTATCTGTGTGGTTAGCTCGTCTAACAACTCCATGAATTCTGAGTTGTCTACGTATATTTTATCAGTCATGTTTTCTTATATGGTTTAGTTGTCTGCCTATATCGAGTATGTTCTCACCTTCTGCTATACATAGGTTGTAGTGTTGCCTCCATGCATCGCATGAAAGAAAGTTGTTGAACCAATCGAGATACATAGATTCTATTTGTGTGTTAGTGTAGTTCATGCTTCGTTTAGTGGATACAAATCCTCCCACCCATCTATTGAGTTGGGGTTTGCATAAACCTTATCTTCTTTAGGTTTTTTCTGCACATATTCTTCTACCCAGAAATCTTGTCCGTACTCATCCCCCCAACGCTCGATGCATTCATCGGCTTCTTCTTGTGCTTCTTTATGGGTTAGGAACCCTTGGTCTTGGTCTATTGAATGACCGAATTTATCTATTGTTACTACTTTATACATGTTCATTTGATTTTTATATATCTTCTGTTTTAAGTAGTATTGTTTGAAGTATACAATCCCCAATCATCTCCATTATGTGTTCGTTATCCTCAAACGTAGCTATGAGTATGCTCTCGGCTTCTTCTTCGGTTAGGGCTATGTCTAAGTCCGTTGCTCGTGTAAGTACATCCTCAGTACTCCACTTAAGTTCGTTTCCTTCGTAGTATTTCATATTCGTGGTAAAAAGTGTTCGTCTTTATTAAGCAGTCCTCTTATGTCGTGTACTATATCATTGGTAAACAACAGATTAGTACGCTCCACCTCTACCAATCGTTTACTCCAATCCTCATGGTCTATACATGTTTGTACAACATACCAAAGGTTTTCTTTAAACCATTCGGGTAGGTTATCCCTTACTATGTTTATAGCTTCTGTTGATACCTCTGTGTTAGGTATTCCTTCTAGTGTTTCTTGACTCATATTGTATTGGTTTTAGTATGATGTGCCGTAGCAATCATCACATTCAGTGTTATCGTTATCCTCGTTGTATGACATTACCCCATCGTTAAAGTATTCGTCACACCCATCGCATTGCTCTCGGTCAGCGTTATGGTCTATGGTTACTCCCATTCCCTTAGCACACTCATCGAGGTAGCTATCCTTC
>Ga0209816_1000104_pt1 | contig 65966 bp, 63 predicted proteins | sample CoawatmetaG01DNA_FD_187509 | JGI IMG/M metagenome (GOLD analysis project Ga0209816, IMG submission 187509) | Marine microbial communities from the West Antarctic Peninsula - Coastal water metaG017-DNA (SPAdes) (version 2) | ecosystem: Environmental > Aquatic > Marine > Coastal ...
ATGTTATTGATGAGGTTGGAGCTCTTCAGCAAATACTTCCTAAATCAAAACGTAAAGTCAATATTGGCGTCCCCGATATTGAAAATATTGTCGCTAAGTTAGCCCGCATTCCTTCTCGCCAAGTCACTAGTGATGATAAGTCTTTACTTAAAAGCCTAGAGAGTGATCTTAAGCTTGGTGTGTTTGGCCAAGATAATGCTGTTGAGTCTTTATCAACTGCTATAAAACTTTCGCGCTCTGGACTTTCTCCGGTTGAACAGCCAATGGGTTCTTTTTTATTTGCTGGTCCTACAGGAGTTGGTAAAACTGAAATTTGTAAGCAGCTCTCAAGGATTATGGGCGTTAAATTATTAAGATTTGATATGTCTGAATATATGGAGAGGCATGCTATTTCTAAACTTATAGGCTCTCCTCCTGGCTATGTTGGATACGATGAAGGGGGCTTATTAACTGAGGCAGTAAATAGTAATCCTTATGCGGTTCTTCTGTTGGACGAGATTGAAAAAGCGCATCCTGATATCTTCAATATCCTATTACAAGTCATGGATCATGGAAAGCTTACTGATGCTAATGGCCGTGAAGTTGACTTTAGTAATGTGATACTTGTTATGACTTCTAATGTTGGAGCACAAAATGTTCAAAGAGCTTCCATAGGATTTAATGAGCAAGACCATTCCCTTGATTACGAAGGTGAGCTTAAAAAGATATTTACACCAGAATTTAGAAATCGCCTCTCAGAAATTATTTATTTTAATAAACTTAATGAAGAGGTTGTTGTCTATGTAGTCAATAAATTTCTTTTTGAACTTGAAGATGTTCTTGAGAAAAAAAATGTTTCATTAATAGTGTCTGATGCAGCTCGAAAATGGTTTGCCGAAAATGGTTATGACTCTATGATGGGAGCCCGTCCAATGATGAGATTAATTGAAAGAGAGGTGCGTAAACCTCTCGCTGATGAGCTTCTTTTTGGTAAGCTAAGCTCTGGTGGAACTGTTAAAGTAGGTGTTAGTAAAGATAAGATTGCCTTAACAATCAGTTAATGAGAATTCTTATAAGTAATGATGATGGCTACCAGGCCAAGGGCATCAAACAGCTTACAAAATCTCTGAGTGAAATTGCAGAAGTAATTGTTGTTGCTCCAAGTGAGAATAAGTCTGCAGCAAGTAGCTCATTAACTCTTGGAAGGCCATTAAAACCAATTCAAATTGAGAAAAATATTTATGCAATCGATGCAACGCCCACTGATTGTGTTCATTTGGCATTATGTGGCTTCATAAAGGAGTCAATTGATTTGGTGGTAACTGGTATTAATTTTGGGGCAAACCTGGGGGATGATACCATCTATTCTGGAACCGTTGCTGGTGCTATAGAAGGGCGATTTTTAGGACTTCCATCAATTGCATTGTCGTTAGCTAGTTGGGAGTGTAATCACTTTGAAACAGCGGGTGAGATTGCAAAGAAGTTAGTTACTCAAATTGATAAATCTGAACTATCTTACAACACTATACTTAATGTTAATGTCCCAGATATTCCTCTTAGAGAAATTAAAGGTATTAAGAGTACTCGCCTAGGGAGTAGGCATAAATCTGAACCAAGTATTAAGGATAAAAAAGATCCGTCTATATATTGGATTGGTGAAAATGGAAAGGAGGCTGACAATTTAGAGGGCACAGATTTTCATGCAATTTCTAATAACTTTGTTTCAGTAACTCCCCTTCAGATTGATACAACTAGACATATTGAAGTAAAGCAAGTCAATGATTGGCTTCAAAAAATGGATTAACTATTCCAGGTATCTCTTAATCCAACTGTTTTATTAAATACTAATCCATCAGACTCACTATCTCTACAAAAGTAACCTTCGCGTTCAAATTGATATGCTTTTTCGGCCTTTGCATTTGATAAATTAGGCTCTATAAAGCCATTTTTTACCTCAAGAGAATTGGGGTTAATTGAAGATGATAAATCATCAAAGTTAGCTGGATTTGACTCTAAAAAAAGGCGGTCATATATTCTAAATTCAGCACTAATAGCCTTGCTGGATTCAACATAATGAATAACGCCTTTAACCTTTCTTTCGTCGGATGGGTTTTTACCTAAAGTACTCTCATCATAGGTGCAGTAGACGGTTTTAACGTTACCATCTTTGCCAGTATCAAAATGAGTAGCCTTAATAATATAGGAGTTTCTAAGGCGAACCTCTTTATTGATTGCTAATCGTTTATATTTATTATTTGGCGTTACTTCTATAAAGTCTTCTTTATCAATGTATATCTCACGACCAAAGAAAATCTCCCTAGTTCCCATCTCTTCATTTTGAGGATGAACTGGAGCTTGAATGGATTCAATTTCACCTTCAGGATAATTTTCAATCACTAGCTTTATTGGATTAATTACCGCCATTGTTCGAGGGGCATTTGTATTTAGATCATCTCTAATTGAAGATTCTAAAATTGAAACATCCGTTAAGCTATTAACTTTTGAAATACCAACACGCTCTGAAAAACTCCTTATTGATTCCGGAGTATATCCTCTTCTTCTGAGCCCAGAAATAGTTGGCATTCTTGGATCATTCCAGCTAGTAACGTGATTATTGTCAACTAAGAGCTTTAATTTTCTTTTGGATGTTGTTGCGTACTCTAAGTTCAAACGAGAAAATTCATACTGGTGAGGACGATCTTCTTTATTGAATTCATCTAAGTGCTCCAATAGCCAGTCATAAATTCTGCGGTTATCTTGAAATTCCAAGGTGCAAAGTGAGTGAGTTACCCCCTCAATAGCATCACCAAGACAATGGGCAAAGTCATACATCGGATAGATACACCAGTCGTCATTTGTCTGATGGTGTGTCTCAAAACGAATTCGATAAAGAGTAGGGTCACGCATACACATAAAGCTAGAAGACATATCAATTTTGGCGCGCAATACGCACTTACCCTCCTTAAATTTACCAGCTTTCATTTTCTTAAAGAGAGCTTGATTATGCTCAATACTAGTATCACGATAAGGACTATTTATGCCAGGATTTTTTAGCGTTCCCCTATATTCTTGAGTCTCATCGGCACTCAAAAAGCAGACGTATGCTAGACCCTTAGAGATAAGTTCTTCTGCGCATTGATAAAATTTATCAAAGTAACTTGAGCTGAACTTGACCTCACCATTCCAGTCAAAGCCTAGCCACTGGATATCTTCTTTTATTGAGTGAACATACTCAATATCCTCTTTGGCAGGGTTGGTGTCGTCAAACCTTAGGTTGCACCGGCCATCATAATCTTTGGCTGTCCCAAAGTTCAGGCATATTGACTTTGCGTGGCCAATGTGAAGGTAGCCATTTGGCTCTGGAGGGAAACGCGTGATTACAGAACTATGAAGCCTCGAATTTATATCACTATTAATTTGATTTCGAATAAAGTTGGTAGATTTAATTGGCGGAGTAAGGTCGCTCATCGTTACATCTTTTACTTATAAAATAATCGAAATATTATATCAGTAAACAGTAGTAATCAGTGATAGAGCAATCATTAGGTAAAAATTATGCTTTATTACAAAGCATAACTAAGAAACAAAAAAAGCACAAGCTATAAAATATACTCACCGATATATTTTAAGATTACCTTGCCGCACGCTAAGAATATTATTAAAGTTGTTCAATTGTTGAACACGAAGCAATATAGATGATAAAATAGTTTTTCAATTTTTTTTGCAAATACACTTGCAAGATATGGCGGTAGCGTGCCTAATATTAGACCTAATTTTTTTTCTGCACTAATGAATACACGAGATATACATCTTGATCTGCTTCGTAAGCTAGAGTCAAACCCTTACTACACCCAAAGAGAGCTCTCTAGGGAGATGGGTGTGAGCCTGGGCAAGGTAAACTACTGCATAAAAAAACTGACTGAAAAGGGATTAATAAAACTAACAAACTTTACTTATAATCCAAATAAAATGGGCTATGCGTACCTCCTTACCCCTGGCGGAATCGAAGAGAAGTCAAGGCTAACTTTTTCCTTTCTTAAAAGAAAGATTGTTGAATATGAAATACTCAAAAAAGAGATTAATGCGCTAAAACTTGAATCAGAAGAAATAGCTAATGAAAATCGACAATAGCCATTATCGTTTTTAATAACTTGCAAGACGTTAATGTATAAAGGTCATTATAGTAAAACTATTAAGGCAAAATTATCTTCAACGAGTTTTTAATTTTAAATTTCATATGAAAATAGTTCCAGTTATTCTCTCAGGCAGTTCAGGAAAACACCTTTGGTTGTTATCTCGTAAGCAGTATTTACCTTTGGCGAGTGATATAGCGGATTAGATAGAGTTAAAAGGATGCGACTAAAACATACGATTGGAACATACTGTCTATATTAAATGAGAAATTATGAAAAATTTATGGAATGATGCTGATACTAAAGAGTTAAAAAGTGATTTGGCGCTTCGAGTCTACACCTCTCGTTTACTTGGCCAGGATTCGTCTTTAGTGTTGCATGGTGGTGGGAACACTTCGGTCAAAATTACTGAAACCAATATTGTTGGTGAACAGGAAGAGGTTCTTTATGTAAAGGGTAGTGGTTGGGATTTGGCCTCAATTGAAAAAGCTGGTTTTTCACCAGTACGCATGGCACATATGGTCAAGCTTGGTAAGCTAGAATCACTTTCTGATCCACAAATGGTTAATGAATTAAACACTCACCTTACCAGTTTATTGGCGCCAGCACCTTCAGTAGAAACTATTCTTCATGCCATCTTACCGTTTAAGTATGTTGACCATACGCATGCTGATGCCGTAGTTACTGTTTCGAATACAGCAAATGGAGAGAAGAGAATACGAGAAATCTATGGTGATCGAGTCGTTATTGTGCCTTATGTTATGCCTGGATTTGACCTATCAAAAGATGTAAGTCGGTTGTTTTCAGAGCAGGCCACAGATAACACAGAAGGAATGGTGCTACTTAATCATGGTATTTTTTCTTTTGGCTCGACAGCAAAGCAGGCTTACGATCGAATGATTGATTTGGTGGGCTTGGCAGAAAAATATCTAATTAGTCAAAATGCCTGGAAAATAGAAAAACCATTAGGAGATATAAATTCTAAATCAATACGTAATGAGATTGCACAACTAAGACGGAGTGTTTCAACAGTTATCGGCTCTCCAGTATTACTTAATCTGACTAATAGCAAACGTGGTATTGATTTTTCTAATCGGGATGATGTGGTAGATATTGCAACAAGAGGCCCTGTAACGCCAGACCATGTAATCCGTACTAAACGTATTCCAATGATTGGTCGTGATCTTGAACAGTATGTTAAAGAATATGTGTCGTATTTTAATACTTATGAGCCTAATGCAAAAGAACGAAAATCTATGCTTGATGCGGCTCCACGTGTAATTTTAGATCAAGATTTTGGTCTTTGCGCAGTAGGCAAGAATATGAGTGAAATTGGTATTATTGCTGACTTATATGAGCATACAATGCAATGTATACTTAAAGCTGAAAATCTAGGTGGATGGCAAGCACTCCCAGCATCAGATATTTTTGATCTTGAATATTGGGATCTTGAGCAGGCAAAATTGCAAAAAAGTGCTAATACACCAGAATTTCAAGGTGAAGTAGTGTTAATTACAGGCGCTGCATCAGGTATTGGAAAGGCTTGTGTAGAATCTTTTCTTGCTCGTGGTTGCGCTGTAGTTGGCATTGATTTAGATATTTCAATTGAAAGCACTTCAAGTAGTGTTAATTATTTAGGTTTGGTCTGTGATGTAACTAATGAGAACGCGCTTAAAGATATGCTTGAGAGAAGTGCACGTTATTTTGGTGGTATTGACATGCTAGTACTTAATGCCGGCATATTCCCTGGCGGAAAAATAGTTGCTAATCTAGCTACAGATGAATGGCGCAAGGTATTTTCAGTTAATTTAGATGCAAATTTAATTCTTTTGCGTGAGATTTATCCTTTGTTGAAGCTTGCGCCAAATAAAGGTAGGGTTGTAATTATTGGTTCTAAAAATGTATCAGCTCCAGGACCTGGAGCAGCTTCTTATTCAGCATCTAAGGCAGCACTTAATCAGCTTATGCGCATACTAGCTATGGAATGGGGTGGTGATGGTATTCGGCTTAATACACTTCACCCAAATGCAGTATTTGATACAGGTATCTGGACGGATGAAGTTTTAGAAGCACGAGCAAAACATTATAGACTTAGTGTTGATGAGTACAAAACCAACAATATCTTAAAAGTTGAAGTTAGCAGTATAGATGTGGCAGAACTTGCCGCTGAAATGTGTGGTGCTTTATTTTCTAAAACCACAGCTGCAGAAGTACCGGTTGATGGTGGCAACGATCGAGTAATTTAAACTAATCAGGAAATTATGGGTAATAGAAAAACAATGCTTGGAATTATTGGTGGTAGTGGTGTTTATGATATCGATGGGCTTACCAATACCCACTGGGAAAAGATAGAATCTCCATTTGGAGAGCCATCTGACGAGCTACTCTTTGGCGACTTAAATGGTCAGAAAATGGTTTTTTTACCCAGACATGGAAGGGGTCACCGAATCCCTCCATCTGAAATTAATTACCGAGCCAATATTGATGCATTGAAAAGGGTGGGTGTCTCTGAGATTATATCTGTAAGTGCTGTAGGATCTTTAAAGAAAGAGCTAAAGCCAGGTATGTTTGTTATTGTGAATCAGTTTATTGATAGAACATTTGCAAGGGAAAAAAGTTTTTTTACAACAGGCTTTGTTGCTCATGTTTCTATGGCTAATCCTGTTTGTAGTAGACTCGGAAATCATATTCAAAGTGCAGCAAAAAGTATTGGCATTGAGGCTGTTAGGGGTGGAGTTTACATAGCAATGGAAGGCCCACAATTTTCATCTATAGCAGAGTCAGAGCTATATCGAAACTGGGGTTGTGATGTTGTTGGAATGACCAATATGCCTGAGGCTAAGCTCGCTAGAGAGGCTGAAATATGCTATGTTTCAGTAGCAATGGTAACTGATTATGATTGCTGGCACACTGAGCATGATAATGTTAGTGTAGACGCTATGATTCAAGTATTAAGTGCTAATGCTGATAATGCGAGGTCTCTTGTTAAAGCATCCTCTGAGGCTATATCTTCTGATCAATTAAGCAGTAATTGCTCTTGTAAGTTTAGTCTTGAGAATGCCATTATCACCACAACTGCTGCTCGTGATAAAGAGCTAATTAAAAAATTAGATGCAGTTGCAGGTCGATTATTAAAATAATTTTATTATCAAAAAATATATGTCAATTAAAGCAAAAATTAGAACAATTGAAAACTACCCAATTGATGGGGTAATGTTTAGAGATATTACTACTTTATTCCAAGATCCTGAGGGCCTGCGCGAAACAATTGACTTGCTTTTAGAGCGTTATAAAGACTTGAAAATTGATAAAATTGCTGCTATTGAAGCGCGTGGTTTTCTCTTAGGAGCGCCATTAGCATATCTTTTAAATGTAGGGCTTGTTTTGATAAGAAAACCAGGAAAGTTACCTGCAAAAACTATTGATCAGGAGTATAAGTTAGAATATGGCTCAGACCGTATTGAAGTCCATGATGATGCAATAGAAAAAGGAGAAAAAATTTTGATTATAGATGATTTAATTGCAACAGGTGGAACAGTTGAGGCTGCAGTTAGATTAGTTGAAAAAATGCAGGGTGAGATTGTAGAGTGTTGTTTCATAGTTGATTTACCTGATGTTGGTGGTAGAGCTAGATTAGAAAATATGGGGCAAAAGGTTTTTACTCTTTGTGAATTTGAGGGCGTATAAATGAATGAAAATAATATTGAAACATTAAGATGGAATAAAGATTGTTTGGAGATGATTGATCAACGCGTATTGCCTTTTGAATTTAAATACATTTCGTATAATACCGCGAATCAAGTTGCAGATGGTATTCGTGATATGGTGGTACGCGGTGCACCAGCCATTGGCTGTGCAGCAGCTTATGGTGTGGCACTTGCAGCATTAAACTTACAAGATACGAGTAACGATAAATTTTCTAAGGGTATGAAAGAAGCTTTCAAAGTTTTAGCACAAAGCAGACCAACCGCAATTAATTTATTTTGGGCGATTGATAGAATGCGCAATAAAATGAATGAATTCCAAGGATCATCAAAAGAAATTGCCAGTTTTTTATTAGATGAAGCACATGAAGTTAAAAGAGAAGATATTGAAACTAATCGAACAATAGGCAGTAATGGTGCGGCATTATTAGCTGATGGCGTTCGTGTATTAACACATTGTAATGCAGGTGCACTTGCCACTGCAGGACATGGGACAGCTTTAGGAGTATTTCGTTCAGCTATTGAAGCTGGTAAGAAAATTTCAGTTATTGCAGATGAAACTCGTCCATTTTTACAAGGTGCAAGGCTAACCGCTTGGGAGATGGTGCAAGAGAATATCCCAGTTACTTTAATTGCAGATAATATGTCAGGTCATTTAATGAGTCATGGTGAAATTGATGCTGTTGTAGTTGGCACTGATCGAGTGGCTGCTAATGGCGATGTGGCTAATAAGATTGGTACTTATATGGTCGCAGTTTTGGCTAAAAGGCATAATATTCCATTTTATGTGGCATGCCCCTTATCAACAATTGATCGCTCTATCGAGAGTGGTAAAGATATTCCCATCGAAGAGCGTCCAACTGAAGAAGTAACAGGTTATCGTGAATGTCAGTGGGCGGCAAAAGGAGTTGAAGTGCGTAACCCTGCTTTTGATGTAACACCTGCAGAATTAGTAACAGGGATTATTACTGAAAAGGGTACAATTTTTACTCCAACTAAAGCAAAAATTTCAAAATTATTTTTAAAATGAATCTTGGAAAATATGACTTTATTATTGTAGGTGGTGGTACAGGCCTTACAATTTTAATTGAATTAAAAAAAATGATATTCACTGAATTGTTGATTATGTATCCTAAATGAAAATAATCCCGGTTATCCTTTCAGGTGGTTCAGGCACACGCCTTTGGCCACTGTCTCGTAAACAATACCCCAAGCAATATCTACCTTTAGCTGGTGATAACACCATGTTTCAAGAAACTATATTGCGCCTAGATGGCCTAGATAACCTTACGGATCCGATTATTGTCTGTAACGTCGATCATCGTTTTTTAGTGGCGGAACAATGCCAACAAATTAATATTCAAAATCCAGTAATATTGCTTGAGCCTGCTAGTAGGAATACCGCCCCTGCGATTACTGCTGCAGCAGTGCAATCATTAAAAGATTCAGATGGCTCTATGCTACTAGTTTTATCAGCCGATCATGTCATTCAAGATGTCGATGCTTTCCATGAAGCAATTAACATAGCCAGCCAACAAGCACAGAGTGGTAAGCTAGTTACTTTTGGCGTTGTGCCAACCGATGTAAATACTGGATATGGTTATATCAAATCATCAAAAGATAGGAGTAATGGTGCACACACAGTTGAAGAATTTGTTGAAAAGCCAGATCTAAAAACTGCAGAATTTTACTTAGAGCAGGGCAATTATCTATGGAACTCTGGTATGTTCATGTTTCAAGCACGCACCTTTATTGACGAGATCACAACACATGCATTTAATATTGTTACATCAGTTAATAACGCTGTTAATAATGCCACACAAGATTTAGACTTTATTCGTCTAGAAAAGCAAGCTTTTGAATCATCTCCATCAGACTCTATCGACTTCGCTCTCATGGAAAAATCTAATAATGTTGTGGTTGTGCCGCTGAATGCACAGTGGAGCGATATTGGCGCTTGGCCAGCACTATATGATATAGGTACAAAAGATAATCAAGGTAATGTCATCAAAGGTGATGTCATTACTCAAGACACCAGTAATACCTACATCAACGCTGATAACCATATAGTGGTAGCCATAGGTGTAGATAATTTAATTATTGTAGATACTCCTGATGCAACCTTTATTGCCACTCAAGATAAAGCTCAAGAAGTAAAGAACATTGTTGAATTATTGCAAGCCAGCAGTCGATGTGAAAGTACTACACACCGTAAAGTTCATCGTCCTTGGGGTTGGTATGACTCAATTGAATCAGGTGAATACTTTCAAGTAAAAAGATTATATGTTAAACCCAGTGCCAAGCTTTCACTGCAAATGCACCACAAACGTGCAGAGCATTGGATAGTGTTAAGTGGTGTGGCAACAGTTACCAATGGTGAACAAATATTTATTCTTAACAAGGGTGAATCTACTTATATTCCACTAGGCGTTATCCACGCCTTAGAAAACCAAACTAATGAACCGTTAGAAATTATTGAAGTACAAAGCGGTATTTATTTAGGTGAAGATGATATTATCAGATTTGAAGATATTTATGGCAGAGTTAATAATAAAAGAAAATAACCGATGTTAGATAATCAAACATTTAAAACAGTAATAAACTCAACTCCACTAATTTCAATTGACCTTCTCGTTAAAAAAGACAATAAAATCCTATTAGGAAAACGCATAAATAAACCCGCACAAAGCTATCTCTTTTCAATTGGCAGTAGAGTTTATAAAAACGAAAAAATTAATGGCGCAATGATGCGTATAGCTAAAAATGAACTCAATATTATGTTAATATTTATGCCTAGATTTATAGGTGTATTCGAACACCTCTATGATGACAGTATTTATCAGGATGTATCAACACACTATGTTAATTTGGCTTAGGAGATTGAGATAGAAGATATGCCTAATCTACCAACCGAACAACACAACGAATATCAATGACTCACTATTAACGAGTTATTAAAAAGTACACAAATACGTAAAGGATTATTTTAAAGATTAAATATGGCAAATAACAAAGTAGCATTAATAACTGGTATAACCGGGCAAGATGGTGCCTACCTGGCAGAATTCTTACTAGACAAGGGTTATGAAGTGCACGGCATCAAGCGCCGATCTTCATCATTCAATACAGATCGAATAGATCACCTCTACCAGGGCCCGCATGAGGCTAATAGAAAATTCGAACTGCATTATGGCGACCTGTCTGATTCTATGAGTTTAGTACGTATCATCCAACAGATTCAACCTGATGAAATCTACAACCTTGGTGCACAATCTCACGTTGCCGTTTCATTTGAAACTCCAGAGTACACGGCAGATACTGTGGGCCTTGGCGCACTTCGCATACTAGAAGCCATTCGCATATCAGGCTTAGAAAAGAAAGCTCGCTACTACCAAGCTTCTACTTCAGAGTTATATGGGCAAGTACAAGAAATCCCGCAAAAAGAAACGACACCGTTTTACCCACGCTCTCCATACGCAGCAGCAAAGCTCTACGCTTACTGGATTACCATTAACTATCGTGAAGCCTATGGCATGTTCGCCTGTAACGGAATCCTGTTTAATCACGAGTCACCTGTTCGTGGCGAAACTTTTGTTACTCGTAAAATTACTCGTGCACTGGCACGTATCTCACTAGGCTTACAAGATACACTCTATCTTGGCAATATGAATGCTATGAGAGATTGGGGTCATGCCAAAGACTACGTTGAGATGCAATGGTTGATGCTACAACAAAATGAGCCAGATGATTTTTGTATTGCCACAGGCGTACAGTCCTCAGTACGTGACTTTGTCAACTTCGCTTGGGGCCATCTAGGCAAAACCATTCATTGGAAAGGTGAAGGCATGGATGAAAAAGGCTATGATACTGAAACTGGTAATTTACTCGTAGCAGTTGATAAGCGTTACTTCCGCCCAACTGAAGTAGAAACACTACTTGGTGACCCATCTAAAGCTAAAGAAAAACTAGGCTGGGAACCAAAAATCACCCTGGAAGAGATGGTACATGAGATGATGGAAAATGATATCAACATTGCCAAGCGTGATTCTTTAGTCAAGAAGCATGGCTTTAAAGCACCAGACTTTAATGAGTAATTAATTTAGTAATGAATCTTAACGACAAAATTTATATAGCCGGCCATAGGGGCTTAGTCGGCTCTGCCATTGTGCGGCAATTGGAAAGCAGAGGTTTTACTAATCTTTTAATGCGCACACATAAAGAATTAGATCTTACTAATCAAGCGCAAGTGAGAACCTTCTTTGAGCAAGAAAAGCCAGATTACGTAATTCTTGCAGCTGCTAAAGTGGGTGGCATTCATGCGAACAATATTTATCCAGCAGATTTCATCTATAAAAACATGATGATAGCGGCTAATGTTATTAACTCAGCTTACAATAACAGAGTTAAGCGCTTGTTATTTCTAGGCAGTACTTGTATTTATCCTAGGGCAGTCAAACAACCGATGCGAGAAGATGCGCTACTTACCGATGTGCTTGAGCCTACTAATGAGGCTTATGCACTAGCAAAGATTGCAGGTATTAAACTTTGTGAGTCGTACAATCGACAATATGGTACAGATTTCCGCTCTGTAATGCCAACAAACTTATATGGAGTTAATGACAACTTCCATTCAGAAAACTCACATGTTATTCCAGCGCTTATGCACCGTTTTCATGAGGCAAAGGTAAATAATGATAAAGAGGTATCTATATGGGGCACAGGAAGCGCAATGCGTGAGTTCTTATATGTAGATGACATGGCAGAAGCATCTTTGTTTGTATTAGAGCTAGATGAAAAAACGTATCAAGCTAACACAAAGCCAATGCTCTCGCATATCAATATTGGCACGGGCAAAGATGTAACCATTAGAGAGATGGCAGAAACTATGAAAGAAATTGTTGGATTTAAAGGTAACTTAATTTTTGACACTAAAAAACCTGAAGGCTCGCCAAGAAAATTAATTGACGTATCTCGTCTATCAAATATGGGTTGGAAATATAGTATAGATATAGAAAGCGGACTTAAAAAAACTTATAAATGGTATTTAACTCGAGGCGCTGAATGAAAATAGCTATAGCCGGCACCGGCTACGTTGGTCTTTCCAGCGCCATGCTCCTATCTCAAAACCATGAAGTCATTGCTCTTGATATCATCCCTGAGAAGATTGAGCAACTTAATAACAAAATCTCCCCTATTGTCGATTCTGAAATTGAAGATTTTCTGTCTAATAAAAACCTTAACTTTACCGCCACACTGGATAAACATCTAGCCTATAAAAATGCTGATTTTGTCATCATTGCTACGCCAACAGATTATGACACCACTAACAACTATTTTAATACCGCTTCGGTAGAAGCAGTTATTCAAGATGTTATTAGCATTAATTCTAATGCAGTGATGATTATCAAGTCAACCGTACCAGTTAGCTACACTCAAAGTATTAAAGAGAAGTTTAATTGCGATAACATCATCTTCTCACCAGAGTTTTTAAGAGAGGGTCTAGCACTACATGACAACCTATATCCATCGCGTATTATTGTTGGTGAACAATCAGATAGGGCTAAAGTGTTTGCAGACCTATTGCAAGAGGGTGCTATTAAAGAAGATATAGACGTCTTATTTACAAATTCTACTGAGGCGGAAGCAGTTAAGCTCTTCAGTAATACCTACCTTGCTATGCGTGTGTCATACTTTAATGAACTAGACTCATACGCAGAAGTACACAGCCTAGACTCAAAACAAATCATTGAAGGTGTGGGTCTTGATCCAAGAATTGGATCACACTACAACAACCCATCATTCGGCTATGGTGGCTATTGTCTGCCAAAAGACACTAAACAGCTCAAAGCCAATTATGCAGATGTACCGAATGCTTTAATTAGTGCTATTGTTGATGCTAATTCAATGCGTAAAGACTTTATCGCAGATTCGATCATCGCCAAACAACCGAAGGTTGTTGGCGTTCATAGGCTAATCATGAAGACAGGCTCTGATAACTTTAGAGCATCAAGTATTCAAGGTATCATGAAGCGCATTAAAGCCAAGGGTATTGAAGTGGTTATTTATGAGCCGGTACTATCGGAGCAAAGCGAGAATGAGTTCTTCCATTCAAAGATTATTGATAATTTAGAAGACTTTAAGCAAATCAGTGATGTGATTGTAGCCAATAGAATGGTAGATGAATTGCAAGATGTTAAAGCTAAGGTTTATACAAGAGATTTATTTAACTCAGATTGAGTTAAATAAACTAAACATATAATTTAAAAAAGAATTAATTACATGAAAGTATTAGTAACAGGCTCAGCAGGTTTTATCGGTTCAGCACTCTCAATTAGACTGCTTGATAGAGGCGATACTGTTATTGGCATTGATAATCATAATGACTATTACGATCCTGCTTTAAAAGAAGCGCGCTTAGCACGTCATAGCGATCATCCAAACTACACCCACATTAGAATGAATCTTGAGGATCGTGAGGCAATGGCTAAGCTATTTGAAGATGAGCAATTTGATGCTGTTGTTAACTTAGCGGCGCAAGCAGGTGTTCGTTATTCTATTGAGAATCCTTTGGCTTATATTGATACCAACTTAGTGGGCTTTGCCCACATACTAGAAGGTTGCAGACATAACAAGGTGGGACACCTTGTATATGCCTCATCAAGTTCTACTTATGGTCTTAATACTAAGCAGCCATTCTCTACCCATGAGGCGGTTAATCATCCAGTAAGCCTATATGCAGCTACCAAGAAGGCTAACGAGCTTATGGCACATACTTACTCACATCTTTATGATCTACCAACAACAGGCTTAAGGTTCTTTACTGTATATGGCCCATACGATAGACCGGACATGGCACTTCAAAAGTTCACCAGAGCTATTATGAATGATGAACCTATTACGGTGTTTAACTACGGTAAACACAGAAGAGACTTCACTTATATTGATGATATTATAGAAGGCATTATAAGAATACTAGACCGGCCTGCACCACCTAATGAGAATTGGGATAGTAATAACCCAGATCCTGCAACAAGCAGTGCACCATACAGAGTTTATAATATTGGTAATAACAATCCAGTAGAGTTGATGGATTACATTGAAGCATTAGAAACTTCACTAGGTAAAACAGCAGAGAAAGAACTACTTCCACTTCAACCTGGAGATGTGCCAGATACTTATGCAGATGTTGATGATCTAGTAGAGCAGTTTGGCTATAAGCCAAGTATGAGTGTTAAGCAGGGCGTGGAGAATTTTGCGGTGTGGTATAAGGAGTATTGTGACTTATAGAAATTTTTATAAGGTTTGGCTATATGAGCACTGTCATCAAAAAAGTTTGTCAAAAACTAGCAATTTTATTAGGGTGGTAGAGTTAATTCCAGAAATTCAAACTGAAATTATTGATACTGGTTGCTGAGGCATGGCTGGGGAGTTTGGCTATAAATTTCAGAAAATATCGGAAAAAATAGCATACAATTCTTTAGGTGAGTATGCAAATAGGATTAGAGAGCATGATATTGTTGTTGCAACAGGGTTTAGTTGTAGAAATCAATTGTCAGATATTTTTAAAATAAAATAGTTACATTTGTTGCAATTATTTTTTAAAATACACTAAAAATTTATTATGCAGAAACAGTAGAAAAGAATGTAATTATTGATTTACTGCCATTGAGACTTGTGAAAAGTGCCATTTGGTGTTTTGATTAAAGATTATTAAATAAAAAACAAGGTTTAGTTTATGATAAAAAATGCGCGAATATTAATTACCGGAGGTACGGGCTCATTTGGACATACATTTATACCAATGACCTTGGCAAAATACAATCCTAAGAAAATTGTAGTTTTTTCTCGTGACGAAATGAAGCAATGGGAAATGGCCAAATTATTTAAAAGTGATCCTCGTGTCCGTTTCATGATTGGAGATATACGTGACAGAGATAGACTATTTCGTGTATTAGATGGTATTGATTACGTGGTTCATGCTGCAGCTACTAAAATTGTTCCAGCTGCTGAATACGACCCATTTGAATGCGTAAAAACCAATGTAATTGGCGCCATGAATTTGATTGATGCTTGTATTGACAAAAAGGTTAAGCGTATCGTTGCTCTTTCTACTGATAAGGCTAGCGCACCTTCTAATTTATACGGTGCAACTAAGTTGACTTCTGATAGGTTGTTCGTATCTGGTAATTCATATACCGGCGGTCATAATACAAGTTTTTCAGTGGTAAGATACGGCAATGTGATGGGCTCTCGCGGTTCTGTTATTCCTTTTTTTATATCAATTAAAGGTAAGCAGCTGTTTCCGATTACAGACAATCGCATGACTCGTTTTATGATTTCCTTAGAAGAAGGTGTTAAATTAGTTTGGCATGCTTTTGACGATATGAAGGGTGGCGAAATATACGTTAAAAAAATTCCCTCTATGAAGGTAACAGATATTGCTTTAGCAGTCGATGAAAATACTAAACAAGAGGAAGTTGGTATCAGACCAGGTGAGAAATTACACGAACAAATGATTGGAATAGAGGATGCACTTTATACTTATGAGTATCCAGAGAACTTTAAAATTTTACCTTCTATAAATGACTGGGCTAAAGATGAAGCTCGAATTGGCGACGGTATAAGAGTACCGGAAGATTTTACATATACCTCCAATAACAATAAAGAATGGATGGAAATTTCTGAACTTAAAGAATGGATCAAGAAGAATAAATCCAAAATTGGAAATATTTAATAGTGATTCCTTATGGTAAGCATTATATTGATGAGAGTGATATACAGTCAGTTGTTGATGTATTGAGACACGGCATGCTTACACAGGGCCCTAAGGTTATAGAGTTTGAAAATAAGATTGCTAATTATGTAGGTGCAAAATATGCAGTTGCCGTTGCCAACGGCACAGCAGCATTGCATTTAGCATGTATGGCATTAGAGATTGGAGAGTGTGATGAGGTGATTACAACACCTAATACTTTTGTCGCAACGAGTAATTCCATTTTGTATGTTGGCGCTAAACCAGTATTTGTTGATATAGATAATCAGACACTTAATATTGATATTGATCAAATTGAGAAAGCAATACTTGATTCGAATAATATTAAAGCTATTTTCCCTGTACATTTTGCTGGATTACCATGTGACATGGAGCGAATCAAGAAATTAGCAGATAAATACAACCTGGCAATTGTTGAGGATGCTTCACACGCATTAGGCGCAACATACAATGATGGGTCAAAGGTTGGTAACTGTCAATATTCAGATATGACTACCCTATCTTTTCACCCTGTAAAGGGTATTGCAGCAGGTGAAGGGGGTATGATTATAACCAATGATAAATCACTTTATCATAAGTTAACTCTACTTAGAAGTCACGGCATTACTAAAGGTAATTTTGAGTTCCCCGGCATTAGTAAGCCAGATAATTTGTTAATTAAAAAAGATGAGGCACTTGAGAATGGGGAGTTAAGGCGCTGGTATTATGAAATGCAGTATCTTGGATACAACTATCGTATCACTGACATTCAATGCGCATTAGCCATTTCACAAATGGATAAGATTGATTTGTTCTTGGATGCAAGAAAGTCAATGGTAAGGGTCTACGATAAAGCTTTTAAAGATATACCAAATATCACCCCATTACAAGCATATGGTCGAGATAATAGTTCACACCATATTTATGTAGTTAGTATTGATTTTGACAAGGCTGGTGTCACGCGACATCAGTTTATGGAGAAATTAGCAGAGCAAGGTGTGGGCTCTCAAGTGCATTACATCCCTGTTGTTAGTCAGCCATATTATCAAGAGTTAGGCTATAAAATTCAACAATACCCTATTACTGACGCGTATTATCAAAGTACACTATCTATTCCTTTGTATTATGGATTAAGTGATGTAGATCAAAGATTAGTTATCTCTTCAATCAGAAAATTACTGGGTAAATAAGTGATTATCAATACTGAACGCTTTCAGTTAAAGTCACTTACAACAGAGAATGTTACAGAGCAATATTTATCGTGGTTTAGTAGATCGGAAGAAGTTGAGAAATATATTGATTTTGCCAAAAAAGAATCGAATATCGACGAATTGGTTCGGTATGTAAGAGATAGAGAGAACAGGGGAGATGTACTGTTCTTGGGGATTTTTTTCGACTCTAATCAGCATATTGGCAATGTGAAGTATGAGCCAATTAATCTGAAAGATAAGACTGCTACAATGGGGATTTTAATAGGCGAAAAAGAATGGCGTGGAAAGGGTGTTGCGTCCGAGGTGATTAAGGCCAGTAGTGAATACTTGGGTAAAATATATGGGGTTAGGTATATTGATTTAGGTGTAGAAAGAAGTAATATACCTGCAATTACTGCCTATAAAAAAATGAAGTTTGAAGTTGTTGAAGAAGATGATAATGGATTTAAAATGCGGTTGGATTTAAAATGAAATTAGCACTCGGAACAGCTCAATTTGGTTTAGATTATGGTATCACTAATCATAGTGGACAGGTGGCAATAGATGAGGTTAAAGATATCTTAGAATATGCCAAAACTAATAACATTGACACATTGGATACTGCAGCAAGATACGGTAATAGTGAGCAAGTTTTGGGTGAGGTCGGTGTTAATAACTATCGAATTATTACTAAATCTACACCCTTAAAAAATGGTGTAGATAGAGTGATAAAAGATTTTTATCAATCTTTAGATAATCTTAATACTGGACAAGTGGATGGATTATTAATCCATAATATTGATGATGTAAAAGATAAGAGATTCGGTGATTTGTTTCATAAATTGAATGAACTAAAAGAAGAGGGGCTGATTAATAAAATTGGCTTTTCAACTTACACGCCAGACCAGGTTTATTTTTTATTAGAGAATTTTGATTTTGATTTAATTCAGGTGCCATTTAATGTTTTTGACACACGCCTTATCAAAGGTGGGCAGTTACAAGCATTAAAGAAAAAAAATATAGAAATTCATGCAAGAAGTATTTTTTTGCAAGGCGTTTTGTTAGATTTTGACAATCTTTCAAGTTATTTTTCAAGATGGGAAAAGCAGTTTGATAAGTATCAGGGCGCAGTTGAAAAAAGCGGACTGTCTTTATTGGAATATGCACTTAACTTTACATTGAATGTGCAAGAAATAGACAAGATATTGGTGGGTGTTAATAGTATTGATCAATTGAAAGAAATCGTTCAGTCGAAAAAAAAACAAAGCAGTTTGAGTGCTTTTCCTATTAACGATATTTCTTTATTAAATCCAGGCTTATGGAAGATATAAAAGGAGTGTCATGATATTAGCTCTATTACAAGCAAGGTACTCTTCGTCAAGATTACCAGGAAAGGTTTTAAAGCCTATATTAGGAAAGCCAATGCTACTCCATCAAATTGAAAGATTAAGTAATTCCCAGATGATTGATAAGTTGGTGGTAACGACTTCAGATAACATCTGTGATGATGCCATTGAAAAGATGTGTACAGATAATAATATTGAAATATTTAGGGGTGATTTAGAGAATGTCTTGGATAGATTCTATCAGTGTGCAAAACTGTATAATCCAGATTATATTGTTCGTTTAACTGGTGATTGCCCTTTGTCCGATTGGCAAATTATTGATAATATGATTCAGTATTGTTTAGATGAAGGGCTTGACTACATGAAAACTTCCCCAAAATTTCCTGATGGCTTAGATGCGGAAATAATGACAATGTCTGCATTATCAGAGGCAAAGAAAAAGGCAGTATTACCTTCAGAATTAGAGCATGTAACACAATACATAAATAAAAATTCAAGCAGATTTAAAAATAAGGATTTTGATTGTGACAGGGATTTGTCACACTTTCGATGGACGGTGGATGAGCCTGAAGATTTCGTTTTAGTGGAAAAAATATACCAAGCTTTATACAAAGATAATCCATTATTTTTAACAAGTGATATTTTAGGGTTGCTAGATGAGCGACCATATTTAACCAAAATTAATGATAATTTTATTAGAAATGAGGGGTTAATAAATACCTTAGAAAAGGATAAAAGGTTTTTGAAAAATGTATAAAAAATCAGAACAATTATTAGATAGAGCGCTAAAGTCTATTCCTTTGGCATCGCAAACTTTTAGCAAAAGCTTAACGCAATACCCTAGAGGCGTCTCTCCTTTTTTTATTGAAAAAGGTAAAGGCGCAAGAATATGGGATGTAGATGGTAATGAGTATGTTGATTTTGTCAATTCATTGGCAGCCGTTACGCTTGGGTATTGTGACAAAGATGTTGATGGAACGGTGCAAGAACAGATGAAGAGTGGTGTTACTTTTTCATTACCACACAAGTTAGAGATGGAGGTAGCTGAAAAGTTGATTCAAATCATTCCTTGTGCTGAAAAGGTGAGATTTGCCAAGAATGGCACTGATGCTACTAGTGCAGCCGTTCGTATTGCAAGGGCTTATACAGGAAAAGAGCATATTGCGGTCTGTGGCTATCTTGGTTGGCAAGATTGGTATATTGGCTCAACTACGAGAGATTTGGGCGTGGCTCAAAGTGTAAAAGAATTAACACATAAATTTGAGTATAACAATATTAAATCACTTGAAAAGATATTTCAAGAACAGGAGTTGGCTTGTGTGATTATGGAGCCAATGAATATTGAATATCCAAAAGATGGTTTCCTGAAAGGTGTGAAGGAATTGGCACATAAGAATAATGCTTTGTTAATTCTTGATGAGACTGTTACAGGGTTTCGTTATTCTTTGGGTGGTGCACAAGAGTTGTTTAGCGTGACTCCTGACTTGGCGACTTTTGGCAAGGGTATGGCAAATGGTTATCCACTGTCTGCTGTTGTTGGTAGTAACGAAGTGATGCAAAAAGTGGAGGATATTTTCTTCTCAGGTACTTTTGGCGGCGAAACTTTATCACTCGCTGCAGCAAGTAAAATCATTGATAAGTATAAGAAAGAACAAGTGATAGAGCACTTTTCTGAGGTTGGTAGTTATTTGTTAGAGAAATTAAATCAACTTATCAATGATAAAAATTTAGGTGATATTTTCTGGACTTCTGGACATCCATCTTGGAGTTTTTTACATATCAAAGAGCAAGAGAAATACAATACATTTGAAATTAAAACTTTTTTCTTACAAGAGATGTTCAAGCGTGGAATTCTGACTTTAGGCTCACATAATATAAGCTTTTCCCATACAAAAGAAATCGTTGATCAGTTGCTAGATGTTTATGCAGAAGTGTTGCCAATGGTTAAAGAAAATATAAAAAATCAAACCCTGCTGGAGAACATACAAGGCGATGTTTTGCAGCCATTGTTCAAAGTTAGATGAATATTTTATTTAGAGTTGATTCATCATCAAAAATTGGGCTTGGACATGTGATGCGCTGCCTTGTATTGGCAGAGCAATACAAAGAAGACAGTGTTGTTTTTGCAACTCAAGATTTAAAGGGTAACACCAACCAAACAATTATTGATAAAGGTTATAAACTAATTACATTGAATGATGGATCTGTCGATGAATTAATTCAAAGAATTAATGAGCTTAATATTGATATGGTTGTTTTTGATCATTATGGCATTAACAGTGACTTTGAAAAGGCTATTAAAGACCCTTCAGGAGTGAAAATATTGAGTTTTGACGATATTTATGAAGAACATTATTGCGACATATTGTTAAATCATAATATCTATGCTGATGTTGGTAAATACAAAGATTTAGTGCCTGATTTTTGTGAGGTTAGGTGTGGTGAAAAATACACACTGGTGCGTGATGAATTTAAAAAAATCAAAATTAAGAAAAAATCGGCTGATAAAGATAAGACAGTTGTATTTGTATGTTTAGGGGGGACTGATGCGAAAAATATTGCTCTGCCTGTGTTGGAGATATTATCTGATTTTGATGACATAATTGTCAATCTTGCTATAACTAGCTCCAAAAAGAATATTGACCAGTTATTAGATTTTTCTAAACAACACAAGGATATTAATATTTGTATTAATTGCAATGTTGCTGAGTTGATGAGTAATAGTGATATTGCTATTATTACACCAAGTGTTATTGTTCATGAGGTGATGACTGTTAAATTACCTTTTATAGCTATAATGACAGCAGATAATCAAGAAATAATGTACCAATATCTACGTGAAAATAATTATCCTGCGTTTAGGCAAGACGAACTAAATGAATTACAGATGGAGATTAAAAAAATCATGTCCATAAATGAAGCTATTGTTAAAAATGAGTACGGATTTTTCCAAATAAAAAACAAGCCTAGTAAAAAAGCTCTACAAGAATATTATGCAAATAAGTACTATCAAGAAGAGCAAGGCTCTTATGAGTTAAGCTATGATGAGGCTGAAGTCAGATATTTCATGAATAAGATAGAACAAAGGCATGCGGTTGTTAAAACTATTTCCAATGTTACAACAGGAAAAATGTTAGATGTTGGCTCTGGTGAAGGGTTTACGCTTAAATACTTTGATGACTTGGGGTGGGAGTGTATAGGCATGGATTTTTCACATGCAGGCATTAAGCAGAACAATCCAGAACAAGAAAGGTTATTAATTCAAGGTGATATTTTTGAGAATTTAGAAAAGATAATTAAGAATGGTGAGAAGTTTGATTTAATCTTTTTAGATAATATTTTAGAGCATGTAATAGACCCTTTTGAGTTATTAAATAGTCTTAATAAAATTATCAGTGTTGATGGTGTTTTAGTTGTGGATGTTCCTAATGATTTCTCCTTGCTACAGCGGTATTTGATGGATAACCATCACATCAATCAGGAGTTTTGGGTCAGTCCGCCAGATCATTTATCATATTTTAACAAAGAAGGGTTGGTTAACCTTGCTAATGCCACAGGCTGGAAAACCGATAAAGTTATGTCTGATTACCCAATTGAGTTAAACTTATTGAGCCCCAATTCTAACTATGTTAAAGACCCCTCGGTCGGAAAAGCATCACACAAGAAGCGTATAGAGTTTGAAAACTTTATTCACTCTGTTTCTATTGAAAAAACTAATCAGTTTTATGAGAGTTTGATTGATTTAGGTTTAGGTAGAAATATAATAAGTTTTTTGAGTAAATTTTAAGAATAGCATTGGATTCACAATGAGAGTATTAATCACAGGTGCAAACGGTTTTTTAGGTGGTGAATTGCGTCGCCAACTAGGACAAACTAAACACGTGCCAATTCCCTTTGTAAGAAAAAAAGTAGGACTTGGCGACATTGAATGTGACATTGGGAATACAAATAATTTGCTAATTGCTTTGAATGAGTATCAGCCTGATGCAGTTATCAATTGTGCTGCAAAGGTGAATTTTTCTGAAAATTCAATGCAAGATCAATACAATATTAATGCATTGGCACCTGCTGTTATTGCGTCATGGTGTGTTAATAATGATGCACATTTAATTCAAGTGTCTGGCTCCATTGTTAACGGCAGCACTGCAACTGAATTTAGTAATTCCTCTCAAGAGTTACCCGACAATTATTATGGCGAGACAAAATTATTGTCAGATAGGGCCATCAGATTAAGTCAATGCAGGCATACGATTGTTAGGTTTGGCGGCATATTTGGTGAAGGTGGCCCTAATCACTTAGGCATTAACAGTGTAATTGAGCAGGCAAAGCTTGGTAATACTCCAATCATAGTTGGAAAAGGGTGTGCTCTTAGAAATTATATTCATGTGCAGGATGCTGTAAAAGCGCTTATTTATTGTTTGGATAATAAAATAACAGGCACACATTATTCTGGCAGCAGAAAATCTATTTCTATCGCACAAATGATTGAAGGTATTTGCGATATTTATATGGATGGACACAGTCCAAGTTATCAAGATGGGAATGAAGCTATTGATCAAATTACGATTGTAAGCCAAAGCTTGCCAGAGGTAAAGTCTTTCAGGGCTGCATTAGAGGAATATCAATGAAAATTGCCATTCTTTCTGATATTCATGGCAATGTTTTTGCACTGGAGTCCGTGTTGAATGCTGTAAAGATGAGGGGTATTGATACACTGGTGATTGCAGGAGATTTTGTCGGATATTATTTTTGGCCGAAGGAGATGTTTAGTCTTTTAGAAGGTTGGAATTTTATGGCAATACGAGGAAACCATGAACAAATGGTTGAAAAATCAATAAAAAATAAAAAGTATCTTTTAGAAAAATGTAAGAAGTATGGGAGTGGTTTAAGCATTGCAATTGAGCAGTTAGATAAAGAAAGACTTGCATGGTTGAAAAATTTGCCAGGCTCACTTAAATACAAAACAGAAGATGGGAGTATTTTAATTTGTCATGGATCTCCATGGGTTGACGATGAATATGTTTATCCTGATGCCAATGATGAATCATTGGCTAGATATGAAAAGCTTGATATTAAGTGGGTTATTCAAGGACATACACATTATTCAATGTATAAGAAGATTGGCGGTGTTACACTTATAAACCCTGGATCAGTAGGTCAGCCAAGGAATAAAAAGCCAGGGGCACACTGGGCGTTGCTGGATACAAGTCTTAATAAAGTAGATTTCTTTTGTGAGCAATACGATATTAAAAAAGTGATTGAAGAATCTAAAAAAAGACACCCAGAAATACCATATTTAGCTAATATTTTAGAGAAAACATGAAAACAGTACTAATTACAGGGATAGGAGGAGATATCGCACAAAGTATTGCAACAATTCTTGCCGAAAGTCGCCCAGAATTTAGGTTGATAGGTGTTGACATGAATAACAGGCATGCAGGACATCTTTTTGTTGATGAACTATTTCAAGTTCCTGCTGCATCATCAACAGAGTACACAGATCGCATTAAGGTATTGATTAAAGAGTATTCAATTGATATTGTCATCCCAACCAGTGAGCATGAGTTGGCAGCTTTCCATCCTTTAATTGATAAAATGGGGGATAACTGCATTTCTGTTGGATCAAAATTAATTGATATTTGCATTGATAAACTTAAGACTATTAATTTTATTGCATCTTTAGATATTTCAGTTCCTTGGACACTTAAGGCGGAAGATGCCACTCCAAAAAATTTTCCATGTATTTTTAAATCGCAGAAAGGGTCTGGCTCAAAGAATGTGTTTATAATTGAGAATCAGGAAGATGCATCGTTTTTTGCTAATAAATTTCCAGATTCAATTTTCCAAGAATTACTTAAGCCAGACAACCAAGAGATTACATGTGCAGTTTACCGAACAAAAAATGGCAAGATTGCAGTACTTCAGCTACTAAGAGAATTGACAGGTGGACTGACAAGTTGGGCAAAAGTTGTCAGTAATAATAAAGTTTTACAAATGTGTGAGAGTGTAGCAGCTGGAATGAATCTTTATGGCAGCATTAATATTCAACTCAGACTAACTGATAAAGGGCCGAGAATTTTTGAGATAAATCCAAGGTTTTCTTCAACCGTCTTAATGCGTCATCGTATTGGATTTTGTGATTTATTGTGGGCGATAGATGAGGCACAAGGATTAGAAGTTGATTTTCCATGCATTGAAGTTAATCAATGCATGGTTCGTGTTCAGGATGCAAAGAAGTTAAGTGATTACATATGAAGATAAATAATAGAAAAATAGGAAGCAATCAGCCACCTTATGTGATTGCAGAAATGTCGGCTAACCATAATGGTGATATTAATAATGCTTATAAAATTATTGACATGGCTAAAACTGCAGGGGCAGATGCAGTTAAGCTGCAAACTTACAAGCCAGACACAATTACAATGGATATGCGGACACCTGAATTTATGATTGAAGGTGGACTATGGGATGGACAAAGTTTATATGAACTATATGAATCTGCTTTTATGCCGTGGGAATGGCAGAAGCCCTTATTTGAATATGCACAAAAAATCGGTATTACAATATTTAGCTCACCTTTTGATAATACAGCTGTTGATTTATTGGAAGACTTGAATGCCCCTGCTTATAAAATTGCTTCTTTTGAAGCGGTTGACTTGCCTTTAATTAAATATGTTGCTCAAACTGGAAAGCCTATTATTATCTCAACGGGCATGGCAGATGCAGAGGAGATTCAGGAAGCTATTGAAGCTGCACGAGAAGGTGGGTGTAAAGAGTTGGCTATCCTGCACTGTGTGAGTGGCTACCCTGCGCCAGCAGAAGATTACAATTTAAGAACATTAGTTGATATGCAGCAGCGGTTTGGGTTAGTGACAGGATTATCAGATCATACAATTGACAACACAACATCAATTAGCAGTGTTGCACTGGGTGTTTCAATTATCGAAAAACACGTAACATTGGACCGAGATGGTGGCGGACCTGATGATTCTTTTTCACTAGAAGAAGAGGGGCTAAAGGAATTGTGCGTGGGTGCAAAAACTGCTTGGCAATCTCTTGGGAAAGTTGACTATGGAAGGAAATCAAGTGAGCAAGGAAATGTAAAATTTCGTCGATCCTTGTATTTTACAAAAGATATTCAAAAAGGTGAGAAAATTACTAAAAATAGCATTAAAAGCATCCGCCCCGGATTTGGCTTGAAGCCAAAATTTTATGAACAAGTTTTAGGGAGGACTGCAAAGCGTGATATAGCACGTGGAACTCCAGTTTCATTTCATTTAATTTAAGAATCAAAAAATGCTTTTCCAGATGCTTGGTGAATTATATTTTAAAGAGTTGGCTACCCAAATAAAAATAACAAGATGCAAATAAAAAAAAATAGAGTATTGTTATGCACATCACCACTGCAGGTTATAGGCGCAAGGTCAGCTATGGATTATTCTGCTGAGAGCGGCGTTACCTATAGTGACTATTTGATTATAGTGCACCCTTTATTAAAATCTTCTTCAAGTATTTCCATTATAAATAAATTATCAAGTGAATTAAATTTCAAAAAAGTATTTAATTTAATCGATGATTTAGAAAATATTCAAAAATATACAAAAAAAAGCTTATTTGAGAGTGTTAAAGGGAAGATTGTTGATTATGAAAGTTTACTGCTTTATGCAAAAAACTTTTTTTCCAAAGAAATAGGTACCGTGCATTGTGTATTGTTTAGGCATGCTGCAAAAGATAGTGAGCATGCTTTTATTGAGGCATGTGGTAGCAATACATTGAGGTATTCCATTGAGGATGGTGTAGGGGATCATATGACAGCAGCTTATAAAAAGAGTATGAATTTAAATAGAAATATTAGATCGTTTATCAAATTCTTATTGTGCTGCATTATTGAGTCACACTGCACTTGTAAAAATGTTTTTTTACATAAGCTTCGCTCTCATGATGAATATTTTTCAAATATTCCATCTAATAATAAAAAATCTTTGAAATTATTTTTTTTAAAAAATATAAAAAATGTAAATTATGAGAGAAAGGGTGTAGATAGAAAAATTGTAATATTGGGAGCGTTATTTACCAAATTGAACCATAAAATGGATGAAAAGCTTGAAGTTGAAAAGTATAATAAATTAATTGAAGTTATTGTTGAAACGCACCAAGTGTCTCCAAAAGATATTTGGTATAAGCACCACCCAAGGTTAAATAAAAAATCTTGGGAGTTTAAAAAAAATAAACTTAATTGTAGTATTTATGATTATAACTGTGATGATTTATTCGAGGTTGAAATGGCAAATGCCAATATAAAAGCAGTATTTTCTCCTGGATCTACTTCTTTATTGTATGCAAAAGAGGTTTTTAATATAAAGGCATACTATATTGATAATATGTATCCACGGGGATCTACAGGTTTTGATTATTTAAAGTACATTTCTCAAAAATATAATATAGAAGTAGTTGGCATATAATTTATGAAATCTGTTCAAATTTCAGTCATTATTCCCGTCTTCAATCAAGAGAAGTATATAGGCAGGTGTTTACGATCTTTACTCAAGCAAACTATTAGTTCAAATGATTTTGAAATAATAGTGATAAATGATGGTAGTTCGGATAATACAGAGAAAGCGTTAAGTTTGTTTATGAATGATATTATCTACATTAAAAATAAAAAGCAAAAAGGATTGCCAGCATCTTTGAATATAGGCATAAAAAATGCTAAAGGTCAGTTTATTATAAGGGTGGATTCTGATGATTATGTGCACTGGGAATATTTAAATATATTGTCTATGTATTTACAACTAAATCATGATATTGATGCTGTATCATGCGACTACTACCTAGTTGACAGTTTTCAAAATATTATATCGCACAATAATTGCCTTGATCAACCTATAGGGTGCGGAATTATGTTTAGGATTGAGCAGTTGATAGAGATAGGTTTGTATGATGAGGAGTTCTTAACACGGGAAGAAGAAGATTTACGAGTTAGGTTTTTAAAACATTATCAGATTGTAAGATTGCAACTACCATTGTATAGATATAGAAGACATGCAACTAACATTACTAATAATAAAGAAAGTATGGTTAAATTTTCAAAAAGGTTAAATGATAAACATACTAAATAATAAAACCACATATATTATTGCGGAAATCGGAGTGAACCACGAGGGTTCAATTGAGTTGGCAAAAAAATTAATTGATTTGGCAGTTGAAGGTGGAGCCCATGCAGCTAAATTTCAAACATATAAAGCGGGAAAATTAGCAGTAAAGAATAGTCCAGCATATTGGGATACAGAAAAAGAGGCGACAAAAACTCAGTATCAATTATTTTGTAAATATGATGCTTTTGATAAGAGTGATTATATAGATCTTAAAAAATATTGTGATAAGAAAAATATTGATTTTTTATCAACCCCTTTTGATATTGAATCGGTTGAATATTTGTCTAAATTGATGCCATTTTTTAAAATAGCATCGGCTGATATTACCAATATTCCTCTATTAAGGGAAGTGGCAAAATATCAAAAACCAGTGATTATATCCACTGGAGCATCAACAATTCCAGAAATTGAACATGCTATTCACGAATTATCATCTAATGGGGTTTCTGATATTGGGCTATTGCATTGCATGTTAAATTATCCAACAAAGTATGAGAATTCTGGGCTAGGTATGATAAAAACTCTTAAACAGTTATTCCCAAATAGGATTATTGGTTATTCGGATCATACACTTCCCGAGATAGACATGTTAACGGTAACAACTGCAGTGATACTTGGTGCTGAAATTATAGAAAAACACTTTACGCATGATAAAAAATTGCCTGGCAATGATCATTACCATGCTATGGATGTTAATGATTTAAAGGTTTTTGTTGATAATATTCATAGACTTAATTTAATATTAAGTAATGTTGATCAAGATGCTAGAAGTAAGGAGTCTTCTGCACGTTTAAATGCTCGCCGAAGTATTGTAGTTAATAAAAATATTGTAAAGGGGGAGGTGATATCATCAGATAAATTAACTTGCAAAAGACCAGCCTTTGGAATAAGTCCAATTCATTGGGATGAGGTAATAGGTAAAGTTGCCAAATGCCACTTAAAAAAAGATAGTATTTTAGAATGGGAGCATATTGTAAATTATGAGCACTAAACTTATCAGAAAAAAACCAGATGTTTTAACTGGATCCTCACAATTAATAGAAAAAAATAATACTGTTGATCGTGTTACGTATATGCTGAATAATATGAGTGAAAATAAAGCATATTTACATGACATAAGTGGCATTCAATCAATAAAAAAAAAGAAAGACATTCTTAAGGACTATAAAGAAAAATACACTGAATATAGGCGATTATGGCATGATCAGCCGAAAGAGGCTATTGAAAAGGGTCTTTTTGGATCTGATCTAATGAATAATAACTATAGACCTCTCTGTATTGATATTGAAACAGCAGCAATTTGTGATTTAGCATGCCCTTTTTGTTATCGAGAATCTTTGGCAACTCCTGATAAAATTATTAGCGAAAAGCTATTTAAAAAAATCATTGATCAAGCGGCAAGTCTAAGAGTTCCTTCTATTAAGCTAAATTGGCGTGGGGAGCCATTAATGCATCCAAAGTTACCAAGCATGATCGAATATGCAAAGAAAAAAGGTATTATGGAAGTTATTATCAATACAAATGCAACGCACTTATCTGCCGATTTAAGTCAAAAATTAATTGATGCAGGTCTTGATTTAATGATTTACTCTTTTGATGGTGGAACAAAAGAGACCTATGAAAGAATGAGGCCAGGAAGGTTTAAGAAGAATTCATTTGATATGGTGTATAAAAATATTGTTGAATTTGATAAAATTCGAAATAAAACTGGTGCAAAATTTCCTCGTACCAAGATTCAAATGATATTAACAAAAGAGACACATAAAGAGCAAGAATCTTTTTTTAAATTATTTAATAACTGTGTAGACGAGGTTACTGTTACTCAATATTCAGAGCGTGGGGGTAATATAAAAGATTTGAACAAATCCAGTCAGCAAGCATATGAAAAAGTGTGTAATAGTCTAAACATTCCTAAAGGTGCACCGTATTTACGAGATTCTGAGGGCAATATAAGTGTAGCAAATTACAGAATTCCTTGCGAACAGCCTTATCAAAGAATGCTTGTTACTTATGATGGAAGGGTGTCAATGTGCTGTTATGATTGGGGTGCCATGCATCCAATTGGGTATGTTTCAGATGCTTGTTTCTCAGATGAGGATGCCGATAAAAAATTGGTAATGCAAAGAGTAAATGACAAGCGTAAAGGTTTTGAATTGCTACAGGAGGTTAAGTTTCCGCCAAAATTCAACCAACCTATTAAAAAAGTACAAACCCTGAATGAAATATGGATAGGGCAGGAGATTGGATCAGTTAGAGAATCTCATGGATGTGGTCAAATTGATAAAGTTGATATTTGTAAAAAATGCCCATTTAAAGATACATACAATTGGGTGTCTTAATAATTTTATTGAATATAAGTAAATGTTAAGAACCGAAGAGTATCAAAAAAATAAGGTTTCAATTATTTGTGAAATTGCATCCGCACATTCAGGAAATGTAGATACTCTAAAAAAATTATTATTAGCTGCAAACGATGCTAATTCTGATTGGGTTAAGATTCAAATATTTCAGTTTGATAGTTTAGTCGCGGGTGAAAATAGTAAGTTTGGTGAGTTAAAACAGATAGAATTAACTCCTCTTGAATGGATAAAGGCCATCAATTTTTCCAAAAATTTAAAGCCTAAGCTTATTGCTGAAGTATTTGATTTCCCAAGTTTTCAATTAGTAAAAAACGAACCTACTGTGAAAGCATTCAAAATACCAACAGCGGATCTTGGTGACAAGACCTTTGTTGATGCAATATGCCAAGTAGGGAAGCCTATATTTATTGGAGTTGGTGGCGCATCAATGAAAGAAATAGATGCTATTTTTGACCAGGCTTCGGTTTATGGTGTTGACATTACTTTACTTCATGGAATACAAAACTTTCCAACTCGTCTAGAAGACTCTTTACTTAAAAAAATACAATTACTGCGTCAGCGTTACGATTGCAACGTGGGATTTGCAGACCACATTGATGCTGAGGATTCGGAAATGGCTAAAATTCTTCCCGCTATGGCTGTTGCAGCTGGAGCAACAGTAATTGAGAAGCATATTAATATGAATAGATCAAAAAAAGACTTTGATTATTACTCTTCTTTAAATCCTGACGAGTTTAAGAGTTTTGTTAAACTAATAAAAAAGATATCAACTGCGATAGGGGGTGCCAAACTGAGTGAGTTAACCCATGCAGAGCAAAGTTATAGAGATAAGATGAAAAAATTTGCAGTGTTGTTTGTTGATGTAAAAAAAGGAGATATTGTAAATGATGCTAACATTCAATATAGGCGCACAAGCAGTCCTGGCATAACTCGCATGGAGTTTAATGAGTTAGGTAAAAAAGTATTTGCACTGAATTTAACCAAGGGAGTGGTATTAAGTGAGGAATGTTTTGAGTAGAGAGGGTGTATATGTGCTAGTAGCCGTTAGAATGAAATCATCTAGATTACCATTAAAAGCACTGCTAGATATTAACGGAAAGCCTTTACTATTACGTTTAATCGATCGTATCTCTGAGAGAATTTCGTTAAATAAAATTATTATCTGCACTTCTTCTAACCTTCAAGATGATGCGATTGAAAGCTTTTCTATTCAAAATGATTTAAATTATTTTAGAGGGAGTGAGTTAGATGTTATGGACAGATTTATTAAAGCTTCCGATGCATTTAATGCAAAAACCATTGTTAGGATTACGGGTGACAATCCGCTAACTGACCCTGTAGTTCTAGAAAGCATGATTAAATTCCATCTTAAGAAGAGAGCTGAATATACATTTACTAATGACATTCCAATTGGAACAAGATCTGAAATTATTGATGTTTCTGCATTGAAACGAATTCATAGACAACTCTCCAATCCAAAATATTCTGAGTATATGACACACATGCTGATGCGCCCTGATAAGTTAGAGCTATGTGAATTCCATGTAAACAATCAGAGGCTAAAGAGACCAGAATTGTCACTAACTGTTGATACATTGAAAGATATAAATCTGGTTCGTGATATTTATAAGGAGTTTAATGGCAGACTACCCAATCTTGAAAAAATAATTTCTTGGCTGGATAAAAATCCAAGTAAAAAAATAGATTTAAATGCTAATGAAACTTTGCAAAAGTCTATAGATTGTTCATATTTGAATGATTTATGAATTTATTACTATATTTGCTGGATACCCATGGGAATGAGTCTCAACTAAGAAGCTTTCTCTCTGGTTTTTGCGATAATAGTCATCAAATTATAGTTGTATGCGAGTCCAGACAGGATGAACAACTACTTAATAATATAGATAACTGTAAAATTATTAAAGTTTTTTATGCTTATGAGTTTAATACATCGTTCTGTAGTGATGCAATTGGATACGATCATTTACTTGTACCTAGATATATATATAAAATTGAGAAAAAGAGATTCGAATGCCAATCTAAAGTGACGGACACCGTTAACAATTTAATAACATTCTTTAAAAGGGTACTTGATGAGTATGAAATTAACGCGTGTCATTTTTGTGCGATTGGTGGCGTATTTCGTTCGGTAGGTGTGGTTGTATTGCAAGAGGTGGCAACAAGAGAAAAAATAAATACAAGTTTAGCCTTTAATACACCTATTAAGGGGAGGTTTTTAGTATATGAAGGGATTTTTTTTAAAAGCAATCAGTTTGATAGGGTTTATGATCAATTCTTACTTAACAAACCAAGCCTAAATAAAGTTAATGAGTTGGCGATATATTTTGATAAATATTTAAGATTTAAAAACGATACCCATGTTCCATTTATGTCACATAGAAGGGATATAAATTTTAATTGGCTAAAGTCGGCCAAATTATTAATAATTAAGTCATTGTTATCAATTGGTAATAAAAGACGAAAAAAAATAGACATTCACTCCGGCCGACCATATATATTATTTTTATTAAGTAAAAATAATCACTGGTATAACAGTTATGCAAATCCAGAGCTATTGGATAGAGAGTCTGTCATAAAAAGCATCTGGAGGAGTATTCCACAAGGGTACGATTTGGTGCTAAAGACCCATCCTCATATAAAAAGTGAGCACAGAATTGAATATATCATTAGCAATATGCAAGATTGTTATTTGGATTATTCTGATTATACAACAACAGAGCTTGTCAAGAATTGCTCCATAGTTATAAGCTCTGGAACTACAGCCGGTGTTGAGGCTTTAATGCAGAAAAAACATGTCATTGAGATTGGAAAAAATCCTGCATATTTTGGTTTTGCCAACCCTCCTGTGACACTTGTGACAAATATCAATAACATGCAAATAGCGATCAAAAAATGTTTATTAACAGAGCCACCATTAGAGAAAATAAATGCATATTTTTTAGCATTATTGCAAATTTCTATCAATAATACAAAGAATACTAGTGAAATAGATATTTACAGAGATGATATTTTTTATGAATTAATGGGAGAGGAGTCTATCAAGCATATTAATAAATTATTTTTATGAAATTAAAAAAAATATTTATAACTTCTACAAATATGTCTGGAAAAGGATATATGACAGCTCTGCTTGATGGGTCTCCTGAACTTTGTGTTTTTCCTTACCATAAATTTGGCATATCATTTGCTTATGATGAGTTTTTAAAATATATTAAAAAGAAAGAATTTAAATTTGATAATGGCTATTTTAATTATGATGCAAAAAATACTGTCTGTATATTGTTTGAAAATGGAGATAAGTCTAGAATATCCATAGGCGAGATATTGAATTTTATTTTTACTCGAAATGAAAGCATTAGATATTTATTTCAAACGCATATGACAAAAAAGGTAGCATATTATTCAGGCGATAAATTAAGGAGTTTGCATTCGCTAGATTTCGATATTACAACTTTAATAAAATATTTTTCAAAGAATTTGCTGGATATCTCTCCATCAAATATTTCAATTGAGGATATTGACGATTGTTTATATATTGCGTATATGCAGTCAGTTGGAATAGATCCGATAAATGGTAATTGTAAGACAATCGTACTATTTGGCAGTAATGACATTAGTCAAAGCACTTGTTTGTTTAATTTTTACCAGAATTTCCAAATAATTTTTATAAAGAGGGATCTTTTATCATTAGCCTTTTCAATTGTTAAAAGGACACTGTCTCAAAAAAGTACAAAAGAGATTGACTATGATAAGGTATTTTTAGTAATGTTATTAAATGCCTCAAAAATTAAAAAAAAATATAATGAAGCTCTACTGGGTTTTGAAAATTTTCAAGATAATAGAGATAAAGTAAAGATAGTATTTTTTGAAAAACTATTCTGTAGTGTGAAAGATGAAATGAATTCAATCGCAATGTTTTTAAACATTAAAGTTGTTAACGAAATATTATATAAGCCTTCTTTATTTGGTCAATCTTTACCAGTGGAGTCAGAGTCAATTCAGGACGACCCATACTCTTGCTTTAGTAATGCCAAAATAAAAAGATTGAATCATTTTTATTATGGATTGAAAGGAAAAGCTTCAGTTAATTTTATCTTACAGTACTATTTTGATAAAGCTATCATAAAAATTATAAATACAACTAAGATAATAAATATATTAAGAGTCTTTAAGAAAAATAAATAAATCACACGCATTTTCGTGATTTAAGCCTGATATCTTTTATCAATACTTGAGGATAAGACTCTATAGATATGTATAATTATCAAAGCTTACTTATCTTTAGAAAAAGTCAATTTAGAGTGAGAATAAATTACAAATACTACTATTTGAATTTATAGATTTTTAAATAAGATGATTTTATTAGTGGTGGCAGTATCTATTTTAATTTAAATTAAATATTATGAAAATATTAGTTACTGGTGGTGCAGGTTTAATAGGGTCTAACTTAGTAAAAATGTTACTAAATCTTGATCATAAAGTTATAGTTGCTGATAACTTATGGCGAGGAAAGTTAGAGAATTTACAGGTGTTAAGTGGCTATAAATTTTTTGATATTCATGATGATTTCTATGAATTAGACTTAACTAACTATAATAATTGCCTAAAGGTTTGCAAGAATGTTGACGTTGTTATCCACTTAGCAGATGTTGTTGCAGGAATTAATTATGTTTTCGAAAATGAATTATTTTTGTACCGATCTAATGTTTTAATGAATTCAAATATATTGGATGCCGCCATAAAACAAAAGGTCAAAAAGTATGTCTATGTTGGCACTGCTTGTAGTTATCCAAAAGAAAAGCAGTCATATTTAAACCCCCCACCATTTGTAGAAGAGGATGTGTACCCAGCAAGCCCGGAATCTTCTTATGGATGGAGTAAATTAATGGGCGAGTATGAAGCTGAATTGGCTCAAAAGGAAGGAAAGATAGAAGTTGGAATTCTTCGACTTCATAATGTCTATGGGCCACCATGTGAGATTTCCCCTGAAAAATCACAAGTTATTCCTGCGCTATGTAGGAAGGCAATTCAATATCCTGAAGAAGACTTTATAGTTTGGGGTTCTGGTCAGCAAAGAAGAGCTTTTGTTCATGTCGATGATGTTGTAGATGCTCTCATAGCAATTATGGATAAGGGTATGGGGTGTGGAGCTATTCAGATTGGTCCGGGCCAAAGTGATTCTATCGCTGAAATTGCTCAGCATATCGTAGATATTTCAGGTAAGAAAATATTAATTAAATTTGATAAAACTAAGCCGGAAGGGGATAAAGATAGAAGCGCAGATAATTCAAAAGCAAAAAAAATACTTAATTGGAGTCAAAAAATATCAATCAGAGAGGGTCTGGAGTCAACATATCTTTGGACTGAAGAGCATATGAAGAATACTCACTAGAATGGTGAAATGGCCAGTCTGATATCCGTATTAAAATTATGAATGATATTTTTTATACATTTTTGACATACCTTTTGCAAAAAGGGAAAGTACAAAAGTGTTGAAGTATTTTGGAATTCTATTCCAAGATCTAGATTTTTTCAATATTTAAGTAAATTTCTGAATTTTAATAAAAGACTTGATGATGAAGAGTATGCAGAAATGATAATGAATACTAAACTTTATCTAAACTTTTTGTCACCAATGGGTTTGATTAGTCCGCGTTATTTTGAATGTATGGCATCTGGAACAGTTGCATATTGTGAAGTATCTAGCTTATATGCTGATATTTTTCCAAATGATACCTATATTACATTTGATAAAAATCATGGTGATTTTAAAGAAAAAATTGATCAGCATCTTCTTAATGATTCGAAATTAAGAGATGTTGCTAAAAAGGCATATGATTATGTATCTAAAAATAAAAACCATACTTGGAAACACCGTGTTAATACATTATTAAGTAATATTGATTCAAAATTATGCAAAAAATAGTACTTAAATTTATAAAATTAGCTCCATATAAGGCGACAATATATATATTTTTTGGGTCCTTACTATCCGGTTTTTTACAGGTATTGGCTATATTTTCAATTTTCCCATTAATGAAATTGCTAAGCACAACTCCGATTAGCAATGGTAATTCGTTTTATTCAATTGCATACAAGGAAATATTCTCTCTCTTGGGTTTAGAACTCAATCTTATGAATGTTTTGATATTTATGTTTTTTGTTGTCCTTTTATCTGCGCTTATTAATTATAGTATTAGTTTATATAGTGCGATAATTTCAGCAAAAATCGTACGACAATTGAGAGAGCGGGTAATTAAGTCATCAATACATACCGAATGGAGATACTTAGCTGCAAAAAAACCGGGAGATATAGTTAATAGTGTTATTGTTGAAGCTGGAAAAACTGCTTCCGGATATCAAGATACTGTAGCCTTTCTTGCAAGTATAGTTCAGGCTTTAGTGGTATTATTTTCAGCATATTTGATGTCTATGCATGTGTTTTTTGCCTCCTTAATTGTATCTTTCTTGGTATTGTATATTTTTAAAAAATGGGTAGATTTGGCTAGAGTTGTTGGTCAAAAAATGGCTGATTCACTAAAAAAAGTAACAAATAAAGTAGCAGATGGCCTAGGAGGGATTAAAGCGATAAAAGCAATGGGTAATGAAAATTTTATAATAAAACTTCTATATTTAGAAATAAAAAAACTTGAAAAAAATCAAATTGATTTATCCAAAATAACATACATACCAAAATTCTTTAGAGAGCCTGTAGCAGTTTTTTTACTTGTAATTTTATTTTATTATGTAATTACGAATAAATTAGCGCCAATTGAGTCTATTATTCCAATGGGAATGCTTTTGCTAAAAGTGGTTCAATTTTTTTCAGCCGCTCAGAGCTGCCTTCTATCAATAAAGAAAATGGAGCCTTATTACGATTCTCTTTTGAATCACCTTGAAGAGGCTAATTTAAATATAGAGTCTAGAAATGGCACAAATTTGTTAGTTTTTAAAAAAAATATCCAAATTGATAATGCGGTATTTTTTCATGAAAATAATAGAATACTTAACAATGCATCATTAACTATAACCAAAGGAGATTTTTTAGTAATTAGCGGTCATTCTGGAGTAGGAAAAACAACACTTATTGATATACTTTGTTCGTTTTATAAACTAGACAGTGGAAGTATATTGGTTGATGGCGTTAATCTTGAAAAAATTAATTTAAGCAGTTGGAGGGCAGCAATAGGCTATGTACCTCAGGATCTTTTTTTATTTAATGATACTATTTTTAATAATATAACCATGGGAGATAAAAGATTCAGTAAGGCAGATGTTCAAAAAGCCTTGATTAGTGCCGGCGCTTGGACTTTTGTTGAAAAACTGCCTCTTAAAATGGATATGCTTGTTGGAAATTTTGGATTTAAACTTTCTGGCGGCCAAAGACAGAGAATATCTATAGCGAGAGCCATCGTTAGAAATTCTACAATATTACTTCTTGATGAGCCAACCACAGCTCTTGATTCTGAAACAGAAGAAGAGCTGTTGTTAACATTGAAAAATTTAAGTGACAATGGAATGACTATAGTTGTAATTTCACATCAAGAGTCAGTTATAAATAAAGCCTCTAAGGTTTTCTTTCTCCAAAACGAAAAGTTTGAAATAGCATGTTAAAAAAATATAATTATGAATAGAAGTGGCAATAAACTAGCGATAAATGGTGGAGTGGCAGCTATAGCTCATTCTTTGCCAAAGAGAAATCTGATTGGAGAAGATGAAAGGGCAGCGGTCTTGGAGCTTATAGATAATTCAATTAGATCCGGAGACCCTATTAGATACAATGGAAAGTATGAAGAAGAATACACACTAAAGTTTGTAAATTTTATGGGTGGTGGGTATGCTGACGGTGTTAACTCAGGCACTAATGCTTTTTTTTCAGCATTGGGTGCGCTAGATATAGAGCCAGGGTCTGAGGTGATCGTACCCTCTATTACTGATGTGGGGGGGATTTCACCTGTTTTCTTTCATTCATTAATACCTGTTATATCTGATGTTTCAAATAATTCATATAATATTTCAGCAGAGGAAATTGAGTTGTTAATCACTGATAAAACCAGAGCTATTGTTGTTGCGCATATTTCTGGAGAGCCTGCAGACATGAACCCGATAATGGAGCTTGCGAACCGATACAATCTTAAAGTTATTGAAGATTGTGCACAGTCACATGGGGCAGAATACAATGGTAAAAAGGTAGGGACTATTGGCGATATTTCATTTTTTTCAACAATGCCTGGAAAACATCACTGTACCGGTGGTCAAGGAGGGGTTGTATTTTCTAATAGCAAGAATCTAATAGAAAAATCTAAAATGTTTTCTGATCGCGGCAAGGAGTTTAAAGATGGAGTTTTTACTGGAAATAATATCATTGCCGGGTTGAATTGCAACATGGATGAGTTGTCCGCTTCTATAGGCTGTGTTCAGATAGAAAAACTACCTGATATTATTTCCAAAACTCATAAAATTGGAGAGTTTATTAAATTAGAGCTGTGCAAAAAAAACTCAATACTTTCAATTTCTGATCAGCCTAAAGGGTCAAAATGTGTATATTGGTTTTTAAGATTAAAGATAGATCTATCAAAATTAACTGTTAATAAACAAACCTTTGTTAGTGCATTACATGCTGAAGGAGTTCCAGTTAGTTCCGAATATAGGTCGACACCTTATAGCCAGCCATTTTACGAGGACTCTCTTAAAAGGAGTAGAATGGTTACCGATGATCAAATTAGAAGTTTAACAAGAAAAGATAGATATCCAAATGTTGAAAATGCATTGCATAATCATATCAATATTTTCATTAGAGAGAATTATAGTGATAATGATGTGAAGAGTATATTATCCGCAATAGAGAAGGTTGAAAACTTCTATAAAATTTAAATCATAAGTATATATGAAGTCAAGAATCTTATTAATTTGTGGAAATAACCCAAGAAACTTATTCTTATATAAATGTATAAGTTCTGAATATGAAATTTCAGGCATAATCCTTCAGAATAGGAGTGACTTACATCCCTCACCAATGGAGTCAATTTCTAATAGAGATAAAGATAATTTTATTAAGCACTTTTCCAATAGAGATAGGATTGAAAGTCATTTTTTTGATAAATCATTGCTATTCGATGATGTTGAATCAATTGAAGTTGATGCTAATAATATTTCGTCCCTTTATGTGCTGGATTTTGTTAAAAAAATTAAACCAGATATTGTTTTTACATGTGGTGTTGCCATGATAAAAGATCCATTATTTTCCGCTCTACCAAAGACAAAAATTAATTTACATTCAGGAATAACTCCAAGATATAAAGGAAGTGCTGGTAACTTTTGGCCGTTTTATTTTTTAGAGCCGAACTGGGCTGGTGCAACATTTCATATACTATCTCCACAGCTGGATATGGGTGGAATTGTCCATCAAACAGTTCCAAATCTTGAGTATGGAGATTCAATTCATCAAGTTGCTTGCAAGGCCATAACTCTAGCTTGTCATGATAGTCTAAAGATTATTGACAATTATAATTCGAAGGGATTTATCACTTCAGTTGAAAAACAATTTACCGGTAAATTGTTTTTAGAAAAAGAATTTCGTGCTGAACATTTAAGAGTTGTTTATGAATTATTTAATGATAATATTGTCGATCATTTTCTTGATTCTGATATTCAGCCTAACCCGCCAAAGTTGATTGAAATGTAGTCCATTGTGAATAAAAAAAAATTAGTAATTTTTATTACGCATAGCTTTGGAGAAATTGATGTTCTGTTCCCTATATTTTCGAAAATTCAACAGAGAAAAAAAAATGTAAATATAGAGTTGGTATTCTGTGTTGATAAAATTTACAAAGAATATCTTTCTTCTGAATTTTATCAATATTGTGCGCAAAAGTTAAATGTAAAAGCAATCAGGATAAAGCTTCCTAATAAGTTTGATTTTAGGGATACGAGTTTGGTATCCAGAAAAATATTAAAATTTTATTTTTTATATTTATATTTAGTAAACACCCCGGCTCTAATAAAAGTAATATTTTCTGCTGATATCATAATGCATGAATATACGAATCAAATTTTGTCAACAAGACCAATCTATTTTGCGAACTATATATTTAATTTTAAAATATATACATATCGCCATGGTCATTCAGTTGTTATTAATAAGAATGCGAAAAATAGAATAAAAGATTCAGACAAAGCGATTTTTTTGGCCTTTCATAAGCATAACACTCTAGAGGCTAGGAAGCTTGGTTATATGAAACAATTTATCATAGGGTATCCAAAATTTTATTCTACATGGATAAATATGGTCAATAATTATTCCTACCCTAAAAAATTTAGCAAAAAAGTTGTTGTTATTTATACAAGAAGAGCCGACTCATTCTATTTAAGCTTGCCTGATTATGAGTATTTACTTACAACTTCATTTAAGGTTATTCGAAAACATTTCGGGAGTATAAAAATAATAATCAAGCCGCACCCGCGTGAAAACATAAAAAATATTACTAAAATTATTAATAATAGCGCATATACCAATATAGATATTTCTAATGAGCATGCAGCTGTATTATCAAAGTATGCAATTATGACTATTTCTTTTTGGACTTCAGCTATTCTGGATGCCCTGTCTATGGAAATTCCATCGGTAGAATACTTTATTAAGTCAGCTGAATTTTTAAAACATGAGTCTAATATTTCAGATTATAAAAAAGTAGGAATAGATTCAGTAAGCACTGAAAAAGAGTTGGAAGAATTTATTTTGAACCTAAAGAGTCAACGGTATAATCGAACTTTATTTTCTGATTTCTATAGAAATCACAGTGTTGATTTTGTTGACAGTTAATTTTTATTTAAAAAAATAAGGAAAGAATTTAATGTTGAAGGAAGTAAAGATTGCTATTATTGGCTGCGGTAGGATCTCTGAGCATCATTGTTTATCCATTCTTGAGGTTACTAATGTTTCGTTTATTGCTGTTTGTGATTTGGAATTAAGCAAAGCGGAAGCATTTGGTTCTAAATTCAATACCCCTTCTTATATAAATTATAGAGAAATGTTAGATAGGCATCCTGAAATAAATACTGTAGTTGTAGCTACACCATCAGGAATGCATTACGAGCATGCGATAGAGTTAATGCAAAAATATAGAAAAAATATTATTATTGAAAAGCCAACATTTATGTTGCCAGACCAAGTTAAAGAGTCTTACGCAATTGCAAAGAAGTTAAATTTAAAGATATTCCCTGTTTTTCAAAATCGATACAATAGAGCAGTTCAAAGAGTTAAAAAAGCTGTTACAAATGGAGAGCTTGGTGATATTAGAGTAATGGCTGTTCGTGTTCGCTGGTGCCGCCCTCAGAGGTATTATAATTTAGCCCCATGGAGAGGAACATTTTCTCATGATGGTGGGGCTCTTACCAATCAAGGAATACATCATGTGGATTTACTTAGATACTTGGGTGGTGAGGTTGAGAGTGTTAGTAGCAAAATGACTACTCTAGGAGCGAATATTGAGGTAGAGGATACTGTAGTCTCGATTTTAAAGTATAAAGAAGCTGTTGGAAGTCTGGAAGTTACAACTGCTGCACGACCAGATGATTTTGAGGCGTCTATTTCAATTGTTGGGTCAAAGGGCGTTGCTCAAATTGGGGGAATTGCAGTCAATGAGTTGCAAATTTTCACCCCTGATCCTGAAGAATGTAGTAAACATTCAGAGGATTTTTCTGAGGGAATTGGAGTTTATGGTAACGGGCATCAAAAAATGTACAGTGATATTATAAAAACTTTGATATCAAATGAAAAGTTTCCCGTTGCATATAGTGATTGTTTGAAAACTATTGAGCTATTAAATGCTTTTTATTGTTCAGACGAATCTAATGGAAAATGGATTAACCCTATTGAGGGGATGCAATCTCAAAGACTTGGGCGGCTAGATAATGATATTTCTGATTTATATAGAATAGGGTAAGATCGATGAAAATTATAGGAATTGTTCCCGCGCGAATGGCAGCAAGTAGATTTCCGGGTAAGCCACTATATTCAATTTTAGGTCGTCCAATGATAGAGCATGTTTTTGAACGCGCACTTTTGTATAAAAAATGGGACAAGCTTTACATGGCAACTTGCGATGCGGAAATTGCTGATTTTGCTAAAAAGAAGGGATACCCAGTTATTATGACTTCTAATAAACACACAAGAGCCTTAGATCGCGTTGCAGAAGCGATTGAAAACTCTGATATTGACATTGCAGATGAAGACATTGTTTTGAATGTGCAAGGTGATGAGCCAATGATGTCTCCAGATATGATTAAAGCTGTTGTGGATCCATTAATCCACAACCAGAATATCAATGGAACGGTATTGGCAATGGATATAGTTTCAGAAGAGCAGTATACCAATCCAGATATACTGAAAATTATTCATGACTTAAATGGAAAAATATTGTATACATCACGCAGTCCAATTCCTTATACTAAAGAATTTTCACCAGAATTAGGAGCAAAAAGAATTTATGGAATTTTTGGCTTTAAATGGCATTTATTAAAAAAATTTACACAGCTTTCAGAATCACCTTTAGAAATTAAAGAGGCATGTGATAGTAATCGATTATATGATAATGGCTTACATCAACATATAGCATCGTTTAAATATGTAGATAGTTTTTCAGTTGACAGTCCAGCAGATGCTATTCTAGTTGAGAAGAACTTACCAAACGACCCTATTTATGGAAAATATTAAACCAATTAATTTAGCAATTTCTGGCTTTGGAATTGTCGGTGAACGCAGATATAAATGTATAAATAAAATAAAAGGAATGAAGATTGTAGCGGTATGTGATCAAAATAAGGATGTAAAGTCCAAGTTTTCAGCCAATATTAACTTTTATACTAATTATAAAAAGATGCTCATACAGGAAAACATTGACGCATTATTTGTATGCATGTCAAATGATATTTTGCCGGAGGTTGTGTGTAGTGCTTTGGAATTAGGCATGCATGTCTTTTGCGAAAAGCCACCTGGTAAAGATCTTGAAAGTATAAAAAAGATAGTAGATGTTAAGAAAAGGCTCCCGAACTTAAAGTTAATGTATGGCTTCAATCACCGGTACCATGATTCAATAAAGCACGCAAGTAAAATTATAAAATCAAAAGAGATGGGAAAAATCATAAATATGAGAGGTATTTATGGTAAAGCCAAAATGATCACGTTTAATCAAAATAATTGGCGCACAAAAAGAGAGTTTTCTGGTGGAGGGGTGTTGTTAGACCAGGGGATACATATGGTAGATTTGATGAGATATTTTGCAGGTGACTTTACAGAGGTTTTTAGCGTTATTTCAAATGATCACTGGAACTATGATGTTGAAGATAATGCTTACGCTCTTATGAAAACAAGTGAGGGTGTAGTTGCAACTTTGCATTCTTCAGCTACACAATGGCACCATCGATTTTCATTGGAAATTAATCTAGAAAAAGGAAGTGTTAATTTGAATGGAATTCTTTCTGGAACCAAGAGCTATGGAGAAGAGACGATGACAGTAATTTCAGCAGATCCTGATCATGATTTTGGAAGACCAGTAGAAAAAAGGTACACTTATAACTATGACCCCTCTTGGGAGAGAGAAGTAGAGCTATTTTATAGTGCCATAAAGCAAAATGAATCTATATCAGATGTTGGCATTGAAGATGCATACGAAACAATGAAGCTAGTTTATGAAATATATTATGCTGATCATAAATGGCGAAAAACTTATAATATTAAAAAACCGTTGAGAATAAATGAATAAAATTGATAATGAGAGTATTAAAGACTTTTCAAAAAACTATTTTTCTTATCTTACAAGTATATTTGATAAAATTGATTTATCAGAGATAGAGGAATTTATTAATATAATACTGGCTGCACGTGAAAGAGGCGCTACAGTATATTTTATTGGTAATGGTGGAAGCGCTTCCACAGCAAGCCATTTTGCCAATGATTTAGCTTTTGGGGTGCGTGAATATAATAAGCCATTTAAAGTGGCGAGTCTTGTAGATAATACTTCAGTAATGACAGCACTAGGAAATGATTATGGGTACGATGAAATATTTTCTAGACAGTTGCAAATTTATGGGAAATCAGGAGATGTGTTAGTTGCAATATCTGCATCTGGTAATTCAAAAAATTTAATCAAAGCTTTTGAATGCGCATTACCGATGGGAATTAAGACGGTTGCATTAACAGCATTTGATGGAGGTAGATTGCGAAAAATTGCTGACCATTGCGTCCATGTTCCAACAAATAAAGGTGAATACGGCCCAGCAGAAGATCTTCATTTAATTTTAGACCATCTTGTGGGGAATTATTTATTTAGATTAATGAAAAAAAATCAGACGTGATCATAAATGAATTAAAGGGTAAAACAGCTTTAATTACTGGTGGAACACGTGGGATTGGTGCTGCTGTTGCAAAAGAGTTACATAGCTTAGGTGCCACTATAATAATTACAGGTACAAAACCTAATTATATTCCGTTAAGTGATTATCAGTATATTTGTGCAGATTTTACTTATAAAAATAGCCTGACTAAATGTGTAGATCAAATAAGAGAAATGGAAATCGATATTCTGGTTAATAATGCTGGAATTAATAAGGTTTCTCCAATATCTGAATTATCACAAGAAGATTTTGAATTAGTTCAGCAGGTTAATGTGGTAGCCCCACTTCTACTTTGTCAAGCTGTATTGGTGGGTATGAGAGCAAGACACTGGGGTAGAATTGTTAATATAAGCTCAATTTGGGGGAAAATTAGCAAGGCTCACCGAGTTTCGTATTCAGCAAGTAAATTTGCTATCGATGGAATAACTGCGGCAATTTCTGCTGAAGTTGCAAGTGATGAGGTAATGGTGAATAGTGTCGCTCCAGGTTTTATAGATACCGAATTAACTAGAAATACTCTTGGGACGATTGGTATGAATGAGTTGGCGTCGCATGTTCCTATTAAAAGGGTAGGCACTGTTGAAGAAGTGGCTAAATTCATAGCCTGGTTGTCTGGATTAAATAATACCTATATATCTGGTCAAAATATTGCAATTGATGGCGGATTTACTCGTGTCTAACGAGTCAATAAGTATTAAGTCGCATAAGGGTGAATATTGCGTTAATTTTTGTACAGATGGGGCTGAACATTTAGTGCGAAATTTACCTGATGAAAATTATCATATTATCATAGATAGACGTGTTGCAAATTTATATAAAGATGATCTGGAATTAATATTAATGCATGAGTCAGTTTTGCAAATAGACGCTCTTGAGAGTAACAAGTCCTTAGAATTGATGCCAATTTATGTTAATCATCTCGTAAGTAAGCAGATAAGAAGGGATGATATACTGATTGCCATAGGTGGCGGGATTATTCAAGATATAACTTGTTTTTTATCAGCAACAATTTTAAGAGGCGTGGATTGGTATTTTTATCCAACAACTCTTTTGTCGCAAGCAGATAGTTGTATTGGTTCGAAAAGCTCTATCAATTGTGGAGATTCAAAAAATTTACTTGGGACATTCACACCTCCTAGGAAGGTAATTATCGGGGGTGATTTTTTAAAAACATTAAAAAGTAGAGAAATTCATTCTGGTATTGGGGAAATGTTAAAGGTGCATGCCATTTCTGGAAAAGAAGATTTTGATAAAATTTCAAAAAATTATAGTGACTTGTTTATAAACTCAGTCGTAATGCAAGCTTTTATTCGAAACTCTTTAAACATTAAAAAAGATTATATTGAGGTTGATGAATTCGATACTGGACCAAGAAATATATTTAATTATGGCCATAGTTTTGGGCATGCGATTGAGGCTGCTACTAATTTTTCTATTCCGCATGGGATTGCTGTAACTATAGGGATAGATATGGCAAATTGGCTGTCACCACAAATTAGTAATGGTGACATAAAGCATTATAATAGAATGCACAATACCCTCTTAAATAATTATTTTGACTATAGGAATGTCGACATTCCAATTGATTTATTTATGAGTGCACTTGCAAAAGATAAAAAAAATATAGGAAGAGGTGAGGTGACATTAATCTTGCCAGATAGTAGGGCGGCGATTAAAAAAGGACGTTATGTAAATAATAAAAAGCTAAAAACACTTTGTGCTAAATATTTAACAGAGGTGCGCTCCAAATGATAAATAAAGAAATTAAAGTAGCTGTAACTAGTAGATCATTTTCAAAAAATAACGTCCTTCGAAAAGAGATTTTACAACGTTATGAAAATGTTAAATTTAACGATAAAGGTTTAAAATTGCAAGGAGCTTCGCTTATTGATTTCCTTCAAGGGTGTCAAAAAGCTATTACTGCATTAGAGGTGATTGATGACAGTCTATTGAGAAAATTACCAAAATTGGAAGTAATTAGTAAGTATGGTGTTGGTTTGGATATGATTGATATGCAAGCCATTAAGAAGTACAATATTCGGCTTGGCTGGACTGGCGGGGTAAATCGCCGTTCCGTTTCTGAATTGGTTATATCTTTATCAATTTCATTGCTACGATATGTGGCAAAAAGTAATAGAGAGGTGTTATCTGGAGTATGGAGGCAGCATATAGGAGGGCACTTAAGTGGTCGAACTATAGGGATTATTGGTTGTGGCTATATCGGTCAAGATTTGATTAGAATTCTTCAGCCTTTCGGGTGTCAAATATTAGTTAATGATATTAAGGATCATAAAGATTTTTATAAAAAATATAATATTCAAAAGGTGGAAAAAGATGAGTTGCTTTCTAGATCTGATGTGGTAACTCTACATACTCCATTAGATAAATCAACGAGAAATATGCTGTCAGCCGAAAGACTATCGTTAATGAAGGCTGATGCAATATTGATTAATACAGCACGCGGTGGCCTTGTAGATGAAAATGCACTTAAAGAAATGTTAATAACTGGACGCTTGCATGGGGCGGCATTCGATGTATTTTCAATCGAGCCGCCTAAAGATAATGAATTGTTAAATTTACCAAATTTTATTGCAACTCCACATATTGGCGGAAGTGCCAATGAGGCCATTATGGCAATGGGTAGAGCGGCTATTAATGGATTGAATTAGTAGGAAATTTAAATTTTAAAAACAATAGTTATAGAGAGATAAAGAGTCATATAGGGCCATACTGAGAATACACGTTTGATAGGGAATGAACAAAAAAATTACAGTAAAATCAATCAATTAAACTGCAATTGAGTGGGAATAAAATTTAATAATTTAATAATATAATAACTATAAATAACCCTATGGCTAGTAAAATTATCAATATCTTAGTTAACTCTGCTAAAAATAAAAATTTTTTTGTTATAGTAAAAAAATTACTAAATAAATTTGAAACTGACTCAGCACAAGAGTCAGCAAAATGGGCAAAACAAAACTCAATTTTAATAGATGACTTCTGTAATAAAATTAACTCTGATATCTGGAAAGAGTCAATTGATGCTTGTAATAAAATTAAACTTGAATCCAATAACTTAATTGATAAAGCTAAATCCAAACTAGGTAAAGGATCAAAACTAGGTAAAGGTGGTTGCTACCCATTAATATACTTTCATTGCAGAATATTAAACCCAGATGTTGTAGTTGAAACAGGTGTAGCTGCAGGCTGGAGTTCATATGCAATTCTTGAATCTTTAAGAGTCAATGGTAATAATGGTCAACTATTTTCTAGTGATTTTCCATATTTCAGATTCAAAAATCCCGAACAATATATAGGCTATATAGTCCCTGAATCAATTCGCAATAATTGGGTTTTAGACATAAGAGGAGATAAGATTGCTATTCCTGAAATTTGTCATAAGGTTCAGAATATAGATATATTTCATTATGATAGTGATAAATCATATTCAGGAAGACTTTTTGCTATCCGGCAAATTCAAAAAAAACTTTCATTAAATTCGATAGTAATATTTGACGATATTCAAGATAATTTATTTTTTAAAAACTTAGTACAATATCTTAATTGTGAATATCAAGTTTTTGAATTTGCGGGAAAGTTTGTTGGTCAGCTTAAGGGGATTGATCTTATTAGTCAGGAAAACATTAATATTTAATTACTTTTAATAAAATTAATTACTTACAAGCATGTGTATCGTATTTACAAGCAACCAGAGCTAAATCTAAGGGTTAAGCCTAGAAGAGGAATCAAAATTTCTAGAAAAAATATAGTGGTTCAATTTGATGTTTATAAGCCTGAGGGTGATGTTGACCTTGCAGCAGACTGCTCCAAGGCTAAACGCATTCTTAACTGGACGCCAAAAGTTTCTATTAATGAAGGCCTGAAGAAAACTTATGACAGGTGGTGTTTAGGAGAGTTAAGCTCAGATTTAAAAAAATGAAAATATTATATATAACAAAAAATGTTGTACATTATAAAGCTGCAATGTATCAAAATGAATTTTTACAAGAACTTCAAAGGCAAGAAAATGTAGTAATATACGGCCCAGGAGAAGAATTATTTGATAGTTGTCTGGATATTAATCAGGTGGTTTCTAAATTAAATTTTAATCCAGATTGGATTTTGGTAGGGCATGCATGGTTGTCAGATAAAGAAAGTGGCAAATTGGATGAGTATCCAGATCTAAAACTTGAAAAGACAATGATTCCAAAGGCAATAATGCTGAACAAAGAATATGTCAGGTTGAAGGATAAGCTTGGCTGGATCAAGTTTAATAATTTTCAAAGAGGTTTCTCCCATCATCATAATGTTAATTACTATAGTGGTAGGTCAAACACACCATTCCATTTTTTACCTTTTGCATTTGATGAATCTAAGGTTGTGACAATACCTAGTCAAGAGAAGGTACTTTCATTGTCTTTTTCAGGAATATTGCAAAATCAAAATAAATCTGCTAAGCAGTCTGACATAAGGCTTAGGGTTATGAACTCTATCTTTATAACAATTTTTGATATCCCTTTATTTAAAAGAAATAAGTATCGACATATTTCCATTTTTTGGAATTCAATACCAAGAAATAGATTATTTGCTAGAATGGCAAAATTAATTGGAAAATATAAAAGAATGAGTGATTCTGATTATTACGCTATGCAAAAAAAATCAATAATTTTTTTTAATTCCCCATCTCCTCTTGAAATAATAAGTCCAAGGGTTTTCGAGAATATGGCCTGCAAGGCTATTCCCTTCTGTCAACAGTCTGATGTAATTATAGAGGGTTGTCATATTGTGACATACAAAGATGATTTATCAGACTTTGATGAAAAGCTTGAATACTGTTTATCTGGTAAAAAAGAGATTAATGACATGATTGAAAAAAATTATGAAAACGCGTATAAAAATCATACGTGGAATGCAAGGATAAAAAGCCTTACTAAAATTTTGAAAAATAATTAATTTTTAACACTTCTCTTCTTAACAATGCTACTTAACGTAATTCCACCTTTTTTGATTGTCACTTATTTATTTCTACATAGAGTCCGTAACGTAAATAGTAGTTTAAATTTTGCTTTCATATTTTTAATATTGATATTATTTTTCTGTAAGGTTTTATTGATGAAAATGGGTGGAGATGTTTCAAAATACTACATCTATTTTAATAATGTAAATCTCGAAAGCATAATATTGAATGGATGGCTGAGTGCAGTTTTAATGATAGTTATAAAGAGTCTTTTTGGAAGTTTTATTTATTTTCAATTATTTGTTGTTGGCGTACTAATAACCAGTATATTTCATTTCAGTAATAAATTTTTTAAAGATTATTCAAAGATGGGGGCTTTGATAATTTTAGCAACACCATTTTTTCATGCGCTAATTACAATTCATATTATTTTTAGTCTTGCCTTTTCTGTTGCATTATTAGCTTTTACTTTTCTTGAAAAAAACAAGATAATTTTTCTTATTATTTTACTTCTATCCATATCAATTCATTGGTCTACTGCAATTCTATTGCCTGTAGTTTTTTTTCATAAAAATTTTTTTTGGTATGCTACCTTAATCATATGTGTAGCATTAATTTTCCTACCTAAGTATTATATACATGATGAAGTAATGGGTTCATTTTTAGAAATTTGGTTCAATCCAACGGTTGAAAGAGATTTTTCACCCCATCATATTTATATGTATATTTTTTTTGTAACAATTAGTTTATTTCACTTTAAGTCATTTAGACATAATATTTTAAATGTCCCTTATATAAATGAAATATCACTTCAGGTAATGGTATATATTTTGGCCATAAGTTTAATATTTTATGATAATCCACTTGTTGCCGTTAGAGTAGGTGTTTTTCTCAAATTTTTCTTTCTTACTTATATATTGAGTTTAATTAAATTTTTGCATTTTAGGGATGTGCATATTATGACAGTTCTTATTGTAGTTATTTTTGTTGCACTGTCATTTAATTTTTCATATTCAACTATACTGGCCTAACAAGCTGAAGTGGCCCGTTAATCTTGGACATATTTTAAACAATGGAGATTCTATTTTAGCAAGCGTTAAAAATGGGAGGATTAAAGCCATTGTAGTTTTAAATCATAGAAGATTCCATCAAACACTAGATTACAAATAATCGATGGATGTGTACCAAGAAAGTAAAAAATTTAACCAGAAAAAAGCGAAGGTCGCTTAGATGTTCTATATAAGAAATTTTAAAAAGTTGTAAGAGGTTTTGGGGCGATACACCAAGTGAAAGATATATTGTGTAGTTTTCTTTAGGATATTAATAGATATGAGTAATAATTTTAATAAGGATTTTTTTCTGTCAATTTGCGTACCAACATTTAATAGGGATATTTTACTAAAAAAACTTCTTGATAGTGTTGATTCAAATTATAACGATAAAGTTGAAGTTGTAATAGTTGATGATGGTTCCAATGATTTAACACGAGAATTGTGCAATAAGTATAAGGATATGCTTAATGTTAAATACATTTATCAGGTCAATAGTGGTAGGTCCCATGCATTGCGAAAATCAATTTTAAATGCATCTGGTGAATATGTTGTAATTATGGATTCTGATGATATTTTTGTTAATAACGGTGTAAATATTATTGTTGAGTCGCTATTGGATCTCTTTAGTGTGAAAAGCCAGGAAGATATTGCTGGTGCTGTTTTTTTGTGTGTAAGCGATAAAAACCTTATAGGTAAAAATTTTAATAATTATAAGTCTAGGGGGAATTTATTAAGGGATGTTGCTGATTTAGGTATTACTGGAGATAAGAAAGAAGTAATTAAGCTTAAGATACTAAAGACATACATGTATGAGCCGTATAAAAACGAAAAAAGAATGGCTACTAGTATATTATGGAATAAAATATCTAGTAAGTATGACGTTATAAACATAAACAAAGTAGTTGCTAATAAAGACTATCATAATGATGGATTGTCGAAAAATATCGATAAGGTCAGAATGCTAAGTTGTAGATCATCCGCTTTGTATTATAGCGAGGCTTTAAATTACCATAAAATTGTCTACTTCTCAAATATATACGCATTCAAATTAGCAGCAAATTTAGTTAGATATTCTTTACATTGTAAATCAATTGAGTTTATTAGATCTTCTAGGAATGGAGTTACTCTTATCTCTCTCTCATGTGTTGTCGGGCTGTTTTTTTATATCAAAGATAAGGTTAAATTCTCATCTACTTTTAAATGAAAACTTTGCATATTATTACAGCTCTTAATGTTGGGGGGGCGGAAACAGCGCTTTATAATGTTTTACATGGAGGTCTTTCAAAAAAATTCGATACTTGTGTGGTTTCACTATGTGATATTGGAGTTATAGGGTTGAAAATACGTAGCTTAGGAGTTCCTGTTATTACACTAAATATGAATAGTGGAATATTTTCAATTTTTAATTTGACTAGGCTTATAAAAATAGTTAGGGTTTTTCAGCCGGATATAGTCCAAGGATGGATGTATCATGGAAATTTTGCAGCAATATTTTCTAGCGTCTTAGCGTTTAAAAAAACTAAATTAGTTTGGAATATTAGGCACTCTTTAAGTGATATTGCTTATGAGAAAAGAATGACACGTATAATGATTAAGTTGAATCAAGTGCTATCTTTTAGGGTGGATAAAATTCTTTATAATAGTTTTGCATCAAAGGCACAGCATGAGAATTTTGGTTTTTTTTCAAAAAAAGGAACGGTGATACCAAATGGTATTAATTTGGATAAATTTTATTTTTCTAATGATATTTGTAAACGCGTACGATCTGATTTAGTTATTCCAAATGATGCTAAAGTTATTGGCCATGTCGCCAGACTGCACCCAATGAAAGACCATCAACTTTTTTTTAGTGTTGCAATAAGGCTTGCCTTGAAATATCCAAAAATACACTTTATACTTTGTGGCAGGGGTGTTCCAAGTTCTAGTTTAGTTAAAACAATACCTGATGAAGTAAGTGATAGATTTCATATTTTAGATGAGAGTGATGAAATCCATAGTTTAATGAACGCAATGAATATTTTTTGTCTTAGTAGTGCATGGGGAGAAGGGTTTCCAAATGTATTGGGAGAGGCAATGTCGGTTGGAATTCCCTGTGTCTCAACCAATGTAGGTGATAGCAAACTTGTTATTGGTGATACAGGAAAAACAGTACAGCCTTGTGATGAAGATGCTTTTTTTGCAAGTATAGAGACTCTTTTAGAAAAGAGCTTAAAAGATTTTTATAATTTGGGGGTTAATGCACGAAAACGTATAGAGGATAATTATTCGTTAAATAAAATAGTTCAACTATATGCCAAACTGTACAATGATATTGCTAAAGAGAGTAAAATCAAAAAAGTATAATGTACTTTCAGATGTTGTATTTTTTGTAATTTTAAATGTTTAGGTTAAGTATAAGAAAAATTGAAAAAATGCATAAAGTATATTTAGATTTCCTCTCTTAAAGCATAGTAAAAACTGACTTTTGGTGATAAATATTAAGAACAAAAAAATATCTATTTCAAAATTTATTTTATTTGCTAGTCACGCTAATTCAGTTTTGAATTTTCGCCAAAACTTGATCAATGACTTGAATCGCCAATCTTTGGATGTTCATATTGTAATTCCAAAACTTTGTAGCGTTAATGATAGGGGTGTTATAAGTAAAATTGAAAGACTGGGTGTTACAGTTCATGAAGTTGATTTAAATCGTACAGGTTTAAATCCAATTCTAGATTTTATTACGTTACTGCGTATCATTATAATATTTCGAAAGGTTAAGCCTGAGTATATCCTTTCCTATACAATAAAGCCGGTAATTTATGGGTCATTTGCAGCAAGACTTTTAGGAATAAAGCATTGTTTTGCTTTAATAACAGGGCTGGGTCTTGTTTTTAACGAAGGCGCAGGTGTTAAGCATAAGGTGTTGTTATATGTAGTCAAATATTTGTATAAAATTGGGCTGTCTGGCACAGAAAAAGTTTTTTTTCAGAATCCTGATGATTCGAGATTATTCTGCAGTCTTAAAATAATCAATGTGGAAAAATCTTGCGTCGTTAATGGCTCTGGTGTTGATTTAAATTATTATAAATTTTTTATTAGCCCTAAAAATAAAGAGGTTTCTTTTTTAATGATGGCCAGACTTTTAAATTCAAAAGGGGTTCGTATCTATTTTGAGGCGGCAAAAAATATTAAAGCTCTTTATCCCGATATAATTTTTTTTCTTGCTGGAAATATTGATGATTTGAATAATGATTCTATTTCGAAAGTTGAATTGGATTCATGGGTAAAGAGTGGAGTTATTGATTATTATGGCTCTTTAAAAGATGTTAGAAGTGCTATAGTTAACTGCTCTGTTTATGTTCTACCATCATTTTATAGAGAGGGAGTTCCTCGTAGTATTTTAGAAGCTATGTCAACCGGGAGAGCTATCATAACTACAGACACTCCTGGTTGCAGGGAGACGGTTGTTAACGGAAAGAATGGGTATCTGATTGCTCCAAAATCAGCTCCTGACCTTGTAAATTCAATGTTAAACTTTGTAAAAAATCCAAATATAATATCTGATATGGGGATTAAATCAAGGGAAATTGCAGAAGAAAAGTATGATGTTAAAAAAGTCAACCTTAAAATGTTACGCACAATGAAAATTGTAAAATGAAGAGTTTTTTTGACTTTATTTTGTCTCTATTTGGCTTGTTGTTTCTACTGCCTATAATAGTATTAATCATTTTATTGGTTCGATTAAAAATAGGATCTCCAATATTTTTTAAACAGGCTCGACCTGGCTTAAATCGAAAAATATTTAATATGTACAAATTTAGAACAATGACTAATGAGTGTGATAAAGACGGAAACATATTGAGTGATATGTTTAGGCTTACTAAATTCGGTAAATTTTTAAGATCAACAAGTTTAGATGAGTTGCCAGGATTATGGAATGTTCTCAAGGGTGATATGAGTTTAGTAGGGCCGCGCCCTTTGCTAGTAGAATATTTGCCTTTATATTCAGAAAAGCAATCTAGGCGCCATGAAGTTAGGCCGGGTATTACTGGCTGGGCACAGGTTAATGGGCGTAATACAATTAGCTGGACTGAAAAATTTGATTTAGATGTGTGGTATGTAGACAATCAATCAATTTGGCTAGATGTTAAGATACTATGGTTGACATTAAAAAAAGTAATTTCGCGTGATGGTATTTCGCCAAAGGGTGAAGTCATTATGCCAAGGTTTGATAAAAGTGAAAACTAAAATAGCTGTAATTTCCGACATACATGCCAATGCTGACGCATTGACAACAGTACTGGAAGAACTAAAGAATAAGAGTGTTGATATTACAATATTTTTGGGTGATATTTTGACTTACGGCTGTCAACCACGAGAGGTTGTGAGTATATTGAATGAATACAAGAGCGAAAATCCTGCAATCTTTATTAAAGGAAATCACGATCAATTTTATTTTGATCTTCAATCTAACGTTAAAGAGCCAAGTTACAAACTTCCGAAATTTATTGATGAGTCTGTAAATTGGACGTTGAAAAAAATTTCTCCATTGCTATTGAAAGATATTTTTACATGGCATGATAACTATCGTATTGGAGACGTGTATTTTGCTCACGCCAACCCTTTTTTATATGGTGATTGGAGTTATATAGAAAAACCCCAAGATCTACATAGATCATTCCAAGAGTTGCGTAAAAAAAATGTTTTTTCAGGTGTATTTGGTCATTCTCATAGACAGTTATTTATTTGCAGCAAAAAAAACAATCTATATGAAATGAATGCATACTCTTCTGAAGTTAATAATATAGACCAATTAATTATCAATACCGGGTCTATCGGTCAGCCAAGAGGAAAAGGTCTGGGGTATGTTCTTCTAGAAATAAAAAACGACAAATTGTTTAAGGCAAGTTTTGAAAAAATAAAAATTAATTTTGAGAATTCAATCGACCTAATTCGGCAAACTAAGTTCAGCCAAGAAACCAAAAAAAAATTAATAGATTATTTGGAGATATAAGTAATAATGAATGTTTTAGTAACGGGTGCAGGTGGTGGTGTTGGTCAAGGTGTGATCAAGTCTTTAAAAATGATTAAAGATATGGATATAAAAATTGTAGCTGCAGACATGAGTGAGCTTGCAACAGGATTATATGCAGCAGATGCAGCGTATTTAGTGGATAGATGTGACTCTAATGAGTATCTGGAAACTTTAGGTAATATTTTTAGAAAAGAATCTATAGATTTTTACATACCAGGTACAGATGTTGAATTAAAATTTTGCGCAATAAATAAGCAATTGATAATGGATGAGTTTAATGTTCATACGGTCATATCTTCAACAGAAGTGATTAATATTTCTGATAATAAATATAAAACCTCATCCTTCCTTAGGGAGGGTGGTTTTAATTACCCTAAAACTGATTATTTGAAAGATATCGACATTAATAATATTGAGTATCCTGTCATAGTTAAGCCATCTGTCGGATATGGATCGATAGGAGTTTATAAGGTGAATAATTTAGATGAATTAATACCTCATCTTGAGGATACTAATAATTTTGTCATACAAGAATTTGTAGGCAATGAAGATACAGAGTACACTTGCACAGTGGTAAAAATTGGCAATGAGTTGTCTCCAGTATTGGTCCTAAAAAGAATTTTGAGATCAGGTGATACATATAGAGCAGAGCCGGTTGAATCGGAAAAAATTGAGCAGTATGTTTTAGATGTCGCCTCTAAATTAGAAATTGATGGAGGTTGTAATTTTCAGCTGCGGTTAGATACACATGGAAAGCCGAAAATTTTTGAAATTAACAGTAGATTTTCTGGCACAACACCATTTTGTGCGCAAATTGGTTTTAACCCTGTTGAATTCTATCTGAAAAAAAGCCTTGGACTTGAAAGTAATATTAATATTGACTATAGTTCAATTATATTGAGATATTGGTCAGAAGTTGTAGTGAAAAAAAATTTATTAAGTAAAATTTCTAAAGACTGTAATATAGAGCCATGTGTGGCTGAACAATTTAAGCTTTTTTCATGAATGAAATTGCAGTAACTGGTGCTAATGGTATGACAGGCAGTCATATGATGAGCCTGCTTAAAAGTAAAGGGATTCCTGCTAAAGCAGTAACTAGACAGGAATGGGATTTAACGAAATGGAAGAGTTTCGATGAGCTAGACCATATTTTTGGATTAGTATCGGCAATTTTTCACTTTGGTGCTCAATTGCCATTTAATGATTTTAAGAATGACAATCAGCAAACTCAACAGATTTTTGATGTAAATATTCGTTCATGTTTAAATTTAGCAGAATGGGCCAAATTAAGAAATATTCCAATTATATTTATATCTAGTGCAGTAGTTTACAAGGATCCTCATGCATCTAAAATTACAGAAACAGACTCTAAAGTAGTTAATGGTTTTGGGGGGTTTTATGGGTATTCTAAATTTCTTGCAGAAAGCATATTTAGTCATTTATCTGCAGAGGGATTAAAGTGTATTATTCTAAGACCTTCATCAATCTATGGATGCGGCCTTTCTTCTGAAAAACTTGTTCAAAGTTATATAAATATAGCATCTTCTGGCGGTAAGATAAAAGTAGTAAAGTCTAATAATAGAATTAATTTAATTCATGCTTATGATGTTGTTAACGCAGCTTTAAAGGCTTACATAAATAGTGCATGGGGTGTTTTTAATATTTCATCAGATACCTCAAACTCTATTTTAGAAATAGCTGAAATAGCTGTCTCTATTTCAGAAAAAGGAAGTATTGATATTATAGATAATTTAGATAATAACTGTTTTGAGCGTTTTGACCTGGATTCGAAATTAGCAAAAAAAGACTTTGGGTTTGAGGCGAGAGTTAACCTTAAAGAAGGAATGTTGTTAATGAAAAATAAGATGTTCATCCCATGTTAAATATTAAATTTTCTTCATGGCCTTCATACACCTTAGAGGAGGCTGATGCAGTTCATGAGGTTGTATTATCAAATAAAGTCAATTATTGGACTGGTACTGAATGTCGTGAGTTTGAAAAAGAATTTTCTGCTTGGTCCAATGTTCAATATTCAGTAGCTCTTGGGAATGGAACGCTAGCTCTAGATGCTGCATTAAAAGCTTTGGACATTGGTATTGGAGATGAAGTAATCGTCACTTCTCGTACTTTCATCGCCTCAATATCTTCTATTGTAAATGCTGGCGCTATGCCAGTATTTACTGATTTGGATTTATCATCTCAAAATATTACACCTGATTCTATTCGCTCTGTTATCACTAATAAAACAAAAGCAATTGTTTGTGTACATTTAGCTGGTTGGCCATGTGATATGGATGACATAATGGGTATTGCTAATGAGTATGATTTGTATGTAATTGAAGATTGTGCTCAAGCGCATGGGGCGAAATACAAAGGCAGGCCTGTTGGCTCAATTGGACATATCGGTTGTTGGAGTTTTTGTCAAGATAAGATAATGACTACAGGCGGTGAAGGTGGCATGGTTACTACCAATGATGAATCTTTATGGCGAAAGATGTGGGCATATAAAGACCATGGTAAGAGTTATGAGGCTGTTTATGAGCGAGAGCATCCCGAAGGATTTAGGTGGCTTCATGAATCATTTGGAACTAATTGGCGTATGACTGAAATGCAGGCTGCAATTGGCAGAATTCAGTTAAAAAGAATGCCAGATTGGCATAAAAAGCGCTTAAGTAATGCTAACAGTATTTGGAATGCTGCTAAACAATGTAAAGGATTGAGAGTGCCTACTATTCCCGATCATATAAAACATGCGGCTTACAAGTGCTATGTTTTTGTCGAGGGCAATGTTGATCTTCGTGACAAAATTAGGGTGGAAATCAATGAAAAAGGCGTGCCTTGTTATTCTGGATCATGTTCAGAGGTCTACCTAGAAAAAGCATTCGACAATAGTGGGTTTAGACCTAAAGAAAGACTTCCTAATGCAAAAGAACTGGGAGAAACTTCTTTGATGTTTTTAGTGCATCCAACTTTGACTGAAGATGAAATACAGCAAACATGTGATGCAATTATTTCTGTAATGGGGCTGGCTGGTAAATAGTATGAAAATTTTAGTAACAGGTGGTGTAGGTTATATTGGTTCGCATACCTGTATAGAGTTAATTAAAGCTGGATATGAAATTGTTGTGGTTGATAATTTGTGCAACTCTTCATTAGAATCTTTAAGTCGTGTAGAGGGTTTGGTTGATTGTAACATTCCTTTCCATAAGGTGGATGTGCGTGATAAGACTGCACTTACACGAGTTTTTGAGCAATATTCAATTGATGGCGTCATTCATTTTGCAGGTTTAAAAGCTGTAGGTGAATCAGTTGAAAAGCCTTTTGAGTATTATAATACCAATGTAGGTGGTACTTTTATTCTGGCTGATGTGATGCGTGAGTTTGACTGTAAGACATTTGTGTTTAGTTCATCTGCTACCGTATATGGTGATCCGCGTACTGTACCTATTAAGGAAGGCTTCCCACTATCAGTTACTAATCCATATGGTCGATCCAAGTTAATGATTGAAGAGTTCTTACGGGATGTAATTGTGGCAGATGATAGCTGGCATATTGCATTATTAAGATATTTCAATCCAGTAGGTGCACATAAGAGCGGATTAATTGGTGAAGATCCAAATGATATTCCTAATAACCTAATACCGTATATCTCACAAGTAGCAATTGGTAAATTAGAAAAGCTCAGTGTATTTGGTGGTGATTACGACACACCTGATGGGACGGGTGTCCGTGATTATATGCATGTGGTAGACCTAGCCAAAGGGCATGTTAAAGCATTACAAGCACTAGAAAATAAGCCACAAGTAATAACAGTCAATTTAGGAACTGGTAATGGATATTCCGTACTTGATATGGTAAAGGCTTTTGAGAAGGCTTCAGGTAAGACTGTGCCATATCAAATAGTGGATAGACGGCCTGGCGATATTGCTACTTGTTATGCTGATCCTTCTTATGCAGCAGAGAAACTTGGCTGGAAAGCTGAATGTGGGTTAGATGAGATGTGCGAAGATACTTGGCGTTGGCAGTCACAAAATCCAGATGGATACTCCAAGCATAAGTAATGTTAAATTGGTTTGTTGATTTTCCAATGGTCAATTAACAATCAACTAGTTACTATCATTCCAACTTTGAAGATATCTTATTGCGCTGGCTTCTGATTTCCAGCGGCCCCTAAGCATAATCTACTCTAAGGGGATATTTTTGTCTAACAGGTCAAGTGCAGCACCAACTCTAAATGAGTAGCCAGATAATTCACCAATCTGATTCAGGCTAGCTTAGAGATGAGGACTCTTTCGATGGAGGATTGTGGCTCAAAGTCAGCGCTGAATGCCTCGACGGTCTGATCAAAGAGTGACTGCTCGTTAGCGTCTAGCCAGCGCCGTGCGGTGAGCCCGTGAGTGACTGAGTTGCGACTGGAGACGGCCTTGCCCCTGCCGGTCTTTGGGCCGGTGCTGTGTTTATCTTTTTTAGTCATGACGTTAAGGTTATAATTGAACTATATACCCGATTTTAACTGGATTTATAAAAATTATATGCGCGCAAAAAACCCTTTTTTACGAAACGGTCTGACCTTTGATAAATACCCTTATCAGACCTAAAAGCACCTATACTAAACCTAGTAAATTAAACTGATACTTATTCTGTGAGAAACAAACTCATTAATTTGTCGCGATTTCAAAAACAGCTTGTGCTGTTGGTTTTTGATTCTGTCGCCCTTGTGGCTATACTACTGGCCTCGTTTTCAATTCGACTTGGATACTTATACGTTCCAGGGAGCGACCTTGCCTGGGTGGTATTGGCTGCGCCTATCATCGCCGTTCCTGTCTTTGTGCGCTTCGGGCTATATCGAGCGGTTATTCGTTATATTGGCTTTAAGGCGTTGTGGTCTATTGTCCAGGCGGTAACGCTTTACGCGCTTTTGTGGAGCATGATTGGCTTTATGGCTTCGGTTGACGGCATACCGCGCTCCGTAATTTTAATTAACTGGCTCTTGGGTATTATGAGCATTGGTGGCTCGCGGATGCTTGGGCGCTGGCTACTCTCAGGGGACCATAATAAAAAAACGACTAGAGTGATAATTTATGGAGCGGGCTCTGCAGGCAGTCAGCTGTCGATTGCTTTAACGCAGTCGGCTGAGTACAGGCCGGTGGCTTTTGTTGATGACAACGTTGAGCTGCAGCGTCAATCTATTCATGGTATCGAGATTTTTTCAAGAAAGGATTTAGATCACCTGATTGAGCAAAAAAATGTCACTGAAGTGTTGCTGGCTATGCCCACAATATCGAGAATCCAGCGCAATGAAATTATCAATTTTTTGGAGCCTTATCGGCTACTTGTGCGCTCCTTACCAGGGGTGTCAGAGCTTGCTCAGGGCAAGGTAAAAGTTGCCGATTTGCGTGAGGTCAGCATCAAAGACTTGCTAGGCCGTGATCCTGTAGTTTCCAGTAAGGAGCTATTGAGCCTTAACATTACCAATAAAGTGGTCATTGTGACCGGCGCCGGCGGCTCGATTGGCAGTGAGCTGTGCCGGCAGATATTATTGTTGGAGCCCCAAACGCTGATACTGTTTGAGCGAAGTGAGCTCGCCCTGTACAGCATTAATCAGGAGCTCTCAAGAACTGCTATGCCCTCTATTCAAATACTGCCTATGCTCGGATCTGTTAGTAACAGAAATCGCTTAAGCCAGATAATAGAGCGATTTGGTGTGCATACAATCTATCACGCAGCGGCCTACAAGCATGTGCCAATGGTGGAGTATAACAATGCAGAAGGGGTCAGTAACAATGTTTTTGGTACCCTTAAATGCGCGCAGGTTGCGATCGATCATGGGGTAGAAACTTTTGTGCTTATTTCAACTGACAAGGCGGTGCGCCCAACCAACACCATGGGAGCAACAAAGCGCGTGGCTGAATTGGTATTGCAGTCCTTGGCATTAGTAGAGTGCAATACATGCTTTAGTATTGTACGATTCGGCAATGTGCTCGATTCCAGTGGATCGGTGGTACCGCTCTTCAAAGAGCAGATTAAAAGGGGCGGGCCGGTTACCGTGACCGATCCTGAAATTCTGCGTTATTTTATGACCATACCCGAGGCTGTTGAGCTGGTTATTCAGGCGGGTGCTATGGCTAAGGGCGGGGATGTATTTGTGCTCGATATGGGTGAGCCTGTTCGAATTTTAGATCTGGCTCAAAAGATGATTCGTTTTAGCGGCCTTCAGGTTAAGGATAAACTTAACCCAAACGGCGATATTGAGATTAAGTTTACTGGTCTGAGGCCAGGCGAAAAGCTTTATGAGGAGCTTCTGATTGGTGGTAATGTTTCTGAGACTAATAATCCAATGATCCTGCGCGCAGAGGAAGAGATGCTGGCCTGGGGTGATTTAAAGTTAATTCTTGATGAGTTAGAGCAGGCTGTTGATAGCGGCGATCAGGGTAAGCTGCGACAGTTACTAATAAAAGCCGTGCCGGGTTTTAAACCGCAAAGTGATATTACTGATATTTTGTATGAAGCTTGAGCGCTGGGTGATCAGAAATTTCTAAGGCTTAGGCTGAGTATTTTCTTTCGTTGTTAGACCGCACATGCCATTGGGGTTAATTTTTTTTTGCTTAAGGCTTAGACAATATCCTGATGTTTGGCAAAGTAATTTGTAGCTTCTACATAGCCCTTAATACCGCCGCAATCAAAGCGCTTTCCTTTAAATTTATAAGCAATTACCTTGCCTTGTTTGGCTTGAGTGAGAAGTGCATCCGTGATTTGAATCTCACCACCTTTGCTCGGCTTCGTGTTTCGAAGAATATCAAAAATATCTGGCGTTAGGATATAGCGCCCAATAATTGCCATGTTGGTTGGTGCATCTTTTGGCTCGGGTTTCTCAATCATATTGGTTACACGATAAGTACCCTCTGTCTCATCGACTAGTTTGCCAGCGATAATTCCATATTTGCTGGTTTGATCCATTGGCACTTCTTCAATTGCCACGACTGAGCATTTATGTTTGTTGTATATTTCAATCAATTGCGAAACAACCCCACTTTCATTGCAATCACACAGGTCATCTGCCAGAATTACAGCAAAAGGCTCACTCCCAATAAGGGGTTCACCCGTAAGTATGGCGTGACCTAGTCCAAGCATTTGTTTTTGGCGAACATAGGTAAAGGTCGAGTTCTTAATTATCTCTTTAATTTCCTTTAGGTAAGATTCTTTTGAAGTGCCACTTAATTGCATTTCAAGCTCAAATGAATTATCAAAGTGATCCTCAATGGCTCTCTTGCCTCTACCTGTAACAATTGCCATGTTAGTTATGCCTGCAGACAGTGCTTCTTCCACCCCATATTGCAATAAAGGTTTGGTTAGTATTGGGAGCATTTCTTTGGGGACTGCTTTGGTAGCTGGTAAAAAACGGGTTCCATAACCAGCCGCAGGGAAAAGACATTTTTTAATCATTTATTACTACCTTTTTTATTCGTTTTTATAATGATGTTATACCAGATGCATCACTCTGCTTTTGTGAACACTCATATTAATCAAATAACACAGCAATAAAGACACTAAAAGTGCCAAATATAACAGCTCATTCAACAGTAACGGATTTAGCTAAATTTCTTGGCTTATCGACATCAGTGCCTTTTATCAGGGCAACATGATAACTTAACAGTTGAAGTGGTACTGTAAAGATAATAGGTGCAGAGATCCGTCCAAGGTTTGAGGTAATTTGGATTACTTCCATTGCCTCCATTGATTGCACTTTTGAATCTTCATCTTCAAAAACAATCATCTGTGAGCCTCTGGATTTTACTTCCTGTAAATTTGATTTAAGTTTGCCTAATAGTTCGTCATTTGGAGCAATTGCAATGACTGGCATATTTTTATCAATTAGTGCGATTGGCCCATGTTTTAATTCTCCAGCAGGATATGCCTCAGCATGAATATAACTAATTTCTTTTAGTTTGAGTGCACCTTCCATCGCAATAGCGTACATTGTTCCTCTTCCTAGAAAAAGAGCACTATTTTTATTTTTAAAGCGCGCTGCTAATTTTTTAATTTGCGGTTCTTGCAGTAACGCATTGTTAATTAGTCCTGGCAATCTTCTTAAGCTAGTAACGATTTCTTTCTCTTGCATTGAATCAATTGTATTTTTTAGTTTGCCAATAGAGCAAGTTAAAAGTGCTAGAGCAACTAGTTGAGTAGTAAAGGCTTTTGTGCTTGCAACGCCAATTTCAGGGCCGGCATGAGTTAAAAAATTTAAATCAGAAAGTCTTGTAAGACTAGATTCTGAAGAATTACTTATACAAAGAGAGGTAATACTACTGTTTATTTTCTTAGCTGTTTTTAGAGCCTCAACTGTATCAGCTGTTTCTCCACTTTGTGAAAGAGTAACAAAGAGAGTGTCATTTAAAAGGATAGGGTTACGGTAGCGATATTCACTTGCAACTTCAACATTGCATGAGATTTTAGCTATATCTTCGATCCAATATTTAGCAACAAGACCTGCATGATAACTTGTGCCACAAGCAACAATTTGTACTTGCCTAATTTTCTGAAATATTTCTTTGGCATTATGCCCAAAAGCTGGAATTACTACAGCATCATTTGTAATGCGTGACTCAAGAGTGTCTCTTATTGCTTGTGGCTGCTCAAAGATTTCTTTTTGCATAAAATAATCATAATCTTCTAAGTCAACTTGGCCCACTTTTAAGCTGGAGGTTTTGATAGGGCGCTCAACTAAATTATCATTAAAATCATAAATAGTAATTTTGTCTACTTTTATTTCAGCAATATCTCCCTCTTCAAGAAAAATAAATTTATCAGTTACAGACAGAAGTGCCATTTGGTCTGATGCAACATAATTACCATTGTCAGCAATTCCTATTACCAATGGGGAGCCCTTTTTTGCAGCAATAATTTGGTCTGGGTATTTGGGTGAAAGAACTCCAATCCCGTAGGAGCCGTCAAGTGTTTTTATTGCTTTTTGAGTTGCTTTAAGTAAAGAGTTGGATGACTTAATAGCATAGTCAATTGCATGCGCAATAACCTCAGTATCAGTTTCAGAAGTAAACGCATAGCCTTGCTTGATTTGTAAATTTTTTAGATCAATATAATTTTCAATAATCCCATTGTGCACCACACTAATTGATTTTTTTGAAATATGTGGATGTGCATTTTTGACTGATGGCTTGCCATGAGTCGCCCATCGAGTATGAGCCAGTCCAACATTGCCTTTAAGGCTAGGTTTTTTTAGTTTTAAATTGTTTTCAAGATTGCTAACTTTTCCAGCGGCTCGTTCTCGCACCAGTTTATTGTCATGTGATAGTATTACAAGCCCAGATGAGTCATAACCTCGGTATTCTAGTCGCTTCAACCCATCCATTAGTAGTGGAGTGATATTTTTACTAGTAATGCCTCCAACAATGCCGCACATAAATTATTTAATAGATTAGAAAATAAAAAAAAGTAAGTTAATATTAGGGAATGATAATTATAGAGCAACTAATAGTTCTTGCTTAATATTTATGGCTTGTTGTTGGCCTAATACCTTCATCAATAAGATTATTCGCTCTTCAGATTTGTAGGTTTTAAAAATAGCAATACAGTTTTTAAATACTCCATCTGTTATTTGAACTTTATCGCCTTCTTTAAATTTACTTAGTTTTTTTAATTTTTCTTCTGAATTGGCTTGATTGACTCTGATATATTCAATAATATGCTCAGGAACTTGGGCAAAGTTTAAACCAAATCTAACAAAATTTATTACACCTTTAGTTGAGCGGATTGGCGACCAATTTTCATTATGTTTATCAAGATAAATAAATATATAGCCTGGAAATAAAACCACATTCTTTTTGTTAATTTTAACTTTAGGACAATAAGTTGTATATTCTTGATTTTCAAGATTTATGATTGCAG
>Ga0209816_1000105_pt1 | contig 65941 bp, 97 predicted proteins | sample CoawatmetaG01DNA_FD_187509 | JGI IMG/M metagenome (GOLD analysis project Ga0209816, IMG submission 187509) | Marine microbial communities from the West Antarctic Peninsula - Coastal water metaG017-DNA (SPAdes) (version 2) | ecosystem: Environmental > Aquatic > Marine > Coastal ...
CATACCCCTAAGTTTCCACTTAGCAAGATGCTGTTTGTACTTTATATAGTAATCCCTGTATGCAGTAAGCGAACTCTCGTTCTTTACATCATCTGGCATTGCCTGTGTTGGTTGCGTGAAATCAATACCCCTTGGAATTTCCCTTGGTGGTTGTCTTAACATACACTCCAGTTTTGCAAAACTAGCATGGGGTGCATCCTTACTGTAGCGATACATGTACTCTGTATTCAACTCTTTCCACATTGCATACAACCACATGTAGTTCTTTGAACTTTGTCGTACCCATATAGCACTAGGGTGGTTCACATGACAAGCCTTGTAGAGATATGGTTCACGATTGCGTCCCAATTCTCCATCTAAACGCCAGCGTTTAATCTTGCGTCCATTCTTAGTCAAGGCAGTGTACTCTTCACCATCCAGTACACGATGTGCAGTAGACATAAGTTGAGCGTACTCAATAATCATCTTACTACAGTGAGAATCACAGTGCATTTTTGCAGCGTCCTCGTAGTTATCAGACAGATAAAATATATTCATTTAAAAAACTCCGTTACTTGTTTGGTTTGGTGCATTACTCAACAAAGATTCAATGTCATTATCTGTGAATTTCATGCGTGAGTTCGTATCAATTCTTTTTGAAAACCAGTACACCCATTGAGAATCATCTTTATAAAATTCTCTAGTAGCATCCATTGACATACCATAGTATTTTAAAAATACACAATCCAATTTATGCTCAGTGATAATCCTGTATCTTTCATCTTGTAGAAGTTGTTGTTCTTGTTCGGCAACCATATCCAAATATTTACCCCTTGCATATTCTTTTTCTAATTCCATCTTTTGTAGTTCTTCTTCCCAAGTCGTTGGAATTTGATTAAATTCACTCATTATTTAATCTCCCAGCGATAGAAGATGTGATCTTGTATCTCTGTTGTTTTCGTTTTAGTTGATGCCCAATCAGGTGTTACATAATCGGCATGGTAGTGGGTCGCACCCTCAGTGATATCTAGTATAGTCATTGTACCATTAAATATCAGTTCTGACAAGACATAAATCTCATTATATGCAGTCATATCACTAATTGAGTCAGACTTACCATCACAGTACCAGCTGAAATGGCATTTGTGTCGAACAGGTATCATCTCACCTGTACCCTTCCAACTAGGTTTGTGAATACCTTGAGTAACCACATCACAGATTGTGTCAGGAAATCTATCATCATTCATACGATTGATTGTTACGGAAGCAACAGCGATTTGTCCTGCTGCACCTTGGTTACGAGCCTCATGGTAAACATTAGTAGCGAGACATGATATCTCTTGTTTAGCATAGTCAGGGTCGAATTCAGTGACATTAACAGAATGTCCATGAAAGGTTAATAGGGGAAGTATTAATAACTCTTTTATCATCTAGAAGTACCCCCCTTCAATCTCAGCGATTTCTTGTGTGGCGCAATCAACTGCCATACCACCACCAAACTCTTCCTTCACTTTAGCGAGGACATCAGCGGTTGTCTTAACACCTGTAGCGGTATCAATATCACCACTTGAATTATAGAAGTCCCATACAAACGATTGAACATCCATCATGTAAGCATTTACTTTACCCATTATACTATCTCCTTAAAACCAACCATATCAACTTTATACTTCTTTCCATCAAACTCCATCATATCACCCATAGAGGTAGAACGAAGTCCCATCTCTTGGCCTGTGTTCTTTGAAACATGTAGTGGAGTTAGTACTTTGACATCATCATTGTAATCACCATTATTAATTGTCTCACCATTATCACCAGTAAGGATTTTATCTCTACTCCATGAACCTTGAATATTGTTTGTCCAACGATAAGCATACTCAAGACACTGATTTGCATCAGTAGCTTCACTAATTACTTCCCAAGGAACATTAACCTCAGCGACAGTAACAGGGGTTTCTTCAAACGCAGCATGTATTACAGTAATTTTTTTCATAATATATTCTCTCTCTCTCAATTTACATACCTATTGTACCAAACCAGAATCGGTTTGTCAACAGTTTTTTTAAAGTATATCTGCATCCCAACATATTTGGGCCAGTTTTGATTCCATTCGGTATGCCTCTTTCTCCCAAGGCAAATCCCAATAGTCAGTGCTTTCTGAAACCTTAGACTTCTTCCAACGTGTGAGACTTCCAGAAACTTCAGCACACAACTCTTTACGAGCGAACTGTTTAACATGTACCATCTCGTGACACAGTGCAGTCACAAAGTCCTTCAGAGATAGGTTACGACTGATCTCTATCTCAAACTGTCGATTGTTGTCTTCCATCATACAGTAAGCAATTGCGTCTTTAACGTCCTTAATCCTAACTGTGATTTCTAATGTGCGTAGTCGGGGCATAAGTTCATCAATCATCTTTGCTACCACATTGAAAGCAATTTCTTTCTGGGACACTTTACCACCAATAACGTCAATCATATTCATATCTGTCTCACTCTTTATCAGTTTATGTAGCCATTATACCATTGTTATCATAACATGTCAAGTACTATTTGCACTTTATTTCTTTAAATTTGCGTCTTGATTTCGAGAACTGCTTCATAGGTTTGCTGAAGATAATCTCTTCAGTAGTACCTTCTTTGATGTAGCCCACACAGTGCTGGGACTTGTCCAGTATGTAGGTATGACTTGGTACATTGTACCCTAGAGCATCGACATCCCACTTGGTGACTTCCTGTAAATACTGCATAATCTCTCTCTTTTCTCAATTTGTACACCTATTATACCATTGTTATCATAACATGTCAAGTGTTTTCGTAAAATAAATCAAAAAAAAAGTCCTTGCAGAACAAGGACTTAGAAATTATTTTCAATTATTTTCAATTATTATGCAGATAAGTCAATCTTACCACCTAATGGCGGTGGGGCATGACTCAATTCACCAGATGAACTGTAGGTTGTGTAGGTTACTTCACTTACCCTAACAGGGCCGTTTCCGACCCGACTGTGTTCTATATGTGCAGTTACCTGATTCACCCCCAAATCATACGTTCTAGTGTAATCACTGAGGACATTTAGGGGTTGTATTGGTGATAGTGTTACAGGGTGATCTGACATATATCTATTTATAGATTTACGTCCTTGTAAGGTGGCCGCCCTCGCAGTGTAGCTATTAGAGAGAGAAAAGGAAGACGACCACCACACCACTGGTTATCCTAGAAGTTCACCTAGTGTTGCGGGCCCAGCAACCCCATCAGCAACAAGTCCATTGGCAGTTTGCCATTCTTTCAAGGCACGTTCAGTTCCAGCGCCAAAGATACCATCTGCACCAATACCTAGTGCTTCTTGCATCGTAGCAACCCCAACTGACTTCATACCCTTTCGTAGCACACCAATATCTTCTGGCGAAGGCACATCATCACTTGGAGAGGCAAAGGACTCATGGTCTCCAGCCTCACTACCTAGCATATGTAGTGCTTCTTTCCAGTGATGGATACGGTCTTCCAGACCAATATAACCACCATTGATGCGTTTAGTCATGGTTTTGATATCACCACTATCTGCATAGCGATTCAATCCGTTCTTGTTCCAATACCATATGGCGGACATGAGAGCGGTCTCTTTGTCTTCTGAAACCATGTCTGGATTATCGACAACATCAACATCCATATCTTCTGCAAAGGAACTATAGTTCGCTTTACCTGTCAATTGGATTGGGCCTCTGCCACGATACTTCCACCCATCACCACTGTCGGTGTCACCGTTGTCCATACGATTTGCATAGACTACGTTAGCAATCATTTCTGGTTGCCTGTGATAGGGTTCTGCATCCCTAGCAGCACGTTGAAAGTACTTGCCAAAGATTGCATTCAGCGCCTTAGCACTGTAATTTAGGTTCTCAGAGAATACTCTCCAACCACCACTCTCATGTCCACACTGAGCAATGAATGATGCAATACGTTCTGGTGTATTGATTTCATACTTAGGGAACACTTCGTTCATTGCATCTACCCAACCTTCTGGGTCTTTACAATTAGGAAATAGTTCTTTAAATTGACTTGATGATAACATTATTAACTCCTTTGATACTCATCGTTCCATCCAAAGGCATCTTTCACTACATGTTCTGAAAGTCCTTTGTATGCCTTATGCAATTTCTTGTCCTTAGCAGCGATAATTAAGTCTGCTTCTGAACTATGCAATCCCTCTAACATCTGGATAAACATATTCTCTTTTTTGAATAGAGGAAGGGCATCATTACCACCTTTGATAAAGTGAAAAAGTTTCCTTGACTCCCTTCGAAGTACTGTATGTTCTGTACCAGCAACAGCTTCGTTTCTGGTGAATGGAACTTCTCCTTCTGGGATAAGCCACTCTATAGCAGGGTCGAAAGATGATTTGACAATCATTCGTAATTGTTCACAATCATGTTCTTTGAGAATTGCAATCTTCTCAGGTTTAGTTTTAGCGTTGTGTACTTTCTTTAAAATTTCAGAAAGTAACGGTGTATGCGTTTTCATATTAAAAGTCTCCAATATCGTTCATAAGATTTCTCAATCTTTTTTGTATAAAGTAATTTAGTAGTTTACTCCTGTCACCTTTAGGTTCTTCTCTGTAAGCTTCTAGAATCCTACCTGTTAGTTCTTCTGGAATACACTCTAAATCAATTAGTGTTTTGTTTCGTTGATAATTACGCATCATCTCTTCCGTGAAGACATCCTCTGGATTAGATTCAATCCAACCAGCGATCTTCTTCTTAGACATAGGTTTCTGTCGTAAGTCATCAATGAATGTATTATCTGGGGATAAGAAGTTTGGTACACCATCACTCCTATCACCCTTTAACACATGTTCCCTTATATATATAGACGGATCAATACCGTTGATAAATTTCTTCAGTACTGGACTATATTGTTTAACGAAGTTGTATTTGTGCAACTGGATGAAGTCCTTGTCACCAGACAGAATTAGAATGGGTTCAAACTCATTTGGAGTCTTAGCAATATGTTGACATATCACAGCGATACAGTCATCCGCCTCAGCACCTTCGACTTCAACAACCTTGTATGGGAAAGTCTCACGAATTTCATCACGAATGGCATTCAATGCATTAAAGATAGAATTCCAATCAAGGTCTGATTTTGCTCTATCCTTCTTACGGTTTGCCTTGTAGTTGGGAAAGTAATCCCGCCTCCAATACTTCTTACTGTCATAGGTAAGTACAAGTTCACCAAAGGCCTCACCAAACTTTGTGCGATATCCACGCAAAGAGTTCAACACCATATGACGAACTAAGTCCTCATCGACTGACTTTGTTTTTGACTGATTTATTTGTACCATCAAATTACTGATGGTAACTTGGTTCATATCAACTATAATCATAATTTTCTCACTTTATTAATATACTATTATACCAAGTTTCTATCAGTCTGTCAATAGTTTTTTGGTCGGAGTAGTAGGATTCGAACCTACGACCTCTGCGTCCCAAACGCAGCGCACTACCAAGCTGTGCTATACTCCGTATCTGGAGCCCCTTGTCGGATTCGAACCAACCACCTAGGCATTACAAATGCCTTGCTCTACCAAATGAGCTAAAGGGGCGTTATATCTATGATTGTATTTTTGAGTATATCTTCATATATCCCATCATCCTTTAGAACGACTATACGATCACTTTGTGGACTAACAACAGAAATTATTTCTCCAATAGCAGAAAGTTCTTCACCGTTAATCCAATGTTTAAATCTTACCCTACTCTTCTCTGTCATTATCCTCACCAAACAATTCTTCAGACACATCACTTATCATATCAAGGTCAATGTCCATTGTAGGTATACCATCGTCTTCTGTATACGTTACGAACAGTTTTGTAAAATCTTGTAAGGGATGAGTCATACCACCATCCCTGTATATCATACTCTTAATCAATTCAATTAAGAATGCTGTATCTCTCATAAAGCATGGATGTTCTGTATCCATTCCATTCTCAGACATGTTGTGTATCATATTTACAACAAGTCCCTCAGTTAAGTTATCAGTGAACAGCATGTGTTCACGAACCAATCCACCAGTGTTATCTATCTTTACATCCTTCCCAATTGGAAAGTTGATGATATTATCCTTCTTCTTCGTCATGTATTTCTCCTGTCCATGTACGTCCAAGGTCTGGGTAAAATACGCCAGTCGATCTTTTAGGCGTTCCGTCTGGGTGATACGCCATAGCGACACACCTGTATAGGATTTTATTCTGTTGATGTTCACCGTACATTGTATCACAGTAAACTCCATCACGAAGATATCGTTGAAGGTTTCTTATGTATCCTTCATGCAAACTCACTTGGGCTTCAGCGCCCTTCATCTTGTTACGAATACCACTTCGAGCGGCAGACAATAAATCCTTCTGTGTCTTAATCCACATCTGGACTTTCTTCATACTTAAAGGGTCATCATCTTCAAGTTCAACCACACTAGGGTGGATACTTTTATACTGTGGAGGGTTTTCAAGTAGACGCTTTTCTCGTGCCTTTGCAAGTCGTTCCCCTGCCGCCTGTCTTTGTTCTGGCGTCATTGGTTTCCGTTTCTTGCGAGGTTTCACTGTCGCATCTTTCTCTACTGTCTTTCGAGCCATATCTCACCTACTAATATCCAAATTCTTCTTTACGTTTTTCCATGTTCCTTTGGAACCTTCTTGTAGCTTGCTTCTTAGCCTTTCTACGTTTAGTTCCTTTGGACTCAAAAAATGTTCTCTCTCTGAGTTCGTTAAAGAACCCATCTGCAAGTAACTTCTTCTTCATAATGCGTATTGCCCCTTCGACATTTCCATCACGCACTTCCACAGTCAGACCACCCAATGGTTTACTGACTTCTTTTCTTTTGTTATTGTATTTATTATACCTCATTCATTCCCTTTAAAAATATATTGGCCTGCCCTGTAGGATTCGAACCTACGACCTACAGCTTAGAAGGCTGTTGCTCTATCCAGCTGAGCTAAGGGCAGACAGTCTTAACCGTTATTGATAACGATTAAATCTAACCCTATGCTGTTTACCCTCATGGTAAAAAGTCACAATACTATGAGAGTAAATTGTTTTTCTCTCTGTAGTATATGTAGTATTCTGTTGACACTGTTGCTGTTGGCGATAACCAACTACACCCTGTTGTCCCTGCTTCTTGTCGGCTTGGAATATGCCACCTAGCACCGCACCAGCTGCTGCACCTTTATCGTTCCCAGCGATACCCTTACCAAGTAACCCCCCGATAATCATACCACCTAATACGTCAGTACCAGATGCACCGCCTCCGCCAACATTACCATAGATAGGCAATTGTACATTTTGACAGACATTTTGCGTACTTGGAACAGACGTTTCAACAACTTTATACTTGTCTTCAACAGATGGGTCACCAGCAAACGCTGATGTTGCTAAAAGACTTGTTGCAAGAACAGTTCCGATTAATTTAATATTCATAATTCTTCCTTCACATTCATTACGAACTCACCAGTACCGAACAGTTCATACCCCTTGCCATTTGGACAAAGTGTTATTCGAACATATGTTTCTAGTGTCTCGCACATTAATTTGGCAGCAATCACTGCCTCTTCTTTCGTTTCATATATCATAGTTTTCACTCTTTACTACTACATAGTACCAGAATTAACTGATCTTGTCAAGAGATATTAATTCTTTTTCTTTTAATTCCTCATTATAGACTACTTTGATGTAATTACCCTTCTCAAGAATGTTAAGGGTATTTTCAACAACGTCTGCTATTGCTTTTTGTTTACCAACGTAAACGCCGGCATAATAAAATACTGCAAGTATACATGTTGTTATAACAGCATATTCAATGGGAGTCATGGTATTACCTCTCTAAGATTACATAATCGCCAAAGTATTTATCAAACACCAAAACGAGGTTTTCATAATCACCAGATTTCATTTCGGTGATGATCTTATTCTTGTTCAGTCCCAACTGTCTTGCAAAATTACTAGCGTGGGCCATCAGAGCAAAAGCATTTCCCTCAGGGCCTGTCAAGTCAATCACAGGCGTCCTTTGTTTTTTCTTAATTATCATTCTCAAACTCCTTTTCAAAGTCAGCAATGATTTTACGTTTCTCAGCAACCATTCCCTGTAGTTGACTTATAGCAAATCGTTGTTCCTTAGAGGTCGGTGTCTTTAAAAATGCACCTTGAACCTTATCCAAGATTCCTTCTAATAGATTTAAGTCATGTAATTCATTTACCATATTAAGCCACCTCTACATATTTAACAATTGACTGCAACTTCTTCACAAGTTCCTTACCATATTTGGTGAACAGGATACCATATCCATACACAAAGGATTCTACATCTTGGAGGCCGTAGAAATCTTCTTCTTCAGTTAACCAACGTAGAGCAGTCTCTTCATCACGAGCGCCAGTGTTGATGGCATCCGTAAGAATTGCTTGGAATGTATCCACACACTTCTGAGCCCACTCAGCCTCTTCCTTTATGTTTGACTCAATGACATCACCATACGAATCACACAAAGATTCTAACTCTGCATTTGTTTTGAATTGGAAAGACATTGCACGAGCATAACTCTTAGAGTATGCATCAGCACACATATAGTACGCATCTTCTTCTAACATAGCACGCTTGTATTGCACAAGAGTTGTCCACCCATTACTTTCAAAGAAAGCAGGGTCGGTTGGAATGAATCCAGCGATACGGCCTTCACCAGCATCTAACCACGCTTGGGTTTCTGCATTGCGTTGTGTGATATAATCAGTAAGTGCTTGTTCCATAATCTTTTCCTTTTCTCAATTTATACATACATTATACGTTGTTTTCACAACAAAGTCAAGAACTTTTCTCAACTTTTTTCATTTTTATTCAGCCCTATCATGGATTGGGACAGCACCTATCCAGTACTGTTCACCATCTAACATCTCACGAGCAGCCTCACCGAAGCGACTGTCTGAAGTTGAGGCGTAGTTTCCACCAAACATATGCTGTCCCTTGAAGTTTTCTACTGGAACAATCGACAATGCAGAACCGAACCCAAAATGACGAACTACCAATATAGCGGCAGGGTAATCTTCAGAGGGCGTGAAAGGCCCATCAATATTTTTTACACATAAACCTTTGATATCAGTAGAGGTAATTCCACCATTGGTACAATCAGTACCACCACTCTTATAAACACTAACTAATAATCCCATTATTTCCACTCCAATTCAAATTCTTCAATCATAATATCACGAACACGTTCCCTGTCGATGCTGTCTCCACCACCCCAAGTCACTTCCTCAGTAAGAGAATCAAAGTACATCTGGGTAGATTTCGCAATCATTTCGGTTGTTGCACCAATAGGATACACACCACCTTCACCATAGAAAGTCTTTACATACTCGGCAAACTCTATTACTTCTTGAACTACTATCTTAGATTTCATCATAATTTTTCCCTTTTCTCTATCTTATGTAACCATTATACTTGTTATCGGAACAAAAGTCAAGAGTTATTTTCACTTTTTTTATACTTTTTTGGTATATGCATATAACTATTTGTTATAAGTACGAGTTCTTTCAATCAACTCAAGGCCCTCTTCAGCAAGTCTCTTTGCGTCACCATAGTGTTCAAATCCTACTTCATCTGCAAAGTCCATACTACTTGTGTAATACATGTCTACATAATCAGGGTCGATATTATGAGTCTCCATCACATATTTGAAAGTCTTTGCAGTCTGGATGTTTCCAGCAATCAAGTTTCCAGCACCCTTGTAAATCTCAAGTCCACCGTTGTTCGCACTAATAAAAATTGTTTCCATGATTATTTCCTTTTCTTTATCTTACCTATACAGTATACATGTTATCATAACATTTGTCAAGTCTTTTCTGAAAAAAAGTCAAAAAAAAGTCCCTGTAAAAACAAGGACTTATCATTTATTTTAAAATTAATTTAAAAAAGTTATACTACCATTGATTTGCTGTCGCAACTACTACCAATATTGGTAGTAACAAAGGAAATACCGCCAAGAAGATTCCTTCTGCAATATCACAATATTTGCATACCTTCTCGTTCTCTCTTAGTTTCATCATCAACTGACTCATAATCTATTCTCCAATATCAACTTCTTCGCTTCTGCATGATATCCCATTCTGGATAGTTCTGATGCAGCCCTCGCTCTTCCTGATGCTTCTGTTATAGCGATACTTGTAATTAATACCGCTGTACATGCTTTACTTAGCCAATCACAAACAGTACATGTGTGTTTGTAACTTTGGTTTAAAAATAAACCGACTGACATTTTTAGGTTCTCCTTTTAGTCATTATGTTTTCGTAGTATGCAAGTACATCAATATCATGTAAGTGCCTTACTTCGTTTGGATATTCTGTCCGTATGAAACGTACAATATCATTCTTCTGTGGTTTTGGTTTGAACAAATCCAGCATCCATTTTGTCATTTTACTTTTCCTCTTAAAATGATGAAGGGACGCATAGCATCCCTAGTTAATTATTAGCGAGCATGCTCACTCTGTCCATGTTAATGGTCATTTTTGAATCTCCTTTGGGGGGTCGTTCGCATATATTTATGTCAATAGTACTGTCATATGTTACAAAAAGTAATGATATTTTTGCATGTTCGCTAGAACTTATCTGCATACTCTTCTTTTAGAATCTTAGAACTTCCTACTCTGACGTTTATTATACCATTATAATACTCATCTGTCAATAGGACTTTCCTATCGAATTGTTCTTTAGCTTCTAGATAACTTAACATACCTCTACTTTGACAATAGTATAGGATTTCTCTGGCGAACTTGTCTTCTCCAAGTTCCTTGACATCAGCGTTCAAATGATCTGAAGAACCAAAATAGGTTCTCCAATCACTTTCTTTAGTTGAACGTCTTTTGTTCTTCCTTCCTTTTAGTGGGGGCTTTGTAACCTTGAAACGTGCTAGTTTCTTTCCAACGTACTTTTGTCCGTTAGTAAGATTAGTTATCAGATATACAAAGCCCTCACAATCTTCTGGTAGTTCTTCAACAAGGGTTCCGTCAAACGTCCATTGTGACATCTAGTAATCTTCGTCCTCTTCCTCATCGAACAGAGCATCTTCATTCTCTGTTTCTAATGGTTCAGAACAAAATGGACAATAGGTTATAGCATAACTCCATTCGTCCATGTTGTGGGCTAATCTAAAGACTGCATCACATCCGTCACATAAGATTTCTTTTCTAGTACTACTCATTAATTTCCCTGCCTGTTATTATTACGCAGCGTAGACATCATCCCACTTACCTGTTAAACCAGCAACCTCATATTCAGTTACTCTATTCTCAAAGAAGTTCGTATGGTCTGCGCCGTTGAGAATCCACTCCAACCAAGGTAATGGATTTTCTTTCACTTTGTAATTCCCTTTAAGTCCAAGTTGAAGAAGTCTTCTATCAGTAATGTATCTCACATACTGTTTCACTTCTTTTTCACCTAGTCCTTCGATGTCACCAAGTTTATACGCCAAGTCAATGAACCTGTCTTCTAACTTAACTGCGTTCCTTGCCATCTCATATATATGTCCCTTAAATTCGTCATCTACGATACGAGGGTGTTCAGCACAATATGCCTTGAATAACTTAGCATTGCCTTCGACATGGATAGATTCATCACGAATACTCCACTCAACAACCTTACCCATACCTTTCATCTTACCAGCACGTTGAAAGTTTAACAACATCACGAATGATGCGAACAGAGCAACACCTTCATTGAACACTGACTTTGCAAGGCACAGTCCAAGTCCACGAACTGTATTCGGATCACTGTCCATCATAAATTCAATCTTGTCTGCCATCTCTGAGTATTCAAGGAAAGCATGGTACTCTGCATCTGACAATCCAAGTGTCTCATTAAGCAATGCATATGCACGTTGATGGATACCTTCACGAGTTGCAAACGAACCAAGCATGTTTCGTACTTCATTGTTCTTAAACTTAGGAATGAATTGGTCGTAGTAGTTCTGTCCTACTGCAACATCTGACTGTGTGAACAGTCTAAGGATGTTCGTAACGTATTCCTTCTCAATAGCATTAATCTTACCAGACTTCCAATCAGAAACATCTTCCGACAAGTCAAGTTCATCTTCAATCCAGTGAACCTTCTCGTGTCTTGTTGTGATTTCAACTGCCCAAGGATAATGGAATGGTTTGTAAGTTTCTGAGAACTCCAACAACCCACCACCTTTCTTCTTTACAAATGTATCTGCAATTGCAATAAACTGGTCGTATGTACCAATCAGTTTATCATCAATAAAGATTTGTGGCATAGAACGAGCATTAGGTACACGTTGATAGAAAGATAGTCTTTCCTCTTCATTGTCTAATACTGTTTCTGTGTAATCATACCCATGAGAATCAAACCATTGTTTGGCCTTCTGACAGAATGGGCAATGCGACTTACTATAAATTTCTACTTTCATTTTTTATCCTTTAACCTTCACAAGCGACACATTCGTCTTGTGATTCCATTGTTTGTGTTTCAAAATCTTGTAATGCATCACGAGCAACTTTCAACGATACATTTTCTGCCTTTTGTGAACTTTCCGTTCTTAGGTAGTACAGACCCTTAGTTCCTAACTTCCATGCAGCGAAGTGACTTCTATGCAACTCTTTCTTATTTGCATTAGCAGAGAAGAATAAGTTTAGCGATTGTCCTTGACATAGATACTCTTGTCTATCTGCAGCCTGTTCAACCAGTACTAACTGGTCAAGTTCGATTGCAGTCTTAAACACTTCTTTGATATTATCTGACAGGAAGTCTAGATGTTGCACTGAACCGCCTCCAGTAATGATACCAGACCAAACAGATTCCTTATTCTGTCCAACCTTTTCTAGTTCTTCTTCCAAGTACTTATTATATACCAAGTGAGAACCAGCACGAGTACGATGTGTATATGCATTCGCTTTCGCTGGTTCAATAGATGGGGATGTTGACACAATAATACTAGAGTTTGCATTAGGGGCAATCGCCAGTAGATGTGCATTACGTCTACCAGTACCACGCATATCAGGAGCCTCACCCTTCTCTGCACCTAGTCGTAGGGATTCCTTAACTGCTTCCTCTTTGATTAATTTAAAGACATGTTGATTTAGTTCTCGTGCTTGTAGAGAATCAAATGCAATTCTCTTCTGGTGTAGAAGTGAGTGCCAACCCATTGCACCTAGTCCAAGACTACGTTCTTGAGTTGCAGAATATCTTGCACGACTAATCTCATCACCAGCATTGTCAATAAAGAATTGCAATACGTTATCTAAGAATCGAATAAGGTCAGCAACAAGTGTTCCGTCTTTCCATTCGTCAAACTTCTCCAAGTTAAGAGAAGAGAGACAACACACAGCAGTCCTGTCTTCTGATGTCGGCAAGTGGATTTCGTTACATAGGTTTGACCCATGTATCTTCAGTCCCTTTGCTTTCATTGTATGTGGTAATGCACGATTAGCAGTGTCAATGAAGTTTAGGTATGGTTCACCTGTACGATACCGTGTCTCTAAGATATGTTGCCATAACGTCCTAGCAGGCATAGTTTCACGAACTGTATCTTCGTGTGGGTCTTTTAAGTCCCACATCTCATTACGTTCTACTGCCCGCATGAAATCGTCTGTGATATTAATTGCATGGTGCAAATTTAGGTTCTTACGGTTAACGTCACCAGTAGGTATACGCATGTTAAGGAACTCTATCAGGTCGGGGTGTGAGACATCCATATACGCTGCGTAGGAACCTTTACGAGTTTTACCCTGTCGATATGCAGTCATATCTGCGTCTACAGTATGTAAAAATGGCATTGGGCCGGGCGCTTTGTCTGAGATGGCACGAACATCACTCCAGTGTCCACCAACACCACCGCCCTTGACAGACAACCAACGCAACTCTGCTGAGTGGTCGATTAGTCCTTCAAGTGAATCTGGTACATATGTTAAGAAACATGAGATTGGTAATGCCCTCGCCTTCTTGCCAGGCGCTGGTGCGTTTGATAATACTGGAGATGCAAACATAAAATGTCCCTTAGACACAGCATCGTATATACGTTGTGCAAGTGCTAAGTCCCCATCACAGTATGCGACAGATGCTCTTGCAAATGCCATTTGGGGGGAGTCTTCGTTGTCATTACAATAATAGTCTTTAAGAAGTTTGTACGCTTGTTCTGATAATTCTTTGTCTTTTTTTCTGTTGATTTTGATACCGAGGTGGTCGAGACCCATGTCTCCCTCAGTCTTGGTGAAGGGAATAATAACTTCTGCCAGACTTTTCATATTTGTGTTCTCCATTTATCTAATATGTACGCTTCCAGTTGTTGAAAACGGTTTGTGCTTTTAACCCCGAATGGGAGTTACTATGTATAATTCCTAAAACCTCCGCTGACGTTTTGCCAGAGAGAATCATGTCATTAATGTCTTTTTCTTTTATTGTACTAGGCCAAAGACATACCTTGTATCCTTCTTCAATACACCGTTCAATTTGTTTACAAATCTCTGGGTTTCTAGGTTCATTATCTGGTACAAGTACTGCCTTATCTTTAAACTGAGGCACACGCAAATCACTCTGTGCAACTGCAACAGCGTTATCAAGAAACAAACTATCGAAAGGCCCTTCAGTAACATAGATGTTAAGATTGGGGTCTACTCTATCCATCCCAAAGATTTTGGGATATTCTGTATCCAGAATGATTGTAATGTACTTCTGTTTCTCATCACCAAATGATCTACCTTGATAGGCGAATATTTGTCCGTTCTCCTTGCGAAACGGAATAATCATTCTAGGATGATCTCCGTCCAACACAGGGAACTTATTATGGACTTGAGTATTGGTGAACTCAAAAAACTTAGGACAGAAATATATATCATTCCAAGAATCTCTGGGCAGCGATCTTTCACTTAAAATCGACACAGCAGGGTGATTATTTTCTAATTCTGCAAAAGTTTTTAATTTACCCAAACGAGGTTTGAACTTCGGTGCTGTGAAGTCGAACTTAGGTTTGGGAGTTTTGTACCCACCCTTATAGGGAGTACCATTGGAACCATCTTTGTACCGTTCCATTACATACTCTTTGTATAGATTTGAATCTACATACTCAATGAGTTTAGCAACAGTTGTACCCATGGCACAGTTATGACATTTAAAGAACAAATCATTCTTTGTTCTGTAAACAAAACCTCGTGCCTTGTTTTTCTTCTTAGATGAATCGCCACAATACGGACAAGAGAAGTTCCACAAGTGATCTTTCTTCTTGGAGAAGTTTCTTAACCGTGAGCCGATAAGGGAGACATACTTAGTATCAATATAATTCATAGTACCTATGATACACGAAAGAGGCTAAGATGTCAAGAGGTTTTACATCATGGCAGGAAGTATTTCTGTGAGTGCAAATCCAATAACAATAGAACCACCAATGATGACATATCGCCATTTCTCAAGCACTCCAACTCTGGTAGATAGTTCATCTCTCAGTTGAACGAAGTAAGCGTCTGCCTTGGTGTTATGTTGAGTCATAGCATCTACTAGACGGCGCTCCATATCTGTCTGATGTTGAAGAGACTCTTTTGCATTGGACGTAATACGACTATGTAATTCTTGTACTGTATTTTTAAATTCGTTTTCCTGTTGTTCCAACTGATCTTCCTGACGCATTAACTTTTCCTCATGGACTGCCATGATAGTATGGAGAGACTGTGATACGTCAGCAATCTTTTCGATTGCAGAATCTAACCTAAGATGTATTTGTTTCATCTCAGTAACTTCCCTTTTGAGAAGTTCTACTTCGGTATCTAAACTTTTAACTGTTGCCATTTTCGAGCTTCTTTATACGAGTTTCTAATTCATCAATCTTTTTGGTGACATGTGGGTACTTCTTTCTCCACGCATCTTCTGGTTGTCTTAACCACTTCCAATCATATTTATGCACCAAGTAATCTACAAAACTGTCTAATTTTCCATAACACCAGATACCCATGTTAGTATCTTTAAAGTATGCAAGGAATGCTGCGCCAAGTAATGCACCGATTATACTGGTATAAATCCAGAGAGTGTTATCGAAAATTTCCATTATACTACCTTCTTGTCAGAGTGTTCTAAGTTGTACAGGTAATAGTGCATACCGTGATCTGTAATTCCATCTAGGGCACTGCTTCTCCACCCTCTACACTTATCCTTAATCATCTGCCAGAATGTTAGTGTTCTTATATTACCATAGAAATTGATGTATGTCAATACCCCATGATGTTTATATCCCATTAACCATAGTGGTACTTTTGTCACAACGTCATTATTGTTTACAACTCTTGTATGAGGTGTTGTGATGTTCTTAACGAACTTGCGTGTACCAACACGAGGCGAACCAAAGGTAGTCAACATCTCCACTGGTTCCTTTTCTTCAAATCTTGAACATGCAATAGTTGCCATTGCAGCACCTAATGAATGTCCAGTAATATAGAAAGTTTTCTTGATGTGTTTACTTCTATGTACTACAAGTTGTTCCCATAACTTATTACACTCTTTTACAAAACCAGAGTGTACCAAACCATGTGTCATTGCACCACGAGGCCATGCGTTTAAGTCTGCAAGGATATCAGATAGTTCATCTGGTTCTGTTCCTCTGAAACATAAGATGTATTCAGTCTTGTTCCATACTGCGTGACATTGTGCGCCATCTACATCAAAAAACTTATGAGTATATCCCATACCTCTAAAAATTGCTTTTGCTTCTTTTCCGTCTAAGTATGCATTAGCTGCCATTTGGGCCATCAGATGTATCATCTTCGCCTTCTCCTGTATTTGATACCGCACTTTCGTAGTAAAGTATTATTTGTGTTTGTTGTTCAATGTAACGTCTTAACTCAGCAATGTTTAATGATAAGTTTTCGTAGTCCTTCACAGATATAGCAATGTATGAATCTGCTCCGTTCTTCGCTTCGAACTCTGCTTTGAACTCTTCAAAGTTTTGTTCGGGTGATACAACATAGATAGTTATATCATTTAACTGAACTTGTTTAGGAAGAGGTACAGTAGGAATTTGTCTTTCAACAATTTCCGTTTGAATTATAATTTTGGGTTCTGGTAATATTGATGAACAACCACTACTCAGTAGTAGCGTTACTATCAACACCAGTGATAGACTCAAGGTCATCCCATAGTTTGTCTGTCGCATTTTGCATCCTCTTTTCAATTAGCCCTGGCTTCTTATTAGCCAGATGTGTCAGATTATGTTTGTTAAGGGTTGATCTAAGTTCATCCCCATATTTCTCTGACGTTTGTAAGTCCAAAGCAAGTTGATTAGTTAAATCATTCAATCTAGCAGTGTCCTGTCCCATCTGTTTAATAGTCGCTTGGTTTGTTTCATTAGCAACTTCTAGTTTTGCGTTGTTCTCACGCAAAGCAGCAATTGTATTTTGGGTGGTGTCGTAATAGTACTTAGCACCATATACTGCACCACCCAATAAACCAACTACAATAAGAATTGCATATAGTCGGAACATTACTCAGACTTCCATATTGACCATGCACCATATGCTATTGCAATACCAGCAGCAATCTTTGCAAGTGGAGCAACGAATAGAATCATTAGTCCAAGGGCGATACATACGCCTCCGTCCCATGATGTGCGTTCCTTCAATCTATTTTTAATCCATGTCTTCATACTAGTTCTCCTTTTTTAAAAAGATAGTTTCGGGTCTGGGGTTTTAAAATCTTTCTTCCTCATTACAGTCTTTGCAATCAAGTCCAGTTCCTTACCATCCCACTTTAAAACAAACGGCATGTTAACATCCGTTTGCATATCGTTAATTACTGCTTCAGCGTCAGGCCCAAGTTTCGCAATCTTCTTGCCATACTTTTTATGAGATTGTTTGAACAACCTAATAAGCTCCGCCACAGTAATCTGTTTCTTGTTTCGTGCATCATTAACCCTATCTAAAAAGTGTCTGGTGAATTCTACATCAATACCTAGACTCTTATATAGTCTGTCTGCATACTTCTCAATACCATCCAAGTCTGACTTGGTGATTTCTTGTTCTGTAATGTATTGATTGAATCTTATCATGTTACTTTACCTTAGACATTGCAAAACTAGCAACCTTTAAGAACTCTGCTTTCTTACCATTGATAAGTTTAGACAGTTTATCTTTATTAGATTTGTTTACTAAATCAAAAACTTGTGTTACAGCAGATGCAGTATACAAGTCCACTTTCATGGCACCATCTTTGAACTTGATGGATTTGTTTTGCTTGTTCTTTACGATGCTCTTTAAAACATCAATGTTGTCCTCTGCGAGAAGATATTCATTTTCTCTGTTGAGTGTGTTTTCCAATACCTTTGCGGCAAGTTTCGATTGTTTTCTCATTTCTCTTCTAGCCTTGAGGTCAGTCATGCGCTTGTAGAACGCCCTAGCGGGTTTAGTTCTTGCGTCATATGGTTTCTTTTCTTTCTTCTTTTTATCTTTTTGATATCTTACATCGGGGGGCATAGAAACTGCACCACTACTTGCATTGTTAGTAGGTGCGTCCTCTGGCATCAACCCCAACTTCGGATCGTCATAAAACTTTTTCATCATGTTATCAAAGTTAAGTGACATATTATAAATCTCCTATGTCTAGTTCCTTTATATCCTCAGAAGATACAAAAATCTTCTGCTTTGTTTTGTTATGAATGACAGGGAACACATCTACGCCTAGGATAGTGTCGGCTGGCGGTGTGTCTTCAAATACTTCAACTTCATCTCCTTGCAGAGCGTCAAAGTCATCCTCATCTTCACTTGTTACAATAACATCCTGTGTTAATGTATAAATCCCTTTAGACAACTTTCCATTGTCAAGGGTTACTTCTTCTATAATAGTATTGTCAAGTTCAATATTATTTTCACGCAAGTACTTCAAAAATTCCTTTTCGAATACTTGTGGGTCTTCAACGTGTTCTTTAAATGTATCTTTCAATAGAAATAGTGCTGCAGCATACGTTCCTACCTTAGAACGTAATCCTGGCACCTTCTGAAAGATTTTCTTGATATTAAAGACAAGCTTGTGCAGTACAGTATACGCTGCCTGCTCTGTTGCTTTGTACAGTTTCTTGTCTGTTCTATTACCGTCCTCATCAATGATACCTAACTTGTAAGCATCTGTCTTTGAGAATGGTTGTGTTAACAGTCGAATGAAACGGTAGGTAACAAATAAGTCTATAGCTCTTCCCATTATAGTTTTCCTAGAACTTCTCGTATTCGGTTATCTTCATGTATATCTGCCAACTCTGCTTCTGTCAACAATCCTAAAAATACCATAAAGGTTTTTAGAGTTGGCCAGTAGACAGGTTCAACCTTGAATATCAATAAAGTAGAACCAGCGGTTACTCCGAATACATTAGTAATCACAATCAGATGGTTTAGTATCAAGCGTTCCTTTAGTTCACCACTTTCATGGTACTTTCTAAACAAACGCTTAAGATACTTAAACCTCTTCATGTCATCATCAAATTCGGGTTCGCCTTCACACTGTGGATTGTCATAATGTCGCATTGCAAACATTCTAACATTATCATTAGTAATTTTTTCAAACATAATATGTTAAACCGATTATACGATTTTGGTTTTCAAAAAATGAGTTCCATTCATTACAACGTGTTCAATCTCTAAAGAAAGTCCACCTTCTACTTTATGTGAAATGCCATCATCATTAATGTCATCGCCATTTTCATCCTTACCAATTCGTCCACCAAACTGTGTCAGTGGCATGGATACTTTACTACCCCCTTCAACAAGATCAACATCGCCAAAAGAAAGTCCTAATTGTTCTAGACTCTCTTTAACTTTATTAATAGCGTGTTCTGGGACAAGATAAGTCATCTGTCCCATAGCACCTAAAAATGCATTGATTCGTTCAATGTTCTTGGGGTTAGCAACGTCATTACCGAAATCCATTCGGTCAGAAAGACCTCTGCCTTCTTTTATGAATTTGCTAAAGTTCTTCATTTGGATTTCCTTTTCCAAGAAGGAGTAGTATCCACTTCCTCAACTACTTCGTCTTCGACTTCTTCAACTGGTGAAGAGTTTGGATTTACTTCTAAAATCTCTTGTAGTGTTCCAGTGGATTCGTTTTGCAAGTCTTCCCATGTTTTCACTTTTTTGACAATAGGTAATCCATTTGCGCCCATACGTTCAGCCATGATTCTCTCCTTATGCTAATGTGCAACCAACATGAGAAAGTAGAACCCACATACTATTGGTAAATACCAAAGTAGCAGAGTCACCAACGTCATTGAAGGTTATTCTTGTGTATCCAGCAAGTGCAGCAGGAGTAACAACAGAATTTCCACCATCAGTAATCATAGTGATGATTTTAATCTGTCCGTTAGTTCCGTTAGCCATTGCACCAGCATGAGCACCAGCAGTGGTGTTGATATGCGTGATTGACGATGCAACTGAAATTGCCTCAGATGTTGTGTCACACAAATGCACTGTATCGTCTAATGCAATGTATGTCGGGATGTTATTAAAGAAGTTTGCAACTGTTAACTTTTTGTTTACAGGGTTGCCACTTGGGTCATCAATAACGTGTAATAGATCTTCTGCGGCAAGGCCGGCTCCAAGATCAGCTAGAGCAGTGATTTTCTTATCTGCCATTTTCTTTCTCCTTTTTAATTGTTAAAACCCTCAACTCAATGCCTCATTAATTGCGGCACTATTGTCTTGCGAGGGAATGCTACTGTCGGGACTCGACTCACTTAATCGGTTTAGAAAGACATCACACTGCTGGATTGCGCCTTGTAAAGCATTACCCTGTGAAATCGCCTGCACCTTCATTTTTTCTAATTCGTCTAGACGACCTTGAACTTTATCAAGATCGTCTGTTAGAACTTTTTTTGTTTCTTCAATGTCACTGACACTTAGTGTCTTATCATTCTTTTTCATAATCATATCCTTATATACTTATTTATACGTCTACGAAGCAGTCACAGTCTTAGTGATTTTCGCAACTCCAGTTGTCGCCAACGCAGCAGCAGAACCCACTAGGGTTGCAGTTGCTTGTTGTGCAAGTCCTGTACCAGCCAATAAGATATCTGGGGAAGCTTCATAACCAGCACCAGCAGCATTAACTGCAAGTGTAGCGACAGCAAGTGTCAAGTCAAATGTTGCACCAGAACCACTACCTGTAGTAGAAGCTTGAGCAATACCTGTAACACCACTAGCAATAGCACTGTATACGCCTGGAGCAGCAGTTTTAACTGTTAGTCCAGTAATTACACCACTAGCAACACTTGCAACTGTAAATACAGCAGCAGTACCAGTACCGAATCCAGCAGCAACTGTGATTTCATCAGCAGCAGCGTAGTTTGCACCACCGTTACCACCAGCAGCAACATCAACTGAGAATACTTTCGCAACTAGTGTGTTAACTGTACCGACAGTTGTAAATGGAACATTAGTATCTACTGAAGCAGTTGGGAAAGTTGTAGAACCAGCGGTTGCAGTTGCAACAGTGATTGAACCTAACTTGTCAACATCAGCAGCAGTAATAGAACCACTATTCAATGCAATTGAAGCGGTAGATGGTGAACCACCACCGATACTTAATATATCACCTGTAGAAACAGTCTGTGCAGCCTTAGTAAAGCGTAACTTGTTTGTTCCTGTACCACTTGCGTAGTCTAGTGTATAATCACCATCACCATCAGTAGATTGGTTGCCATTGTCAACTATCAATCTTGGTGTGCCTGCAACAACAACTTTCTCGTTCCATATTACATCTACTGAGATAGTTCTTGATCCATTGATATAACCTGATTGGACGAATCGTACTTCAGTAACGTCAGCAGCGTTTAACGCACCACTTAATCCACCGATTGCACAAATAACTTCCTCAAGTCCTTTTCCGTTTAATACCGTCCAACCACCAGCAGTGGCAAAGACGCTTCTTTTTTGTTCAGCAGTAAGCCACTTAGGTTTAGCTTCATCTGCATCTGTTGTTCCCCATAGGGCCATAATCGTTCTCCTTAATTAAAGATTTTACTCTTCTATTTATCTAAATCCAATTCTCTTCAATTGAGAAAGGGTGTTGTTGGGGGATGTATGATGAATCCCAATACCTCCAGCGTTCTCCCACTCCTTGATATTTTTGATATAATCATCAATCAAGATGTTGGGTTTCCCACCAATAGTGGCATATCTTTCCTTATCTGCACGTTTCACTAAATGAATTTTACCAGTAGGTTTAGCATTCTTCGCTAACCACGCCTTCTTGCCAGGCCTACTGTTTCCATCATTACTGGAATATGCAGATAATATGTTTGCTTTATATTTATTAATAAACTTCCACATCTTTTCAGAGCCGGTCATCCAAGGTAAGGTGTGCCAAAAATCTTTCTTACCTCGTATATCTTCCCATCTCTGTTCTTTTTCTACTTTGTCAAATTGTTTTCCAGTGAGTTTTTTATACCCACCCAATAAGTCTACGATAACCATATCCATATCGCAGTAGATGTCTGGCAACTCTTCTTCAGTTATCTTGGTGAGTTCCACAAGACTTTTCATTGTTAGTCCTTTTCTTTTACTGAAACTTCTACTTTAGACATAGGTTTGCCTGTCATAGTTGTTCCATCCTTTTCTTCAGCACATTTGCCTTCATGGACTTTACCACAATCTTCACACACAAGTTGTTTCTTCTTATCGTCCATCTTGTCAGCAGCTTCACCCCACATAGCGGTTATTACATCTGCAATGTTTGATACATCTTCTTTCATAGACTTAGAGATTGCTTTGCGTTTCTTATGCAAGAACTTATCAGATGAATCAGTATCACCATCGTTGTCAATGTCTTTGTCTTTACGGTCAGCAAACTTCTTCTTTACTGCTTTAGGTTGAACTGCGTCCAAACCTTCGCCGTCATCAGACTTGTCGTTCTTATTTGTTTCAGTTTTAAGAGCTTCTTCAACATCATAGTCCTTACCACCGATAGTAAAGGTTTTGTCACCCTTTTCTTTCGCCATCTTAGCAGCATGAATATAGTTGTTCTCATCTTTTTCGTCTTTGGGTTTCTCACCCTTTTCTTTTTTAGAGATAGCGATTGCAGCTTGTTGAGCAGGAGAAACTGCCTCAAGCACAGCCTGTTCTAGACTACCTTCTTTAGTATTAAAATACTTGGACATATTATGTCTCCTTTAGTTTATTAATTGTTTCTTGCGACTTCGCAATTTGTAATTGCAATTGTGCAATACGAGTTTTAGCAGAGGATGAAGTCTTCTCATCACCAGCACTTATTAATTTCCAGCCATCCTTCTTCATCTTGTCAGCAGTCTTTCCATCCACCTTGCGAGCGAACTTACCCTTCTTAACAGTATAAACTTCTGGGCCTTCCTTTAAACCTTCTTCTTTGATATCCACAACAGACACAGCCATATTACCCATAGCCATTGTAACCTTATCGTCCCTCTTATACAAGAACTTTTTGACAGAATTAGGTTTTTCTTTTGTAGCCAAGGTAATCTTTTCTACTTTACCCTTGTTCACTACATTCTTAGATTTTACAATATACTCAATATAATCCTCACCTTTTGCAATGGTAGAATCTGATTTGATTTTAACTGTAGAACCCTTCTTCAGATTGTCAAATACTTTTAGTAACTTGGGGTCATTCATCTTCATTTCATTAAGTTCAGCGTCTGGCAACCATGTTCCTTCATTAAAGAGATTTTCAACTGCCACTTGAAGAGATTCAATAAATGTTTGTGCCTCTTGGTATGCAGGGCCTGTTGGGTTAATCTTTCCTAGAACCTTTACTGATTCTTTGAGTTTTGCAATTTGAACAGAATCATCAAATTCAACTTCTTCTTTGTACATGTTCAACTCAAAGGACTTGCCCGTGTTGTATACTTGTACTTGGATACCCTTCTTACCATCCTTGCCTTTTAATCGGTAGGAGTTTGTTTTACCTGTCTTTGGTTTTGCTGGGCCTGTTGCAACCTTGTCATCAATTTCATTTGGGTCGATTTCGATTCCAAATTTCTTCTTTGAGTATTCATAAGAATGTTGCATAGCACCAGAGAATGTCTTGTGATACAAGTCATACTTCTCATCCAGACCTAGTGAATGTTGGCCAGATTTTCGAACCTTCTCTGCATCCTTCATAGTCTTGTAAGGTGTGCTTACGTTTACAAACTTACCCTTAGTCATAACCTGTACTTGGAAACCTTTGTTTGGAAGTTTATCAACACCCAAATCCTTACGAATTTTGTCTTGATTGCGATTCCCCAAATCAATGATACGAATTGTACCTTCTTTAGATGCTTCTTCAATAGATTCAGAAGTATCTTTAGTAACTTTAAAGAAGGTAGATGATACGGTATTAAGCATTTCATCTCCCCACGCCTTAGCAGATTTCTTTAGTGCTTGGGAGACATTTTGCGCCTTAACAGTTTTACTATCACCTTTCTTTACTTTGTTAACAGATTTTACAGCAGTAACAGTCCATGAAGAAAATGCTTCTTCAAGTTCAGATTCTTCAGTGATTTTATTCTTTGCAAAATAATCTGCCATCGACTGAGCGTCATCAAAAGATTTCTGACCTTTCTCGCCTTTGATACTTACAAAGAAACTATCAGAACCTCTATCAAAATCAGCAGTTCCAACTACCTTACCTTTGAATTTGATTTGAGTAACACTACCATTCTTGACTACTTTATACTGTCCCTTACCACCATGAGCAAGAATTTGAGCGGCTTCTTCTAGATCGTCTTCTTCATCCATTAAAGATTTAATGTCTTTAACATTGAAGCCCATCTTATTAGCAATCCACTCAGCAGTTTTACCTTTGCTGATATATCCATGAAGTTCTTTCATCTTGCCTTCATACACTGGTACACTTTCTTGCACATCTTCTTGTGCAATTTCCACACTTTCTTGCGGTTCAGTCTCTTCATTTTTTGCCTTTAAGACTGCGGCAACTTGAGGATGGTCAGCCAATCCTCTTTTAATCTTTTCAATGGCACTTACTGCACCACTCATGTTAACACCAGCGTAACGCTTGTCTGAAGCGATACCGATTGCCATTTTAATCTGTTTCGGAGAGAAACCTTCACGAACCTCGGCAAGAGCTTCACTCATTGTTGTTCCATATCTTGTCATTTTACTTTTCCCATATTTCTATTTTTAAGGAGTCTTCACCTTTAATAATTCGGTGATACTCCATTGAGTTAATATTGTAGAGTTTTCCTTTAACCAACTCCACTGGAAGTTCGTTGTCCATCTGAAGTTGCCAACCGGCACCTTCTAGAACTGTGATCTCTCTGTCATTTACATCACGATGCCAAATCAATGCGTCTTCTTCAACATCAGATGCAAAGGTTCTAATCTTGTACTCATCTCCCCCTTTGTCCTCATACGGACTCACCAGAAGAAACTCCCACCACCACTTAGACCAAGTTGTTTAGCATAACGAGGCAAGTTACATGCCCAATAACCAGCTTTAGTCTTATCTTTCTTATTTGCACAATCATGTCTTGCAGCAAATGATTTTCTTGCAGCCTTGTCATTCAACTTAACTTTAAGTCCAGTTGTATCACCCCAAGAAACTTTAATTACATTACCCTTATCATTCTTTACATAAACGTAATACTTCTTAGAACCACCCGACTTAGGTTTATTTAGTTCAACCTCAGTCCCTTGGTAGTCAGCTTCCATCATTGGGCAATCTAAAGCAACATTTTCGCCTTCATAGATTGCATACTTACCAATATCGCCTTCCATTAAATCTTTGTTGAACCCTGTAGGATTAAACTCGCCAGACGTATACTCATCTCTTTTCTCTTGGAAGAACTCATAGTATTTCTCAGAACCTACACGATATACGTTTGATTCGATGAGACTAGCAGTCTCGCATTCTTGACAACAATCTTCTGTTCCACATTCAATATGTTCTTTGAATGATATTACTGGTTGGCCTGGCGTCATTTTCTGTCTTTCTGTTCTCTGGGCGTCTGTGCCGATTTCACGAGAATCTTCTACTGTTTCTTCTCCACGAACCTGTTGTGCAAGGTCTTTGTCCGCCTTACCCCAAGTACCAGATGACTTTGTTACGAATGAGTTAACTCTAGCAAATGCCCACTGTTGTGGTGTAGTGCCAGGGCGGTGTCCTGTCTTCCATGCAGCCATACCTCTGTCGTATACTTTCTTTAGAATACCATAGGGCATACCAGACTTATCTGCTTTTGTAATAAGTCCTTCAATCTTTTCATCTAACTGAAAATCTTCTTTAGCAACACAGTTCGGCACCATCTTGCCGCCCTTCTTTTTCATACCAACTTGTTTGTGAGTATCCCAACATGGGTCTTCCTCACCAAACATATCTTTAAATTTCTTAGTGTGCTTGGATGGTTTAGTGTCTGCATCCTTATCGCCTGGCGCAGGCCCATCTTTTGACTTTGCAAAGTGTGCTGCACGTTTCTTCTTGGTTGCAACAGACATCTCATCACCATCAGCATCTTTTGCATAATACTTAGCGGGTTCAGAACCTTTTCTGTCCTTAATGTCTTTGTCTTGTTTTACAACTTCATTAACACCATGTATTTTTTCGTATGTTCTAGCCAAAGTTCTTCCATCAATACCAGCGAATGATTTTGCAATCTGTGTTGCATAGTATACGATGTCATGTGAAAGGTCGTTCTCTTTTCTCTTTCTGTCAATAACTGTCTTGAGAACTTCTGCCGCCTTCTCATATCCTTTTTTCTTTGTAGTCCTTGAAATAACCTGTTTAATAAGTTGTCCAGTAGACATCTCATCAAGTTCATACAACCACTTCTTGTGAGGCGTTCCATCTTCTTCTGCAAAGGTCACATAGTTTGTTCCTCTACGAATAATCTTACCACTCACACCACTGTATGATTCGGTAACAACATCTCCGATATTCAATATCTCGCCACGAATATACATATCTCGTGCAACATCTTCTTCAGTGAATGATTCTGTTCTTGAAACAAACGACTCACGAACACCCATGAAATTACGAACATCTTTAAATAGAGACATTCCTTGTCCAAATCCTTTAGGAAGTCCATTCTTGAAAGAATCGTAATCATCAGATATTGCTGCGGCTCTCATCTTAGATGCAGACATACCAGACACACCTTCTGAATCTGGGTCACGTTCACCAGCAGAGATAACTTGAATGTTTTCAAACTCGTAGTATCCGTGTCTACCTTCCATTTTGTTGTACTTCTTGAGCAATCCATCAAACTCTGATACACGATCAGAACCCACAACCATTACAACTGATTTGTGTCCTTTATTGTATAGAGATACTGCAACCTCAAATACCTGTCTTGCTTTATCCACAAAGATACTTCTAGCATGTTTCGGGAACATCTTCTTCATGTATGCGACTTTCTTCACATAGGGAAGAGGGTCTTTCTTTGCGTTTTCAGAATGAGATGCAAAGACGTAGTATGGTGCGCCATTCTTCTTTGCCTGTTTAGCAAGTGCGTCTAGTAACTTCCCATGTCCTGTGGTTGGTGGATTGAATCTACCAAAAGTAAATACAGCGGTATTGTCTCCACGAGCTTCATTGATGTCTTTAAAACTTCTCATTCTTCTGTACCCAATCCTCTAGCCTTTTTTAGTCTTTCTAATTCTTTCAGTCTAAGGGAAACTAGTAGTTTCTTTGCAATCTTCTTAATTGCTGCACCCTTAGTCTTCATAATTCGATTGTCAAGATTCTGTCTCTGCATTAGAGATAGATTCGCATATTCACTTGGTTCCATACCAGCGAACTTCTTAATAATAACTTGTTTCGCCTGTTTGTTTGCACGTTGTTTTATCTTCGATTCAGGCGCCTTCTTTAATGCGTTCCTTGCCTTCTTCGCTTTGAATACAGATGACTTCGCCATCTTCTTCATTCGTAAACCCATCTTACGTCTAGATGCAACAGACAATGCTTTACGTTCAGTTAAGTCTGGTATGAGGGAATCAAATGTTATCATTTATCCCACGCCTTAATTGCAGTAAAGTTATTAAAACTAAACTCCATTCTATCCACTAGTTTAACTGCATCTCCTGATACTCTATCAATAGCAACATATCCTTCTGGATTAGTAACTTTGAATCCATTTGCAGTTTTAATAAAGGTATCAGTCAATCCCTTAACACTATTTAGTTTGCTTACAACTCCCATCTTTGCGTCAACCAAGTGTCCTTGGAATGCAATGATGTTCTCTAAATTCTTGGTGTGCTTCTTTACTTCACGAAGATACTCAGTCTGAAGATTAGTGTATTTATCCTTACCTTTCTCACTCTTAACTTTGTCTATTTGTTTTTGGATTGCATCAAATACCCACTTCTCGTATCCTTTTGCATGTCCTTTAGGGTCAGTAATCTTTGCCCCTTGTCGAACTTTACTATTGTTGTATGTTTTTAATTGAGCGCCTGCAAGTGTACCTGTAAATACATCCTGTAGTTTTAAGAACTTGTTTAGTAGAGGTGCATTGATTCTCTTGAATGTAGAACCAGCAAGAGATAGAGATTTTGTAACCTTCTCAGTTTCAGAGGCAGTCATTGTAGCCTTACCAGATACGTCCTTGTAAGTTGCATCATCCATCCATACTGAGGAAGGTTTACTAAGTCCCTTAATATTTGCACCGAATGAGGCTTTCATTCCTTGCAAATCACTACCAGCATATGTTGTGTGCCATACGACACCGATCTTTGATGACTTGATTGTCTTACCCAAGTTTGAGTTGACATCTACTGCATATACAATGGTGTTTGGTTGGAAGGTGTAGTATCTTATACCTTCGATAGTTGTTGTCTCAACATCTTCAGAAGTGTACATTAAGTCACCCTGTAAAACGTCTTTGATGCCCAACTTGGAAAATTCTGAAAGAGCGACTTGAAACTTACTGTTCAAAGAACCAGATAGTCCATCGTCATTAATCTCTTGAGAAGTCTTGTATAGTTTTGGTTTTGCGTTGAATACTGATTTCTTTGCAACAAAGAACTTACCATCGGCAGGGTCGATACCAGCGAATATTGCTGGAGCACCGTCCCATTTGACAGTCATATTTACAGATGTCCTTGAAGCACCCGCCAACATATCTCTTAATGAACGAACAAAGTTAATTGCTGCTCTGCCTCCTGGCACTCCGAAATTCAAAATTTCGTCTTCGATATGTTCTAGATGAAGGTTTTTCCCACCTTTGTCTTCAGTGAGATACCCAGAAAAATTTAACATTTAGCACCGTTTCCATTCATACAAAAATTATTACAATTCTATTTATAACGAAACGTACTTAGAACTTCATATCAGTGAACTTGTCATACCTTGCGTGTTGCCCTTTATCAAAGGCTGGAGTATCATCTTGTCCACTATCAACAATGTCGTGTTGCGCTTCTTGTTCACAATCATACAACTTCATTTTACTTCTGTCAATACCTACGACAAACCTTTTATTTGTACCCAAGTCATTGTAGCGATTCTTCAACTGTTTAATCATCAACTGATTGAGTCCTTCTAACTCTTCAGTAGAGATTAGTGCAAACATTAAGTCAGCAGTTGCAGGCAAACCAAACGACTCAGAAGTATCTTCTAGTCCAACATCAGAGTTTGCAAAACCACCACGAGTAGTCTGGGTTGCAGACATGATAGGCAGATTTGTTTCGACAGCAAGTCCACGAAGTTCTTCGGCAATTGCCTTAATGTAGAAGTAAGAACCTACACTTGCATTTCCCTTAAAACGAGAGGAACTACATATATTTAGGTAGTCAATAAATATGATATCTGGAGAGAAAGACTTCTTCAATGCCAGTTCTTTAATCAAACTACGGAAGTGTCCAGAGTGAGCAGATGCAGTTGGGTATTCTTTAATAACAAGTTTACCACTAGTCTTAGAATTAATCTTCTCAAGTTTAGATTCAAACATCGCCTTAGGAAGATTATGCAAATCATCCATTGAGATATTCATCAGGTTAGCATCAATACGTTCTGCAATGCGTTCTTCTGCCATTTCCATAGTAATGTATAATACATTCTTACCTTGCATCAGTGTTGATGCAGCCATGTGACACATGAACAACGATTTACCAACACCAGTACCAGCAAGGGCAATGTTCAAGGTTTTGTTTGGAAGTCCACCTTTGGTAATCTTGTTGAAATACTCTAAGTCAAATTCTAGTTTCTCTTCTTTCTTGTGATAGAACTCAAATCGTTCATCTGCATTTTCAATATAGTCGTGTCCAATGTGTTGATCAAAACCTACTGCAAGTGCTTCAGATAGAATGGATGGAATTGCTTCTTGTGTATGTTCTTTGTCTTTGCCCTCAATTATCTGTATACCAGATAAGATTGCATTGTATACCGCTTTGTCCTTACAGAACTTTTCGGTAGTATTAACTAACCACTGCATATCAACTTCAGCTTCTTTGAGAGATTCAATAACCTCTACAACCTTCTGAAATTCATTACCGTTTAAGTCTTTTCTATGATCAAGTTCAATGGACAAGGTTTCCTTTGTAGCCATCGCCTGATACTTATCCATGAAGTTATAAATCTCTTCAAAGAGTATTCTATCAGTCTTGTCTTGAAAATATTCACCCTTAATGAAAGGTAATACCCTACGGGCATAATCCTCATTGTAGATTAAATTACTAAATATTGTCTTTTCTATTGTCATCGTTTGCATCTGTAAAACTACCCTCATCTATATTGCTATCAATCAAATCACTTAGGATATCACCAATGAGATTGAAAAAATCATCAGTGAAGCATTCTTTACCAAGTCCATTAGAGTCTAACAGATTCCACTCAAATTGTAAAGAGGCTTTGTCATTATTTTCGTCTTCTTCTATAGAAACTTTGCCGTATTCATATACGACACCCTGCCACATCCCTGCTTTTTCTGTAAGTCCTATTCCTGTCCAAGACTTGTCCTTGTTTTCAACATAGGTATAATACTCGCTCATATTAGACATAATGTAAATAACTTCCTATAATATATTTTGGTTTATTGATTGGTTTGCGTCCAGCATGTAGGTGTGTCCATAATGGTGGAAACATCAACATTCTCCCTGTCTTTGGTTGAACAGAAATATTGAACTGTGGAAACTCTGTATGTCCACCTTCATTGTCATCTAGATACAAGAAGAAAACCAAGAACCTTGGCGCACTATCAATACTACCCACATCAACATGATTATCAAATTCATCAATGTCATTAGGCATGTATCTTTTTAATCTAAAGTTTTCGAATGCAAACTTTGGTGGAAACATTCTTTCTGTGACATCAGAATCCTTCATATACTTATCAATGTAAGAGTAGAAAACCTCTTGAAGTTTTTCTTCAAAAGGCTTCCACTGTTCGTGAAGTTGCATAGTTACTTGTTTAAAAGAACGGTGTCCATCAAGAACAACATCCTCATGGTGTTGAGGATATCGTTCAAACATGGCAATGAGTTGTTTTGATAACGACTCAGAGATTACGTTCTCATACGTCTGTACTAGGTGCTTCATCTTCTGGGGTGTCCTCAACTTCTGGTACATATTGCCCATACTTAAACTCTTTACCAGCAGCAACGTCTAGTTGTTGCATGATATCTTCTGTAAAGTATTTCTCTGGATTGTTATTAATAGTCTTACCAAAGGTCTTTGTACCATCAGGCAACTCAATACGAGTTGATACTGACTTAAAGATGTCATACTTAATTGCTAATTCTAACAGTCCATAATACCTGTCTAACCCACGTTCATACATCAGACGTACATCTACCATCTTATGTTCTATGGTCAAGCGAGACTTAGCATTCTTACAGTGAATGATGTTACCAACAACGGCAGTTCCATCCTTCTCTTTCTTCTTAGAAAGATATACGATAGATGAAGCAGCATACTTCAGTCCAGAACCACCACCCATTTCTTTGGTAGGGAACATAGAACCAACTACATCATATGTGTGATTGGTGACAATCATAGGTACTTTTGCTTTACCTAGTTTCAATGTCAGTACACGAAAGGTAGCCTTGACTATCTGTGCCCGTGTCATATCTTTAGTCTCTTTACCTTCAGCAGTATCTTCTACTTCTTTAGTTGTAGATAACATACCAAGTGAATCTAGACACAGCAACATAGGAGCACGTTGTCCTTCTGGTGTTTCTAGATACTTGTCTACAATTTTAAGAGATTGAGTTCTAAACTCTTGTACTGTGGTAACAGGTAAAATAACCATACGATGTGGGTCGATACCCCTATCAATTACCATCTGTTTTGTAATAGCAGATTCAGACTCAAAATACAAAACACCCGCTTGTGGGTTTGCATCAAGGAATGCCTTAACCATGCCCATGATAAAGAACGTCTTACCTGTGGCACTCTCGCCTGCGATAGCAGTAATCTTATTGGCAGCAAGTCCACCATAGATACTACCAGACAGTAGAGCGTTGAAGATATAAGAACCAGTGTCAATAAACGAATCTACATCTCCTGCCTCTACACCTTCACTTACTAATGCAGCGTATTCATTGCCCGCTGTCTTGGCAATATCTTTCAAAAAGTCCAATTATAAATCTCCTTCTTCTCTGTTTTCAGAACGGAATGAATCAAACCCATCAGGGTATCGTGATTCAAGTTTGTCTGTGTTCATATATATGATTTCCTCTATATTAGTTTCTAGAGCAATACACCCTTGAACGAGATACCACAATATATCACCTAACTCTCGTTTGGCGTGCCATACTGTATGTTCATCCATAGGTTTCCCTTGGAATAAACACTTCTTAACGATCTCAATAAATTCACCACTCTCAGCACTTAAGCCCATTGCAGCAGTAATTAGACGTTCTGGGGGAACACCGTGTTCATCAATAATGTCTAAGGCATCACCAAATGCATCTGGGTCTTTCGACTCATCGCTGGTGACTGCATCAACAAATCTTTGGTAGTCTAGTAGTAAAGTTTCATCAATCATATCGTATCTCCTTCATAGTTTTTTTCATTGTGTATATAATACCATATTATATCGCTATTGTCAAGAGAGAATTACACTTTTTTGTGGAACTTGAATTCCAGTAGTTTGTGTCTGCCATCCTGTAGCAATCTCATTCATAGTAGGAAGTACGAAAGCAACACAAGTTTTATTAAACTGTAATGTCCCATCAACCTTCTCACCTGTCATACAAACACCATCCACTAATCCAACACCTTTATCATTCACTTGAACCAAGCGAGGGCGTTCAATAGTATAGGACACCATATCATCTGTAATGTACCTACCAATTACTTCTGCACCATTTGTCAGTACAACCGTTACAATATCATTCTCTTTCATTTCGTTTCCTTTTTAATTAATCTTTCCAACAGTATGTTGGGTTAGAGCCGTTTACATCATATATGTTTGGATGATTCATAAGAGCACGCCGATATGGTGTCCACTTAATTCCTCTACCCCAACACAACCAATTCATCAAATCTATCTTTCTAACTTCTTTGTTAGTTTTGATATATTCAACAATTTCTTTGAACTTGTCACTATCACCCATTACCTTTTGTCTGGATAGTAAGTCGTTCATATATTCATTCATCTCTACCATCTTATCTTTGTATATTAGAGTTTCATAAATGCATTCAAGAGCATTTTCTGCTTCTTCGTCCCTAAAATGAGGATCGTCCAAATATGTATTCAACAACATAAGTGCTTCATGGTCATCTTTGAAGAAATCTCCCTTCGGGTTTAGTTCGTGATAATAGCCAGCATCATACATGACATAAGCCACGCCACGCATCATCCCATCTGTAGTTGATACACTCCATCCGCCATAACTTTGTTTAGGAGAAAATCCTACATAACAACTTTCCAGTTCCTTGTAGTACCCTTCTTTATCAAACTTTGTTGTAACAACATATTCACGATTAGGTTTATCTAGTAATGGAACCCAAACTTTAAAGTCCTGTCGTAGTTCCCACAACTTATCACACACAGCAATAAATTCTTTGAAGTGTTTATAAGTATCAGGGCGGTGGTTAAACACAATAGTTTTGATATCAGATGTGATATCATTTTTGCCCACGGCCATAGGTTTAATATCATTAATGATATCGTTTGCATTAACACCCAAGTGTTGAACAGTTAAGATTTCATCAAGTTTGGTAATAGTCTTTGTATTAAATGTATCACTCGCTTGTTCTAATACCAAGTTTTTTTGAAATTGTGTATTGATATAACATCTATCATACTCTAATAGCCCAGTCATGTTTTGTAGGAAACTATCTTTAGGCCATGCAACAACTTTCTTCAAATCAAACCAATGACAATACCCCATTACTGGAGGCATATGGTGTGTTACATTGTAAAGTGTATTGACAAGTTGATGTGTATGTTCTGGTAAGTGTGACATAACAATATCAAAGTCAAGACTGCTGTTAAGCATCTTTCGTACTACATCTACACGAAAATTAGAGCGCATGGTCTGGGGATAAGTTTCAAAGTCCATGTACCACTGCGTTACATTATCAAACTGCAACGAGGGAACTGGACAAGGAAGAATCATATAATGCCACAAGTCATCACGAATTTCATTCAGAAGTTTAATCTGATTCTTGGCCACTTGAATATATGAATCTTTCTCCAAGTCCTTCATAAATGTAATATTTGGCCACCAAAGCACCCTAACAGTCTTTTGAAGTTTTTGTTCTTCACCTATCTCAAATAGGTTCACGCTGTTTCCTTTTCTTGTACTGAGATATCTTCCACCCACATAATCATCTCAACAAATTCAACGTCAAGATTGAAGTGATTGCAGATATTCAACCAGAGAGGTTGAATTTGTGTTTTCCACAACTTTGATTGTGCCACTGTTGGGTGGTGAATAACAACTATACATTTTGTGCAATCGGTGGCATAAAGTGTTTCAAGAACACGTTCCAGACGCAAAGCACCAGATGAGAAGTACATCGAACACTGCCCAAGGTCTGGACGGTTATAAGAAGCAACTTTTGCATCCAAAATAGAAGAATGTGGGTTTGCTTTATAGTTGATAAAGATACGTCCAGCAGAAATATGTTCTGCTTGAGTTTCAAGAATTTGATTCGATTTGTTTAATATAGTTTGTGACTGTTGTTTTGTAAACCCAAACTCTTTTAGTGCTGTAACATTTGACTGTGCGTTGAAAGGAACTTTTTTTGACGCCATGTCAAGAACATATTTGATAGCATCTGATTCTGAGATATCTTTCTTGATAACGTCTGGTTTTTTGTTACGCAAGTTTCCAATGAAACGCAACTCTTCATCTGTAAGTTCACAGTGAACAGCATATGGAATACGCATTACTGGAATATCAACAGCGTGTTTTGACTGTCCAGCGCCCAAGACTGTGTGGTTTCCATCACCACGCAAATCTTCTCCGTTTGCACCACGACCTTCCCATACAAGTGCTGGGTTACAAGCATCAGTGTTTCCTCGTGCATCATCAATTTTCTGTTTGATGAATCTTTGCAACTCTGGGTCATGTTGGAAACGAACCTGTAGCGCCGACATTTCTACATGAAGTTGAAGGCCTTCTTTTGTTACTGCAAAGACATTATCATTAATCTGTTGGTTAATAAACTTACAGTTTTCAATATCTGGTTCTGCGAATTGTGGAAACCCATTAGACAAGTTGTAGTACATTGGGTTTGTACGGGCATTTACTTTTTTCAGAATGTTATATTCAGCATTCTGTATTGTAACATAATCACCATACTCAATAACTTCAAATTTCAACTGTGATTTTGAGGTAGCAAATACTTTTTGGAATTCTTCATTTGTTGAAGAGTGGTTGTAAGTATCATCAACAGAACCTTTGTGAATTCCTACATATGCTTTTCCATCAACCAAGTTAGTGTACTGATAGAGATACGCCTCATATGAGGCAGGGGGTGTTGCAATTACTTGTTCTACGATATTGGTCATAATGACTCCTTTAATTTAAAAACATTAACTATTCAAGAACTCAAGTCACAAGAATAATTAAATTTAGATTGGTAGAGTTGATTCTCAACTTTACCTATACAGTATACCCTATAAAGGGGCGGTTGTCAACAAGTTATTTGATTTTATTTCTTAAACTTGAGGATGAGAAAGAGTGCTGTCTAGATGTGTAGAACACTTCAATTGGCAAATCACTACCAGTGAATTCCCTGTCTCTATAATCCTCTCCGACAAACCTAGTGTCAATCGGTTGAGACTGTAGCAAGTCCACCAGACTTTGTTCTGTGTCATATGGGATAACTTCATCCACATACTTAACAGCATTCAATTGGACGAACCTCTCATATACAGATTGTACTGGTTGATTCTTTTCCTGTCTGTCAATTGAAGGGTCAGTCTGTAACCCTACAACTAACCAATCACAATTCTCACTTGCCTCTTTCAACATAACTATATGTCCAGCATGTAGTAAATCGAATGCACCACAAGTGAATCCGATTATTGGGCTATTGTGCTCCGACATCAGCTGTCCTACGTTTGAACATATGAGTAATATCCTCTGGGTCGGTTCTTGTCATAGGTGGACAAACTTCGATTTCATTTCCTTTATCAAGCCATTCTTGAATAAGGTCTTGTGGGGTATTTTCTTCTCTAGCCATCGTCTTCTTCTCCATTGTAATCATTGTAAAGTAAGTCTTGTAACTTCTCGACAATCTCTTCTATTGTGTTTAAATCCTGTTGCACTTCCGTGTCTACTTCTATTTCTATTTTAATTTTCATCTTATTATGTCGATCTTATCCATCGACTCTTTGTTCCAGACTTCCAGTTCTGTACGAACCTTGTTCTCTGCAATCATTTTATTATATCGTTTAGTTGCAAGTTTCTTCCACCATGCAACCACCCCATCAAGTTCAAACCTGTCAAAGTTCTCTGCTTTAATTAGTTTATCAGTTTTACCTAATAACACATCTTGTACATTTTCGAAACCGTAGTTTCCCATGTAGAATCTTTTCTGAGTTGTAACCTGTCCTGCCTTTGCCATCTGGTCTGAGAACAACTCATACGCCTTTGTATCATGTATCTTTAGACTTGCTTTGACAATACCAAGCATCTTTGTTTGAATTTTCATCTTACGACTAGAAGCACCTTTGTGAATGAGGTCTTCACCACCATTCTTTTCAGTAAACCAATCACGCAATTCAAAATAGAGTTCTTCACCTAGTGTCAACAGAAACTTAGATTCTGTGTCACCCTTATATCTAAGGAATGGACGCATTCCATCGTACATTGAAGACGATTTGATATTTCCATAAAGACTAGTAGTCTCAAAAAGACAGAACTCAGTATCATACTTTTCATTCAACATTCTACGAACTGCATGTGAGTTACAAATACCAGCAAGAAGTTTACCACCAAGATAGTTATAACCAAATGGTTGGGTTGCTACAATTACCATACCCATAATTGCATGTTTGTTGAATATAGTTAAGTCTGGTACACCACCCAAGTATACATTACGAGGCTTGGAATTAATTAAGGGAGAACCCAAACGAATGAAACCAACTATAGTATTAGTAGTTGTTTCCTTAACAACCAACTTAACATTCTTGCCTGGGCTATCGTCTGGACTGAATGATGCAACCTTCTCTAACATAGTGTCCCATGTTTTATTTGGAATAGTTGATACAGCAAAGTTCATATCTTCTGGATGCATATCAAAAGATTGAAAGAAATCGTCCTCTAGTCCCATGCCGGGCAATGACTGAGGAATATCTTTTACACGTTCAATCTTGCGAGCACGAAAGTAATCATCAATTCGATTAAAGTCTTTGAAGTAATTCATTAACTTTGTAGCGGCCCATATAGCATCTTGTCGTTCTAGTATCATCCAAAAAAGTCCTCAAGTGTAGTCTGCGTACCATAAGAACGGTCAATATCCCATCCAATCTGGTTCATAATAAAAGTCAAAGGTTCGACAAATGCCTTTTCATACTGTAGATCATAGTCTATATAGCGGTGAATGTCAAGTTCTTTTGGTAATTTAGTTATAAAAGATATGACATTTGATGACATAGGATTAGGAGTTCTCAAGTGAATGAACTTAATCTTTTCTCCTTCTTGAATAAGAGGATACTTGTGTGTCAGTTTATTCTTCTTAGTGAAGTGATTGTACAACAACGAACCACGACAGTGCATAGGAACACCCTTCAGAAAGATACTGGAACTACTACTCCACTTTGTAAGTCCATTAACAGAACGAGGGAATGCAACGTCTTCTGCTGGTAACTTCATAAACTCTTCTCTGAAGTCGATGATGAAATCATTCACATCTTGTTCTGTACCAGACATGATAATCTTCAAACACTCTTTAAGTTTACTACGACATGGAGCAGGAGTACTTGACTTAACTGCCTCGATGCCCATAATCTTGAGTTGTGGTTCTTGGTAGCGTACACCTTCCATGTCCCATACGTTTAAGATATATCGTTTCTTAGCAGTCCAGATACCTTTGTCTGCAATCGCCTCACGGCCCATTTCCATCTTCTGTTCATATGCATTTACATATTTAGCAAGATCTTGATAACTCTTATCAATAAAAGGTTCAATTTTCTCTTTAGCAATCTTGTCGAGGAAGTCCACCACCCTGAGTCGATATGAATCCTCTGACTCAGCATCTCTCTTCGTAAGCACTTTACTAACAAGTTCATCAAACCTAATGTACACCGAATCTGTATCTGATGCAATAACATAATCCACCTCTTCGCTTTTCAGTAGTTTATTCAAGTAACCATTCAGTGCTTTTTCAATCCACCGAATAGATAGTTGTCCAGAAGTTGTAATACCTTCTGCAATCTTTAAATCGTAATACCTAAACCATTCATTACCAATCGCACCATAAGCAGAGTTCAAGGAAATCTTTCGTGCCATCTGGATGTTCTGATAACGAGACACATCGTTTAGGTACTTAGGGTCTTTGGTATCTTCATACTGCTGTTTAGCAGTCAACATCTTCTTCTTGTAGATAGTACGATCATTGTACATCTCTTGCATCATCTCAGGCAAGAACCCTTGTTTCTTTGTTCTGAACAATGCACCGTTTGGTGTCCGAGCAACTTTTGCATCTGGTAACATAGACAAGTCTATCTGTTTTGATAACATCTCATCAATGGTATTGTCATTGTAAGGCATAGTCTGAGGCAACAACATCTCTGGGGAAATGTTGTATTGCATAATCAAGTGAGGATACAGGGAGTTCAAGTCAAAAGACATTACCCACTTGTGTTGTCCAACCTGTGGGTCTTTAACATATGCACCGATATACTTCTCACCCTTACTCTCGTTACGAGTCTTTGTTGGGATAACAACCTTACGTTTGAGAAGGTGATTATAAATCAACACATCCCAATACTTAACAGATGTAAATGCATCAGACATATTAACCTTAGCCTCATACGTCATAGTAAGAAGCAAGTCAATCAGTTTCATTTTGGAATCTAGTCTATCAACTAGTTCAACGTCCATTATGTTATAGTCAATAAAAGACTGATAGTCTTTCTGATACCAATCACTGAATGTGTCGTATGGATTCTCATCCTTACGTTGTCCTAGTTCGACAAAAGCGATATGGTCTAGACGGTATGACTCTTGGTTTGAGTATGTAAATTTCTTGTATAGTTGAAGGTAATCAAGGTTGTTGACACCCATGATTTCAAACATTTCTGTCTTCTTACCAAACCCACTGTTCACCATGCGTGACTGTACAACACCCCAAGGAGATAGACGTTTCATAGCGTCTTCACCCAGCTGGGAATTGATACGGTTACAGATGTAGGGAAGGTCGAAGAATTCAGTATTCCAACCAGTAATGATATCAGGATGATCTGCATCCCACCAACCAAGGAACCTAGCAAGAAGTTCACGTTCAGTAGGACAATGAATATACTCTACATCATCTCTGCTGTTTTCATAAGGGCGCATACCCCATACAATAAACTTGCCTGCGTTATGGTCTTTGACAGTGATAGACAGCATAGGTTCTGCTGCCTGATCGGCATGAGGGAATCCATTCTCACACTCTACCTCAATATCTATCGTGACAATCTTCAGTTGTTTTGAATCAAACTGAATTTGTTTTGGATACTTTTCAGATAGGTATGTGTAAGGGAATTGGTTCATTCCATACACAAGATGTGGTTGGGACTGATACTGCTCAATAAATGCTTTCGCTTCCTTAATAGAGAGAAACTTCATTGGATTGACGTTTTTGTCATCCAAGGTTTTCCAACCAGTTTCTTTCTTTACAGGAACGTAAAGAGTGGGCTCGTACTTTACTTTGAAGTTAGTACGAACGCCATCCTTTACGGCACGAACAAGCAGTTGGTTGCCCCATTGGGCAACGTGTGTATAGAAGTTCGACATATTTTTCCTTATCAATTAGGTTCATTATATACTATTTAAGGCTGAATGTCAAGAGAAAAGTGGTAATTGATCCTCTGGGAAGTAGTTATCAATCATGTCGATAACATCTTGCTGTTGGGCCATTGCCTGTAGTTCTTTCTCAACTGTTTCTGCGATATCTGAGTGTTCCCCGATACCAGCAGGATTCTTTAAGTAAACCATTACATTTACTTTATGCATTTCAATCTTTGCTTGTGCAACTTGACGTAGTGCGTTCAGAATATCTTTGCTCATTTTATAGTTCTCGCTTTTTTCCAATGTTATATTTTGTCTCCAAATCCCACTCACTTTTCTCCTTAAAGGAAATGACTTTGATTTGTGACAAAGGTGCTTTCGGTTCTGTATCACCGATTATCTCAATTAATCCCCAATCACCCAAAAGAGCTGCGATTGAGTTCCTTCGTGCCACATCATTCTCGCTGATGTTTGTATCCTTACCATCAAGGGCAAACAACTCTTTAAAATGTACAATGTAATACCTACCTTGTTTATGTAGGATATGACATGATTGGTACAACTTCCTCTCTTTACGAGAGGCAACACCTATTCTTGATAGTGTCTCACGAACCTTTAAGAAGTCATCAGGTTCCTTTAATTTTACTTCTAGCATCCTTTCGGGCCGCCATTCAATTGCTTCCATTTCTTCCACCTTTATTCAAACTATCTTTAATAGTCTTTATCTGTTCATTATTAAGTACCGAAAGAGCAACCTTCGCTTTTTCATTACCGTAGCCATAATACTCTTTAACATACTCTATATCATCTAACTTTTCAGCTTTCACCCAAGGGGCGAAGCGTTTCTTAGACCTAATAGTATTTAGTAAAAAATCATACTGTAGCTTTGCGTCAAGGTGGTGACGCATATTCATTTCATTAACGAACATAATGGTGTCATTAAAAGGCGCCAGACATCTGTTTACAACATATGCTGGATACTTCTTTTCCCACATAGGATCATCTGAATCCATCAGATTTTCCTTAGTGTGATTTACTGAGTTAAGATAATGTTTTAATTCATAACTCATTTGAACTGCACCTGTGACATAACCTCAATCATAAACGCTTGCATGTTTATCTCTTGGTCTGCAACAAATGCCGATTTGTATTGATAGTCTGCAACTGCCATTACCATATGTGGAATGGTACTGGATTGTATATTATCATACAGTGTATCATAAATCTTACGATACAATTGTGAAGGGTCATTGTCTAGATTGTTTGCAATCCAAGAACGAATACCTTTAAAGTCTTTCGCCTTGAGATGGACAATCAAGTCCTTCATATTTGATTCTGAGATATTGACAAGTATTCCAGTGTCAATCATACCAGAAGCAGAGTATCTTTGCAGTTCGTTTAGAACCCTACGCCAATCTGGGAAGTGTTTCATTACCAGTTCTTGTACAACTTTAGGCTGGTATTGTACATTCTCTTGTGCAAGAATATTCTGCACACGTTTGTAGAATTCACCAGCAAGTTTAGGTTTGTCTGTATTAGGTATCTTGAATACCACACCAGAACACCGACTATGCAAAGGTTCGATAATCCTGTTCTTAAAGTTACAGGTAAGAATGAACCCACAGTTCTTGTGGAACTCTTCAATAAACCCACGCAACGCTGGTTGTGTAGATTGTGGATTGAGATAGTCTGCCTCATCAAGAATTACAAACTTACGATTACCATCCATAGAGACAGTACTTGCAAAGTTCTTAATCTTGTTTCGTAGAACATCAATACCTGATTCTTCTGAACCGTTGATTAACATATATGTAGCACCGATTTCTTCAAGCATTGCTTTTGCAACAGTTGTTTTACCGACACCAGCACCACCCGACAGAAGTAGATTAGGGATGTGCCCATCATCTACAAACTGTTGGAAGGTTTTCTTTAAGTCATCAGTAAGAACACACTCACTGATAGTTTGAGGGCGGTACTTCTCCACCCATAACATCACATCATTCATTATATAATTCCTTCTGGTTTAGGATGCTTCTAGAGCAATAAAGTATTCAATAGGTTTAGTCATGTTAGTGAAACGTGATATACCTTTAGAGGATACTTCTACTTTATAGTCTCCAGCCAGAAGTTTTAGGTTCTCTACTTTAAAGTAGTGTGTGAAGTCAGAAGGTGAATTATCACCAACCTTAATTGCAAAGTCGTTTGAAGTCTCGTTCTTACGATCTGTTACAGTAAGTAAAACATCACCACCAGCAGTACCTCGTAGCACTACATCAGGCACACCAAGTACAGCAGAGGCCTTTTGAATCTGATTGAATGTATCTTGTGTAAAGGTAAATTCAACATCAACAGTTGGCATAGTGATTTCAGTCTTGGGTGTTGTTACAACAGATGGGTCACTAAAGAAATAATTCAATGAACTACCACCACCCTCTTCATTCAACTTTACAGACTTATCCGTAAATTCTAAACTGGGACTCTTAAATAATGAGAGTGCAGATAAGAACTCGTGTAAGTCGTATATCGCAAATTCATCAGAAAAAGTATCTGGAATAGTCGCCTTTGCTACAATGTTCTTCATTGCAGACATGGTGTTAATCGTGTTACCAGATTTTACCAGAAGGTTTTGGTTAATGGTTGAGAAGTTTTTAAGAACCTCTCGTGTGTCGCCGCTTAATTGCATCATAATTTATTTCTCCATTGTGTCGTGATTATGTAGTGCCATTATACCATAATGGATCACCTTTAGCAAGTCTTTTCTGTTCTTGCCTTCTTTTTTTCCGTACCGTTGTGCATATTTTAATATGTTGCCGATACAAAACCCTTCTCCATGGCCCGAGTCCATGATGAATTCTGTTGCTTGAAATTTGTTGTGGGAATAGTGTGAGTCATAAGTAACATCTATGTACTCTTTGATTTCAGAAAGCAATATGTCTTCTGAGTATTTGTAGTCTATATTCAAATTGTTCATCCTATAATTTTTCATTTGTTACACCCATTGTAACACAAAAGGACGCCTCTGTCAAGAGGCGCCCGTCACTTATTTCATTATTTAATTTTTATCGTGCGTGGCTTCTTATCATCTGGGATAATTCGCTCCATACGAATGTTCAGAATACCATTCGTCATTTCTGCGTCTTTTACAACTACATCATCTGACAACGTGAAGGCACGTTTAAAATGGCGACTAGAGATACCTTTGTGAAGATATTCTGCACTGTCGGTTTCTGATGTTGACAAATCAATCGAATTGATAGACAACTTGTTTTCCACCATACGAATTTCGACATCATCCTTTGCAAACCCAGCTATTGCTAGTTGGATAAGAAATTCTGTGTCAGATTCTTTAATGATGTTATATGGGGGGTAATTACTCTGTTCTGAATATCCAGCCGAATTGGTTAGACTATCGAACATTCTATCGAAACCGATAGAGAAAGTATTGATCCTAGACGGATCGAGGGTTGTGTAATTTAATGCCATTTGATTTCTCCTATTTAAAGCAAGTAAATATGTGATACCCGATTATCGGCATATCACAAGTATATATAAGGATTGGCAAGGGATTTTTCAACCCCTCACCAACTTTTTTACGCCGCCTCGGCGTATGCGATTGCCTTATCTAATGCACTTAGTTTAACCTTACGGTTACGTCCATACCATGCAGACTGTAAACGTCCGTCATTTGAACGACCCTGTAGGTGGTCTGTCATGTTTGTGACAGAGTTAAATGCAGTCCACCAAGAACCTTGAGCGAACTCTGCGCCAGGCTGGATGTCCAAGTTCTCAAAAGCAAGTTTTGAGTTGCGAGAAGTAAAGGGCATTGCACCTTCTACTTTTTCCTTCGCAGGGGCACCGAATACTTCATTGAAGTACTGGATAACATTCTCTGGTGTATATCGTTTTCCACCAAGGAACTGCGCCATTGACTTGTACTGTTCCATCTTCTCACGAGCAATACCCATCTGTTCTTTAACAGCGGCAGGGTCAAATGCCTTACGGTGATTTACCGTTACCATCTTATCTGCATTCTGTGAAAGGGACAGTGTTAATGTATTGTTACATACTACACGAATTGGTGTCATGCGAATGTTAATCGCCTTACCAAACTGGTGTGGATTAGTAAACAAGAAGTAGTTCTCAGTAACGTCACCGTTGAACAACTCAAAAGACTCTTTAGTCTTTGCAAGAGCCCATACCATCTGTCCATCTTTCAACGAACCAGCAGTATGCATTTCCATGTCACCAGACATGCAGTACTCTTGGAAGAACTCAAATGCCTCTGAGTTTTGCACTGGATTCCAACCCTTACCGACAACATCTAATACAGTGTTGTCTGAAGTCCGAATCAGGGCCTCTTTGTTTTTAATTGGAACACCTTGTGCAGTAACAAGTGGTTGTTTTTCAACTTCCCAATCAAGTCCTGCCACCTTCTGGAACTGGTCAGGGGATAGTTCATAATCCACCTTAGTACCTAGTCCATGCCAAGGAAGTTCCCCAACATATGCCATTTGCGCTTTACCGTCAATCATTTCAATTTCGTGACTCATAATATATCTCTCCTAGAGGTTTGTTTTTCTAACTTACCTATACATTATACGATGTTTTCATAACAAAGTCAAGAGGTTTTTCAATCTTTTTTTGACTTCTTTTCGTACTGTATAGTCGATTTCTCAATCTTACATATACATTATACATGTTATTGGAACAAATGTCAAGATGTTTTTAGAACTTTATACAACTAAATGCGAGAAATTCTTCTCTTTCTTGAATTGGACGATGCTTCTGAACTTGTCAAACAGCATATCCTGTTTATGGGAGATAACGAACACGTTTTGGTCTGAGAACGTATCAAGGATTTTGAGGAAGTCATCTGTACCAGAACCATCCAAAGAGGAATCAAAGATTTCATCTAGGATTAATAGGTTCGTATTGGTAGAGTTCTTCATCTTAGCAATAGCACGCCATGTGAATAGGAGGGCCAAGTCAATACGCATCTTCTCACCTTCAGAGAATGATGCATAGGAAAACTCATCACGAAAGCGTGACTTGATTGTTTCGTTGAAGTTCTCATCTAAGTTAAACTGTACATAGAAGTCCATCGAACTGAGATAGGTATTCACCAATTTGTTCATAATAGGTAAATACTGTTTCACTATCTTAGTCTTGATACCACTGTCTTGTAATAGATTACGAGCAACATCAACGTAGAACTTGTCTTCATTTAACTTAGACTTCTGTTCTTCAATAAGGGAAATCTTACCCTTGAGTTCTGCCAACTTAGTCTTGTCATCATCAGATACAGAACCTTGTGTATAGGTTTCGATATCCTTCTCTAACTTAACATTGAACTTTTCTAACTCATTTATAGAAGAACGAATCTTAGCAATCTCTACATCATGTTTACGAAGTGTAGCAAGGTTATCTTTAATGATATCTAGTCGTTCGTGTTCTTCCCTTTCCATTCTATTGGCGTCTGCAATAGCTCTGTCGAGTTGTCCGAGTTTTCCAGTACTTGCATCAATCTTCGTCTGCTTTGTCTCTGGCGTGATATCCTGTTCGCATGTCGGACATTCCTCGTTGCTCTGGAAAAAGTTGATCTGCCTTTCATGTTCACCTCGTTTGTTAGATAGTGCAGCTTCTGTTCTGGATAATTTTCTAATCTTTTCTTCTAATCTAATCTTATGTTCACTATCAAATGATAACGCTTCTTTAGCATTATCCAAGGAGACAATCTCTCCCTGTTTAGTTTTTATAGCAGAATCATTTGATGCAACCTTAGACTTACTATCATCAATGATAGATGACTTGTTCTCAATCACATCTTTAATAAATCTTTCTTGTAGGGCTGCCTTTTCTTTTGTCAAGTCATACGTCTGTTCAGTGTTCCGAATATTCTCATTTAGTTCTTTTGTTTGATTCTTCAATAGGAAGTTCATCAAAGAGAAAATCTTAATGTCTAGGATATCCTCGACAACCTCACGGCGTGCCTTGGTAGTAAGTTGCATGAATGGTACAAAGGTAGACGAACCTAGTATAACAACCTGTGTGAAAGAACGATAGTTCAATCCCATAATCTGTTGTTCTAAGTACTTCTGATAGTCTCTGGCGTTTGCGTCTTGGTTAATCATACTACCATTAACATACACTTCAAACTTATTGGGTTTGATACCCCGAATAACCTTAACGTCCTTCCCGCCCACGTTAAACTCGACCTCAACCACAGACCCGCTGTTATTTACAGTGTTTACCAATTGCTTCTTGGAGATATTTCTGAAAGGTTTATTAAACAAACCAAAGCACAAAGCGTCAAGAATGGTAGACTTTCCAGCACCATTCTCTCCAATAATCAGAGTAGATGAACTCCTGTCCAACTGGACTTCTGTGAAGGTATTCCCTGTCGAAAGAAAGTTCTTCCAACGTACATATTTAAAAGTAATCAAAGTTCTAAGTCACTCGCTTCTAAGTATAACGATTTCATCATTGATGTGAGTCTTTCTTTATTCAAGTCCACATCTAGTTCATCAATATATCGCTCCAACACTGTCATAGTGTCTTCTGCATTTTCAACAATAGCATCATCTACATTAGATGCATCTAATTCAGAGAAGTCCTCTACAATCTTCACCTCATGGGCGCAAGATTCAGATAAGACTTTATCCACAAACCTATCGAATTGATAGATATCTTTCTTATTAACTACAACTATTCTAACATACTTATCCTTCAATGTCAAGACATCATAAGAAGAAAAGTCTGTTGTTGTGTCATCGTAGTAAATCTTTTCAAAGATAGTGAAAGGGTTTAGTACACGTTCCAAGTCTCTGGTAGTAGTGTCGAATATATGGAATCCTTTAGGACATCCATAGTCAGCCCAAGTCATTTGGTAGGTAGTACCAAGATAGTAAACCTGTCCGTCATCAGACTTCTTGTGGAAGTGTCCACTGAATACCGTATCGAACTTCTTTAGGAAACCTTTGTCATATCCACCCTCGGCCTTTACACCAGCATGCATCTCAAACCCATTAATCTCCAAGTGTCCAATTGCAACCTGTGCCTTGGTTTCTTGAATGTGAGTCATAGTTTCTGCATGGTTCTCTGGACAAATCCAAGGAATGAAACAGATAGGAGTTCCGTCAAACTCTACTGTAGCTGTTGCTGGGTATGTGTGTATATTGTCGAACTTACCATTAATCAACTCTTCTAGAGAGTTAACATCATTAGTGTTCTTATAGAATGTATCGTGATTACCTACCAGCATGTGGAGAGTAATACCTAGTTCTTCGTGTTTCTGTAGAAACCGTTCACGAAAGTCTTTGGCAATCTTATAGGAAACAAACTTACGTCTGTCCATAACATCACCACCATGAATAACCGTATCAATGCCACGTTTAATTAACTCTGGGAAATATACTTCATCCCAGAATTTGTAAAAGTAGTCATTGAAAAAAAGGTTATCGTTTCGTGCGCCGAAGTGCGTATCAGTTATTAGCGCTATCTTCATTTATTTCTTCACCTTGTTCATCATAAAATTTTTCAAGTCCTTTAGGTTCTTTCTTAACCTTCTTCTTTGGTTTATAGACTGCTTCATCAGGAAGGAAGTTCTTTTGTAGATAGTCTACATATCCTGCCTGAGACATGTCTTCACCTTGCATCATCATCTCAACATTCATATTAGAAATAATTTGATGTTTAACATGTTGTTGCTTCTTCTCTTTTGCAATTCTACGAAGGAATGCATAGTAGATGATTTGAGTAAAGTAAGCAAAAGGGTTCTTGGACTTCTCTGGATTGAAGTTACCACAGTATTGTAAACAGTTCTCAATGCCGTCTGATATCATCTCATCCCGATAGGTATAGTTGATGAAGTTTGGACGGTATGACAAATGATTTGCAATCTTTAGAAAGCACTCGCCGATATAGTTCGTAACAGGTGGTTGTGGGTCACCCAATTCCTCTGCGTCTTTGCATTTATCTTTCCACTCTGACATAGCGGCAAGAAAGTCTGCATTGTTGACGTAGTGAACACCCTTTTGTTTTTTAGCCATTATCTTTATTATAACTCCACAGTTTGTTGTATTAATTTTACAACGTATAACATATTATACATTATTCACACGAAATGTCAAGAGATTATTCAATTTAACTTTATTTCTCAAAAACTATTGACAACCTCTTGACATGGTTGTATAATGGGTATGTACCCTTTGAGAATGATTAGAATTAGAGTATAAGCTAATGTATTGTTTTAGACACATTAGAGAATAGTTCTAACTGTTCTTCCATCTCTATTTCATCAAGTTCCTGATCAGTAGGTTCAATCCAGATATCATCATCAGGCGATTCACTTCGCATCCTTGTGACACAAACTTCATAAAACTTAGACAATCCGACTGAAGCACTTACTTTTAGAATTACACTACTCTTGTTGATTTGAAATACTTCTTCTTCAGAGAAATGTACCCATCGACTTAACGATACAGATTCTTCGATTCCTTGTCTTGTAATTTTAGGTATTGAATTAACTAGTAATGGATTCTCTATCTGGTAAGTCTTTGATGCTATATCATCAGTAAGCTTACATACAATCTCTTCGCCACTAGATAACTTTAAAATAATATTCTCTGTTGTCATATCTTTATCCTTGTAATCTCGTAGTCAAATTCTTCTTCTGCATATATATTTATTCGTTCTTGAAAGTGGTTAATTGTAAAGTTTCTCTTAGACTTGTGTGTTAAGTCATCAGCTAAATCATAAAGAGTTGCCGATTCTTTACTTTCACTCTTACGCAATCCTCGACCTATACTCTGCAATGTACGAATTCTAGACTTACTTGGACTAGAGAATACGATGTTATGGAGATTACGGATATTAATACCAGTAGAGAATGTACCATAAGACGCAACAATGATTGCACTCTTTTCTAGTTCTGTAATAGCACGAATGTCTTCTCTTGTCTTAGTGTCTGTACCACCATAAACGTAGAACACCTTTCTATCAGTATCTTCTGATATCATCTTATGCAGAACATCACCATGCTTTTCTACATATTGAAACAGTACTAGTGTATTACCTTTTAGGTTGAGTGTCAAGTCTTTTATGAACTTATTTCTTTTTGGGTGTGTTACGATGTAGTCCATCTCTTCTTGGTATGTCATACCTTTGACAGTCTTACACTCTTCTTCTGAGTATGTTAGAACCAAAGACTGAATCTTAAATGAAGCAAGTGTCTTTGAATCAATCAACTTCTTAGTAGTGATAACCTTCTTGAGAGAACCAAACAGTCCTTCTAGAACCAATCTGTGTGTCTGCATACCATCAAGAGTACCTGTCAAACCAAAACGATATTTACATTTGTCTAACATGGTTAAGATAGAGGTTAGAGACTTAGCCTTAAATAGATGAGCCTCATCTCCTACAACCAATCCAAATGTATCAAAGTAAGACTTGGGCATCTTGTAGAGGGATTGCCATGTAGATATAACTACTGGTTTTGTGATATTCCTGTCATGTCCACTATACACTCTCTGCATGTTGTTTTCAGACCAACCATAATCAACAAAGTCTGAGTACATCTGTTCTACTAGAGATGTAGTGGGAACAAGGATAAGAATCTTATCTGTTTCTTTTTCTTTCAAAAGCAACTTATAGTAACGTACAAGAATGTAGATTATGAGGGACTTACCCGAAGCAGTAGGACTAAGCAACAAAGCACGATGTTTTCTGATAGCAAAATCCACGGCATCCACTTGGTAATCACGAGGTGATATAGGGTTGCCTCTAGACTTGAGTTTAAGTCCATTGATGAATCCATTAAGTATTTCTCTGTCAAGTTGTTTCTCATCTTTTAATTCCTCACTAATTTCATAGGGTTCTTCCCAATCTTCTAACCACTTCTCTAAATACGAGAGAAGTCCAAGATACAATTCTCCTGTCTGTGGAGAGTACAATCTTATCTTTCCATCCCAAATACGGTTTCGATATGCAGGCATAAACTTTGCGCCTGGCACTTCGAATGTGAAATGGTCTGATAACGAACGAGCAGTGGAGGGTTCGGCAGATACTTCTAAGTATACCTCATCCTTCTTTGTAACTTTTGTTGTCACTAGACAACACCATCTACAAATTTACGCCATTCAATTGCGTTTTTAATTTCCCAGTTACGATTACCAACCTGTTTTAAAATACGTTCACAGGTGTCTTGACATATCTTGAAATATTCTACCTTCTGTTTTGCCTTAATAAGGTCAATATCAGAATCAAGGTAGATGTGCAAGTCTGCTTTGAGTATTTTATGATCGAATGGGTTGTCACGATAAACGGAGGCGTCAGCCTTCCCACCATAGTACTCCCACTTCTTTCGATAGAGTACATGATACTCGCCGTTTTTTAAAAGAACGAGTTGTCTAAAGTTGTTGTATATAGTAATATATTTTTGGTGAAGAGATGCGGCCCTTAGAGATTCATCTCCAAGTTCTAGGTTATCTATCTTCAAGTCTTTTTCGGCGGTTGCCTGCAATTCATCTAGTGTCATAATAATTCCATCTTATAGGGTGTGAACAGGGTCAACGAACTTACTGTTCTATATTTTCTCTCAAATCCAGAGAACCAATTAAGGGTGTCTAAGTCGAATCCCCCTGTTCACGTTTATATTTATAATCTCTTAAATCTTAGATCCAAGGACTTCTAAGTTATAGTAATCGTAATTCATTGTCATGGTAGCAGTCAAATTTTGTGCATCTGTGTCCTTAGTATCAAAACTTACTCCTGACAGAGATGTAGGATATACATTTTTAAAATTAACTTTAACTGTAGGATTGTTTTTATTAGTCATAATCATCAAGGTTGCATCACTCTGGAGTGTAGATACATTTGCTGTGCGACTTGATACACTTGTTCTTGTCACCGCAGCGTCTGAAATTGCATCTGCGAACTGAGCAGTATTTTCTGGGAATCCAATACCTACCATCCAATCATGGATTTCACGCCAGTTTGAAAGGTTCTCCTGTACAGCAAATGATATCTCTAGAGGTTCATAGTTAACTGTGTCCCCCATCATATTAAGTGAAGTGAACCTAGTGTTAAGTACTGCGTCACCTGAGAATGCAATGCCGGGCAAGTTTACTTCTTGAATAAAATATTCTGTGTTTGGTATTTTTAGAATAGAAAATCGGAATTGAGTTGGGCGGGCCAGATCAAGATTGTCTGGTTGTCTATCAAGCGGGTTTGTTTTAACTATTGCCATTTTTGTTTTCCTCTAACTCTTCTTCTGTTTTTCATACTACTATTTATAAGACAAAAAAAAGAGGGAACCGAAGTCCCCTCTAATAAAGTTTGGTATAACCAAATCTTTTTATTACATGATGTTAGTAACTTGTACTCGTCTGTAATATACGTTGTCATTTGCAGTCAAAGCGCCTGAACGAACAGTAGCACCACCAGCAAATGGGTTAGCAGCCATACCATAACGGGTTTTGAAACCGATTTTTGGTTGGAAACTAGATTCACCAACTGCACGAACCATTTGTAACGGAACGTATGGGCAGTAGAATAAACCAGCATCGTAAGGTGAAGTACCTTTGTATCCTACTGTGAAGTACTGTTTAGCATCTCCATTTGCAGAATATGGGTCGATATACACTTTAAAGCGTCCGTTAAGAACACCAGCAAATGTGTTACCAGAATCATCAACATTCAAGTTGTTGTTTAGGGCAGGAGTATAGTCCAACTGTCCAGCCATCTGCAATGCAGATGCAACATCAGAAGAACAGATAATCATATTACCTTTTCCTCTACGAGTTTGTTGTGCGATTACGTTAGCTTCACGTTCTACTTGGAACATAAGTCCCTTGAACTTCTCAACACTCCAACGGCCGTTAGAATCAACGTCCATATCGAAGATACCAGAAGTAGCAGTATCAACCTGTGCGCCTGGCTTAGCAGTTACATAGACTGTACGAACAACTTCACGGTTGATCTCAGCGAGAATTTCAGCAGAAAGGATGTTTGCAAGTTCTGTCTCAGCGTCCAAACCATGAATCGCTTTAAGGTCTTGTGCAAGTTCCATTGTGTATTCTGCTTTAAGAGCACGTGATTTAGCAGTAACAGTTTGCTTTTCAATTGAGAAAGACATCTCTTTGAAAGCGTTGTTGGCTGCATCACCTAATGCTTCAACAGTTGCAGTTGCAATACCAGTACCACCAGTATAAGTACCTGGCGAACCATCATTCAAGATAGCAGGGTTAGTACCAGCCTGTGTACCAGCACCAGAGAAATCTGAATCTGGTTCTACTAATTGGTTCTCTCCACCACTTGCGTTGGTATAGCGTGAACGCATTGCGAAGATTAACCCTGTTGGGCCAGTCATCGGTTGAACACCAGCAATATCATAAGCGATAAGGTTAGGCATAGAACGTCTAACTAGTGAAATCATAATTGGATTCCAGTTAGCTGAACCAGCGGTGCTATTTGTTGGTGCTGCTTCGTTTAAGAATTTAGAGTCTTCAGCAATTGACTTTTCTTGGTTTTCTAAGATAACAGTGGTTACAGCTCTCTTGTATGAGTCTTTGATCTCTGGAAGATCATTGTGCTCGAGGACTGGCTGCCACTTTTCTTGTAGATGTTCTGTCTGGAACATTTTATTTCTCCTTGTTAGGTTTACTAATAATATTTATAAAAAACGAATCTTTCATCGTTATTTTGCACGCTTTACGTTTCGACTAATTGCACTCATGTAAGTACTCATAGCACCAGTTGTATCAATAGCTGTTTGTTCTTCTTGAACAGCATCTACGGATTCAGCGACAGTTTGTGCCTTTGGAAAGTAACCTTCCTTAAGCGTTTCGAGTTTTTCACTGAAAGATTCTTCAGTTGTGAACTCTACGTCCTCAGCAAGAGACTTAAATTTTTCAATTTCTGTATCTGCAAGGTCAGAAGCGACTTGTGCGAAAACTGACTCACGAACCAATACATCCTTTTCACTTTTCAGTGAAGCGAGCGTAGTGATTTGTTCATTCAACTTCTCTTCTAGAGCATCAATCTGTGCAGACTGTTGACCTAAAATATCGTACTTCTCATCTGGTACATCTATATAGTGTTCTTCGAATAGAGACTTTAATCCAGAAATGAAGTCTTCTGCAATCTCACCCTTTAGTCCACGTTCAATAGCGATTTCGTTTTCTTTCATCCACTCTTCTACAACGTAGTTCATGTATGCATCGACTTTTTCAGTCAATTCACTGCGTACTGATTCAACTTCTTCAGCAATTTCTTGCGTCTTAGCTTCTTCAATTCTCAATACTTCTGAACGAAGTTTTGATTTTACAGCAGCTTCAAAAATTGTGGATGCTTTTTCCTTAAATTCTTCAGAAAGTTCTTCACCTTGTACAAGTGCAGTTACGTCTTCAGAAACATCTACAGATGCTAAACGAGCGTCTAAAGTAGATTCATCTACTTCTTCAACATCATCTTCGTCATCGTCTTCTTCTTTATTCATCGAATCATATGATGCTTTCAGTTCAGTTGCTTTCATGCCTTCCAACTTGGAATACATTGCTTTCAACATCTCTGCTTTGGTCATCTTCTTCGATTCTTCCAGATCATCACCTTCGTGATCGAGTTCAGCGTCTTCTTTGGTTTGTTTGGCTTTAGGTTCTGCGGCCTTCTTAGACTTTGCAGATACTTTCTTACCAATACTGTCTGTTGACTTTGGATCAACTACAGCCTTACCCAAATCTTCTACTTCACCCTCTGGCTTTTCCATTGAGTCACCTTTACCAGCACTGTCGGTTTGCTTCTTTGCTTCTTCAAGCTCCAATTCTACCTGTGCTTCCAGTTCCTCAATTGTCTTGTCTAGTTCTGACATTGGGATCTCCTTGAGTTGTTTTGTCTTATCATAATCATATTTATAATAATTAAAGTTTCGACATAAATTTAGCGAAGGCAAGTGCGGAAACATTTGACTGTCCCTTTCGTACACCTTCATTTATATCATTTTTGATTCCATTGATATCTACTTCTCGTAGAATACCGTTGTTCCAAATCCACTCCTTACCTTCCATAATACCTTCAACGAAGGCTTGTGGTGCAGAAGGGTCTGCAACAATATCTGCCGCTGTGGCAAGATAAAAATCGTCTTTCACATAATTCGCACCTCTCCTAGATTCGATAGACCCCATGCCTCTTGAAGAGACACCTAGTTTACCACCATCTTTGATTAGTGCTTTCGCAATTTCCCCCATTGGAGTTGAGAGCAGTTTCGCCTCACCAATAAAGTTCTTTCCATCCGCTTCCAGTTTTGTAATCATGTGCGATACTCTGTCAAGATTGACAGTGGGGCCTTCTGGATGACCCAGTTCCCCAAATGCACGACCTTCGGCAACAAATTCTTTGTTATAACGTGCTACTTCTTTCTCTAGCACGTTCATCGGGTAGACACGACCATTTCGGTTTTTCATGTCTGCCTGCATAAAGATTCCACGAATCTTCATCTCTTTACCACCACCTTCTTTCTCTTCGGTGATGTATTCTACGTCTTGTATATGTTCAGCAATAAGTTTCATTTCAATTCCCCTTTAAGGTTGACTACCAACTGCTGTGCAACTCATTGCAGCAGAACACGCAATATTATCACTTGGTTTTTTATCAACAAAAATAACTTGGTTTTGAATCAATACCACTGTTCCAGCATATGTCTTTGTGGCCGTAATCGTATGATTTTCTGATGGGCCATCGGTTAAAGTTAATACTACGTTATTTTCTGCATTTCCAAGTGAAGTTGCAAGACTAACTGTGTTTGCATCTACTACTTTTACGAAATACGTTTGATCGTCTACTAATTCAGCAATCTTAGTTCCACCACCATCAGAATAAATAACTTCATCCCCTGTAGTAAAACCATGACTTGAAACTGTAATTGCAGCGGCAGCAACATGAGAAGCTGCGTCAAATGTACCAACTGGAGCGGCAATAGTAACTGTTCCAGCGTTAGTAGCATTAACTCTAATTCTTGTTGCTCTACTTAATGTAGTTGCTGATGTAACAGCGGTTGCACTTCCTTTTAAAATCATCTTTACATTCCCTAAATTGTAAGCATTTCGTTTTCGAAGTAATCCATGAGTGCCTTAGTAGGTACTTTAAACTTCTTAGAAACACTATTTATTGTTTTATCAAAGGTATTTAGGAAATCTGTAGGTTTAGAATCCATCTCTTTGAAAATAGCGTCAATAGCCTTCCTCATCTGCGGAGATAATTTCTTATACTCCTTAGATGATTTGTGCTCGTCTTTCTCTGGTAAGTCCTGTTGGAACTGTGAAAGAGTCTTACTCACTATCTTCTTCTACCTCAGGCAAGTGATGTGTTACAAAAGTTTGAGCAACATCTACACGTTTTGTTTCTAGTGCATCTCCAACCTTCACTGCGAGGGCACTGTTAAAGTGAGTCTCTGCTGACAAGTTATCACCTGTCGCAATAGAGTTCACAAAATCTCTTACATTATCCATCTATTTATACTCCTATTATATATCATCTTCAGTTGAGGGTTCATCTTCTAATGGTTCCTCATCTTTGATTTGTTGTTCAACGTCACTAATTTCCTCATCAGTCATACGAAGAATCTTCTTCTTAACGTATTCTTGGGAGAAGTATGTTCCTACATAAGATTCGATCTGTCCAAGCATGTCGAGTCTTTCTCTAAGAATCTCTGCGTTTTTAAGTTCTGTAAAGTGTCCGTCTTGTAAAAAGTCGAACTGAATATGTTCTTTAAAGTGATCCCACTCTTCGACTGCAATAATACCCTTGAGTAGTAATTGTGTCTTGAGCATATCTGCAAAAAGAATTGAGAACTTCTTACGAAGTCTTCCAACGAACTTGGTAAATTTAAGTTCGTCACGAGTAATGTTATCAGAACGTCCAATCTGGAAACCAGACTCTTCTGCAAGTCTAGATACTGGAACATTCAATGAACGATAAAGTTTCTTCTGGAAGTATGTGATATCATCAATCTCACCAAGGTTTGAACCGCCTGGCAAAGTTGTAATCTCTGTACCTCTACCACCTTCTCTACGAGGGAGCCAGAAGTCTTCTAGCATTGACATGTGGTTTCTATCATCTCTGATTTCACCAGTTCGTGCATCGTAAACCATCTTGTTTCGATAACGATTCATCACATCTTTCAGATATGATTCTGCTTTCATCTTTGGTAGATTACCAACGTCAATATAAAAAATACGTCTTTCAGGCGCACGAGAAATACGATAGATAACTAAAGAGTCCTCAATCATACGCAACTGATTAACAGGTTTAATTGCTTTGTTTAGGTGTGAGAGAACTGAACCCTTCTGCATATCCACTAGTCCAGATGGAGCATAAGTGATAGAATCTTCTGTAATCTTTACACCAGAACTAGCACCAGTAGATGAGTCCCATCCAGCTTGATTGAACATATAAAAAGATTCGGAGCCTGTTACGACTTCCATACCAGTTTTTGTGTCTCTCTTCCTTTGGGATTCTCGTACCTTCTTAATCTTACGAGGGTCGATGTATCGAACTTCCTTTAATCCCTTACGAGGATTTGAGGGGTCGATAATCTTATGATAGTATAATCTACCATCAACATACCAACGTCTAAAGATATCATGTCCCTTAGCATTAAAATCTAATAAGTGAAGAATATCATGGAATTCCTCACGAATTTTGTCTTTAATCTTTGGGGATACTTCTAAACGATCTAAAGAGATGGATACTGACATATCCCTCTCATCAGAAACAATTGCTTCATTTGTAATATCTTCGATTGCACTATCACACTCTGGTTGTTGTGCAATATCCCGATATCGTTTTATTAAGTCAAGTTCACTTTTGTCACGCCCGTCCATATCAAGGACGGAGGCATAGTGCCCTCCGCCTGATATTACGTCAAGAGTGCCATCGTCAGAAGCAGGGGCAGTGAATCCGTCACTGCCTCCACCCTGATCTTTTCTTGTGATTTTGAAACCGAAAAGTTCCGCCATACTATAATTCTCCTAATTTTACCCTACTATTTAGTAGGTTTAAAAAGAAGGATTATACTTCTGAAGCAGAGAAATCTGTATATCTCCACGTTACTTCAAAAGTTTCTACTTCACTTACAGTATCAAAGTTCAAGTCGATGGCGCCAATTGCAGTCGGCCAACAGTTCTTCAGAGTATAACTCTTCAGTGTGTTGTCATCCCTATCTAGTTGTTTTACTAATAGTTGTGAGTAGTAGTTAGCTGGATTAGTAGTTCCTTGACTTGTTTCCAAATCATTGATTCCACTCATCCATCTTTCCATAGCGTTTCTAACCAAGAAACCAGTATCATTAATGATAGTAGTTGTCCAAGTTTCGAACTCTCTGTCGCCAGCAAGATACAGTGTTCTACCCCTAAAAGGGACAGCAACTTCTGTAATTGTTTGGCCTGGCAGACTTGCAGCCTTAATCATAAAAGTCATAGCAGAATCTATACCAACACCACCAATAGCTGGGTTAGCAAGAATTACTTCGAACTGGTTAGCACGAGCGCCACCGCCCGCAATGTTCGCTTTAAATTGATTTATATTTGCAGTTGTTACAGTAGCCATATTATCCTCCTACCTCACTAAATGATACGCCTGTTCTTACGGCGATAAAACTTAGTGTAATAAAGTTAATCGAGCGAGCAGGTTTGATGTAGATATCTGCAACAAACTCATTTCTATCAATTACTTCACCTGTGTTATTTCTTTCATCACAAACTACTGAAAAGTCTGTAATACCCCTACGTCCTTGGACATCTCTCAAGAAAGGTTCAACCATGTTTCTGAATTGAGCCTGTGTGAAGTCATCGTTGAATTCAAACAACTGATACTTAGCAGCAGTAGCGATTGCTTTTTCAAGAACAAGGAACAATCTACGGACGTTAATCCTGTCGAATGCACTTGGGCGTGATAGAGCAGTTTTATCACCAAAGAGAACTGTACCTTGGCCTGGGAATGTAACACAAGGGTTAATTCGGGCAGGATATAGGATATCTCTTTGCGGCTTAGTTGGATTGAATGCAAGTTTAACAGCACCACGAATCTGTCCTCTGTTGTATCCACTTGGTGAGAACCAAGGATCAGCAACACTGTCAGTGTTCGCACATAAACCAGCGATATCACCATTTAATGGGACATAACGGTATACGTCTGAGTACTTGTCGTACATATACTTGTATCCAGAATCGAATACTGCATATGAAGAACTAGCAAGTCCGTCAAAGAATGTCTTGACGTTATTAGTCTGAGTAGCACCATTGGTGATACCCACAACATCTGCCCTACGAGGGGAGATGAATGCAACCATATCTTTTCTTGACTCAGCAAGGTCGATAATTGCAACTGCGTGTGCAGTTCCGTCTGTACCAGCGGGTGATGTACCAGCCATGATTAAGTTAACGTCAACTGTTTCAGTATCAGCAAACAAATCATATGCAGCAGTTAATTCACCTACAGAAGTACTAGAGTCATCTTGTCCAATTGACAAAGTGTCAGTTAGAGGAAGGTGAGCAGCATCGAATACTTTATCAGTACCAGCAGATGTGAGGTTAGTACCCCAATCAGCAGCACCAGAAGCAGGATGATCCATCCACCAAACATGACTAGAAGCACGATTTAGTACGGTTGGGTAATATGCAGTTCCACCTTGAGGTGTTTTTGCATTTGGGTGTTTAGACAAGAATGCGTGTGTTTCAATAACAGCGTTTCCTCTGTTACCAGCAACATCAATGTCGTAACCAGTGATTTCACCAGTTGTGTCATACACTACGAGGTGAAGTTCGTCTTCAGCAGTAGACATACCTTGTCCTGTTGCCCAAGCAGATGTGCCTGGAGCAGAATCAAACAAGTCATAGAATCTCCAACGTCTGCGAACATTAGTTGCAGCAGCTAGTGCAGATTTTAATCCGCCACCGTTTGGATTGTCTAGTTGTCTAATAGTTAAGGTATCAGTTGCAATTCCAGTAACTTCATACTGTGAACCGTCTGCTTCTGAGAAGTGAACAATGTCACCTACAGCGAATGCAGAACCACCGTTACCAGCAGATCCAGCTGGATCTATAGCAACAGCTGTTGCACCAACAGCAGGAGTGCCAGTTGTTACACCAAGTGTACCAGCGTTTCCTGTGAATGTCTGTTCATATGCTTCTTTAGAACCACATGTTGCAACACCGATTGAGTTACCCCAAGCGCCAGGATATTTCGAGGCGAATGAACCAACGGAACCAGAACCGTCTGCGTAGTTGTCTTCGTAGAATTGATCGTTTGTGATTTTCAGTCCTAGTTTAACAATTGTATTATTAGAACCAGCTGCCGGAGCAGAGGTGAATGTAATAGTTGTTGAACCATCAACTGTGAACCCTGTTGTTTTGACGCCAGCAATAGTTACTTGTAATAGGTCAGCATCTGATACAGCGTTCGACATTACGAATGCTGTTGTGGATGCGTCACCAGTAAAGGTTCCGATTGTTGCGCCGCCATTTGCTACGGCGTTACGGGCTCCGTTGTTCGCACGAACAACACGAAGTGCGTTACCATAGTCTAGAAAGTTAGCGGCGGTGAACCATGTCTCAAAGTTACTTGAGTTCGGTTTACCGAAGGTCTGTACTAGTTCCTTCTCACTTCCAATTGGAATGATTTGATCCATTGGGCCTCTTTCGAAACCTCCAGCCAAACCACCAATTGAAGTTGCAAGAGCAGGAACAACATTAGTCAGATCAACCTCTTTTACGAGTACGCCAGGTGATACTTGAAATGCCATCTCTTTATTCTCCTTTGTGGATTATCAATAATTTAGTTATTTTCAAACTTACAATGATATTTATAAAAAACAAAGTCTTCACTTTTAATTTTTATAGGTTATACGGCACATAAATAAGCTTATGTCGGAACACTATCAGAAATACAAAGATACCATTAAAAGGGTATCACAAAGAAATTACAGGGCCCGCAAGATATGGGTTAATGAATATCTTGGCGAAAAGTCCTGTCATCACTGTGGTGAATCTGAAACCGCTTGTCTCCAGTTCTATCCTCACGAAAAGGATATTCGTAAACTAACTAAAAGGAAGGGTTTAAACGAACAGTCTAGAGAAGAGGTTATTAATCTAATCAACGAATCTAGAGTTGTCTGTTCAAACTGTTACTTAAAACTAGTAAACGACATTATTGATATTATGTAGGGTTTCCGTAATCTCTACCAATCAGAATCGTAAGTACGAACCACTGGACTCCATCTTTGTCCGTATTCATCTATAATGGTTTCCCCATAAGGAGACTGTACACCATCGTCCAAGAATCCAAATGGAGCCATGTCCTGTTCTAGTTGATTCTGTTGTTCTGAATACATCCTAGCACGAATATCATCGTCTGTTAACTCTTTGAAATATGTCTGTTGTATCATCCATCCGAATAACACACAACACATCGCCAAGTCATCTGAGTGTCCATCTTCTGCTTCATAGGATTGTCCTTTAAGTATGAAGGTAGATAACTCTTTAATTAGTTCGTAGTCATTGATAATTAACTTATCTGATTCAATGACTTGTTTAATATTGGAACAACCCGTCCTTTTAACTGCCTTGGTTGTTCGTACACCCAACTGCGCTTTACCACCTGAGAAGCCACCACCAAGCACCTGTCCCGCTCGACCTCGCATGCTTGCCATTATAAGGTTCTCATACTCCAAGTCAAACTGTAGAGCAGTTGCAACCTGTTCACCAATATCATTTACTTCAACTAAGACGTATGCATTGTTATATGCTTTGGCAACATCACTAATAACATTGGGATATAGTAGCGGTTTAATCTCGTTGTTACGATACTTTGCAGCAATCTTATAGGGTACTGTCGAGACATCAAATACAATAAATGCAGAATAGTCGTTCTTTGTACCTCTGGCAACGTCTGCAATAAGAACATAGGTTGCATTAGGTTCTGGACGTTCATGCATATCCAATCCAGCATTTGATGTAATAGGATTATGGAATGCCATCGTCTTAATCTTAGCAGGGTGAATAAGAGTGTTTGCAGAACCCAAGAACTCACATTCAAACTCTCGTTGAAATTGTTCTAATGAGGTGTTCGCAATTGTCTCTTCACGCCACTTCTCATCTCTATTAGGTATTTGACTCCAGTGAACATCTATGATGTTATAAGAGTTTCTTTTGTTCTCTGCATCAGTCCACAACTTGTAGAACATGTTCATACCATTGGGAGTTGATACGATAACAACTTTAGTAGACGTACCAGATGATATTGTAGGGTATACAGAACTAAAGAAGTCCTCTGCTACGTTCTGTGGAACGAATGCAAACTCATCTAGGAACAACATGTTATATGAACCACCACGAACCGCACTAGAGGATGTGGATGAGGCAACAACACGAGAGCCGTTCTCTAAGTCCACAGAACCCTTGTTCCAAGACACAACTCCTTGTTGTAACCACTTAGGTAGGTTCTCGTATGCAAGTTGCAAACGCCCAAGAATGTCTCGTGCAGTTGCCGCCTTGTTGGCGAGGATTGCAACATTCATATTAGGGTTGAATAGGATGTAGTGTAGTACATAGGAGACAAGTGTGGTAGATTTACCAGACTGTCGTGGCAACTTACAGATAGTAAATCTGTTGTCGTGTATTGTATTTACAATGTCTTCTTGGAAGTCATACAGTTCAAAGGGAACGAGTCCATGATCTAGAGATACAATCTTAATGTAGCTCTTGATAAAGTATATAGGGTCTTCCATACACTTCTGATACTCAAGAATCTGATCCTTTTCCCAATTAACAGGAACATTTGATTTCTTTAGTAGGGGGTTTCCAAGATAGTGTTCGAAGTCAGTCATAATGTAGTCTTATCTATTTGTATACTATTCAAGAAATGTCTTGACAGAGCAAAACATCCTTGTTATAATAGGTATGTACCTTTAGAAAGAATAGTTTTAACTAATCAATCTTTAGACTATTTAGTCTGCATCGGCAATGGTTAAATCACCATTAGCAACTTGTCTTAGAATCTCTGCGTAGTGTGAGTTTTCTGGGTCTAATGGGATTGCCAAATCCATACCGTCTATTGTTGCTCCTATAGAACAATTAGTTCCACTCAAATCTTTAAAATATTTTGCATTTGTAATTATCATTTTTTATAACTCCGCTATCATTGCAATTGCACCAGACATTAGGGCGTGAGATTTACCACTAGTAGATGAAGCGATTGTTGCATCAGCAAGTCCACCATGCACTGTACCACCAGAAAGTCCACCTAGTCCTGTAATGTTTCTATTACCAGCACCATAATCTTCACAAGTACCTGTTCCATTCGCAATAGCAATAGTTGGCGTAGCTCGCATTGTTGTTTTTCCAGCTATAGAAAGACGGCACGATGTCGAACTATTAGTATAACCAGTGTTTGCAATACTAAGTTGATAATACCTTTCACACAAAGCCAGTTCCTCACCATAACTTCTAAATTCAAAGTCTGTGGCTACTGAACCTAATTCCAGTTGGACATCAGAAATAACACACGAACCTCTCTCTGACCCGTTTCCATTAATAACGATTCTTATTTCAAAGTTAGAAGTGCTTGAGCCATCAGACGGTATGGTAAAGGTTACTGACTTTCTTCCAGCGGTAGAGAAGTTAACTGTCGTATTTGCAACTCCAGAACCGCCAGTGTTTAGATAGTAAAGATACGCAGTCCCCATATCGGCAGGTGATGTCACGTCAAAAGAATATGTCACTTCCTTACCTTTCAGCTTCCAACCATTCTCCACTACTTGAATTAAGCTAGCGAAGACTGCGGTAGATGTAAGGCTTATCGCATTTTTATAACCATTAGCGGTCTTAGCTACCGTTGCAGAGTTAACCTTCCACCTATCCGATGTATAGATATAAGAGGCAGAGCTAAAGTTAGTCCCACGTTGCCATACATCAAACCCACCATTGATGATAAGATTTCTACCCATCGTGTTCGATGATGTTATATTCTGTCCATTTACTGTTGCAGTATTACCACCAGAGGCGTCAACGATTGCGTTTGTTTGAATTGTACTCATTATGGTTTCTCCGGCCAAGTTACATCATCCAGTGATGTTGCACTATCTGTTATATCTCTAAGTGCAGCCCTGTATGTTTTCATAGCAGCAGGAATGTTTGTTCCTAGTTCTTTGTGCATAGTGACAACCCAATCTGTTTCTGCAAGAAGTCCATTACGAACAACCCTTACTTCATTCAAAGGTTCAGCGGCAACCAGTTCGTTATACTTTGCAGTAATCTGATCAGCAGTTGGTTCTGTTAAAGTTTCATCCAACCATTCAACAACACCGTCAACAGTAATGAAGCTGGCGCCAGGACGTAATGCTAATATAGCGTCATCTTTAAAAATTGTCATTTTTTATTTCCTTATTAATCATCTTAACCAGCAATTTCTGTTATAATCAAACGTGAGGGCCCGTTGTAGTTATTCATTCTGCTTGAAGTATTTGTTCCTGTTGAAGCACAAAACCTAACCTCGTAAGTTCTTGCTGTAGTATTTGCAGCACTTTCGGAATGAGAAAGAGTTTGAGTACTAATATTTTGTGAGTTAGAAGTACTCATATAATCTACATAGGGCCAGTATCTAATTTGAGAACCACCTTTTCTAAACTCATATCGTAAACCCCTATCTGTATGACTACCATAATGCTCACCAGCAACATTTGCTACTATAAGTATAATACTATTTGCAAATTTTGGAGTGAATGCCTGAGTTAGTCCAAAGGCTGTTAGTACAGCAGAGTTTGTCACTGTTACAACTGTTGTAGATGTCTTAATAACCTGTTGAATAATATGACCTGTGGGCATAGTTAGTGTTTTTGCAGACAAGTTTAAAGAGGCGTGCATCATTGCATCTGTGACTGTAGCACTGTCACCTGTTGTGACAAGATTGCCTGCAACATCTGGAATGTTCAGAGTTCTATCTGTATTCGTATTAGGAGTGGCAATAGTAATGCTACCAGTTCCACTCGAATTTGGTTGTAGGACAATGTTACTCATTTATTTTTTTCCTATTTTCTTTATACTATTTAGTCTGCATCAGCAATGGTTAAATCACCATTGTCAATCTTTTGTTTTATTTTAAAATAGTCTGTGTTTTCCAAATCAATTGGTACAAAGTTAATAACAGAATCAGCATCAGTTACCTTTAACTGATTTACCGAATTATCTCCATTATCAAGTGCGACATATTGTACTGTTAAATTATCGTGATTCATATTATAGTCCTTTAAAGTTCTGCTGTAGCAGTGTATGATGTAACCGAGGATACACTCTGGGAAACTGTGGTTGACGACATCTGAGCAGTAAATCCAGTATAAGTAGATGATGCTCTATTAATTGACCCAGCAGACATAGCAGCGACAACAGTAGGTCTTGCCCGCATTTCAGTGGGGAAGTATAAATGACCACTTGCAGAAGTATTTGGTAAAGAACCGTCTTGCTGAGCAGGGTTGTATGGAGTACCCAAGCTGATTTGATCGTCTAATCCAGTGTTAACCCATTTATAAAAGTATCTTTGGCAGTCTCTTAATTGAGTTCCCCTATCACGGAATTCAAACTCAGTGGCAACAGATCCAGCCTCTAGTTGGTGTCCAGTAGTTTCTATGTAGTTACCAGTAGCACTTGCAAGGTTTACACCATGTCCAGCATATCTGTTTACATTAGAATCAGCAGCCCAAGCAGATGTACTTGCAGTACCAGAACTATATCCTGTACCTGTGTTCCATATAAATCTAACATAAAGTCCAGAAGCTGCAGATGACGCCATAACTTCATCATTTCTTGCTGGAATAGTAATTGTTTTATATTCCCATGTATCAGCATTATTGATAGTATAATATTTGGTTATCATCTTATTAGCGACAGAAGCGACAGAATAAAACCAAACTGCATAGGTTCCAGTAACATTACCCTTTATCCAAAAACTAAGTGTTGCACCCTTTGCCCCAGTTGTACCCCAAGCCAATCCGTTCAAATCTTGAGATTCAATTCTGTGATCTTCAAAGTTAGACTGTGTACCCGACTGGGCTGATTGAGCAGTTGTACACTCCACTCTCATATAATAAGGATGTCTGTCTGGCCCGCCCCCAGCAGTATTTTTTCTCTGAACAGAATATCTTGCACCAGTTGATCCAGCAAGGTTATGTTTAATTCTATCAATCACATATTGAGTGGATGTAGCCGTTATTGCTGTGCTGGCATTCTCTTGGGCGATTCTCATGTCACCATTCCGAAGGATATTTCTTCTACCAAGAGGTATGCTATTATCAATCTTAGTTGAGTTAACTGCATCTGCGGCAATATCTGCCGTTCCGATTGAACCGTCTTGTACTTTATCAATCCCTGTTGTTCCGTTAATTACTACAGCCATGTTATACTACCACCCATCGTGCGCCTGTAGGTACGGTAACTGATATCCCACTATTAATGGTGACTGTTCCAGCACTTACGGCATTTTTATTAGTTGAAATTGTATAGTTGGTTGTTACTGTCTGGTCGTTTTCAATAAACACTTGGTCTGAAC
>Ga0209816_1000109_pt1 | contig 64970 bp, 56 predicted proteins | sample CoawatmetaG01DNA_FD_187509 | JGI IMG/M metagenome (GOLD analysis project Ga0209816, IMG submission 187509) | Marine microbial communities from the West Antarctic Peninsula - Coastal water metaG017-DNA (SPAdes) (version 2) | ecosystem: Environmental > Aquatic > Marine > Coastal ...
GCTGTTTTGGTTCATTGCTGCGGCTGGCAGCCGAACCGGCAAGGTAGAACAGATATGATTGTGCGGAAGGAAAGAGGCTGCACGCTCTACCGCACAGCCTCTTGACCTGAGAACTCCCATGTGAGGGGTCAGCGGAGAACGTTCAGCGCCACCGCCTCGAACCGCCCCTCGACCGGCCCATCCTCCACCGCGCGCCACGCGCGCAGCGCGCCGCCCGCTGCGATCAGCCACAGCATGCCGTCGGGCGCGGCGCTCGCGGCGTCGCGCGGCGAGGGCCTGGCCTCACCAGAAGGGTGCGAATGATACCAGCCGACGATCGCGGGCGCGCCGTTCCGTGCCGCTCGGTGCGCCGCCAGCAGAGCGGCGGGGTCGATCTCGAACCAGCGAGAGGGATCGGCGGCGACGTTGCGGCACGGCTGCACCGCCGCGATCGCATCGGCCGTGCCGAACAGCAGACCGCACACCTCTTCGTCCGGCGACGCGGCCGCAGCGCGCAGGATTTGGCGGGCAAGGTCGCTTGCAATCGTCACCATCGTTCCCACATCGTTACGGTATGGACCGGGGGGTTTCCATCCTTGAAGCGACGATCGCGCCTGCCGCCGATGGCTGGCGGCTTGACCGTGCGCTCGCCGATGCGGTGCCGACGCTGTCACGCGAGCGGCTGAAGGTGCTGATCGCCAGCGGCGCGGTGACGCGCGACGGGGTGATGGTGCGCGATCCCGCCAAGCGTGCCAGCGCGGGGGATCGGCTGAACGTCGCCGTGCCCAATCCGACGCTGCCGCACAACGAGGCGCAGGATATCCCGCTCGTCATCGCTTACGAAGACGAACATCTGATCGTGATCGACAAGCCTGCCGGCCTCGTCGTTCACCCCGCGGCGGGCAATCTCGACGGCACATTGGTCAACGCGTTGCTCCACCATTGCCAGGGCAGCTTGTCGGGCATCGGCGGCGTCGCGCGGCCGGGGATCGTCCACCGGATCGACAAGGATACCAGCGGGCTGATGGTCGCCGCCAAGACCGATCGCGCGCATGAGGGTCTGGCGCGCCAGTTCCACGACCACAGTATCGATCGGCGCTATCGCGCGATCGTCGGCGGGCGGCCGCGACCGGCGGAGGGCAAGGTGGACGCCCCCCTCGCCCGCTCGGCGACCAACCGCAAGAAGATCGCGATCGTTCAGGGCGGCAAGCGCGCCGTGACCCATTATCGCACGATGGAGCTGCTGCGCGACGCGGCTCTGGTCGAATGCCGGCTGGAGACGGGGCGCACGCATCAGGTGCGCGTCCACATGGCCTCGATCGGGCACGCCTTGCTGGGCGACCCGGTCTATGGTAGAACAAAGGGTGCTCAAAAAGCGCTTCTCGAAACTCTTGGTTTCCGTCGCCAGGCCTTGCATGCGGCGCATCTGGGGTTCATCCATCCGGTGAAAAGCACCGCTTTGGCGTTTGATAGCGATATGCCTGCAGACATGCAGGAACTGTTCACCGAGCTTCACGTATAGGTCCGGACCGTTCGTTGCCGCGACAGGGACGACACGCCTCCGCAAGATAAGGGAGATCAGATCATGGCAGCCCGCAGCAACGTCCCCGCGACGATACCTGCCCTCGGCGGCGAGCAGAGCCTCAACCGCTACCTCGCCGAGATCAAGAAATTCCCCATCCTGCAACCCGAGCAGGAATATATGCTCGCCAAGCGCTTCCAGGAGCATGGCGATACCGAGGCGGCGGCGCAGCTCGTCACCAGCCACCTGCGCCTCGTCGCCAAGATTGCGATGGGCTATCGCGGCTATGGCCTGCCGACGTCGGAGCTGATCAGCGAAGGCAATATCGGCCTGATGCAGGGCGTGAAGAAGTTCGAGCCCGATCGGGGCTTCCGCCTCGCCACCTATGCGATGTGGTGGATCCGCGCGTCGATCCAGGAATATATCCTGCGGTCGTGGTCCCTCGTGAAAATGGGCACCACGGCGGCACAGAAGAAGCTGTTCTTCAACCTGCGGCGCATGAAGTCGAAGCTCGACGCGTTCGAGGACGGCGACCTGCGTCCCGAACACATCACCAAGATCGCGACCGATCTGGGCGTCGCCGAAAGCGATGTCGTCAGCATGAACCGTCGCATGGCAATGGGCGGCGACACGTCGCTTAACGTCTCGATGCGCGAAGATGGCGAGGGCCAGTGGCAGGACTGGTTGCAGGACGATGCGCCGTTGCAGGACGCGGTCGTCGCCGACGCGCAGGAGGCGGACGTCCGCCACGACATGCTGGTCAGCGCGATGGACGACCTGAACGACCGCGAGAAGCACATCCTGACCGAGCGGCGTCTGACCGACGATCCCAAGACGTTGGAAGAGCTGAGCCAGGTGTACGGCGTGTCGCGCGAGCGCGTGCGTCAGATCGAGGTGCGGGCGTTCGAGAAGCTGCAAAAGGCGATGATGCGCATCGCCGGCGAAAAGCGCCTGATCGCGGCCTGAGGTGAGCGCGCCGGCCGGCCTGACCGTCGTCGTCGGCGGCGGCGCGGCCGGCATCGCCGCGGCGCGGGCGCTGCACGATGCGGGTGCCGAGGTATTGCTGGTCGAGGCGGGCGACCGCCTTGGTGGGCGGGCGCGTAGTCTGCGGTTGCCGCTCGATGGGAGCGCGGCCTTCGTCCCACTTACCCCGTCACCCCGGACTCGTTCCGGGGTCCACCCGGCCACTGGGGGATCGTTCGAGCCACGAGACGCCCCCCACGCCGCCAAGTGGACCCCGGAACAAGTCCGGGGTGACGAACGAATTGGGTCGAAGGTTTCCGTCATCGTCGACGCCGGCTGCGGCTGGCTCCACTCCGCCAAGCGCAATCCCTGGACCCGGATCTCCGAGGCCGCCGGCGTCACCATCGACCGGTCGTCCCCCAACTGGGGCGTCCAATGGCGCGACCTGGGCTTTCCCCCTGACGAACAACGTGCGTTCGGCGAAGCCTACGACCGGTTCGAAACCGCCGCGCATGCCGCACTCGACGGCCCGGACCGCCCGCTGTCGGATTTCGTCGCCGCGAACGATCCATGGCGACCGATGATCGATGCCATCTCTGGCTATGCCAATGGCGCGCCGCTGGACCGCGTGTCGCTCCACGACTGGGCGGCCTATGAAGATGCGGCGAGCGACGACAATTGGGCGCTGCCGGCCGGCTATGGCACGCTGATCGTGTCGCACGCGCGGGGCGTGCCGGTACGGCTCGACACACCCGTCACGCGGATCGATCATCGCGGGACAAGGATCCGGCTCGATACGCCTGCGGGGACGATCGATGCGGCGCGGGTCATTCTCGCGCTACCCACGACGGCGTATGGCGGACTGGTCTTCGACCCGCCGCTGCCCGACAAGCAGCAGGCCGCGGCGAACCTGCCGCTCGGCCTCGCCGACAAGGTCTTCCTCGCCGTCGACACGCCCGAATGGCCGGCGCATGCCCACCTGACCGGCAACCCGCACAGCGCCTGCACCGCCAGCCACCGGCTGTCGCCGTTCGGGCTGCCGATCATCGAAAGCTTCTTCGGCGGCGCCTGCGCGGAAGGAATGGCGGACGAGCGGGCGGCGACCGACTTTGCGATTCGCGAACTGGTCGCCTTGCTTGGCAGCGACTGGCGGCGGCGGCTGCATCCGCTCGGTGCGACGCGCTGGCGGGACGCGGCGCATATCCACGGCAGCTACAGCCATGCGGCGGTCGGCCATGCGGGGGCGCGGGCAGCGCTGGCGGCGCCCGTCGACGACCGGCTGTTCTTCGTCGGCGAGGCCTGTTCGGCCCACGACTTTTCGACCGCGCATGGCGCGTACCAGACCGGCATCGACGCCGCGGCTGCGATCCTGGGCTTGATGCCGGAGCACCCCGCCCCGTAAAGCGCGGCGATGAGCCGCGTCCTCCGTATCCTGCTGAAAGCCGTGCTGGCGTTCGTCATCGTGTCGGTGCTGATGGTCGGCATCTTCCGCTTCGTGCCCGTGCCCTTCACCTGGACGATGATGGGCGACCTGCTCGGCGGGCGCAGCGTTACCAAGCAATGGATGCCGCTGTCCGAGATGGACCCCGACATGGCGCGCGCCGCCATCGCGGGCGAAGACGCGCGCTTCTGTTCGCACCACGGCTTCGACTGGAAGGGGATCGCCAGCGCCGCCTACAGCAACGCGCAGGGCAAGCGCCTGCGCGGCGGGTCGACGATCAGCCAGCAGACGGCGAAGAACGTGTTCCTGTTCCAAGGCGGCGGTTATGCGCGCAAGGCGCTGGAGGCCTATTTCACCGTCCTGATCGAGACCTTGTGGGGCAAACGCCGGATCATGGAGGTGTACCTCAACGTCGCCGAGACGGGGATCGGCACCTATGGCGCGGATGCCGCCGCGCTCCGCTATTTCAACCATGACGCAACTCGCCTGTCGCCGACCGAGGCGGGCCGGATCGCCGCGGTGCTGCCGCTCCCCAAGAAACGCGCCGCGATCGACCCGCGCGGCTTCGTGCGGCGGCATGGCAATGCGCTGGCGCGCTATGTCGGCGTGGTGAAGCGCAACGGGCTGGATAGCTGTCTCGGCAAGGGGTTTTAATATTCGTCATCCCGGCGAACGCCGGGATCCATGGACACCCGCCGCTGCTGACGGCATTTCAACGCTGGTTCACCGCCTCCATGGATCCCGGCGTTCGCCGGGATGACGGAGGAAGGGGTCAGCCCGCAATCGCCCGCGCATAGGCGTCGATGTCGACGTTGCCGCCCGACAGGATCACCAGCAGCCCCGGCTCCATCGCAACCTTGCCCGCCAGTACCGCGGCCAGCCCGACGGCGCCGCCCGGCTCGACCACCAGCCGCAAATGCTCCGCCGCCCAACGTTGCGCGGCCGCGGTCTCCGCCTCGCTGACCGCGACGCCGGTCGCATCGCGGCGGGCCAGCACGTCGAAGGTCAGCGGCGACACGCGCGGCGTCTGGAGCGCATCGCAGGCGGTCGGCGGCGGGTTGGGGCCGACCGGCTCGATCCATGACGCCTCCAGGCTGCGGCGCATGTCGTCCCAGCCCTCGGGCTCCACGACGGTGATCGCCGCATCCTTCAAGGCGAGCGCCAGCCCTGCGGACAAGCCGCCGCCGCCGCACGGCACCACGACGCGGCGCGGCGCGCCGAGGCCGAGCGCGGCCATCTGCGCCTCCGCCTCGATTCCCGCACTCCCCTGCCCCTCGATCACCCAGGGATCGTCGAAGCTCGGCACCAGGGTCGCGCCGCGCGCCTCCGCCAGTCGCGCGGCGATGATTTCACGGCTTTCGGTTGCCCGATCGTATCGGACCACCTCCGCCCCGAGCGCCAGCGTGCCCTCCAGCTTCGCACGCGGCGCGTCGGCCGGCATCACGATCGTCGCCGGCATCCCCAGCCTCTTCGCGGCCCAGGCGATTCCCTGCGCATGGTTGCCGCTGGAGAAGGCGACGACGCCGCGGGCGCGCGATTCCGCGTCCAAGGCGGTCAACCGGTGCCAGGCGCCGCGGATTTTGAACGCGCCGATCGGCTGTAGGGATTCCGCCTTGAAGGCGACCTTCATCCCCTTGATTTCATGCACATAAAGCGGCGTCGGCGGCAGGATGCGCGCGATCTTTTCGGCCGCGTCCCGCACCCCTGCCCGCGTCGGCTGTCGCAAAATCGTCACTTTTCGTCCTTTCGTGCGATCAGCCACTTTACATGCAGGCCAAGCAACCATAGATCGCGCCTCCGCTGCCCCATGGGACTTCCAACCGCAAGGCAGCTTTTGTCACCGTATGCCGTAAGGCAATTGGAGGTCCCTTGAATTGGCCAAGCACCATAGCGCGCTGGGGTTAGCGCCCCTCTCGACCGCCCGTTCCTCCGTTCTCGGTGGGGGCATCGACATCGCCCAGAGTCGCCCGGTCGATCCGGTGACGCTCGTCCGTCCGCACGCCGCTGCGCGGGCCGCCCGATTCTTTGTCGAGAAGTTTCCGGGGCGTCCGATGTATGCGGTGAAGGCGAACCCGACGCCCGCGTTGCTCCAGATCCTGTGGGACAACGGCATCACGCATTACGACACCGCGTCGATCGCGGAAGTGCGCCTGGTGAAGGCGACGCTGCCGGACGCCACCTGCTGCTTCATGCACCCGGTGAAGTCGGAAGAGGCGATCGCCGAGGCGTATTTCGTCCACGGCGTGAAGACCTTCTCGCTCGATTGCCTGGAGGAACTGGCGAAGATCGTGCGTGCGACGCAGGGCGCGACCGACCTGACGCTGTGCGTGCGCCTGCGCGTCTCTTCCGAATATGCCAAGCTGAGCCTCGGTTCGAAGTTCGGCGTCGGCCAGTCGGAGGCGAAGGAGCTGCTGATCGCAACCCGTCAGGTGGCGGACGCGCTCGGCATCTGCTTCCACGTCGGCAGCCAGACGATGTCGCCGGACGCCTATTCGAATGCGATGGAGCGGGTGCGCGCGGCGATCGTCGACGCGGCGGTGACGGTCGACGTCATCGACGTCGGCGGCGGTTTCCCCTCGGCCTATCCGGGCATGACCCCACCGCCGCTGGAGCGTTTCTTCGAGACGATCCATCGCGCGTTTGAAAGCCTGCCGGTCAGCTATTCGGCCGAATTGTGGGCGGAGCCGGGCCGCGCGCTGTGCGCCGAATATGCCTCGGTCGTGGTGCGCGTCGAGCGCCGCCGCGGGCATGAGCTGTACATCAACGACGGCGCCTATGGCACGCTGTTCGATGCGGCGCATATCGGCTGGAAGTATCCGGTGCGGCTGCTGCGCGAGCCGGAATCGGACGCGCGCGACATGGACTTCGCTTTCTGGGGTCCGACCTGCGACGATCTCGACTATATGGCCGGCCCGTTCCCGCTGCCCGCGGACACGAACACCGGCGATTATTTCGAGATCGGCATGCTCGGCGCCTATGGCCAGGCGATGCGCACCGGCTTCAACGGCTTCGGCACCGGCGACACCGTCGTCGTGACCGACGAGCCGATGCTGTCGGTCTACGTCGAGGACCGCCTCGTCGCGGAGCAGCGTGCGGGCAACGTCGTCAAGCTGTAACGCCCCTACCGTAATCGATCTTTTCCCTCCCCTCGCGCGCCCGCGCGGGGGGAGATCATTGGGTTTCCGCGTCCCCAACAGTGAATGACGACGGGTATTGGATAGCCAAAGGCGAACCATGACCGACACCCTCACCAAGACCGCAGGCGCCAACGCGCCGATCAACGACACCCGCAAGGCCGAGCTGCTGTCGAAGCAGGTCAAGCATATCGACATCAAGAGCTTCGACGCGCGCCCGATCGTCGAGGCGATGGCGGACATGAGCTTCACCAGCCGCGACCTCGGCCGTGCGACCAACATCTACAACCAGATGCTGGCCGACAAGGACTGCTCGATCTTCCTCGTCATCGCGGGTTCGACCTCGGCCGGCGGCTGCATGGACCTGTACGCCGAGCTGGTGAAGAACAACATGGTCGACGGCATCGTCGCCACCGGCGCGACCATCGTCGACATGGATTTCTTCGAGGGCCTGGGCCACAAGCACTATCAGGCGCTCGAAATCCCCGACGACGACACGCTGCGCTCGCTCTACATCGACCGCATCTACGACACGTACATCGACGAGGAAGCGCTGCAGCACGTCGACCACACGATCTTCGAGATCGCGGAATCGCTGCCGGCCGGTCCGTATTCGTCGCGCGCGTTCATCCGCGAGATGGGCAAGTACCTGGTCCAGCACGGCAAGAAGGAGAACAGCCTCGTCAAGCTCGCCTACGAGCATGACGTGCCGATCTTCTGCCCGGCGTTCGTCGACAGCTCGGCCGGCTTCGGCCTCGTCAAGCATCAGGTCGATGCCGCCAAGGCGGGCAAGCCCTATGTCATGATCGACGCGGTCGCCGACTTCCGTGAGCTGACCGAGATCAAGATCGAAGCCGGCACCACCGGCCTCCTCATGATCGGTGGCGGCGTGCCGAAGAACTTCATCCAGGACACGGTCGTCTGCGCCGAGATCCTTGGGCATGACGACGTCCAGGTGCACAAGTACGCCGTGCAGATCACCGTCGCCGACGTGCGCGACGGTGCCTGCTCGTCCTCGACGCTGCAGGAAGCGGCCAGCTGGGGCAAGGTTAACACCGGCATCGAACAGATGGTGTTCGCGGAAGCGGGCAGCGTGATGCCGCTGCTGGCGTCCGACGCCTATCACCGCGGCCTGTGGAAGGATCGTCCGGTCCACCGCTGGGGCAAGCTGTTCGACAAGTAAGTCGGGCCTGCGGGCTGCATGATGAGGGCGCCCCGGTTCGGTCCGGGGCGCCCTTTTTTTTCGGCGCCAACCCCAACCCCCGTTCACCCTCAGCTTGTCGAAGGGTGGGCCCCCGCACGCGCCGTCTCTCGTGTGGAAGGCCGTGCTTCGACCCGCTCAGCACGAACGGGTGTAGGATTATGCAGAGGCGTTCCCCTCCTCCCGCGCCTTGCGGGCGAAATCGTTGAGCTGCTTCATCGTGGCATCGAAATTGCCGTCGCGTTCTGCGTTGCGAAAGCCACGAACGCGCTCGACCAGAATCTCCTTCGGCGTCGGCTGCTCGCCGAACAGCCGCATCACCTCGTCGGCGAAATCGTCAAGCGGCTGGTACATCGAGCGCTTTTCCTGCCCCGGCGTCAGCGTCGTCTGCACGCCCGGCGGTGCCAGTTCGATGACCTCCACCTTGCCGTCCAGCGCGTTGCGCAGCGACAGCGTGTAGCTGTGGATCGCCGCTTTGGTCGCGCAATAGGTCGGCGCATCGACCAGCGGCACGAAGGCAAGCCCGGAGGTGACGGTGACGATCACCGCATCGTCCTTGCCCTTCAGGTGGTCGATCAGCGCGTTGGTCAGGCGGATCGGCCCCAGCAGGTTGGTCGTTACCGTCTCTTCGGCATCCGACAGGTCGCGCTGCGTTTCCAGCGTCTCGAAGCGCATGATGCCGGCATTGTTGATCAGCACGTTGAGGTCGGGATGCGCCTCGATCACATGCTTGGCGAAGTCGGACACACCCTCCGCGCTGTCGACGTCGATGGTCATCGTGTGGATAGTGTCGCGCCCGTTCGCGACCTCGTCCAGCGCCTCCTGCCGGCGGCCTGCGATGATGACGGTATTGCCCGCATCGTGCCAGCGCTGTGCTAGCGCCGCACCGATGCCGGAACCGCCGCCGGTGATCAGGATCGTATTGCCGGTCTGCTTCATCGTGCCTCGTCCTTGGCTTGGAAGCCCCGAGTGATCCGGAGCCGCCGATATGAAAGGTTGCGGGACGAAACGCCGTGCGTCAGGTTCCGCTCCCAACGGAGGGGACGACATGCACAGCGACATCCTGCGCCCGATGGTGGCTCTCATCGCCTGGACACTCGTGATGTTCGTCTGGATGCTGGCGACGCGCATGCCCGCGATGAAGGCGGCGGGCGTCGACATGGGCAAGCTGGTCGGATCGACCGCCGCCGATGCGGATCGGGCGCTGCCCCGGCACATCCAGTGGAAGGCGCACAATTACAATCACCTGATGGAGCAGCCGACGCTGTTCTACGCCGTCTGCACCGTCATCGCGCTGAGCGGCACGGGCAGCGGCCCGAATGCGGCGATCGCCTGGGCCTATGTCGGCTTGCGGATCGCGCATTCGCTGGTGCAGGCGACGGTCAATCGCGTATTGCCCCGCTTCATGCTGTTCCTCGCTTCCACGCTCGCGCTCGTCGCGCTCACCCTCCACGCCGCCCTGGCGGTGTTCTGATGGCGAAGGGAGAGACGTTCGAACGCCATCGCCAGCCCTGGACCGCAGACGAAATTCAGAAGCTGCACACGCTCGCCAAGAAGGGCATGGCGCTGAAGGCGATCGCCAAGGCACTCAAGCGTAGCGAGGAATCGACCAAGGATCGCGCCAAGGCCGATGGCCTGTCGATCGCCAAGCTGCGCTGAGGCCTACAACGATGCGGTGAGCTGCACGAAGCTGCGCGCGCGCGACTGAAGACGGCCGGTGGATTCGGCCAATGTCCGCGACACCGCCTCCAGCCCCGACACGTCGTCGCCGATCGCCGCCGACTGATCGCTGATCGCACGCGCACGATCGTCGATCGCATGGCCGGCCTCTGCCGATTGCTCGACATGGCTGGCGATACGCCGCGTCGCGCCCTGCTGCGCGGCGACCGCCTGTTCGATCGCGACACCCGTGTCGGCGATGGCGGCCATGGTCGCCTCCAGCGTGCGGTGGCCGCCAACGACGTCGCCGAGCAGGCCGTGCATGTCCGCCACCCGCGCCGCAATGTCCTTGGCCGCCGTGCCGGTCTGTTGCGCCAGCATCTTCACCTCGCTCGCCACCACCGCGAAGCCACGCCCCGCCTCTCCCACGCGCGCCGCCTCGATCGCGGCATTGAGGGCGAGCAGGTTGGTCTGGCTGGCGATCGTCTGGATCAGCCGCAGCATGTCGTCGACCGCGGTCGCCTTCTCCACCAGTCGCGTCACGCGATCGCCCGCGGCGATCACCGCCACGCGCGCGTCGCTGCGCAAAGCTGCGGCGCGGGCCGTCTGCCCGCCGATGCCGTCCAGCGTCGTCGCCAGGGTCCGGCCGAGTTCCGCGATGTCGGTCAGCGCGGTGACCATCTGCCCGGTCGCACCCGCCACCGACGCCGCATCCCGGCGAGAGGCCCCCGCGCGCGTGACGACCAATCCGGCCATCGCGGCGATCCGCTCCGCCGCCTCGGCGAGTTCCGCTGCCAGATGCGCGACATCGGCGGTGAAGGCCTTGCCCGCCGCATCGATCCGCGCCGCCCGCGCTTCGCGATCGGTCATCACCTGCGTACGACGCTGGATGGACAGCCGCTCGAATGCGGTCGCATCGACCACGGAATCGAAGACGCCATCGCGGGTCAGCACCAGTCCGTCCCCGCCCGCGTCGAGATAGGCGAGCACGAGCGCGTCGGCATCCAGCCCCGCATCCGCGGTCCCACAGGGCCGAATCAGCGTCGTCAGCGATCCGCCGATGCTGGGATTCTGCATCAGCGCGTGGCCGAAGGGGTTGAACAGGATGGTCCGGACATCGCGTTCCCGGATGACGCCCACCGGACGGCGCTGCGCATCGACGATCGCGAGCAGCCGAAGGTCGGGCGATTGCCGGAACATATCCACCGCCTGCGCCAGCGAGGCGGTGTGGATCAGGCAAACACCCTCGCCCTTCACCGACGCCTGCACGCCACCGAAAGCGCCGTTGCGCAGCAGATCGATGTCGAACAACATGGCCTCGACCCTAGGGGGCGAGCGGTAAATGGCGGGTTAGGATTTGATGACAGTGCGGTGACACCGGCCGCGAAACGATCAGCCGAACAGGCGGCGTCCGGCGCGTTCCAGCATCATCAATTGCCACAGGGTGCGACCGTGGTCGGCGCGCCCGCTGCGATGCGCCTCGACCAGCCGCGCGACGGTCGGCATCGCCAGCCAGCCGCTATCGGCGAGGAAGCGCGACCGCGTCAGCGCCTCCGCTTCATCGGCCAGCGCCCCGCGGAACCAGTCGCTGATCGGCGTGACGAAGCCCATCTTGGGACGATAGAGGATGTCGCGCGGCAGATAGCGTTCCAGGCTGCGCTTCATCAGCCATTTGCCCGTCCCCCGGTGCAGCCGCATCGACGCGGGCAGTCGCGCGCCGAACTCGACCAGCCGATGATCGAGCAATGGCTCGCGCGCCTCCAGCCCGACCGCCATGCTCGTCCGGTCCACCTTGGTCAAGATATCGCCGGGCAGCCAGATCTTCAGATCGGCATATTGCGCGCGATCGATCGCATCGCGCGCCGGCGCCGCGCGCATCGCGGCGACATAGCGATCCTCCGCGCGATGGCCCTGCAGTGCGGCGCGGACGTCGGCGCCAAGCAACATGCCTCGCAGCTCTGGCGAGGTGACACCGACGGCGCGTGCATAGGCCTCGTCGCCATCGCTGGCGAGGGCGAGCAACGTCGTCTTCGCGCGCAGGGGCCGCGGTGCCCAATCGGCTTTGGGATAATAGCGCCCCAGCGTCCCGAAGGCCGCGGTGCGCCATGCGGGCGGCAGCAGGCCCCGCACGCGCTCTTCGGCCGCCTGGAAACGGTAGCGGCGATAGCCGGCGAACACTTCGTCCGCGCCATCGCCCGACAGCGCCACGGTCACCCGCGCTCTCGCCAATGCCGCGACCTGATAGGTGGCTAGCGCGCTGCCATCGGCAAAAGGCTCGTCGAAATGATGCACCAGCGTGTCGATCAGCGCGAAATCATCGGGGCGCACGACCTGCGCATGGTGATCGGTGGCGAAGCGCTGCGCGACCGCCGCGGCATGCGCGCGCTCGTCATGGCCCGCCTCGTCGAAGCCGATCGTACAGGTGCGCACCGCCGCCTTGCTCGCCTCCGCCATCAGCGCCACGACCGCGGAGCTGTCGACGCCGCCCGAGAGGAAGGCGCCGAGCGGCACGTCGGCGACCATGCGGCTGCGCACGCCCTCGCGCATATGCGCCAGCAGCTCCTCGCCGAGCGCGCGGGCCGATCTGGTCGCGCGATCGGCGAAGCTGACGTCCCACCAGCGGTGCGGCGCCGGTACGCTTTGCCCGCGCCGCACCAGCAGGCAATGGCCGGCGGGCAGCTTGCGCACGCCGGCGATCAGACAGGCGTCGTCGGGGACGTAGCCGAATGCCAGATAATCCTCGATCGCGGTCGCATCGGGCACGCGGCGCAGCAACGGATGCGCGAGCAGGCCCTTCAGTTCGGACGCGAAGGCGAGGCTGCCGTCGGACAGTTCGACATAATGAAGCGGCTTCACGCCCAGCCGATCGCGGGCGAGAAACAGCTTTCCCGCCTCCGCATCGTGGATCGCGAAGGCGAACATGCCGTTCAGCCGGTCGAGCAGCCCCGGCCCCCAGGCGCGCCAGCCGTGCAGCAGCACCTCGGTATCGCCATCGGTGACGAAACGCGCGCCACCCCGCTCCAGCTGCGCGCGCAGCTCGGCGAAATTGTAGATCTCGCCATTGTAGGTGACGCTCAGCGCACCCGCGTGCATCGGTTGCGGCGAGCCCTCCAGATCGATGATCGACAGCCGGCGATGGCCCAGCCCGACGCCCGGCGCGGTCCATATGCCTTCGCCATCTGGACCACGGTGAGCCTGTGCCGCGATCATCGCGGCAATGCGGGCGGGATCGACGGGCTTGGGAGTGCCGGGGTGGAACAGCCCCGCAATGCCGCACATCAGCGCGCGCCCGTCAGGCGATCCGCCACGCCATCGATCGGGCCCAAGGCCGCGGCGAAGGCGGCGATGTCCGCGCGCGCGTCGCGGCCGGGCGTCACTTCGGCCGACAGGTGGATCGCCACCGCACGCTGCGGACCGCCGAGCAATTTTGCCGTCATCGTCTCGATCTTCACCACGCGCTCGTCCGCCGTAACCCTGTTGCCGACGACATACCACGTCGCGACGATGCGCTCCACCGCATGGCCGTCGCTGCCCGGCGCGGTCATACGCAGCGTTGCACCGCCAGCGATCGGCGCGGCGTCGGCGATGCGGACCCAGCGGTCCTCCTCGCGGATCGGGCCGGTGCCAAACGCACCGATCTTATGCCCCTCGCCCTGCGATGCGAACACCGCGACGGCTAGGTCGACCGCGGCGCCATCGCGCGCGTAGCGACCGAACAGGACGTGATCCGCACCGGGATAGTAAGGCTGCCACGGCGCGCGCTGGCTGAGCGGCACCCGGGTCCAGCCGGCCACCACCGGCAGGTCGATCTGCGCTGGCAGCGGCGTGGCGCGATGCGCGATGGCGGCGCTCCACATCGGCCAGATACCGGCGGTGGCGACGGTCAGCAGCACACCGAGCGGCAACGCGATCCGCCCCCTCCGCACGGGCGGCAGGCGTGCAGGATCGAAGGCGGGCGCATCGGGCGCGCGATCGAACCAGCGCCACCCGATCGCCAGCACCGCCGCCATCACCAACCCGAAGAACAGCCAGCCGTAGACGATATGGTCGAACCCCGTCGCCGCCTCCACGCTGGTCAGGTTCGCGGCGTAGATCGTTCCAAAGGCGCGCAGACCGTTGGCGATCACCGGCACCACAAGCGCGGCGACCATGAATCCGATCCGCCGCCGCCACGACACGAAACAGACGTTGGCGACGAGCACGCCGAACGCGAGCATCGCGATGACGAACTTCGCGCCCGAACACGCCTCCGCCACCTCGAAATAATAGCGGCCGGCGTGGATCAGCACGCCGTTCGACGTGGCGGGCACGCCGAACAGGTGGAGGAGCGGCATGACGATCCGCACCGTCACCGCCTGCAACGGCGGCTCGAGCGCCTCGCCGGAGGGGACGAGGAACAGCGCATAGGCCAGCGGGAACAGCAGCCCGCGCACCACCTGCGCGCCAAGCAGCGTCACCACCGCGCCTTGCAGCATCAGCACCAAGCCCAATTGCCGCGCGAAGCTGACCGAACCCGCATCGCCCATCAGCCAGCCGGCGCCCCCCGCCGCGACAAGCAAGAGCCCGGGCCACCAGGCGGTCGGCGTCAAGGCGGCCAGCTCGCGCCGCCGCTGCCAGACCAGCCAGCCGATCACCGGCCCGATGAACAGACAATGCCCGAAGGTCGTGCTGGTCCACCAGATCGTGGCGAGCCGCACGACATCGGCGCGGAACATCAGCAGGATGAGTGCAACAGCCAGCGCCAGCGCGATCCCATGCCGCCGCCAGCCGCTCATGCGCCGAGCCCCAGCAGGGCGTCGAGCGGCGCCAGCCGCGCCGCCCAATCGTACCGCGCCAACACACGCGCCCGCGCCGCATCGCCCAACGCGGATGCCGCATCCGGGTCGTCCAACAGCGCGCCGATCGCCCGTGCCTGCTCGGCCGCGCTGCCCGCCACCCGCAACGTGCCGGCATGGTCGATGCCCTCGGCGGCGGCGGGCGAGGCGACGACGGGTCGCGCCATCGCCATCGCTTCCAGCACCTTATTCTGGATGCCGCGCGCCAGATGCAGCGGCGCGACGCACACGCTCGCCGCCGCCAGCCAGGGGCGGACGTCGTCGACCGCACCAGTGACGATCACGTCGGGCGCGGCGAGCGCCTGCACCGCCGCGGTCGGCGCACGCCCGACGATCGCGAAACGGACGGCGGGGTGTGTCTGCCGCAGCCGCGGCAGCACCTCGGCGGCGAACCACGCCACCGCCTCCACGTTCGGGCGGTAATCCATCTGGCCGGTGAAGACGAGCAACGGGCCTTGTGTCGCTGCATCGACACCCGCCGGATCGAACGCCGCCGCGTCGATGCCATTCTCCACCGCGACGATCCGCCCTGCCCCACCGCCGCTGCGAAAGAGCGCCGCCTCCGCTTCGCTGACGAACAGGCTGGCGCGGACGCTTGCCGACACCTGCCGCTCGAATGCGCCGAGCAGCCGTGCCTCCCGCCGCATCATCCAGCGCATCGCCGCGCTGCCGGCATCGGCAAATTGCGCGAACTTGGCGGAATCGACGTCGACGAAGTCCATCACCGCCGGCACGCCCGCAGGCAGGTATTGCGCCATCTGCCCGGAAAAACAGTAGATGGCATCGACCCGCCGCACCGCGACCGCCCGCCGCATCGCCGCGGCATTGAAGGCGGTGAGCGACACGGGCCGCCCCGTAGCCAGCGCCTCGACCGCCGCCAGCGCCTGCGGCTTGGTGCGACGGATCAGCGTGATGCTCTCCAGGCCCTCCGCAAGCGGTGCTGGCACGTCGAAATCCGCGTCGCCCTCCGCGAACGCGACCAGATGGACGCGCGTGCGCGCCATCAGATGACGCAGGACGTGATAGCTCCGGATCTTGTCGCCGCGATCGGGCGGAAAGGGCGCGCGGTGCGCGAGGAACAGCAGCTCCATCAGCCCAGGCCGCGGGCGATCCACGGTCCCATCAGATTGGCGAGCGGCAGCGGCAGCCGCTTCCATGTCGCCACCATCATCGCATATTTGGGATTGAGCGGATTGACCTCGCGCGCCGGCCCGTCGTTGCGCGTCGCATAGCAGCGCGGCACGCCGGTAAAGCCCCAGTTCTTCTTGAACGCCGCCGCCCCCGTACCCGTCTTCGACCGGCCGAAGTCGAACCGCGTGCAGCCGCGATCCCGCGCATGGCTCATCAGCGCGAAATACAGGCGATCGTTGGCGCGCAGCCCCCGCGCCGCCGCCGTCCCGCCACCCCAATAGGGAAAGACGGTGCCGCGGAAATACAGGCTCAGCACGCTCGCCACGGCCCGCCCCTGATGCCGCACGGTCAGCACATCGCTGTCGAGCGCCCCCGCAACGTGGCGGAACAGATTGGCCGGAAACACCGGCGTGCCCAGGTTGCGCACCGATTCGGCGTAGACGCCATAATGCTCGCGCAGCAGCGCCTCGCCACCGGTGACGACCTCCAGGTCCAGCCCCAACGCGCGACGCACTTCGGCACGCTGCTTGCGCGGCACCGCGAGCAATTCCGCATCGTCATCCGCCGCCAGATTGCGAACAAAGCCGAGATAGGCGGTATCGTTGGTCGCCCAGCCCCGCGGCGCTGGCCCGCCTCGCAATTCGACGCCGGGGCAGCCCAATCGCTGCGCCAGTGCCCAGGCCGCCCCCGCCAACGCCTCCACGCCATCGCCCAATATGCCGCCGTCGACGCCGAAGCCGGTCGACACCAGCGCCCGGCCGAACAGCGGCGATCGCATCTCGGTCAGTGGCAGCACACCGGCGATATCACCATCGGGATGGCTCGCGACCAGATAGCGGGCACGCTGGCCGCTGCCCCGCGCGACCGCGCGGCTCCAGCCGGTCAGGTGGAACGGCGTCGCCTCTGCCGCCGCACGGACGAAGGCGTCGATCGCACCGCTCTCCCGGACATCGCCCAGGTTCGCCTCGCGCACGTCCAGCCGCGGCTCGATCGGCGCGTGCATCACGCGAGCAGCGCCGCCTCGCGCGCGACGACGGCGTCGACGCGGCCCCAGTCGTGTCGCGCGATCAGGCCGCGCAGCTTGCCCGCCATCGCGCCGAGCCGGCTGTAGTGCCGCACCTTCGATCGCAGTGGCGCCTCCGCAACGCGCGGCTGGTCCGGGTCGACCTCCCAAGGATGGAAGTAGAAGATGCCCGCATGCCCCTCCGCATTGACCTGCCGCACCGCGAAATCGGTCAGTGCGCCGGGCAGCATGCGGAAGAAGCCGCCGCCCGTCGCAATATGCCGCCCGGCCACGCGCGCGACCGTCACCGGCAGCTCGACCAAGGGCGAATCCTTCAGCGGACGAAAGGCGTAGCGCGGCGCATCACGCCAGCCGTAATGATCGTGGGCGACCGGCGCGACGCTGGACGAATAGGCATAGCCCGCCTCCGCCAGCACCGGAAAGGCCCACAGATTGCGCGGGTCGATCGAGAAACTGGGCGCACGATAGCCGGTCACCGCTTGCCCGCTCGCATCCTCCAGCGCCGCCCGCGCGCGTGCCAGATCGGCACGGAAGCTCGCAGCGTCCATGGTGAAGACGCGCTGATGGTCCCAGCCGTGGCTCGCGATTTCATGCCCCGCATCCGCAATGCGGCGGATCAGTCGCGGATGGCGATCGGCGACCCAGCCAAGCGTGAAGAAGGTCGCCTTCACCCCGCTTTCGGCGAACAGGTCGAGCACCGCGCCGGTGTTCGCCTCCACCCGGCTCGCGATCGTGTCCCAGTCGGCGCGGTCGATCGTGCGTTCGAACGCGCCGACCTGAAACCATTCCTCGACATCGACCGACAGGCCGTTGCGGAGCGGCTCAGGCGGCATGGTCCCACGCGGCGGGCGAGCGGATGGGGACGGCATCATGGCCGTGGTGCAGGTCGGCAACGCCGGCAACCATTGCGGTCGCCGCCGCCTCGCTACGGTCGGCCTCGACCCAGTCGACCAACAGCGTCAGCACACGGCGCAGCGCCTCTTCCTGTTGCGCGATCCGCGCCTCCAGCGCCGCGATGCGCTCGGCATCGCTCGACGCGGGGGCGGCCGGTGCCGCTTGCGGCTCCGCTTCGGTCGCGGCCGGCGCGTCTTCGGTCGTCGTTTCTTCCACCAGTGGCTCTGACGTAACGTCGTCGGACGCATCCGCGACGATCGGCGCAAACGCAGGCGCTTCGGCCACAGGCTCCACCACGATCGGCAGCGGATCGCGCGGCGCATCGGCGACGGGTTCGAGCCATTGCGGCGTGCGCGGCACGAAGCGGCGGATCGGCGTCACGTCTTCGATGGCCGGTTCTTCAATGGTGGTTTCAGGTTCCGCCTCGACCGTCCCGACCGCGGGCTCGATAGCAACCGGCTCCGGCGTGACAGCCGCCTCGGTCACGGGTTCGGGGTCGGGCTCAGGGGCCCGCTGCACCACCGTCGGCGTAAAGCTCGCCGGCAGGTCCGCCTCCAGATCGCGCACTACCTGGCGCACCAGACGGCCGTCGATCAGCTCATGCCCCTCCAGCGCCGCCGCCAGCATCACCCGCGCGGCCAGCTGATTGAGCCGCCGCGGCACGCCGCCCGACCCGCGATACAGCGCCTCGAACGCATCGTCCGCAAAGTCCGGCCGCCCCTGCCAGCCGACCACCGACAGGCGGTGCGCGACATAATCGGCGACCTCATGCGGCTCCATCGGATCGAGGTGGTGGATGGCGATGACGCGCTGGCGCAATTGCTCCAGCCGCTCCGATCCCTGCAACCGCTCGCGGAACTCGGGCTGGCCGAGCAGCAGAATCTGCAGCAGCGCATGCCCGCCCGCCTGGAAGTTGGACAGCATGCGCAGCTCTTCGAGCGAATCGACCGGCAGCGCCTGCACTTCGTCGACGATCAGCAGCGTCCGCCGGCCGGAGCGCTTCACCGCATGCAGTCCGCGTTCGATCGCGGTCAGCAGCTGCGCCTTGGTCAGGTTGGCCGGATCGACACCCAGCCCGGTCGCGACGACGCGCAGCAGGTCGTCGGCGGCGATTGCGGTCGACACGATCGTGATGACGTTCAGAGCGGCGGGATCGAGCAGGCCGGTCAGATGCCCCACCAGCGTCGTCTTGCCCGCGCCGATATCGCCGGTCACGACGATGAACCCCTCGCCCTGCGCGATGCCATAGCCCAGATAGGCCATCGCCTTGCGATGCGTCGCCGTCTCATACCAGAAGCGGGCGTCCGGGGTGAGTTGGAAGGGGCGTCCGGTCAGCCCGAAATGGTCTTCGTACATCCTGTGCGGCCCCTAGAAGGAATAGCGCGCGGCGATCAGCGCCTGCGCGGACCAAGTGGTGTCCAGATCGCCCGTGTCGAACGCATAAACGCCCGCACTGGCCGAGGTGGTGATCCGGCCGAAGCTGTGCCCATAGCTGGCAGTGCCGCCATAGGCCCAGACGCCGGCCGCCTGTGCAACGCCCGATTCGTAATAATTGACGAACAGGTTGCCGTCGATGGTCGAGACAGGCGACAGCTGGCGGTTGAGGAACAGCTGGCCATAGGCGCTCTGATCCTCGATCCCGTACAGCGTCACGCCGGGCACGTCGTCGCGGTTGAACAGCTTGCGGTTCGCATAGCCGATGCCGCCGCCATAGGTGGTGCGACCGCGCGTGACCGACAGCACCGCATCGACGCCGCGCGCGCGATAGCTGGCGGTCTGGATCGACTGGAACACGTCGTTCAGGCAGCCGCCCGGCGTCGCGCCGCTGGTCGAAAAGACGCAGCCGTTGAACTGCTGCGTGAACGCATCGCGCGCGGAGATGAAGCTGGTCGGGAGCTGTTGTAGCCCGTTGCGCAGCTGCTGGCCGAAGGTCGTGACGCTGTCATAGACGCTCACCGCCATTCCGACATGTTCGGACGCTTGATAGGTGGCAAGGCCGCTGTAGCTGATCGACCCGAAGCGCTTGCCGACACGCGCCTCCGCCGACACGCGGCGATTGGGGCGCCAGACGACACCGGCGTCATAATAGACGCCGTCAGTGCGATAGGCGATCTGACGCGGCGCGGCGCTGTTGGTCACGAAACGACCATCGCCATCGACGACGGGCTGGCCCGCCGCATTGGTCAGCGCCGGGCGGTTGCTCGTCTCGATCCGTTCGTAGCCGACACCTGCGGTCAGCGCGACATAGGGCGATACCGGCAACAACGCGTCACCGCGCACGCGCCAGCCCTCGTAGCGGCCATCCAGTTGCCCCGCATCCTCGCGGTCCCAGCCGGCGCTGGCGGTCAGGCCGACGGGCAGGACCTGGCCCGGCCGCACGCCCGCGCTGATCCCGGCGGACTGGTTGAAGGCGGTATCGTAATAATCGAAGCGCGGCTGGCCGGGGCCGACGCCGACGAAGCTGGGGCTTTCGACCTTCGTATAACCCGCCAGATAGCTGGCGGCGACCGCCACCGGCCCGACGTTGGTCGCATAGCTGGGGCCGGCATAGACTGAATAGATCTGGCTGATGTTATCGACATTGCCGACCAGCACGCCCGGCGCCGCTCCGCGGATGTCGGCACGCGCGCGCGTCGCGATACCGCCCGCCTCCAGCGTCAGGCCGCGCGCGACCTTCGCCGAAACGCGCGCCAGACCGGTATGGACGTCCGAATCGCCGATCCGGTCGTCCCAGGCGATCCGCCGTTCGTAGCGATAGGACAGCTGCCCGTTCACCCGCGACGTATTGGCGGCCAAATCGATCCCCGCCGCGATTGTCGAATAGGTCAGCACATCGCCGCTGTTGAGATCGGCGTCGAGCACTTGCCCCAGTTCGATATAGGGTGTCGCGGTGACGCGCCGTCCTTGCGCCTCGGCCGATCCGGCGACCGCACAGGCGCCCAGCGCCAGCCCGAGAGAGATAGACCGCATCACTTGCCCCCCTCCTGACCGTAATAGGTGCCGTAGCGTCGTCCGCCGGGTACGAACGACACGGCGTTGAGCACCAGTGCGATCTCGTCGCAGCCGTCGAGCCGCTGGACCGCCTCGCGCAGTTCGTTTTCGGGCGTATCGTCGGCGCGCACCACCAGCATCACCTGTCCGACCAGCATCGCCAGCACCGCCGCGGGCGAGGCGGCAAGCGCGGGCGGCGAATCGAAGATCACGATGCGGCGCGGATTGGCGTCGAGCAGGCGCGATAGCACCGTCCGCGTGCGCGCGGAGGCGAGCAGCTCTGTATCCGTCGCCGTCTTCGTACCCGCGGGCAGGATCGACAGGCCGCCAATATCGGTGCGGATGACGAGATTCTCGACATCGATCCGGCTGTCGGCCAGCGCATCGAGCAAGCCCGGCTGTTCCGCGAGACCCAGGCGCGCCAGCACGTCGGGCTTGGCGAAATCGGCATCGACCAGCAGTACCTCGGTATCGCGCTCCATCGCCATCGAGAGCGCGAGATTGACCGCGCAGAAGGTCTTGCCGTCGCCCGGTCGCGCCGAACAGACGAGCACGGTCCGCGCCTTGTCGCCCTGATGGCCCTGCGCGATGCGTTCGCGCGTGATCAGCAGTTGGCGCTTGATCAGGCGGAATTCCTCGGCGAGCGGCCCCACCGGCGCGCCGGGCACGATCATCCCGGCTTCGGCCAGCATGCCGCGATCGATGCCGGCGATGTCGCTCAGCTCGGGCGTTTCGTAAAAGGCCGGCGGCAGCTCCTGCCCCACCGGCGCGCGCAATTCGGGCGGGATGGCAAGGAAGGTCGGATCGTCGATCGGCGCCGCCGCCTGCCATGCCGGCTCTTCGGCGACCGGTGCCGGCTCGACGTCGGGCGCGGGCATGGGTGCCGAGACGGCGTCGTCCTGCACCGGATCACCGGCATCCTTCACCGGCGCCCGGAACCCCGCGCCGAAATCATAGGCGCGCGCGGCCCGTTCGAGCAGCGAGTCGCGGCGGATGGGCTTGTGCATCATATCGTCCCCGTCACGCCGCCAGACCGCGTTGCAGCACTTCGACGCCGAGCAGCAGCACATAGGCCGCCACCAGCCCCGCGGCACCGCCCGCAAAGATTTTCAGGCGCTTCGCCCGCTGCTCCGCTTGCACGCGCGTCACGACTTCGCCGATCGCGCCGATCACCGGCATGCCGGTCGCCTTCTCCAGCCGCGGTGCGGTGGCAAAGGTCGCGCGCAGCTGACCCATCGCGAACGCCGCGCCGATGCCCGCGCCCAGCCCCGCGATGAGGACGCCGGTGAGCAGCAGCATGCGGTTGGGCGCTGTCGGCGCGCGCGGCACCGTCGGCGGGTCGATGACCGAGAATTTCACATTGTCCGTCCGCGTCGCTGCCTGCCCGCGCAGCGCGACCTGCTGGCGCTGGGTCAGCAGCTGGTCGTATTGATCCTTCAGCACCTGATAGTCGCGGTCGATCTGCCCCTGTTCGGCGGCGACCGCCGGGTCCTGCGACAGTTTCGCGGTCAGCTGGTCGAGATCGCCCTGCAACTGCGCCTTGCGCATCCGCAGCCCGGCGACCGCCGATTGCTTGTCGGCCAGCATCGATTGCAGCGACTGGTAGACGGGGTTTGGCGTGCCCGCCGGCCCGGCACCCGCCGGCTCCCGCTGCGCCGCCGCCTGCGCGACGGCGAGCTGGCGCTTCAGCGCGATCACGTCGGGATGCTGGTCGGTATAGCCCCGCGCCCGCGCATCGGCGAGCTGGCCCTGGATGGCAGCAAGCGCCGCACGCGCCGGCCCAGCGGCGATGCCGCCGGTGCCCGCAACCGTCTGCGGCGTGCCCGCCATCTGCGCCTGCAACGTTGCGAGGCTGGACTGCGCGGTGGCGAGATCGCCGTCGACCTGCGCCATCTGCGCGCGAGACGCGCCGATCCGGTCAGCGACCGTACCGGTCCCGGGCAGCGAGCCGAGGTAGCGCGTCTGGAAATCGGACCGCTTGGTGTCCGCATCCGACAGCCGCTTCTGCAACTGCGCCAGCTGCGCATCGAGGAAGTCGAGGCTTTGCGTCGTCTGGCTGCGATCGCGGCCCAGGTTGGTTTCGACGAAGATGTCGATCAGCTTCTGGGTGATCTGCTGCGCCAGCTTGGGGCTGGCCGCGGTGGTGGTGATCTGGAACAGATTGTCCTGCTGGCTTTCCACCTTGATCGCCTGCGCGAGGCCCGCGACGCGATCGGCGACGTCGCGGTCGCTCGACACGGTCTGCGCAAGGTCGGTGCCGCGCACCACCTTTTCCAGGTTCACCGCGCTGACCAGTGTCTGGCGGATCGTGTCGACGTCCTTCTGCTGCGTCTGGGGGGCGGCATCCATCGACGCAGGCAGGATCGACTGCATCTGCACGAACACGCGCGCCCGCGATTCGTAGCGGCTCGGGATCTGGCTCACCACGAACCAGCCGAGCACGCACACGCCCCAGGCGACCGCCAGCGCCAGCCAGCGCCGGGTCCAGATCGCATGGAGCGCGAGGCGCGCTTCGTCGTACAGGCCGTTCATCCGGTCAGAACATCGATTCGGGGATGATGATGACGTCGCCCGGCTGCAGGCTGACGTTGGCACTCGAATCGCCGCGCTTCAGCAGATCGGCGATGTGCAGCTGATATTCGTGCTGTTCGCCCGTATCGCGGTCGTGCCGGATCAGCTTCGCCTTGTTGCCCGCCGCATATTGGCTGAGGCCGCCGACCGCGATCATCGCATCGAGCAGCGTCATGTTGGCGCGATAGGGAATCGACGCGGGCTTTTCGGTCGCGCCGATCACGCGCACCTGCTGGCTGTATGTGCCGGAGAAATTCTCGACGATCACCGACACGCGCGGGTCGGTGACATACTGGCTCAGCGCCTTCTTGATGTCGGCAGCGAGCTGCGCGGGCGTCTTGCCGACCGCGGGCATGTCGTTGATCAGCGGCGTGGTGATGCGGCCATCGGGGCGCACCTGCACCTTCGCGGTCAGTTCCGGCTGGCGCCAGACGAAGACGTTGAGCTGGTCGAGCGGGCCGATGACATATTCCTCGCCCGGCTGTTCCTTCGATGCGACATAGCTGGCGGGCGGCAGTTCGGGATGGCTGGCGCCGCCACCGACGCATCCGCCAAGCGCGCTGGACGCGGCGCCGATGGCGAGCAGGACACGGACGGACTTACCGGAACGCATGCAATGTCTCCTGACGCCCATGGACCGCCACGCACACGTGAGATCAAGGGCTTGAGCGATGGCTATGGCGCGAGAGAGGTGAAGATAGCGTTAGTGACGCTGCAGGGAAGGCCACCGTCGTCCCTCTCGCAACAGAACGACGGCGCGGGTATGATGGCCGGATGACACGGCTTTTCCTGACCGCCGGCCTCATGCTGGCGCTTACGCCGGTGGCGGCATGCGCGCAATCCGCCCCGCCGTTGACCGGCCTTCAGATCGTCGCCGTCAGTTCCGCGACGCAATCCGAACGGATCGCACCCGACCAGACGCACACCAACCGGCCACATACCGGGCCGATCAGCGTCGTCGTGCAGGAAACCGGCATCGGCCGGGCGCGGGTCGTCCGCATCGACGGCGCGGTCGCGGCCCCGCCCTCCACCCAGCGCCCCTTGTGCGGCAGCGCGGTGACCGCGGGCGCCTGCCGCCCAGGAGAGCCGATGACGGGCGTGGAGATCACCTACCATCTCGGCCCGTTGCGCAAGGGCGCGACGGTCGCGTTGCAGGATACGTCCGCCAACCTGCCGGCGGTAACGCTCGACACGACGATCACGATCGACTGATCCCGCGCAGACCAATATCGACGCGGAGCATCCATTCCTCCCCCGCCAGGGGGAGGTGGCATGCCGAAGGCATGACGGAGGGGGAGGAAGCGCGAACCGATGTGTCGCTCCCCCCTCCTTCACAGCTTCTCCGTCCGCCTGGCGGGGGCAGGAATTGGTGGCGGCATACCCGAATGCCGATTTCCCCTAACCCGCGACGATCTCCACCGCGGGCGGATGCCCCAGAAAGCCGGACGGACTGGCGCTGGCACCATAGGCCCCCGCCATGAAGATCGCGATCAGGTCGCCCGCGTCGGCATACGGCAACGTGATCCGGTCGCCCAGCCGGTCGAGCGGCGTACACAGTGGCCCCACCACCGACACCGTCTCGTCACCCGCGCGGCCCACGTCGCGCGCCAGCGCCAGCGGATAGTTGCGCCGTACCACCGTGCCGAAATTGCCCGACGCGGCGAGCTGGTGATTGAGGCCGCCATCGGTGACGAGGAACGTCTCGCCCTGGCTCTCCTTGCGATCGACGATCCGCGTCAGATAGACGCCCGCCTCCGCCACCAGCCAGCGCCCCAGCTCGATCGCAAAGCGGGTCTGGCCGAGAACGGCGGGCCGCGCCGCCAGTGCCTCGCCTAGCGCCGCGCCCACCGCCTCGACATCCAGCGGCACGTCGCCGGCGAAATAGGGCACGCCGAACCCGCCGCCCAGATTGACCAGCGGCGGCGCCATCCCCGCCTCGTCGGCGAGTCGCGCAGCGAGCGCCAGCGTCGCGGCCTGCGTCTCGGCGATCGCGCCGGCATCCAGCGCCTGACTGCCGGCATAGATGTGAAAGCCCCGCCAGTCCGCCCCGTTCGCGACGATCGCGCGGACCAGTGCCGCCGCGCGCGCCGCATCGACGCCGAAAGGCGACGGTCGCCCGCCCATCCGCATGCCCGAACCGCGCAATTCGATGTCGGGATTCACCCGCACCGCCAGCCGCGGCGCGATGCCGAGGTCTTCGCCCAGCCCCAGCGCCCGCGTCGCCTCGCCTTCCGATTCGACGTTGAGCGTCGCGCCTGCCCGGATCGCCGCGCGCAGCTCGACATCGCGCTTACCCGGCCCCGCGAAGCTGATCGCCGACGCGGGCTTGACCGCCAAGGCCTTGTCCAGCTCGCCCCCCGACGCGACGTCCAGCCCGTCGACCAGGGGCGCGACCCGGTCGAGCAGCGCGGGCAAGGGGTTGGCTTTGATCGCATAATGCAGATCCACGTCGGGGAAGGCCGCCCGGAACCGCGCCACCCGCGCTGCGACGATGCCGACGTCATAGACGAAGACGGGCGTCGCCTCCGCCCAGTCGTCCGCAGGCCGCCCTGCGATCGTCAACCTGCCGCGCTGCCCGGCGAATTCGGGCGGCAGCGCCCCCATCGGCTTCATGCTCTCGTCTCCGCCCGGATCGCCGCCCGGTCCAGCTTGCCGTTCGCGTTGCGCGGCAATTCCTCGCGCCAGTCGTAGCGCGCCGGCTGCATGAAGCTCGGCAGCAGCCCGCGCAACCGCGCGCGCAAGGCGTCTTCGCCCGCCGGATCGCCCGCCAGCACCACCACGATCGCCTGACCGGAGCGCGGATCGGGCACGCCGACCGCCACCGCCTCGCGCGCCTCGCCACCGGCGAGTACCGCTTCCTCCACCTCTAGCGGGCTGATCCGGTTGCCGGCGCTCTTGATCATCTCGTCATCGCGCCCGACAAAGCGCAGCAGCCCGTCCGCGCCCTCCAGCACCGTATCGCCCGACCAGACCGCCATGCCACCGCTCGCCATCCACGCGGGCGTCGGACGAAAGCGCTGCGCGGTCCGCTCCGCATCGCGCCAATAGCCCTGCGCGACCAGTGGCCCGGCGTGGACGAGTTCGCCCGGCTCGCCGACCGCGCGCGTCCCGTCCGCCTTCACCACCGCCACCTCGGCAAAGGGGATCGCCCGGCCCATCGCATCGGGATGCGTGTCGATCAGCGCCGGGTCGAGCCATGTCGACCGAAACGCCTCGGTCAGGCCATACATCGCCACCAGATCCGCCTGCGGGAAGCGCGACCGCAGGCCGCGCACCAGCCGTTCCGTCAGGGCGCCGCCCGAATTGGTCAGCCGCCGCAGCCGCGCCGCCGTCTCCGCCGGCCAGTCCGCTTCGAGCAACTGCACCCACAAGGGCGGCACCCCGGCCAGCGTCGTCGCCTGCGTGCGCTCGACCGCCTTCACCACGTCGCGCGCAATCAGATAGTCGAGCGGTGCCACCGCGGCCCCGGCATACCAGCTCGAAAGCAGCTGGTTCTGCCCATAGTCGAACGAGAGCGGCAACACCCCCAACACGCGATCCGCGGGCGACAGGCGCAGATAATGCGCGACCGACACCGCCCCCAGCCACAGGTTCGCATGGCTCAGCATCACGCCCTTCGGCCGCCCCGTCGACCCGGAGGTGTAGAGGATCGCCGCCAGTGATGCCGGATCGCGGTCCGACCGCCCCGGCCCGGCGTCCGCCATCGGCACCGCGTCCGCCTCGACCAACCGGCAGTCGGCGGGTCGGTCACCAGCCTCCAGCGTCGCCGCGCGCGACGCCTGCGTCACGAGCAACGCCGCGCTACTGTCCGCCAGGATGTGCGCCACCTGCGCCCGGCGCAGCGCCGGGTTGACCGGCACATGCACCAGCCCCGCCCGCGCCACGGCGAGCGGCATGACGCACGCCAGCGCCGTCTTGGGCAGCCATGTCGCGACCCGCGCCCCCGGCGCAAATCCAGACGCCGCAAGCCATCCTGCCACGCTCGCCACCGCCGCCTCCACCTCGGCGAAGCGCCACGTCCGCGCGCGCTCGATCAGCGCCGGGGCGTCGGGGTCTCCCCGCAGGAGATGGTCGATCGGAAACGGTGTCGGGTCTGGCGCCATATCCCCTCATAGCGTCACGTTATTGCCGAATGCAGCCCCAGCCTCTAACGCAGCCGCGCACGTCCCCGATCGAAGGCCGAACGCTTTGCTTCCCGAAGGCTACACCCAGGTCGAAACCACCGTTCGCGCCGTCCTTGCCGATGTGCTGGGCCTCTCGCCCGAGCGGGTCGCGGACTTCCGGGCGACGACGCCGCTGTTCGGCGCGCTGCCGGAACTCGATTCGATGGCGGTCGCGGGCGTGCTGACCGAGATCGAGGATCGGCTTGGCATCCTGATCGAGGATGACGAGGTCGATGGCGACATGCTCGAAACCTTCGGCGCGCTCGTCGAATTTGCCGCGGGCAAGGCGCTGGTCTAGCGTCGGGCGGCATGGCGCCGCGCATCGACCATTACGACTGGAGCGGCGGCCGCGAGGCGCTGCTGCGCTTCGGCCCCGATACCGGGCCGGTGGTCATCCTCGCCCTGCCCCTCTTCGAAGAAGCCAACCGCACGCGCACCTTCGCCGTCGGCCTGCTGCGCCGACTGGCCGAACGCGGGATCGCCGGCTTGCTCCCGGACGTGCCGGGACAGGGCGAGAGCGTGGTGCTGCTTGAAGACTGCACTCGTTTTTGCATGGCCGAGGTGCTGGAGACGTTGACCGACCGCTGCCTTGACGAAGGGCGACGGACCTACGCGGTCGGCATTCGCAGCGGCGCACTGCTCGACTATTGCGCGCTGCATAGCGGCCGGTGGCATCTTGCCCCCCAGGACGGCGAATCCCTGCTCCGCGATCTGCACCGGACGTGGCGGGCGGCGGGCAACGACGGCGACCGACAGGCGATGATGTACGGCGCCGACACTGCGGAGATTGCGGGCAACGTCCTGTCGCCCAACCTACTCACCTCGTTCAGCGCCGCCGCCCCCTTCGATCAACCCGGCACGCCCCGCCGCGTCATCCGCCTGTCGTCCGACCCCGCCCCCGCCGACCGTCACGTCGACGCCGCCCCACTCTGGCGGCGCGCCGAGCCGGGCGACGACCCTGCCCTCGCCGAGTTGCTCGCCGACGACATCGCCGCCTGGATCGCCGCATGCGAAGCCTGATCGCCTTCCCCTGCGCGGGCGACACGCTGATCGGTACGCTCGACGCCGCACCCAGCAAGACCGGTCTGCTGATCGTCTCTGGCGGCAACGAAATCCGCTGCGGCGCGCATCGCGGCATGGCGCTCCTCGCACAGTCGGTGGCAGCGGCGGGCCATCCGGTGTTCCGCTACGACCGCCGCGGCATCGGCGACTCGACCGGCGTAAACGGCGGTTTCCTGTCCGCCCGAGACGATCTGATCACCGCAGCCGCCGCCTTTCGCGCCCACGCCCCACAGCTCGACCGCATCGTCGGCTTCGGCAATTGCGACGCGGCGAGCACGCTCGCGCTCTTCGGCCGCGACGCCGGCATCGATAACCTGCTGCTCGCCAACCCCTGGACGGTCGAGGACAACGACGCCCTGCCCCCTGCCGCCGCGATCCGCGCGACCTACCGCCAGCGCCTCACCGACCCCGCGGCATGGCGTCGCCTGCTTACCGGCCACATCGACCTTGCCAAAGCAGTGAAGGGCCTGCGCAAGGCCGCCGCCCCATCGCCGCAAGCGCTCGCCACCCGCGTCGTCTCTGCGATCGAAACTTGGGGCGACGCGGCGACCATCTTGCTCGCCAGCGGCGACGCCACCGCGCAAGCCTATGCCGCCGCCGCGCGCCACCTGCCCGCGACGCGGATCGACACCGCCTCGCACAGCTTCGCCCGGGTGGAAGACCAGCGCGCGCTACGCAACGCCGTCCTCGCCGCCCTAACCAGACTCTGACCACAACGCGCCCAACTCAACGTCATCCCAGCCTGAACCGGGGCGACATTTTGGGGCGGAAGCGGCAGCGCAGCGCTTACTCCGCCGCCTCTGCCATCTCAGCGAACTCCGCCGCCGCCAGGAACCGCTCGGCATCCAGCGCCGCCATGCAACCGGTGCCCGCCGCCGTCACGGCCTGCCGGTACACCTTGTCAGCCACGTCGCCGCACGCGAACACGCCCCGAACGCTGGTGCGCGTCGAGCCCGTCTCCACCGCGATATAGCCATCGTCGTCGAGCGCCAGATGGCCGCGGAACAGCTCGGTCGCCGGATGATGGCCGATCGCGACGAAGCCGCCCTGCACGTCGAGCCGCGAATGCTCGCCGGTCTGCGTATCCTCCAGCTCCAGCGCGACGAGGCCCGCGGTGCCGCCACCGTCCACGAATTCGCGGACTTCCTTGTTCCACAGCACCGTGATGTTGGGATGCGCGTGCAACCGCTCCTGCAGGATGCGCTCGGCGCGCAACGTGTCGCGGCGGTGGATCAGCGTCACGTCGTCGCTGTGGTTGGTGAGGTAGAGCGCCTCCTCGACCGCAGTGTTGCCGCCGCCGATCACCGCGACCTTCTTGCCGCGATAGAAGAAGCCGTCGCAGGTCGCGCAGGCGCTGACGCCCTTGCCCTTCATCGGCTCCTCGCTCTCGATGCCCAGCCACTTGGCCTGTGCGCCGGTGGCGATCACCAGCACCTCGCCCTCATAGACGTCGCCGCCGTCGCCGATCAGGCGGAACGGGCGCTTCGACAGGTCGACCTCGACGATCGTGTCCCACATCAGCCGCGTGCCGACGTGTTCCGCCTGCTTCTGCATCTGCTCCATCAGCCAGGGGCCCTGGATGACATCGGCAAAGCCCGGATAATTCTCGACATCGGTCGTCGTGGTCAGCTGACCGCCGGGCTGGATGCCCTGCACGACGATCGGCTGCATCCCCGCCCGCGCGCCATAAATCGCGGCGGACAGTCCCGCAGGCCCCGAACCGAGGATCAGCATGCGGGTGGTATGAGTGGTCATGGGAAAGCCTGTCGGATGAAAGAGTCGTGGACCGATCTAGGCGATCGGCCCACGATTTTGAACCATCCGATAGGCAAAGGCGCGCTATTAGAAGCGCGCGGTCGCCCCCACGACGATCTGCCGACCGAGCAGGTCGTAGCGGAACAGCGTATTGCTACGCAGCAGGCCCAGCACGTTGCGCGAGTCGGGAAGCAGCGGCGGGTCGCGGTCGAACAGGTTGTTCACCGACACGCGCAGCGCAAAGCGCTTGGCGATATCGAAGCTGGTGGACAGATCGATGTAATCGTACGTCGGCACGCCCGTGTAGAACCGGCGGAACTGCGCCGTGTTCGCCGGAATGCCAGTGTCGGCCGGCGCGTTGTAGCTGATCGTCATGCCCGAGATGTGCCGCCAGTTGAGCGACACGCTCGCCACCTTGTCGGCGCTGGTCCAGGTGGTGCGCAGGCCGTGCGACCAGCGCGGCATGCTCTCGCCACAGCCCGGCCCGTAATAGCCGACGCAATTACGCGGCGTGGCATCGGGCGTATCCTGGCTGCCGACGCGGGTCGTCAACGTCCCGTTGAACGACGTATCGAGCGACCCCGCCCCGGCCAGGCCCAGCGTATACTGCCCCTGGAAGTCCCAGCCATGCGACTGGGACTTGTAGCTGTTGCTCGTCCCGCGCGCATAATAGCCGGTCGTCGGATTGCCGCCCGGCGCGCTGTTCAGCGTGTAAGTACCGGGGTTCCGCACGATACCGCGGCAGTAATATTGCAGCCCCGTGGTCAGACACCCGTTGAGGAAGTCGTTGACCTGGAAGAAGTTGATCGAGTCATTCAGATTGATGATGAAGCGATCCGCCGACACCGTCAGCCCGCGGACGAAGCGCGGGCGCAGGATCACGCCGAACGTCTTGGTATAGGCGGTTTCGGGCTTCAGATTGAACCCACCGTTGCGCACGGTGCAGCCGGTGTTCAGCGCCGAACAGTCCAGCGTCGCGCTGCCGTACAGATTGTCGGGCAGGCCTGTGCGACGGCATTGCTCGATCGACGCCGTCGGTGCGACCCGCACGTTGGGGTTCGACGAATTGGGATCGCGGGTCGATGCGCACGGATCGTTCGGACCCGACGTCGTATAGTTGACGTTGCTCGCCTGATCCGCCTCGATCACCGTCGGCGCGCGCTGCGCCTTGTTGAACGACGTGCGGAAGCCGATGTCGGCGATCGGCGCCCAGATGCCTTCCACCTTCCACGTGTTGAAAGTGCCGTTCAGCCGGTTGTACTTCGACACGCGATAGCCGCCGTTGACCTGCAACAGGTCGGTGTACGGCTTGTGCTCGATCAGCGGCGCCTGCACCTCGACGTTCGATTCGACGACGTTCTGCGTGAAGCGGGCATCGGTGCCGCCGTTGGTGGCGCGGAACTGGGCATCGGCGCTGCTCTTGTACAGCTCGGCGCGGAATTCGCTGGCGAAGGCGACCGCGACGCCCTGCTCGGCGAGCGGCGAGGTGATGCCGTACTTGCCAAGGTCACCGTTCAGGACCGCGAGCGCCTGCCACATCAACGACGTGCTGTTCTGCGACCCGTCGGTGCTGGTGAACAGATAGTCGTTCAGCGCCAGGTTGCTGTTACCTGGGATGAAGGCGTTGAACGGCACGCAGGCGCGGTCAGCACCGCTGACCACCGACGCGCAGGTCGGCGTGCCGTTGACGTTCACCACGTTCAGCGACCGATTGACGCGGTCGTAATCCGGCTGCGACGGGTAGATCGTCTTGGCGCGCATCATCGAATAGACGCCCGCGATGTCGTACCGCCAGGCATCGTCGAGCACCTTGCCGCGCAGGCCGCCCGCAATGCGCACGCCCCGGTTCTCGAACCCCGTCTCGACCAGCGGCAGCGCGTCGAAGCGATAGCGGACGTCGAGCGGCACGAGCCCGGTCGTCTGCGTACCGCACAGCGTCGTGCGCTGCGACGCCGACAGGAACGGATTGTCGCAGTTGGTCTGATACGCCGGCGCACCATAGGCGCTGTACGAATAGACGCGGTTGGGCAGCGTGTTGAACGACCGGTCGCGATAGAACATCGCGGTCGAGTACAATTCGATGTCGCTCGAAATCCTGGCGTTCAGGAAAGCGCCGGTGTTCAGGCGGTTGAACGGCCGCTGGAATGCCAGTTCATCGTACGGATTGGTCGAGGTGCCCGGTCCGGAATTATACGGCACGAACCGGCCCGACCCGCTGGGATCGTTGACCAACGTGCTGCCCACGCCGATCCCGCCTGGGACGATCGTGCCTGCCTGGGTATAGGTGCTGCGCGTGCAGTTGAGCACACCCGTCGCGATCGTCTGGGTCACTTCGCACGCCGACAGCGACCGGTCGCCCAGGTACACCTGCTCCGACTGACGATAGTTGAGGTAGCCCGACAGGCTGACCGCCCCGTCCAGGAAGGTCTTGCCCGCGGTGAGCGTCACGTTCGCCCGACCGCCGTCGTTGGTCCAACCCTGCTTGGCCGGGAAGAAGGCCCGGCCGGCCGCTTCGGTCACCGGATTGGCGCGATTATCGTGGTTGAAGAAGCTGTAGTTGCCGGTCAGCGCGATGCCGTTGAAGTCCTTCTTCAACACGAAGTTGACGACGCCTGCGACCGCGTCCGATCCATAGACCGACGACGCACCGCCCGACAGAACGTCGATCCGCTCGACCAGCTCGTTGGGGATCAGGCTGACGTCCATGCCGTTCTGGATGCCGAGCCGCAGCCCGTCGACCAGCGTCAGCGTACGTTCGAAACCCAGGCTGCGCAGCTTGATACGCTGGCGGCCGTCGGAATCGGCGTAATTCTGTTCGGCGTTGGCCTGCACCTGCGGCAGGCGGTTCATCACCTCTTCGATCGTCGTCGCGCCCTGGGCAGCGATTTCGGCGACCGTGACGGTGGTGATCGGCGCGGCGGAGCGGTTGTTCGGCCGCGCAATGCGCGTGCCCGTCACGATGATGTCCTGCGATTTGTCTGCGTTGACCGAATCGTCGCGCGCCCGATCGGCGGCGAGCTTCGCCGAAGCGACAGGATCGCCGATCTGGGTCGCAGCGTCCTGTTCGGTCGTGACCTGGGCTTGCGCCGGCATGGCGAGCAACGCCGCCAGACAACAGGTTGAAGCGAGTATCCCCTTGTACATCATCATATTCTTTCCCCTTCGTGATCCGGGGATGATTGCATTTCGCCGCGACCGATCAGCGCGAATGTCCGTGTGTCATCGCCACGGATCACCCGGTTACGGCCAACAATAAAGGACAGTATAGCGTCCCTTATTTGCTTGCGGTTTGTTTGAAACCACCCCTCAGAGCCATCGTGGTCTCATTCCTTTCAGATCAATACAATACCAATTTGCGCGCAGCTGCTTCAAAATGCGGAGCTCAGCCATCCGCAGGCCGACCTGCGTGTGATAAGATATCGGATGGCGTGTACATAAGCCGTGGCATACGGCATGCATCCAACCGCCGGGCGGGACGTTGGCGTCCGGACGAGCGGAGGGACTGCGACGTGAGCGACGACCAGACGATCAGCACCGAACCTTACACCGGTCCCGCCGGTGGCTGGGGATCGATGAAGTCGGTTGCGGAAATCAACCTTCGCGAGAAGGTGCGGCCGGAAACCGCGCGCGAGTTGACCCGGCTAAACAAGCCCGGGGGCGTCATGTGTGTCTCGTGCGCTTGGGGGAAGCCGGCGCATCCGCATATCGCCGAATTTTGCGAAAACGGCGCGAAGGCCACCGCGTGGGAGCTGACTACCTATCGCACCACCCCGGAATTCTTCACGAAGCATACCGTCAGCGACTTGCGCGGCTGGAAGGATTACGACCTCGAACAGGCCGGGCGCCTGACGCATCCGATGAAATATGATGCCGCCACGGATCGCTATGTCGCGGTCAGCTGGGCGGAGGCGTTTGCCGATATCGGCACGCATCTGAAGCGCTACGATCCCAAGAAGGTGATCTTCTACGCATCCGGCCGCGCGAGTCTGGAAACGAGCTACATGTGGGCGTTGATGGCGCGCCTGTACGGCAGCCAGAACCTGCCCGATTCCTCCAACATGTGTCACGAGACGACGTCGGTCGGCCTCAAGTCTGCAATTGGTTCGCCCGTCGGCACGATCCATCTGTCGGATTACGACCAGTGTGACGCTATTTTCTATTTCGGCCAGAATCCGGGGGTGAACTCACCCCGCTTTCTCCACCCCTTGCGCAGTTGCGCCAAGCGGGGCGTCGAGATCGTGGTGTTCAACCCGCTGAAGGAACGCGGCCTCGAACGCTTCACCGACCCGCAGAACCCGATCGAGATGGCGACGCGCAAGTCGACGCCGATCGCCACGCAATATCACCAGGTGAAGGCCGGCGGCGACATCGCCGCTTTGGTCGGCATCTGCAAATACGTCATCGAGGCGGACGACCAGTGCCAGCGGATCAACGCCCCCGCGATTCTCGACCATGCCTTCATCGCCGAACACACGACGGGGTTCGAGGCGTTCGCCAACATGGTCCGCGCGACCGATTGGGCAACGCTGGAGCATGAAAGCGGCATCACCCGTCAGGACATGGAGGCCGCCGGGGCCGTCTACGCCAAGTCGAAGCGGGTCATCTGCGTCTACGGCATGGGCCTGACCCAGCACGTTCACGGCATCGACAATCTCCACACGCTGGTGAACCTGATGCTACTGCGCGGCAACGTCGGCAGGCCCGGCGCCGGCTTCGGCCCGGTTCGCGGCCACAGCAACGTGCAGGGACAACGCACCGTCGGCATCACCGAAAAGCCCGAGCTCGCCCCGCTCGACCGGCTGCAGCAGCTCTACGACTTCGATCCCCCGCGCGACAAGGGCTGGGACACGGTCGAGGCATGCGAACATATCATCGACGGCAGCGCGCAGGCGTTCCTGGGCCTGGGCGGCAACCTCGCCCGCGCGGTGCCCGATACCGCACGGATCGAGCCGGCATGGCAGACGCTCGACCTCACCGTCAGCATCGCGACCAAGCTTAACCGCACGCATCTGTTGCCCGGCAAGACCTGCTACCTTCTCCCCTGCCTGGGCCGGATCGAGACCGACGAACAGGCAACCGGCCCGCAGGCGGTGACGATGGAGGACAGTTTCAGCCGCATCTACGGCAGCCGCGGCCGCGCGACGCCGGCGGCGGACACGCTGCTCAGCGAACCTGCGATCCTCGCCGGCATCGCCAAGGCGACACTTGATCCCAACCCGAAGGTCGATTGGGATGCGTGGGTCGGCGATTACGGCCTCGTCCGCGATGCGATCGAGGCGACCTATCCGGACAAGTTCGCCCGCTTCAACGAGCGGATGTGGATCCCCGGCGGCTTCTGGAAGGGTGTGCCCGCCGCCCACCGCCAATGGCTCACCGACAGCGGCCGCGCCGAATTCAACGTGCCGAGCGCCCTGAACGCCACCGGTTTCAAGGACGCCCCCGGCCGCTTCCGCCTGATGACGTTGCGCTCGAACGATCAGTTCAACACGACCGTCTATGGCTATCACGACCGGTTCCGCGGCATCAAAGGCACGCGCGACGTCGTGCTGATGAACCGCGCCGACATGGCGGAGCTGGGCCTGGCCGAGCACGACAAGGTCGATCTGGTCGGCGACGAGGGCACCAACGGCGACAAGCGCGTCGATGGCCTGCTGGTCGTGCCCTATGACATTCCGCGCGGCTGCCTGGGTGGCTATTACCCCGAATGCAACATCCTGATGCCGGTTACGCACAAGGCGGAACAAAGCCATGTTCCGGCGGGGAAATCCGTGCCGGTGCGGGTGGAGAAGGCGGCCTGATCCTCGCCGCGATCCTTGCCGGCGGCCAGTCGAGCCGCTTCGGCAGCGACAAGGCCGCCGCACTGTGGGACGGGCGGCCACTGCTCTCGCACGTCCGCGACGCCTGCGCGCGCTGGGCCGACGCGGTGGTTGTCGTGGGGCGAGAGGGTGGGATCGCGGATCGCCCTGCCCCCGGCCTTGGCCCGCTCGGCGGCATTGCGGGCGCGTTGCACCACGCAGCGACGCAGGGCTTCGACAGCGTCCTGACGGTGCCTTGCGACACCCCGTACCTGCCCGAGGCGCTCATCGCTTCGCTGCTGCGCCGCGCGCCCAGCTATTGCAGCGACGCGCCGGTCATCGGCCACTGGCCCGCCGACCTCGCCGACGCACTCGTCGACCATATCGCGCGCGGTGCCCGACGCTCGGTGCGCGGCTGGGCGCAACAGATCGGTGCGCTGCCGATCGCCGCGCCGGGGCGGATCGCCAACGTCAACACACCCGAGGATCTTGCCGCGCTGTGAGCGTGTCGCGGCCCGAGCCGATCCGGGTGCTCCACGCCGATGGCCGCGCCACGAGCGGACTGCGCGACGTCGCGGTCGAGGCCCCCGTCGCGATCGAGGTCGACGGCCTGGGCTATGCCGTTATGATGATGACGCCGCGCGATCTCGACGTCTTCGCGCTCGGCTTCATGTTGACCGAACGCCTCGCCGACACCGCCGCCGACGTCGAGGATATCGACGTCTTCGCGGCAGAGGCGGGCTGGATCGTCCGGATCGCGCTTGCCGCGCACTGCCGCCCCCGCATCCGTGATCGCGTCCGCCATCGCAGCAGCGATACGGGATGCGGCCTGTGCGGGATCGCCAGCCTGGAACAGCTCGTCCGGCCCGTGCGCCAGCGGCCGCCCCGCCCTGCCGTCGAGCCGGCCGCGATCTTTGCCGCGCTGGCGGCGATACGCGCGCACCAGCGCCTCAACGCCGCGACAGGCGCCGTCCATGCCGCCGCCGCCTGCACCGCCGATGGTGCGATCGCGGCGATCTTCGAGGATGTCGGCCGCCACAATGCGCTCGACAAGCTGTTCGGTGCGCAGGCGCGGGCGAGCGCAGGCTCGGCCTTCACGCTCGTCACCTCGCGCATCAGCTTTGAAATGGCGGACAAGGCGCTGGTCGCCGCGACGCCGCTGCTGGTCGGCATCTCCGCCCCCACCAGCTTCGCGCTGGATCACGCCCGCGCGCACGGCCTGACGCTGATCGCGCTCGCGCGGTCCGACGCAATGCTGGTGATGAACGATCCGTTCGGGGCGTTCGGTTAGGCGCGCCAGTCCCATACGTGATCGGACCAATAGCGCACGCTCGCGACCCAGTCGGCGATGCCGCCCGTCACCATGTGGCGATACGCCCCGTCGAGCCATACGCTGTCGGACAGGACCAGCACCATCAGAACCGCCGCCCACAACACGCCGCGATGCATCGGCTGCGGCTTGCGGACGAGCTTCACCTCGGTCGCCCGGCGCTCCGCCAGACGACGCTCGGGCCCCGCATGCGGCTGCTTGGCGACCCGCCGATCCGCGGTCCGACGTTCATTGGAAAAGTGATAGGGCATCGACGCGACCCGAACCGACCAGCCTATGCCATCGCACGGCAATGGTGAACAAAGCGTTCCGTCTGTCGATGGTGTCACACGCGCGGCGCTACCGATGTGGTAGCGGAGGAGGGACTTGAACCCCCGACCCCAGGATTATGATTCCCGTGCTCTAACCAGCTGAGCTACTCCGCCCCGCCGTGTGGAGGGGCGCCTATAGGAGCGGGATGCGGCCCCCGTCAAGCGAACATGTGACGGGAAAGTGCTTCCCATGGACCGCCACGATACCACCATGCCGCCAGCCCCGCGATTTCGACGTCACGGGGGGCGAAATCGCGCGACAAAGCGGTCAGCAGCAGCTTCGCGATATTGGGTTGTACCTTGTTCTGGATGGTGACGTGCGGGCGCCAGCCGCCGGCGTCCTGCGGCGTCAGCAGGCCCGCAAAGGCGTCGGCCAGATCGCGCCGGATCGCGACCAGATCGGGTGATTCGATCCGATAGGCGACGCCGCGGCCCAGCGACATCAGCCCGCCGACGCGCGCCTGCGGCGCACGTACGCCGCGGGTCAGGCCGCTCAGGCGATGCTTGATCTCACCCTCGGCGGAGGGCGGCAGGTGATGGAAGAGCGTCAGATGCGCGGCGAGCACGTTGCGTTCGGGCGGGAAGTGTGCCGCCCGCTGCGCATCGAACCAGCCCTGGTCGCGCCGCCCGAACAGGGCCGTCACGATGATGGGCGCCGGCTCGCTCAAATCTCCACCTGGCTGCCCAGCTCGACAACGCGATTCGTCGGCAGGCGGAAGAACTCCATCGCGCTTTCGGCGTTGCGCAGCATCCAGGCGAACAGCTTTTCGCGCCACAGCATCATGCCTGGCCGTTCGGACGCGAGCAGCGTCTGACGCGACAGGAAGAAGCTGGTGTCCATCATCTTGAAATCGGTGCCGCAGCCATGGACGCGCTTCAGCGCCGCCGGCACGTCCACCTCCTCCATGAAGCCGTATCGCAGGACGAGCCGGTAGAAGCCGTCGCCCATCTCCTCGCGCGTGGCGCGATCGGTTTCCGGCCAATAGGGCTGCTGGACGATCTTCACGGTCAGCAGGATGATTCGCTCGTGCAGCACCTTGTTATGCTTCAGGTTGTGGAGCAGCGCGTGCGGCACGCCATCGGCGCTGGAGGTCATGAACACCGCCGTCCCCGACACGCGGCTCGCCGAATTGATCGCCGAGGTGATGAACACCTTGGTCGGCATCGCCGCCTCGCGCAGCCGCTCCATCATCAGCGTCCGCCCCTTCGACCAGGTCGTCAGGAAGGTGAAGACGATCAGGCCGATCATAAGCGGGAACCAGCCGCCATCGGGCACCTTGGTCAGATTGGCGGCGAAATAGGCGCCGTCGACCAAGAAGAACAGGCCGAGCAGCGGCGCGGCGGCATAGAGCGGCCAGTTCCACAACCGGGTGAGCGCCACGCCGAGCAGGCACGTATCAATGAACATCGCCCCCGTCACCGCGATGCCATAGGCCGAGGTGAGGTTGGACGAGGTGCGGAAGAACAGCACCAGCAGGATCACCATCGTCATCAGCAGCCAGTTGATGAGCGGGATATAGATCTGCCCCACTGTCGCCGCGCTGGTATGTTCAATGCGCAGCCGCGGCATGAAGCCCAGCTGGATCGCCTGTTGCGTGACGGAGAAGGCACCCGAGATCACCGCCTGGCTGGCGATGATCGCCGCCATGGTCGCCAGCAGCACCAGCGGCAGCTGCAGGCTGTCGGGCGCGAGCATGTAGAACGGGCTGCGCAGCGCCGCCTCGCCTTCGCGGAACAGCAGCGCGCCCTGCCCCAGATAGTTGCACATCAACGCGGGCAGCACGAACACCAGCCACGACAGGCCGATCGGCTTGCGCCCGAAATGCCCCATGTCGGCATACAGCGCCTCCGCCCCCGTCACCGCAAGCACGACGGAGCCGAGCGCCAGGAACGCGCGGATCGGGTCGGCGAGGAAGAAGTGGATCGCGTGGTGCGGCGAAAAGGCCCACAGGACATGCGGCGTCTGGACGACGCTGAGCAGCCCCAGCACCGCGATGACGCCGAAATAGACAAGCATGATCGGCCCGAAGATCAGGCCGATTCGCGCGGTGCCGCTGCGCTGGACCCAGAACAGCGCGATCAGGATGGCGAGCACGATCGGCAGCACGAGCCCCGAAAAGGCCGGCGCCGCGATCGCCAACCCCTCGACCGCGCCGAGCACGGTGACGGCAGGGGTGATCATCGAGTCGCCGTAGAACAGCGAGGTCGCGAAGACGCCGAGCAGCACGATGCCGGTCGACCACCGCTTGCTCTTCGTCCGCCCCGACACGAGCGCGAGCAGCGCCAGGCTGCCCCCTTCCCCATTGTTGTCGGCGCGCATGATGATGGCGACGTATTTGATCGTCACCACGATCATCATCGACCAGAACATCAGGCTCAGCACGCCCATGATGTGCAGCGGATCGAGCGCGAGCTTATGATGCCCCGCGAAGGTTTCGCGGAAGGCGTAGAGTGGGCTGGTGCCGATATCGCCGAAGACGATGCCGATCGCACCGACCGCCAGCTTCAGCAGGCCATCGCTGTGGTGAACGGGGGTTTCATCCTCCGCGCGGGCGTCGGGAGGGGCTGCCGGTACGGGGCTGCTCACGAGCGGCTCGATCGGTCCGTCGGTACGCGACCGGCGTTGTTCGCAAGCTGTTGCATCGGCGCTGCCTTAGCATGGCCTGAACGGCGGGAGCAACGGCAGCGGAAGGCGATGAGCCGCCCCGAGACAGGGTACGCAGCGTCACCCTACATCGCGCGTTGCCCGGCCGCGCGAGCGCGTACCGCATTGGAAGCAAACGCGAGTTAGGGCCTGCGAAAGACCTCACGAATCACGAAATGCGATGCCAGCCGGGTGACGCCGGGCAGCCGCGACAGCGTTTCGCGGTGGATGCGTTCGAACGTATCGTCGCGCCGCACCTCGACGTGAAGCATATAGTCCGCCTCGCCGCTCATCAGAAAACAGTCGCGGATTTCGGGGACGTCGACGATCTGGCGCTCGAACGCAGCCATCGTCTCCTCGCGCTGGTCACGCAGCGTCACGTTGACCATCACGACACTGGGATTGCCGCGCGCGGCCTTGCTGAGCACGGCGCGGAAGCCGGCGATCAGCCCGCGGTCCTTGAGCGATCCGACGCGCCGATGCGCGGCGCTGGGCGACAGGCCTACCTTCTCCCCCAGTTCGGCGCTGGTGAGGTCCGAACTGACGAGCAACTGGCCAAGGATCTTCTGGTCGAGGGCGTCGAGCATGATTCTCGCTCTACGACACCCATTCACGCAAGGAAATCCCGTAGTGGCCGCCGATAGGCAATAACATTGCAAGCCTCTCCCGCCCCGCGCGTAGTAAGAGCGCCGTCGGAAGAGGAGATTCCCATGCGCATCGGTGTTCCCAAGGAAATCAAAAACCACGAATATCGCGTCGGCCTGACCCCGCCGTCGGTCGCCGAACTGGTCGCCGCCGGTCATGAGGTCGTCGTCGAGACGAAGGCCGGCTCCGGCATCGATTTCGAGGACCAGGACTATATCGACGCGGGCGCGACGATCCTGGCCGATCCCGCCGCGGTCTTCGCCGCCGCCGACATGATCGTGAAGGTCAAGGAACCGCAGGCGAGCGAGATCGCGCTGCTCGAACCGCGCCACCTGCTGTTCACCTACCTCCACCTGGCCGCCGACAAGGCGCAGGCCGAGGGGCTGCTGAAGTCGGGCGCGACCTGCATCGCCTATGAAACGGTCACGGCGGCACGCGGCGGCCTGCCGCTCTTGAAGCCGATGAGCGAGGTCGCGGGCCGCATGTCGGTGCAGGTCGGCGCGCATTACCTTGAAAAGGAACAGGGCGGTCGCGGCGTATTGCTGGGCGGCGTCCCAGGCGTGGCGCCGGCGAAGGTCGCGATCCTCGGCGGCGGCGTTTCGGGCGTCAACGCCGCGCAGATGGCGGTCGGGATGCGCGCCGATGTGACGATCTACGACATTTCGAACGATCGCCTCGCCGAACTCGACATGTTCTTCTCCAGCCAGATCAAGACCGCCTATGCATCGAAGGCGGCGATCGCATCGGCGGTGAAGAACGCGCACCTCGTCATCGGCGCGGTGCTGGTGCCTGGTGCGGCGGCGCCGAAGCTCGTGACGCGCGACATGATCAAGACGATGAAGCGCGGCGCGGTGATGGTCGATATCGCCATCGATCAGGGCGGATGCTTCGAAACCAGCCATGCCACCACCCACGAAGACCCGGTGTTCGAAGTCGACGGCGTGATCCATTATTGCGTCGCCAACATGCCCGGCGCGGTCGCGCGCACCAGTACCTTCGCGCTCAACAACGCGACACTGCCGTTCGCGATCAAGCTCGCCAACATGGGCGCGGAAGCGGCGATGAAGGCGGACGCGCACCTCGCCAACGGCCTCAACGTCTATCACGGCAAGATCACGCATCATGCGGTGGCCGAGGCGCTGAACATGCCGTTCACCGGCTGGAACGGATAAGGAACAGGAATGTTGGGGTCTTCTGAAAGGAAGACCCCATGTCCACGACCGAGAATCCCAAGGACCACCCGACCGGCAACGCCGAAAAGAACCCCGACGACTGGACGACCGGCGACGAGGCGATGACCGGCGCGCAGGCGAGCTACCTCAAGACGCTGAGCGAGGAAGCCGGCGAGACGTTCGACGACACGCTGACCAAGGCGGAAGCGTCGAAGCGGATCGATGCGCTGCAGGAAGCGACCGGGCGCGGAAAGTAACGCGCCGCTTGCTTCGGGTAGCGCGGCAGTCGGCTACCGCGAGACACAGGATATCGGCCCGTCGCCTGTCATCGCGACCGTAGCGACCAGACACGGCGAAGTTCGCGCTCGCCTCTCACATAACGGAGGCGAGCGCTTCTTATTATTCGCGGGCCAGCGTTGCCCCGCCGCCCCGCGTCATCGTCAGCATCGCCGGGTCCGCAGCGTCATAGCGCTGCCATCGCACCGCGCCCTTGCCGTTGGGGTCGCCCGTCTTGACGAAATTGACGAGATAGCGGCTCGCCACGGTTGCCGCGGCGCGATCGGTCGATGTGGTCGCCGCTCCATATTTGACGTCGGCCGTGTCGAAGAAGAACGGGATGTCGGTCGCATGTCCCGCCCCCGCACCGTCCGGCGTCGCCGCCGACGTCGCGACATAATCGAAGCGATAGTAATAGACCGGCACGCCTTGCTTCGCGAGCAGCCCCGCGACGTCGCGTGCGCCCCCGATCATGACGCCATCGGGTCCGCCAATATCGTTGCTGGTCGCCCCCACCATCACCGGTACGTGCGCGAAGCGACCGGCGCGATAGGCGTCGCGGCCGTCGACGAAGGTACGGCCATCGGGCACCGGCCCGCTGTACGTGCGCCCCTCACCCTGCTGCTGCCCCAGGGTGGCGAGGTTCAGGCCGTCGACCACCTGCTCGCCGGACAACGCATGGAGCGCCGCCGAGGCCGCGGGGCCGGTGCCATCGATGCCCTTGGCGCGCGCAAAGGCGGTCGCCGCCGCCTCTGCGGTCGCCACGCTTGCGCCCTTGTACGATCCGTCGCCACCCGACTGGATGACCGCGGCGCGGAACAGGCCCCGCGCCGCGGGCGAGGTCAGCATGGCGTGGACGGACATGCCGCCCGCGCTTTCGCCGATGATCGTCACCGCATCGGGATCGCCACCGAAAGCCGCGACGTTACGCTTCACCCAGCGGAGCGCAGCAAGCTGGTCGAGCAGACCGAAGTCCACCTCGCGCGACGTGGTGGCGAGGGCGGGATGCGCGAAGGTGCCGAAGCGTCCCAGGCGGTAGTTGAAGCTCACCATCACGATGCCCTGCCGCGCCAGCGCCGCACCGCTGTAGGTCGGCGGCGAGGACCCGCCGTTGACGAAGCCGCCGCCGTAGATCCACACCAGCACTGGCAGCTTGGCCCCCGCCTTGACGCCCGCCGGCCGCCACACATTTGCGTAGAGGCAGTCTTCGGCCGGCGCCGTGCCGAGCGGCGCGGCATCGCTGGGGAAGGGCAGCTGCATGCAATCCGCCGCATACTGCGTGGCGTCGCGCGGCGCCGTCCAGGCCTGCACCGGCTGCGGTGGCTGCCAGCGCAACGCGCCCACCGGCGGGGCCGCGAACGGAATACCCTTGAACGCGTCCACGCCCGCGTCCGTCGCGCCGCGCACCGGTCCGCTGGCGGTGCGCGCCTGCGGCACGGCTTGCGCCAGCGCGGTGCCGCTCGTGCCGGCGATCGCCAAGGCCAAGACAAAATGAAGGGGTTTCAAGTTCATAGGGCGCTCCGGGTCGCATCGCGGCGGGCGAGCCTCGCACGACATGACCGGGGGGGCAACAGCACGGGTGCAGATCGCCGCAGCGGGCGTTCGCGGCAGCGGGCCGCAGCCAACGGTCCGTCGCAAATCATCCACATTGGTGGTTAATGTCGGAACGGCTCCATTCCTGACCAGTTGGACGCGGATGAGCGAGACACCCGAAACGTTGTTCGCCCTTGTCGAGGCGGATCATCTGACCCGCATCCACCTTAAGCTCAGTCTCGAAGACGTGGGCTTCGCGGTGAAGGAGCAGGACGACACGATCGCCCTCGTCGGAACACCCGACCCGACCGTGGCAGAAGACAGCCCGATCCTGCCCACGCGGTCGTCGGCCGCCAACGACAGCGGTGCGGCTTAGCCGATCGTCGCGCCGCCGGGATCCTGTGCCAGGATTCGCCCCATGGCCTCGAACAGCGCATCCATCGCCACCGGCTTGAACAGGACCTCGTTCGCGCCCGCGGCCAGACAGCGTTCGCGCAGGTCCAACGCCGTATCCGCGGTGATGACGATGATCGGCACGTTGGCCTTGTCGTCGGGGCGCGCGCGAATGTGCCCGATCGCGGTGATGCCATCCATCCCCGGCATGCGCAGATCGATGAGCAGCATATCGAAGGTTTCGGCGTCGATCGCCGCCAGCCCCGCCTCGGCGTTCTCCGCCTCGACCATGCCGACGCCGGCAACGTCCAACATGTCGCGGACGACGCGGCGATTCATCCGGTCGTCCTCGATGAACAGGACGTTCATCGCACCATGGTCCGGCATCCGCGAGGGCAATGGGTCAACATGGCTGCGCGTCTACGCCTCATGCCGCCTGTGACACAAGCGTTGCGTCGCGGCTGGCGAACAGGACGGCGAGCAGATCGCTCGCCGCTATCGGTTTGAGAAGGTGCAGGACTTCGATTGCGGGATCGAAGGCCGCATGCGCCGCGGCGGCATCCGCCGGCCACAACAGCAGCACTGTCGCTTCGCGGCCCGCCACTGCGACCAGACGCCGCACCTCGGCATGTGGGGCGTCGCACGCCCGCAGCGCCGCAACGTCGACGACGATCCGGTCGACGGGGTCGGCGGCCAGCCGGTCGAATGCCTCGTCCAGCGTCGCGAGCGGTACGACGTCCGCCGCCCGCGTCGCGATCACCGTCTTCAGCAGTGCCCGCGTGATCGGATGTGGGTCGACGACCAGGACGCCTGCCTGCGCCTGATCCTTCGGCTGCTCGGGCCGGTCGGCATGACGGAGCGGCAGGTCGACCGTGAAACAGGCGCCCTGCCCTGGCACGCTCGCCACCGTCACCTCGCCGCCCATCGCCCGCGCGAGGTTGCGGCAGATCGACAGGCCCAGCCCCGTGCCGCCGAAGCGCCGCGTGGTGCTGGTATCCGCCTGGGTGAACGATTCGAAGATCGCCTGCTGCTGTTCGACCGCGATGCCCGTGCCCGTGTCGGCGACGGCGATCCGGATGCGCTCGCTTTCCCCCGCCGCCGCGATCGCTTCGACGGTCAGCGTCACGCTGCCGCTCGCGGTGAACTTCAACGCGTTGGACATCAGGTTGAACACGATCTGCCGCACGCGCAACGCATCGCCGACGATCCAATCGGGGCAGCGCGACAAATCGGCGTGGAAGACGAGGCCCTTCGCCGCCGCCTGATCCTGCCACAGGCGCAGGCAGTCCCGCAGCATCGCAGCGAGATCGAACGGCGCGTCTTCGATCGTCAGGCGACCGCTTTCGATCTTGGCGGCATCGAGGATGTCGTCGACCAGTGCGCGCATCGTCACGCCGGCCCCATGGACAACGGTCAGCCGATCGCGCAGATCGCCCGCGACGCTGCCGTCCGCCAGCATCACCTGCGTCATGCCCAGAATGCCGTTCAGCGGCGTGCGGATTTCGTGGCTTGTCGTCGCCAGAAATTCGGACTTGGCGGCCAGCGCCTTTTTCAGGTCGGCGTTGACGGCACGCACACGGTCGCGACTGCGCCGCAGCGTCACGATGCCGATGCCGAGCATCAGCAGCACCGCCAGCACGCCGACGGCGAAGCCGATGAACACGGTCTGCTGCGTGCGGACACGCGCCTTTTCGAACGCGACGCTCCGCCGCGCTTCGTCGCGCTGCAGGTTGGCGATCCGCAGTTCCTGATTTGCGAAATCGAAGCGCGCCGCCATCAGCGCGGCATTGGTTGACCGGGCAAGCGTGGTCGCCTCGTCGTCCAGCCGCTTCAGCGCCATCAGATGCTGTAGCGCAAGGTCGGGCGCGCCGCTCGCGCGGTAGATCGTATATGCGGTCCGGTGCGCCTCTCGATCGATCAGCGTCGATTTGGCAAAATCCTGGCCGGCGAACCGCTCGCCGATCAGTCGCGCCGCCGTTGCCAGATCGTGGCGCTGATACGCCGCCTGCGCCGCCAGCCCGATCAGGACCGTGCGATAGGGCTGACCGGCGCCGTCCTGCCTCGACAGACGCAAGCCTTCGTCGATCGCGCGCTGCGCGCCCGCGACATTGCCCATCGCCAGCCGCGTCTCCGCGATATTGCCGAGAACCAACGACCGCAGCAGCGGGCTGCGCATCTGCGCGGTCAGCGCCAGTGCCTTGTCGAACTGCGCCTCCGCCTCGCGCAGCCTTTTGAGCGACTTCAGCGCGCCGCCGCGATTGTTGTACAGCGACAGCGCCAGCATCGGATCGCCGCGGTAGGTCGCAAGCGCCTGATCGAAATAGCGTAGCGCATTCGCATGGTCGTTCGCGCCGCTGTACAGCGCGCCGATCGACTGCAACGCCTTGGACTGGCTGCGTACCTCGCCCTGCCGGCGGAAGATAGCATAGGCCTTCTGATAGTCGCTCAGCGCCTCCGCGACGTCCACCTGCGCCGTGTTGATCCAGCCCCGTGCCAGCAAGGCGTCGCCATGCAGCATCGCATTCGGCGCCAGCCGCGCCGACACGCGCACCGCATGTTCGATCAGCGGACGGGCGCCATCGACGTCGTTCAATCGCAGCAGCGCCTCGCCCCGCAACCACTGCGCCGTCGCCTGCATCATCGCGCGTTGCGATGCGGTCGCGGCACCGGCCGCCATCCGTTCGGCTTCGCGCGCACGGGTCACCGTTTGATGCGGATCGATGAGCATGGCTGCACGGGCGTCTGCGATCAACGCATCGAACCGGTCGTCGGTCTGAACCGCCGCCGCGGGCGTCGCCAGGATCAAGGCAAGGGCAGCGAGCATCATGCGGCCCGGCCGCGACGCGGGCCGGTACGTGGCCATGTCAGCGCCGCTGGACCTGCAAGCCACCGAAGGCGGCGAGCGGCTGCGGTCGGACGAGGCGATGAAGCCCGTCGTCCATATATTGGACCAGGGCGTCGAGCGGCACCGGCCGGCTGAGCAGGAATCCCTGCACCATGTCGCAGCCCATCACCGTCAGCAGCGCGAGCGCGGCATGCGTCTCGACGCCTTCCGCCACCACCTCCATCTCCAGCGCATGGGCTAGATCGATGGTGGACCGCACGATCAACGGATCGCGGTTGGAGCTGGTGAGCTGCGTCACGAACAATTTGTCGATCTTCAGCTCGCGCGCGGGCAGCTGCTTCAGATAGGCCAGCGACGACAGGCCGGCACCGTAATCGTCGATCGAAATGACGATGCCGAAATCGGCGAAAATTTGAAGGTTGGCGATCGCGCTGGCAGGATCGCGTATCACCGACGTTTCGGTGATCTCGAACCCCAACCGGGCATCGCTGTCGCCCACCAGCACGCAGGCTTCGCGCACGAAGGCGTCGTCGGCCAGCAACTGACCCGAGATGTTGATGAACAACCGCAGGTCATGGCCGCGCGATACCAGGTCACGCTGATCGGCGATGGCACGACGGATCGTCCACAGCGTCATCGCGCCGATGAGATTGCACTGCTCCGCCGCCGCAATGAAATCATTGGGCATCACTAGCCCGCGCGTCGGATGGCGCCAGCGAACCAACGCCTCGGCGCTGGTGATCTCCTGGCGCCGGACGTGGACCTTGGGCTGATAGTGGAGGATCAGCTCGTCGCAGGCGATCGCCCGCTCGAATTCGTCACCCAGCGCGATCAGCTCCGCGGGCAGCGCGGATGGGGCGGGATCGCGCGACAGACGGGTGCGGGCCAGCGCCGCCTCGGCTGCTTCGACCAGCGCCACCTCGTCGATGTGTGACGCGGGCGCGGAGGCGGCACCGAAATCGAGCGAGAACAAGACGCTGGCATCGCCGATCAGGAACGGTTCGCGAAACCCCGCGGCGATGGCGGCGGTCCGCATATCGATCGCTGCAGGATCGTCGTCGAGGAACGTACAGGCCAGTTGATCGCGGCCGATGATCGCCACCGAGGCATCGGGCAGTAACCGACTGATTCGGGCCGCTGCGATCGACGCGATCCCCTCCGCGCGCGCGCAGCCGACCCGGCGGCGCAAATCGGCGAAGTTGGCGATGGCGACCAACAGGTGAAAGCGCTGTGAAACAGCCGCTGGCGTGGATGCGCTAACCGCCCCATCCTTCGGAATTTGCTCGGTTTTCGTGCGGGGCGCGCGCGTCATGACGGATCCGGGCTACGCCAGATCGCTGAAGATAGCGTTAATCCTCGTGATGCCCCTAAGCGCCTGAATGCCAGATTGAGTAATCCTTAATGTACTGTTAAGGTTAACGGGCATCCTCGCGGTGCGACCATAAGGGAGATAAGCATGTTGGAACTGTTCTTCGCGATCGTCGCCGCTGCCATCACCGTCGACATCAAGCCCTGGTAATCACGACCGGTTCGGGATGGCGGCAGGCTACGCCTCCAGCCATCCCGAACCGGATCCGTTGCGGCGCCCATCGCGCCGGCATTTCTCTATCGATTGTACCGAACCTCGCCCCTGTCGGGTGACATCACGGCGCCGGCGCATCGTCCGCCAACAGCCGCCCTCCTTCATCCCATCGGCGCGGCCCGACACAGGCCAGCACGTGGTGCTCAAGCCGCGATGCTGTCCGTCCCCCTGCGCTCACGCGCCGGATTGCTGAACACCATATCGTCGTCCACCGACCCGAAGCGCAGCGCCAGGACGTCCAGCGCGTAATTCTGGTTGAGCTTCCATGGCTTGCGCGAGCCCTGCTTGGGCAGATCGCGTTCGGCACGCTGGATATACCCAGAGGTGAAATCGACGAACGGTTCGGTCGTCATCGTCGTATCGTCGGTATGCGGCGTCGCCTGGCGCACGCCGCGCTTTGTCATCGTGTTGAGCAGGCGGCAGACATAGGTCGCGACCAGATCCGCCTTCAGCGTCCATGAGGCATTGGTATAGCCGAACGTATAGGCCAGGTTCGGCACGTCCGAGAACATCATACCCTTATATTGCAGCGCCTTGCTGAGATCGATCGGCATGCCGTCCTGGCTGAAGCGCACCCCGCTGAGCAATTGCAGCTCCAGCCCCGTCGCCGTGACGATGATGTCGGCGGGCAATTCCTTGCCCGATGACAGCCGGATACCCGTCGGCGTGAACCGATCGATCGTCCCCGTCTCGACCGACGCATCGCCGCGCTTGATCGCATCGAACAGGTCGGCGTCGGGCACCAGGCACAGCCGTTGGTCCCACGGATTGTAGCGCGGCGTGAAATGGGTATCGACGTCATAGTCCGGCCCCAGATGCTCCCGCACCATGCCGATCAACCGCTCCTTGAACTTCTGCGGCCGCTTCTTCGCGATCCGGTAGAAGACCATGCCGGTCAGCACGTTCTTCCAGCGCGTGGTGCCGTAGGCGAGTTTTGCCGGTAGCCGGTCGCGCAGCCAGTTGGCGAAGCGATCCTCCGCCGGACGCGACACGACATACGTCGGCGAGCGCTGCAGCATCGTGACGTGGCCGGCGCGTTTCGCCATTTCGGGCACGAGCGTCACCGCCGTCGCGCCGCTGCCGATCACGACGACGCGCTTGCCGTCATACTCCAAGTCTTCGGGCCAGAGCTGTGGGTGGACGATCCGCCCGCCGAAGCTCTCCACGCCTTCGAAATGCGGCGTGTAGCCGTTGGCGTATTTATAATAGCCCGAACACATGCACAGGAAATTGCAGGTGAAGGTCAGCGGCGCCCCGTCCGGGCCGGTCGCCTCCACCGTCCAGCGTGCATCAGCGGTCGACCAAGACGCCGCGGTGACGTGGTGCCGAAAGCGGATGTGGCGATCGATGCCATAGGTCTGCGCCGTTTCCTCGACATAGGCCCGGATCGAGGGGCCGTCGGCGATCGACTTGGCCGCCCGCCATGGGTGGAAGGCGAAACCCAAGGTGTGCATGTCGCTGTCGGATCGGATACCGGGATACCGAAACAGGTCCCACGTACCCCCTAGTGCGGCCCGCCCTTCCAGGATCACATAACTGCGGTCGGGGCAGCGTTTTCGCAGGTGATAGGCCTGCCCTACGCCGGAAATTCCCGCACCCACGACGACGACGTCAAAATGCTCGGCCACCGCTCTCTCCGCATACCCGTTATTCGGATTTGCGGAGAGGCTATCGCAGGTCGCGTCAATAGTCTCGCGAATATTTCAGGCGGACGTCCGACCCGCCCTGCGAGCCCGTCGCGGTCAGCAGGCTGAGCGTGCGGGTCAGCGCGATCTCCAGCTGCGTCGCGGTATAACCGCGCGCGTCGGTGACGATCTCCACATAGATATTGTCGGTGATGTATTTGCCCGCCGCCAGGCTGGTGCCGCGCCCGGTCGCCTGATCGGCGCCGAGCACGCGCAGCCGGTCGAAACCCGTCGCCGAGCGCAGCTTGCCGAGCGGGTTCAGCCCGCCGCCCGAGCCACGTAGCGAATTGAGCGCGCTCGCCAACTGGATCGCCTCGGTCGCCGACAGATTTTCGGGATTGGTGCCGAACAGCAGGCGGCTCAGCACCTCGTCCTGCGGCAAGGCGGGCGTGGAGGTGAAGGCGATCTGCGGGCGCTGACCGGTCCCGGTGATCTGGATCACCGCGGTGATGCCATTGACCGTGGTGGTCGCCTGGATGTTGATGTCGGGATCGCTCAGCGCGCCGCCGTTGAAGCGGATCGTGCCGCGATTGACCTCGAACCGCTTGCCCGCGAACGAATAGGTGCCGCGGACGAGATCGAGCCCACCGGTCACCACCGGCGCTGCCGATGTGCCGCCGACGTGCAGCTTCATCTGCCATTCCGATTCGAGGCCCATGCCCGACACGAACAGCTGGTTGGGCGCACTGACGTTGAGGTCGAGGCGGATCGTGCTGACAGGTGCCGGCGTCGGGCGGTCGGTGGGCCGCGGGGTGACGATCTGGCTCTTGCGGCGCACGCCCGTCAGTTCGGGCACCTCGGCCGCGCCCTGACGGATGATCTGATAACGCGCCTCGGGGATGGTGAGGTTGCCCTGCAACAGCCCGCCATCACGGCCATGCGTGAAGCGGATCGTACCCGACGAGGTCGCCGCCACCGCATCGCTCTTCGCGAGCTGCGCATTGTCCAGCCGCGCGCGGACATCGACCGGGAAGCCGGCATCCGCCGCCAGGCCAATCGTACCCTGCGCCTGCACCGTGCCGCTGCCCGCCCGTGCGGTCATCCCGGTCAGTTCGAGCCGGTCGTTGTTGAAGCGCGCGGCGATCTTCATCTGCGACAGGCGCGTGCCGTACGTTTCATTATCGTAGGTCAGATTGTCGGCACGGATCAGGCCGTTGAGCTGCGGTGCCGAGACGCGACCGGAGAAGTCCGCGGCGACCGCGATCGGTCCGGACAGCTGCTGGTTGGGCAGCGCGGCCAGGCTGAACAGCACCGCCGACGGGCCGTTGTAGCGGATGCCGCCCCCGAGCGGCGCCTGCATCAGCCGCGTCGTCCACGACCCCGCGCCCGGCGGCAGCGGCCGCAGCGTCGCGAGCAGGCGACCGATCGCCATCGGCCCACGCTTCACGAGTGCTCGCATCTCGCCACCATCGGGCAGCAGCTTGCCGATCACCTGCACGTCGACCGGTTCGGACACGGCCGACAGGCCGGTGCGCTGGAAATTGGCGACCGTCAGCCGCGCATCGGCCGCCGGGATCGCCTGCCCCTGCTGACGATAGTCGAGGCTGCCGGTGACGGCGCCCGATACGCCCAGATTCGGCACGAACGCCGACAGGATCGACAGGTTGAGCGAGTCGAGCCGCGCCTGCGCCGCGGTGACGCCGCCGCCGAACGATCCCGCAAGGCGCGCCGAACCGGCGTTGGTGCCCTGGCCGAAATCGATCCGCGTCGGCGCCAGCGTATAGACACCACGAGCCGCGGTGATCCGCGCCGGCGTGCCGGTGCGGAACGGGATGCCGTTCGCCTGCCCCTGCGCCGCGACCAGATAGGCGTCGGGCGACAGCCGTGCGTTGATCGCCAGACGCAGCGGTACGCCGCTCGATCCGTTGAGCACCGCCTGCGCGGTGCCGCGACCGCCGACATAATTCACCTTGGCGCGCATCGCCTGGATGACGAAGGCATTGTACCGCGTATCGCCCACCTGCACGTCGGCAACCACCTGCGGCGCCTTGGGAAGCATCACGACGCTAGCGTTGACGATGGCGCGACCGATGGTGAAGTCCGACTGGCCGGGAATGGTGGCGTTGAACGCGCGTGCGGCGACGTCCGCGCGCTGATAACCGCCCTGATCCGCCAGACGCACATTGCCGGTGATGCCACGGCCGGCGAACTGTAGCGCGCCCGCAAACGGCCCTGCCGGTGTGGCGGCGATCCGCCCCTGTCCGACGATGCCGGCAAAGACGAGGCGGTTGACGTCCACCGTCAGCCGCGGGCTGGGCCGCACGAGCACATCGGCGGTGAAGGGCCCATAATCGGTGCCGCCCTTCGCGGTCACGGCATAGGCCCCGCCGCGCCCGACGATCCGCGCATCGACATCGACCAAGCCAACGCCCAGCCCCGGCCGTGCCGCGTGCAATACGACGACGGGGGCATCGGCGGTGCCGGTGACACGCGCCGTGACGGGGCCATATTGCGCCGAATAGGCGTCGGCATTCACCGCCACCGCGCCGGTGCCCGGATCGAATCGTCCCTCGCCGCGGGTGATGCGGAACTGCGGCGCGTTCATCCGCAAGTTGCGGAAGGTGACGATGCCTTCGGGGCTGTAGCCGATGTCGCTGCGGACGATCGCATTGCCGCCCAGGAAGTCGCGCACGCCGCTATTGAACAGCTGCTTGGTCTGCGCGACGACGCGGCCGGTGATGCCGAACCCGCCACGTGCGCCGGGCACCAGCTCGGCGTCGGTGGTCAGGTCGATGATGCCGATGCTCTCGACGCGGTAATTGTTGACCCGCCCCTTCAGCGCGCCGGTGTAGCGACCCGTCTGCACGTTCGCGACGACCACCGCGGTCGCATCGATGTTATCGGATCGGATGCGCAGATTATCCGACAGGATATTGGGCATCGAAATGGCGAAATCGCCATTGATCCGCACATTGTTCGTCAGCCCACCCACGGCCGCATTCAGACCGGTGACGCGGCGCGCGCGCGCGTTGACGGGCACCAGGATGCGATCGGCATTCACCCGCGCCAGCCCCTCGGCATAGACGGTCTCGACCGTCGTCGTGCCGAAGCCCAATGCCGCCGCGCTGACCTTGTAATCCACCGTCGGCGTCGCGAAGGCGCCATCTAGCACCAGCCGCGCCATAACGTCACGACCGCGCAGGTTGGGTGCGATCGCGCCCGGCGTCAGCAGCCGTGCGTTGACCGCGAAATTGCCGAAGCGGCTGTTGGCCAGATCGAGCAGGCCGCCTGCATCCACCGCCAGCGCGTCGGACTTCAGCGTCATCCGCGTATCCGCCTTGCGGTCGTTCAGCGTCGTATCGATCGCAAGGTCCAGCCGCGGCGCGGTCAGCCGCTCGACCGGACCGGTCAGGTACAGGCCCGGGGCGGCAAAGCCACGCAACTCGATATGGCCATTCTTGGCGGTGATGCCAATGTCGGCAAGCTGCCCCTGCCCCAGCGTCGCCAGCGCGCGACCTTGCCACGCCTGCCAGCTCCCGCGCCCGTCGACGCTCGCGGTCAGCGGCGCCTTCAGCGACGCCATCGTGGCCACCACGCCACCGATGGGTGCCGACAGCTTGGCATTCACGTCGAGCATGTTGCGATCGGGAACCGCATTCAGCGTCAATCGCAGCCGGTCGCCACCCGCGATGCCCGGCCCGCGCAACGCCGCGGCGTCCGCCACCAGCTGCGCGCGGCGATCGGCGATATGCACCGCGCCATCGATACGCAGCACGTGCGTCTCGCCCGTCACCGGCTTCGCCAGCACCAGCCGGCCGATGTGCAGCCGGTTCACGTCGATATCGAGGTCGGGCAGCAGCGGCGCGTTGGGGTCGCTCGGCGTCGCCTTCAACTCCGGCCGGCGCGCGAGCGTGACGAGATCGGTCGACAGCCCCCGCACGTCGACATGGTTGCTCGCAAAGGCGAACGGCCGCCAGTCGACGTCGAGCCGCGGGCTGGTGAGGAATACGCCCTTGGGGTCAGCGACACGTACGTCGCTCAGCACCATCTTGCCGTAGAGAGACCCGTCGATGCGCCCGACCTTGATGTTGAGGCCCGACGCCGTCGTATAGCCGCCGATACGGTTGGCAACGAAGCGGCGGCCGGGATCGGTATTGATCCCCAGCACCACGACGCCGACCAGCACGACGAGCGCGAGGATCGCGACCAGCAGCCATTTCAGGATGCGCTGCCACAGCGGGCGCTTCGCAGCCACGATCACGGCGGGTTCGGCGACGGCGGATTCGGTGGCAGGCACGGGCGTGTCGTCGCTCATCAGTATGCCTGCCCGATCGAAATGTAGAGCGCGACGCGGCCGTCGCCCGGCCGCCGGTTGAGCGGCGTTGCGACGTCGATGCGCATCGGCCCGAAATTGGTGTAGAAACGACCGCCGATACCTGCGCCGAACTTCAGGTCGGTGCCCTTGGGCAGGCTCGATTCATAGCTGTTGCCGGCGTCAAGGAACGGCACGATCCCGAAATTGCCGAAGCGATAGCGCGCCTCGATCGAAAATTCGTTGAGCGAACGTCCGCCGACCGGATTACCCTGCGGATCGAGTGGCCCGAGCCGCTGATATCCATAGCCGCGCACCGACCCACCGCCGCCGCCATAATAGCGGCGCGATGGCGCCAGCGCGTCGCGATCGATGCCCTGGATCGATCCCGCCTTGGCGCGGCCGGCGATCACCAGGCTGTTCGACACGGGATAATAGAAGGTCCCTTCGATCATCGTGCGCACGTACGGGCGCACGCCGTCGCTGACCGCGCCCTCGGGGCTGAGGTTCAGGCGCAGGCGATAGCCGCGTGTCGGGTTGAGCAGGCTGTTCGACGTGTCCCATTCGACCTGCGCCGGCAGCGCGACGATGCCATAGTTGCGCCGCACCCGGTCACCGCGCGCGAAGTCGAACACGCTTTCGTTCGTCGCGACGAGCTCGCCGCCGTAATAATAGGTAAAGCGCTTCTGCCAGATCGGCGTCGACACATAGCTCCAGCGACCGGAGATGGTCGCGGTATAGGCTTCGAACGCGTCGTAATTGTTGTGGTTGGCACTGGCGAAGGCGAGGAAGGTCTTGTCGCGCTTGCCCGCGTTCGAGCGGCGGAAGGTCGCCGACAGACCCTGTTCCTGCGTGCCGGCGACGATCGTGCCGATCACCGCGCCCTCGGGCGGGAACAGGTTGCGGTGGGTCCAGCTGCCCTCGGCCTTGAAGCCCTGCCCGGTCGAATAGCCCGCGCTGCCCGCCAGGCTGCGGGCCGGCCCTTCGGCCTGCCGGACCAGCAGGTCGACCGCCTCGGTGCCGTCGGCGTTGACCCGCCCGGTCTTCTCCGGCTGCACGGACAGGCTGGAGAACAATCCCGTCGCGACCAACGCGTCGCGCAGATCGTCGGTCTTGCGGCTGTCGTACAGGTCGCCGCTCTTGAAGCGTGGGAAGACGTTGAGGTGGTCGAGGCCGAATACCGGATCCCCGCTGGTCACCAGCTGCCCGAAGCGCGCGCGCGGGCCGGTATCGACCGGCAGCGTATAGGCACCGGTCGCCTTGTCCGACTGGTCGTCGAGCAGGATGTCGCGGTCGCCGACCTTGACGAAGGGATAGCCTTGCTGCGGCAGGACCAGGCTGACGTTCGCCTCCGCCGCCTGGATGCGCGCGGCCTCGATCGGATCGCCGACCTTCAGCGGCAGGTTGCGCGTGATAAGGTCGGCCGGGATGACCGGCTGCGCTTCGACCTTGATCGACGACAGGCGATACAGCCGCCCCGGGGTCGCCGTGACGGTGGCGCGCAAGCGGCCGGAAGGTTTGCCATCCGTGCCGGGCTCCGCCTCGATCAGCGAAATCGCGGTGCCGTCATAATAGCCGAGCGACTTCATCAGCCGCACCGCCAGCCCCTCGTCCTCGCGCGCCCGCGCCGCAACCTGTGTCGCATTCGCGGCCTTGCCCTTGCCCTCCTGCAAGGCGGACAACGACTTGAACTCGTCCTCCAGCCCCAGTTTCTGCAAGCCGGTCAGCACCGTGTCGTACCGGATTTCCGGTGCGTTGGCGCTCTTGACGTCGGCGGCGGTTTGCAGCGGCGTGGTATCGAATTGCGTCAGCGGGATCAGCGGCTGCGCCAGTTCGGGGTTTTCCGCTGCGACAGGGGGCAGCGTCGCATCGCCCTGAACGGCGCCCGCCTGTCCGATGGACTGAACCTGAGGCACAGCCGCCTTCGCGGCATCCTTCGGCATGGGTTCGAGCGGCGCGTTGATGTCGCCGCTCAGCGTCGGCAATGCGGCGTCGAATGCGGAATCGGGGATGATCGGCCCGGTGTCGACCGCGGGATCGTTCGCGGTCGTCGGGATCGCCTGATCCTTGACCTTCGGCGCATCGGGCCCTTGCGCCGGCGCCGTGCCCTGCTGCTGGTTGAACTGTGCCGATGCCGGCGTCGCGGCGAGCAGCGCGACGGCAAGCCAATAATGTCGTCCGGTCAATACTCGCACGCGCTAACGTTCCCCTTTTCGAGAGCGTTCGCGTTCGAATACACCCCCAAGCGATTGGACAACGCCGAAGCCCGGTTTTGGTTGCCCGGCCTGAGGTTCTTTCTGTCAGCGACCCAGACTTATCCCGCCGCCAGCGATTACGTCAGGACCGGATTTGCCGCTTGATGGCCGCGGGGATCGCCTTGCCATACGGCGGCTTGATCCCGGCGAGCTTGGCGACGTCGATCCGCGGCTGCCGCAACACCGCCTTGGCGTGGCTGAAGGTACGGAAGCCGTGGATGCCGTGATAGCTGCCCATGCCCGACGGCCCGACGCCGCCGAACGGCAGATCCTCCATCGACACGTGAAAGACCACGTCGTTCAGCGTCACGCCACCCGAGATCGTCCGGTCGAGCACCTGCCGCTGTTCGGCGGCGTCCCCGCCGAAATGATACAGGCCCAACGGCCGTCCCCCGCGGTTGATCCGATCGATCGCGGCGTCGATCCCGTCGTACCGGACGATCGGCAGCACCGGGCCGAAAATCTCCTCCTGCATCAGGATCATGTCGTCGGTAACGTCCCGAACGATATGCAGCGGCATCTTGCGCCCGTTGGCTGTCGCGATGGCCTCGTTCGCCGGATTGACGACCTCGACGCGCGCGCCCTTGGCGCGGGCATCCTCGATCCAGTCGGTCAGGCGCTGGTGATGCCGGTCGTTGATGATCGCGGTGTAATCGGGATTGTCGAGCAGGGTGGGATACATCGCACCCGCCGCGCGCGTCAGGCCGTCGACAACCGCCTGCTCCTGCGCTTCGGGCACCAGCACATAATCGGGCGCGAGGCAGATTTGCCCGGCGTTCAGCATCTTGCCCATCGCGATCCGCTCGGTGGCGCGGGGCAGGTCGGCGCCCTTGCCGATGATCGCGGGGCTCTTGCCCCCCAGTTCCAGCGTCACCGGCGTCAGATTATCGGCAGCGGCGTGCAGGATGTGTCGGCCGATCCCGGTCGCACCGGTGAATAGCAGATGGTCGAACGGCAGCGCAGCAAAGGCTTGGCCGACATCGGCACCGCCGCTGACGAACGCCAGCTCGTCGGTCGCGAAATAGCGCGGCGCCACCTCTTCGAACAACGCTGCTGTGGCGGGCGTGAATTCGCTGGTCTTCACCATCACCCGGTTACCCGCGGCAAAGGCGCCCGCGATCGGCCCCATCACCAGATTGACCGGAAAATTCCACGGCGCGATGACACCGACCACGCCCTTGGGCTGATATTCGATCCAGCCTCGTGCGCCCAACAGGCCCAGCGGAAATTCCAGCTTGCGCTTTTCGCGGCGCATCCAGCGATCGACGTGTTTCAACGCATAGGCGATCGGCGCGATCGAGCCGGCGATGTCGGTGACCATCGATTGATAGGGGCTGCGATGGCCGAAATCCTCGCTCATCGCCGAGCAGAATCGCTCGCCATTGTCGCGGATCATCGCGGCCGCGCGGCGCAGCCGGTCCTTGCGGGTCGCGGCATCGACCGGCAGCTCCGCGGTGAAGGCGCTGCGCTGCGCCGCGAGGATATCCGCCAGCGTCATGCCGCGCATCCGATCAGGCCCGCGACCGGGACCACGACACCATCCGCACCGGGCCGATCGATCTGCAACGCGCCGCTCGGCACGCGCGCGCCCGCGGTCAGTCCCTCCTGCTGCACCACGTCCATCGTCAGCCGCGCGCTCATCCCCTCACCCCGATATTCTGTGCTCGCCGCAAACCCCAGCGGCGCCGTGCCGCTGACCGCGCTGCGTGCCAGGTCCACGGTCTTCCCCCCGACCGACACCCGCAGCGTCGCACGGTCCACGCTCGCCATGGCGACCAATTGGCGATCGGCGGTGCTCCACAGATAGGCCGCGCATCCCTTGGCGGGCAGCGCCTGCTGGCCGATCGGCCCCAGCAGGGGCGACGCCGCGGACACGATGGGCGGAACGGCCGGCGCGGCCGCCTGGAGTGCTAGGGCGAGCAACGGTGCGATCATCATGTCGCAAATGCTATCATGGCGAGCCACGCTGCGTAAGCTGCGATAGCGAGCAGCGCACCGAATGGCAGCGGCATATCCGCCGTGACCTTCGCGCCCCTCACCCGGGCAAACACGGCTACACCGAGGCCGATCAGGCTTGCGATCACGAGCACCGCCGGCAGCATACGCCAGCCCAGCCACAGGCCGATCGCGCCCATCAACTTCGGATCGCCGCCACCCATCCCGTCGCGCCCACGCCACCGCCGATAGCCCCAGGCGATTGCGGCGAGCGACCCATAGCCGGCAATGCCGCCGATGAGCCGCTTGTCCAGCGTCGGCGAAATGCCCGCCAAGCCTGCGGCAAGCCCCGCTACGGCAAGCAGACCGGTCAGTCGATCGGGCAGCCAGAAGGCGCGCACGTCGAGCGCCGCGAGCGCCAGCAGCAACCAGCCGAACACGGCACCGGCCACGCCATTCCACCCCGGCGCGGCGAACCCCGCCAGCACGCCGATCGCCACCGCCGCCAGTTCCACGCCCGGATGCCACGGATCGATCGGCGCCCCGCACCGCCGACAGCGGCCCCGCTGCACGCCATAGCTCACCACCGGCACCAGCTCGCGCGGGGTCAGCGTCGTCCCGCAGGCGTCGCAGGCGGAGCGTCCCCGTATCACCGAGCGCCCCTCCGGCCAGCGGATCGCAAGCGCAGCGATGAAACTGCCCAGGACCGCGCCCAGAACGCCCAGCCCCAGCGGCCATAAGGCCGCGGTCACGTCAATTCTCCGCAGGCTCCGGACCACGGATCAAGTAGCGGTAGACCCCGAGCAGATCGATGCCGAGCAGCACGACATTCTGCGATCCCAGCGCCCAGTCGCGCATCAGCACCGCGCCGGTGATCCACGCGATTGCCGACAGGCAGAACAGTGCCATCGCCCAGCCTGTATCGCGCCGCCCCCAATCGAGGGCCACGACGGCCGCGGCGATCATCCCGCTGATCGACGCAAACCACCGTAAAGGCTCGATAAGTTCTCCCACCCCGCCACAAAGCGCCGGGCGGTGTTTGTATCCGTGCGGCGATCATTGCCCCCGATCCTCCCACCCTTTAGATCACCGGCCCAGTAGAAACGCAGGAGAGCCTATGTCCACCGATCCCGTCGTCATCCTCGGCTACGCCCGTACGCCGATGGGTTCGTTCCAAGGCGCACTGTCGGGTGCGACCGCCACGGAGCTCGGCGCGGCAGCGGTGAAGGCCGCCGTCGATCGCGCAGGCGTATCGGCCGAGGCGGTCGAGCGCATCTACATGGGCTGCGTCCTGCCCGCCGGCCTCGGCCAGGCCCCCGCCCGGCAGGCGGCGATCGGCGCGGGCCTCGGAACGCATGTCGAAGCGACGACGGTCAACAAGATGTGCGGTTCGGGCATGCAGGCCGCGATCATGGGGGCCGAAGCGCTCGCCGCCGGATCGGTCGATATGCTGGTCGCGGGTGGCATGGAGAGCATGACCAACGCCCCCTATCTGTCCAAGGCCCATCGCAGCGGCGCGCGCATCGGCCATGATCGCCTGCTCGATCACATGTATCTCGACGGCCTCGAGGACGCGTACGAACCCGGCAAGCTGATGGGCAATTTCGCCGAGGATACCGCGGCCGACTATCAGTTCACGCGGGCCGCGATGGACGACTATGCAATCCGCTCGCTCACCCGTGCGCAGGCCGCGCAAGCCTCGGGCGCATTCGACCGCGAGATCGTCCCCGTCGAGGTGAAGGGGCGCAAGGGTTCGACTACCGTCGCGCTCGACGAACAGCCCGCCAAGGGCGACATCGCCAAGATCCCGACGCTGAAGCCCGCCTTTTCGCGCGACGGCACGATCACCGCGGCCAACGCCTCGTCGATCTCCGACGGTGCCGCCGCGCTGGTGATGACCCGCGCCAGCGTCGCCGAGCAGCTGGGGCTGAACCCGATCGCGCGCATCGTATCGCATGCCGCGCACGCGCATGCGCCGGCCCTGTTCACCACCGCCCCCGTCTTCGCGATGCGCAAGGCGATGGAGCGCGCCGGCTGGGGCCGCGACGACATCGACCTGTTCGAGGTGAACGAGGCGTTCGCCGCCGTCTCGATGATCGCGATCCACGATCTCGGCATCGATCCCGAGCGGCTCAACATCCACGGCGGCGCCTGCGCGCTGGGCCACCCGATCGGCGCGAGCGGCGCGCGCATCCTCGCGACGTTGCTGTCGGCGCTGGAAACGACGGGCCAGAAGCGCGGCCTCGCATCGCTGTGCATCGGCGGTGGCGAAGCGACGGCGATGGCGGTGGAGCTGCTGTAAGGGCGACGGTTTCGGGCGGGGCACGCTAGGCGCTTGCCCCGCCCCTTCACCGCCGATCGGCAGGTCGCAGCATCGACCAAAAGCGCGGACCGTCGCGTCCGACACGCCATTCGTCGGTCACCGCAAACCCCACGCTCGCATAGAATCCCAGATTCCGTTCGGTCGCCGTCTCCAGATAGCAGGGCGTTCGCCCTGCCGCCCGCTCCAACCCGGCCACCAGCGCACGGCGACCGAAGCCCCTGCCCTGCGCCACGGGATCGCATCCGGCGATGTGCAGATACCAGAAGTCGCCCTGCGGCATATGCGCCTCTACCGCGCCGCTGACCTGCAAGGCGCGTGGTATGGCCGTCCCAAGGGCGCCCGCGAAAGGTATCAGATGGCGGACGATCTCGCCCCACCCCATGGCGGCCCGTCCCGGCCCGCGCCACAGCGTCGTCGCCTCGCCGCCCTCGCTTACCAGCCGCATCCCCGCAGCACCGTCGCTGTCATACAGCAGCCTGAACAGCCGCGGCAGCTGCCGCGCCCGCGTCGCCGGATCGGGAAAGATATATCCGAACGCCGGATCGTCCTGAAAGGCGCGCGCCAGCATGCCGGCAACCGCACTCCGATCGCGTCCCGTCGCAAGCCGCATGACGTCAGGGCACCACTGTCGTGAACAGATAGGCGGCGAAGATGACAAGGTGGACGACTCCCTGCAAGATCGTCGTCCGCCCGGTCCCCAGCGAGATCGTCGTCACGAACAGCGACAGAGCCAGCAGCGTCATCGCCTTGGCGCCGATGCCGAGCGCCAGCGGCAACCCCAGCACCAGGCTAACGATCGCGACTGCGGGGATCGTCAGGCCGATCGTCGCCAGCGCCGATCCCAGCGCGAGGTTCAGGCTGGTCTGCAACCGGTCGCGCCGTGCCGCATTGAATGCCGCCAGACTTTCAGGCGCCAGCACCAGTCCGGCGATCATCACGCCGACCACCGCGAGCGGCAGGCCCGCCGAGATCACCGCCTGTTCGATCTTTGCCGACAGCCCCTTGGCGAGCAACACGACGACGACCAGCGCGACAAGCAGGACGCCAAATGCCGCCCACGCGGTCTCGTCGCTGGGCGGCGCGACATGCGCCTCCGGCTCGACATCGCCTGCCGGCAGGAAATAGTCGCGGTGCCGCACCGTCTGCACCAGCACGAACGTGCCGTAGAGGACGAGGCTGACCACCGCGACGAAGATCAGTTGAGAGGGGGCATAGGTCGGCCCCGCCGCACTGGTCGTGTAATTGGGCAGGATCAGCGACAGGACGGTCAGCGCCGCCAGCGTCGCCAGCGCCGCGCTGATCCCGCGCAGCGTGAAGCGTTGCTCGCCGTGCATCACCCCGCCGGTCAGCAGGCACAGCCCGATGATGAAGGTCAGGATGATCATGATCGCGGCGAACACCGTGTCGCGCGCCAGCGCGGACACGTCGCCCGATCCCGACACCATCAGCGACACGATTAGCGATACCTCGATCACCGTCACTGCGACCGCCAGCACCAACGTGCCGAAGGGCTCACCGACGCGGTGCGCGACGACTTCGGCCTGATGCACCGCGGACACGACAGCCCCGATCAGGATCACCGCAGCGGCGATCAGCCCGATCGTCCCCATGGCATACAGCGACACGAGCACCGCCGGCACCCCCACGATCGGAAACGCCAGCGACCACAGGGGCAAGCCCAGCCACCCCTTGGCACCCTGCGCCACCGTGCCGTCGTTCGCTGCCCCTGCCACGTCTATCATCGCCTCCCGGATCGTTACGCAAAGCCAATGCTCCAGCGCCACGAAAGCTCCCCACGACGAGCGCCTCGCGCGGAACGGCCCGCCGACCTAGGTTGCACCACGCGATCGACGGCGTGGAGGGAGATACGCGCGTTTCCAAGCGGTATCACGCCGGGCCCGGGCGACCGCGCGCCCGACCCGCGCTATGGCGACAGGCTGCTCAACGCGGCAATGAAGGAGATCGGCCAGATCGCGATGCTGGCCACCGCCCTCAACTTCGACAAGCCGCCGGGGAAAGCCTCACCGTGCCCGCGCGGCTCGCTCTTGCGCCGGCCGGTCGAAGGCCTGATCCCTGTAGCGTCCGTCCTTTTCCACCCAGTGTAGAAACAGATGTGCCGACCAACTGTTCGGGTTGGGATCCAGCCGCCCGTGGCGATGATGCGTGCCCTGGTAGAGAACCCCGTCGCCCGGCTGCATAGCCACCGACCCATGAGGCTGATCGCCGAAGTCGTCGGCGACCACGGGTTGTGGCACCTCTGTTCGTTCAGTCGCGACCGACAACGCCCAGGGACGGTCGTCGCCATAAGCGATGGTGAGCGACAGGCTGTGCTCGCACGCCTGACGATCGGAATGGATGCGGCACACGTCGCCTTGCTGATAGGCTCTGAAGTAGGCGTACGTCGGCAGCAGTGGCCGACCAACCACCTTCGCAACGCGCGGGGTCAGCCCCCATAGGAAGGTCAGCATCGGCGTATATTGAAATGCATAGACCTCAATCGCCGGCTGGCGGAGTAGGGGCCCGCGCGCGGCAAAGCTCTGTAAGGGACGTCCGGCCGCCTGAAGATCGCCCTGCATCATACGATAAAAGGCGAGCAGCACCTCTGGCGGAAAAAGCGCAGGTAAAGCGACATAGCCATCGCGCTGGTAGGCGGCCGAGAGGGAGGACATGGTATTGCTCGCAAAGGTTTAAATCGTCCTATGCGAGTTTGCGGCCCTTCACCAGCGGCGACGGGACATCACGGTCACTTGCCCATAACGATCAGAAGCGCCGGGAACAGGTTCTGTAGGATGTGGACCGAGGCGATGATGGCCATGGCGCGCCAGGCGCCGTGGGGGCGCCAGGTGACGTAGAGCGTCGAGAAGATCAGGAACGGCCACCAGATCACCACGCCCCACCAGGGCGAGGACAGGCTGTGCGCGATGCCCCATAGCAAGGCACTGGCGATCACCGCGTGCCATGGCCGCAGGAAGCGGAGCAGCAGGCTGAGGACGCCGGCCATGATCAGCGTCTCGACCACGGGGCTGAACAGCGCGATCAGGAACAGCTTGGTGGCGCCCGAGACGTCGCCGAAGTCGGGGCCGCTATTGTCGGGCGCGATACGGGCGACGATCCAGCCGATCAGCGTGCTGCCCGCGATCGTCAGCAGCCAGCCAACCAGGATCGCCAGCCACGGCCGTTCGTCGCGGAAGAGGACGCGCGGCAGGATCGCGAGCGGCCCCGCACCGCCGCGCCAGCCGGGGCTCTGGGCCGGTGCCGTCTCGATCCGGGTTCCTACCACGTATTGCTCCTGTGTCGTCGGCGCCGGTTATGGCGGACGGGGCGTTAACGACGGGTTTGAGTGGCGGGTCCGTGGGAGTGCGCGACATATCCATCCCCACCCCGTCACCCCGGACTTGGTCCGGGGTCCACCGAGCCGCAAGGGTGCGGATAGAGCCGCTGGCCTTCCCCTGGACGCGGGGTGGACCCCGGACCAAGTCCGGGGTGACGCCGTGGGGAGGCAGCCCTCGCCCGACACACGCAACTGCTCACAATCCCAAACAAAAAAGATCCCATGGGCGCGGGCTGGCGCCGGTTGAGGCAGACTGACCTTCCCGCTTTGTCGTGAAGGAGGTTGCCCGTGCCCGTGTCCGTCTCATGCCATGCCGCCGTCAGCACGCAGCTGAACGC
>Ga0209816_1000110_pt1 | contig 64903 bp, 53 predicted proteins | sample CoawatmetaG01DNA_FD_187509 | JGI IMG/M metagenome (GOLD analysis project Ga0209816, IMG submission 187509) | Marine microbial communities from the West Antarctic Peninsula - Coastal water metaG017-DNA (SPAdes) (version 2) | ecosystem: Environmental > Aquatic > Marine > Coastal ...
GAAATACTTACTGCATTAAATGAAATAATTAAAGATATTAAAAATCAAACAAACAATAAATAATTCTATTATATAAAAAAAGACAACTCATGGATTTAAAAAAACAAATTATCGTAGCACTTGGACTTGACAAGCAAGATGAAGTGAATTTAGAATACCAAGCAAAGCTAGAAGATGGTACACTAATAGTTTCTACATCAAAATCTTTAGAAGCAGGAGTAGACATTTCTGTTCTATCTGAAGATGGCACTACAATGCTATTACCTATAGGAGAATACATGACTGATGAAGGTCTTAAATTTTCTGTAGAAAAAGAAGGTGTAGTTGCAGAATTATATGAAGATGAGGTTGAGAAAGAAACAGAAGGAGAGCCTGTAGTAGAAGAAGAAGAAATGGAAGAAGAAGCAGATATTGCTGATTGGGCTGGAATGGAAAAAAGGGTAAAAAATCTTGAAGATGCCGTATCTGACCTTAAAAAAGATAAAGTAGGAAATGTAGAAGAAGATAAATCAGATGTAGAAATGGATTCAGAAACTTCTCCAAGTCCTAAGAAAATAAAAACTACTGAAGAAGTAGAATTTGAGTATCAAGCTAAAATAGAGGAATTAAATGCAAAGGTTTTAGAGTTATCTAAAGAACCTGCTGACTCACCTATAGATACTAATAAATTTAGCACAGACAAAAAAGATTCTAATTTTGATTTGAAAAAATTATCAAAGAGAGATAGAATACTTTACAATTACACTAATAACAAAAACTAAAAATAAATAATTATGGCATTTTCGCTAACAAGTTCGTATGCAGGAAAAGATGCAGGATTTTATATCTCTGCTGCTCTGCAAGAAGTACAATCATTAGAGTATATGACTTTAATGCAAAACATTAAATTTAAAGAAGCAATTCAAAAAATTGGAGGAGATTCACTAATTCGTAATGGAAGTTGTGATTTTGATAACTATGGAAATTTAGCAGTTACTGAAACTGTTATAGAGCCAAAGAAATTACAAATCAATATGCAAATTTGTAAAGACACTTTACTTTCTGGTTGGGAAGCTGAACAAATGAGAGCAGGTGCTTGGAACAGAAATGCTCCTAGATTTGAAGATTACGTTATCTCTTACTTTACACAACACATTTCAGAAGGTATTGAAGCATCTGTATGGAATGGAACTGCTGCTACACAAGGACAATTTGCAGGATTTACGGCTGCTGGTGGTGCTTTTGCTACAGGTGGTGCAGTACAAACTGCTAATGTAGGTGGTGCAGGAACTGCATATACTGCTGCAAACATTATCTCACAATTACAAGCTATAGCAGCATCAATATTACCTACTGTTTATGGTAAAGAAGATTTAAAAATCTTTATGAATTGGAAAACTTACAGACTATATATTTCTGCAATTTCTGCTTTAGGATATGTAAATGCTTATTCAATGAATGATGACTATATTGCAACTTTTGAAGGAATTAAGTTAGCAGTTGTTTATGGTATGCCAGATGATACTTTGGTAGCTGCAAGAGAATCAAACTTATTCTTTGGAACTGACCTAATTTCTGACACTACAATGGTTAAAATGTTAGACATGAGTCCATTAGATGGAAGCGAGAATCTAAGATTTGTTGCTAAATATACGGCAGGAGTACAAGTAGGAATAGGTGCTGAAGTTGTTCAACAAGACTAATTAACACAATTATAGAGAGGGAGAGTAAAATCTCCTTCTCTTTAACTTTTAAAAAAATAAAAAAATGGCTTGTAATTTAACAAAAGGTAGGGGAATCCCATGTAGAGATTTAGTGGGAGGTGTTAAGTTTATTTATTTTGCTCAATTAGATGAAATTACTTCTTTGACAACTGTAGCATCAGAAATAACTGATATTGAAATGGGTACAAATGATATATACAGATATTCAGTAAGGAGAGGTAATGCTAGTGTTACTGAAACTATTACAGGTTCTACAGAAAATGGTACTGTTGTTTATGCTCCATCTGTAAATGTAAAGTTAACTGGACTAAGCAAAGCAGACCAAAATGAATTAAAACTTTTAGCACAAAATAGATTAGTAGTATTTGTACAATTAAATCAAGTATTATCGACTAATGACCATAATGTAATATTATGTTTAGGAGCAGTAAATGGATTAGACCTAAATGCAGGAACTAATGCATCTGGAGCAGCTTTTGCTGATATGAATGGTTATGATTGGACATTTGATGGACAAGAATTTGCTCCAATGCAAACAGTAGCTGATTATACGGCAGTTCCGTTTGACAATTCAGGATTTACTATAGGTGCAGTTGTAACGGCGTAATTAGATTTAATATATAAATTTAAGGGACTACTTCGGTAGTCCTTTTTTTTTCCAAACAAAAAAGACTTTTTTCTATTATATATTATGATACATGGACAATACGGGCAGCCTTATACTTTTTATACAACAACTGAGGAGAAACGTATAGACAGAGCAGTACCAAGTTCTCAAATAAGGTTTTTGTTTAAGTTTACTAACGGAATGGATAAAAATGTTGTTTATTCTTATGGACAAACACAATTAGTAAATAATAGATATACAAGAGTTAATATGTCATCAAACACAATAGAAAATGTATTTACTGGTGCTATTAACTTTTTGCCTAACGGATATTGGGAATATGAAATATATGAAGTAAGTTGGCAGATTGCAAATCCTGTATTAGCTACAGGTACTGCACCAATAAATGAAACAGATGTATTAAGTCCTCCAAGCAGTTCTAAAGGCATAGTACAAGGATTAGTAGAGTTAGGTAAGTTATATATAAAACAACCTACAGGTGGCGAAGAAGTACAGTATGATTCTTATACAAGACCTGCACAAACAAATTACGTTTACGTTAGTTAATAAAATAAAAAAATGGGAATAAAAAATACACAAGCATTATTAAATGAGCAATTAGGTGGATTAGGTGGGGTAGAGGTTTTTACAACTACTGCACAAACAGGTAAAGATTATTATGCAATATACTTTGTTCAGGAAAGTGTAATATCTTCAATTACTATGGCTAATTCTACAGGTGCAGCAGCACTTGTAACGACTATACCTGCTGGAATGACTTTATTTGGTAATACTACTGCTATAACTCTGACTTCAGGTTTAGCTATTGCTTATAAAAACTAATATATGTTAGCATTAGCAAACAAGCTAACCAATTCTACGCAGCCTATATATCATTTTGTCAATAAGAAATCTATTGACTTTGATGGAGTAGATGATGTTATAGTTACTGATGGTGCAGATACTGTACTACAAAATACAACTTATGCTTTTTGGTCAAAGTCAAGTACGACAGGTGGAAATAAAGGTGTTTTTGGACACGGAGGAGATAGAAATGGTGCATTTCATTTTAACGAAGATGGCACAAGACCTCTTTTATGGCTTAATAATTCTTATTATGTTTATTGGGTAGCTAATACTGCACAAGATGATGATAAATGGCATCAATGGGTAGTTTATTTAGATTTAGATATTACAAAATGTAAATTATATTGTGATGGTGTTTTACAAACTGTATCTGCTATTGTAGGGGCAGGTGTAAGTTCTCCTGCTGCTTACACAGAATCCTTAAGCATAGGTGGAGATAAAGCAGCAAGTGGTAGTTACTTTGAAGGCAAGATAGATGAGTTTGCAGTATTTGATAGAGAACTAAAGCAAGATGAGATTACTCGTATGTATAATACCTACTATACACCTAACCGAGTAGCTAATGGTAACTTTGCTCAGATAGGAAACGAAGAAGTAAGTAATGGAGATTTTAGTGAAATAAGTTCAGAAAAAGTAAGTAATGGCGACTTTGCAACAGATAGTGATTGGACTAAAGGAACAGGAATAACTATATCAGGTGGTTCTGCTAATTTTACAGGCATAGGAGGTCAATATTTAAATCAAAATATGCTGACTTCAGGAAAGATTTATTATTTATCTTTTGATGTTAAAGTTTTTACTAGTGGTGCATTAACTATATTTGGTGGTGCAGCGAACAATATAAGTAGTTTGTTTCTTGTAAATTCAACAGGTACTTATACAGGTTATTTTACGGCAGGTGGATTAGATAATAGAATTTTTTTTGGTAGTGCATTTATTGGCTCAATAGACAACGTATCCATAAAAGAGGTTGGGCAAGATTGGACTTTTAGTGGTTGGAATATGGGAGATAATAACCAAGCAGTATTAACAGGAACAGGTCAAGGAAATAATTTATTTCAACAAGCATTAACTCAAAATGATAGTTATGAAGCAATAATAGATGTTGTTGTAACGCAAGGTAGTGTAAGAGTAATGCTAGGTGGTGGTACAGGTGGTTATAATGTAATTGGAGAAGCTACATCTACAGGAACTTTTACTTATTATGGAAAGTCTAGTGGTAGTGGAAACATTATTTTATTACAATCAGGAAACAATAGCATACCAAATAGTGTTAAAATAAATAGCATAAAAATCAAAGAAGTAGGGCAGAATTGGACATTAGGTGCAGGAACAACAATAGAAAATGGGGTTGCTAATATAACTGTAGCTTCATCAGGGGGTAGTTCATTATCGCAATCAGGTGCTTATCTTACATTAGGCAAAAATTATAGAATTACATTTACTATATCTAATTATTCTAGTGGTTCTATAGCACTTAGTAATCTCAATCCTATAACATATAGAGGTGCAAATGGAACTTATACTTTAGATGCAGTAGGTGGAAATGGAGTTTTTAATTTATACTCTAATGCTTTTGTAGGAAGTGTAGACAACATAGTAGTACAAGAACTAAAGAGTGATGCTACAAACCTAATGCTTAATGCAGGTGCTTATCAGTCAGCTAATCCACTAATCACTTCTACTAAGAGTATGGAGTTTGATGGTGTAGATGATTATTTATCTTCTACAGGTAGAGCCTTTGGAACAGACAATGTTTCCGTAGCTTGTTGGATAAATTTAGATGCTTGGGATAATTATGATGGTGTATGGTCTAATAGAAATAATACAGGAACAAATATAGGTTTTCAATGTAGAACTACTGGAACAGTAGGTAATATAGAATTATTTGCTGATTTTGGTTCTTCTACAATAACTTCAACTGCAACAGGTTTATCTACAAGTAAATGGCATTATATTGTTTGCACTATGGATAGAAGTGGCAATCAAGTTATATATTTAGATGGTTTTGCTAAAGATACTGATGATATATCTACACATTCTGCAATATCTATGTCTAATGTTGATGTACCATTTTTTATTGGTAAAGACGAAGGTAATGCAGAAGCAGATGGAAATATAACAGAATTTGGAATATGGGATAGAGTTCTTACAGATTTAGAAGTAGCATCACTATACAATCAAGGTATGCCTACTAATCTACTTGTAAACAGAAACAACTATCAATCAGGTAACCCTACAGTATTTAATACTAAGCAAGTTGATTTTGATGGTGTTGATGACCGATTAATAGTAAATAATGCTTATGGTAGTTTTACAGGTTCAATATCTTATTGGTTAAAAAGAGATAACACAACAAACGACCAATATGTTTTTGATGCAAGAGGCGCAGGTAGTGGTAGTGGGTTTGCATATTTCGCTAATGGTTCAACAACTATAAATGCAGGGGGAACATTATATGTTAATGGTGTTTTAGGAAATGTAGTAGCTACAGGAGTTTGGAATCATATTGTGCAAACAGGTTATGGTTTTAATATAAATCAAGATATTAAATTTGGTAGTAGGTTTACAAGTGCTAACGTTTTAAATGGTAAAATTAGTCAGGCAGGATTATGGAACACTACACTAACTGCTAATGAAGTATCTTCTTTATACAATCACGGATTACCAGTAGACTTAAACACTAATCAAGCAGCTTATACATCTTCATCTAACTTAGTTGGTTATTGGAGAATGGGTAGTGGTACATTAGATTCTTATCCTGTAATAGCAGACCAAACAAATGCTACTTTAAGTAGTGAGTTAGTTACTAATGGAGATTTTGCAACTGATTCAAATTGGACAAAGGGTACAGGATGGAGTATTGCTAATGGTAAAGCTACAACTGATGGTACTATAAATACTGATATAGAACAAAATTTTACTGAAACAGGAAAAACATATTATTATTCTGTAACTTATTCTGCTAGTGATACTTTTAGTTCTAGAATAAGAAGTGGTGCAACAGGTGCTATTATAAACATTCAAGAAGCAGGAACTTATAATGGATATTTTATTGCTAATGGAGTTGAGTTTGAAATAGTTACTCTGTCTGATAATACAATTTCATATTCAATAGACAACGTATCTGTTAAAGAAGTACAAGGCAATCCTGCAACTATGACCAATATGGTAGAGGGTAATATCACTAACCAATATCCACTAACTAAGATTAGAAACTATTGGAGAATGGGAGATGGTATCTTAGATGGTTATCCTATCATACAAGACCAAACAAGTCCTAATCTTGCACATATACCTACTACTAATTTAGTAACGTATTCAGAAGATTTTAGTCAATGGAATTTAATAGGTGTTTCTTCTACTTATGGATTTTTATCGCCTAATGGAACAAATACTGCTACAAAATTAACATCATTAAATACAGACCCTTATATATTTAAATCTGCACCATCTCCAAATGGAACTATTTATAGTAGTTCTATATATATAAAAGGAATAGGAAACACTATTGGTAATACTGCTAGATTATGGATTATTAAAGATAATGTAGATTATCTTAATGAAGATTTTACAATAACAAATGAATGGCAAAGAATATCTACATCTAAAACTAATTATACTCCTGTTGTAAATTTTGTTACTATTAGATTAGATGCACCTGATATTAATCCACAAATAGGAGATGAAGTTTTTGTGTGGGCAGGACAACTAGAACAACAATCACAAGCTACTGCATACTTAAAGTCAGATGGTATAGCAGCAGTAAGAAAAGCAACAACTACTAACTTAATTACTTATAGTGAAGATTTTAGTGGATACAATAAAAGTAATTATGCAATATTAGAAAACCAAATAGATTCTCCTTTTGGTATTTTAAATGCTACTAAAATAATACCTAACTCAGCATCAGGAGTAAACAAGTTTATGCTAAAATCTGTTGCAGGTTTGTCTAATAGTACGGCTTATAGTTTATCTATTTTTGCAAAAGCAGGGGAATTTGATAAGTTTCGCATAGAACAAGGAGATAACAGTAGAGGTGCTTGGTTTGATTTAACAAATGGAACTGTAGTATCAAGCAATTCTGACTTTGGCGAAAATATTACATTAATAAGTGATGGTTGGTATCGTTGCGAAGTAACTAGTAATACTGTTTCTACAAGTATGGCTTTTGTTATTGCAGCAAGTGATACAACAAATTTTCAATCAGGCAATAGTGTAAAAGGGGTTTATGTTATAGGTTCACAAGTAGAAGAACAAACACAAGCAGAAACGTATGCTAAGACAACAGGATTACCTGTAACAATAGATTTATTTACAGAAAACAATTACGGAACAATGACTAATATGGTAGCAGGAGATATAGTCTTAGATACACCAAATAACCCTGCATAAAAATAAAATTATGATATATACAACACCATTAGTAACATTATTAGCTGAAGTAGATGCAGAAGGAAATCCTGTATGTGATTTCTCACAAATAGTAGAAGATTCTGCTGAAACTGTTAGAAGGTCTGTAGATGGTACATTATTTATTGCTAAATTTGAGGGCGATACTCCAACTTTTTTAGATGGATTAGATCAATATACTCACGAAGAAATTTTAGTAATAGTAAATACTGCTGCTTGGACACCTGAACAAGAATAAAAAAAAATGGAAAACATACTAAATATAGATTTATCAAGCGTAACTTCACCTATAGTAGAAGAAGTAAGAGGTAAAGATTGGATAGAATATGGAACAGAAGAATGGGCTAATTTATATCCACAATTTTTAATAGACCTTTATTATGGAAGTAGTACTCATGCTGCTATTATAAATGGAACTGCTGACATGATCGCAGGAGATGACATAATAATTGATGAAGATGGTAAAGAAGATAATTTAGAAAGGTATGTTAAGCTGCAAAATTTCTTTTATAATGCTAATGGTAAAGAATCATTACATGAGATAATAAAAAAAATAAGTTTAGATTTTAAATTACAAGGTGCTTTTGCATTACATTTAATTTGGAATAAAGGTAAAACAGAAATAGTTGAACTTTATCATATACCAGTAGAAAGAGTAAGAAGTGCTATACCAAATGAAATGGGTGTTGTAGACTATTACTATGTTTCTGCTGATTGGAGTGATACTAGATTAAATAAACCTACTAAAATAGCTGCATTTAATAGTAATGATAGAACAGGTGCTAGTCAGATTTTATATAGTGGCTTATACAGTCCTAATATGGATGTCTATCATACACCTGATTACATAGCAGCAAACAATTGGGCTATGGTAGATCAAAAAGTATCTGAATACCATCTCAACAATATAGCTAATGGATTTAGTGGATCATACATGATTAATTTTGCTAACGGAGTACCAACACAAGAAGAAAGAATTTCTTTAGAAAGAAGTCTTGCAGCTAAATTTTCAGGTAGTTCTAATTCAGGTAAAATGATAATTACATTTTCAGATGATAAAACTAGAACACCTGATATATTTCCAATATCTGTAAGTAATGCTGACAAACAGTATTTGGCTTTACAAGAACTCCTCGTGCAAAACATTTTGACAGGACATAGAGTTACCTCACCAATGTTACTAGGAATTAAATCTGATACAGGATTAGGTTCTAATGTAGATGAACTAAACAGTGCTTTTGAAGTATATTTAAATACAGTAGTAAAAGGGTTTCAAGTTCAAATATTAAGAGTTTTAGCAAAGATTTTTAGAATAAATAACATGGATATGCCTATTTCATTTGTTCAAGCTAAACCTATTACTACTCAATTTACTATTGAAGATATGAGAGCAGTAATGACACAATCAGAAATTCGTGAAGAACTTGGACTTGCTCCATTAGAAGAAGATCAGGTAGTAGAAGAAGATCAGGTAGTAGAAGAAGATGATTATAGTAAAGTGGGAATGATTGATGGAAAGCCTGTTTATGATACAAAAGAAGAAGCTATTGCTCATGCTGAAAGACTTGGGTGTAGTGGTTACCATGAACATGAATACGAAGGTAAAAATGTCTTTATGGCTTGTGAATCTCACGATGAGTTAATGAATTTTGGTAAAACAGAATTACAATCTTTCTTAGATACTATGGAAGATATACCTAAAGATTGGGAATTAATAGATGAAGAAAAAGTAGAAGATGAACACGAAGATTTTGATTTTGAACAAAGTCTTAATGAATTTGCTAACGATAAAACTGAATTAGCATCTACAGGTATTGCAAGACCTAATGCAAAAACTAGAGGTAAAAATAATCAAGATGGAGTAAATAAATCATTTAATGATTATTACAAAGTTAGATACGTTTATGCTAAAGATAATTTTTTATCACAAAAAGGAGAAACTAGAGATTTTTGTAGATTAATGACTTCAGCAAAAAAGATATATCGTAAACAAGATATTATTAATATGGGAAGTAAGCCTGTAAATGCAGGTTGGGGACCTAAAGGTGCTGCAACATATTCAATATTTTTTTACAAAGGAGGTGGAAATTGCCACCACTATTGGCTTAGACAAATTTACAAGACTTCACTAACTAATGCTAAGAGTAATATATCTCCTAGTCAATTGATAGGATATACTAAAGCTAAGTCAGAAGGATTTACTGCACAAAAGAATGATAACAAAGTAGCTAAAGCACCAAAAAGAATGAAAAATAACGGATTTTTAAAACCTAGATAATATGGCATACGTTTTATTTATATCAGAAGATAAGCTGAAGGATTCTACTGCAATCAATATGAACGTAGACGTTCAATTTTTGTTGCCTTATGTAAGAATTGCTCAAGAGAAGTATATAGAAACAAAATTAGGAACTAATCTATTTGTAGCAATTCAACAAATGATTAAATTAGGTACTATAGGTAATGTGGGAAATGCTAACTATAAATTACTACTAGATGATTACATAGCTGATGTTTTAATACATTACAGTTTCTATGAGGTTTTACCTTTTTTAAGATATAAAGTACAAAATAATAATGTAGTTGCAAAAACTGCTGAAAATTCTAATCCTTTATCAAGAACAGATGCACAAGATTTAAGATCAGAAGTTTCAAATACTGCTCAATTTTATACAGAAAGGCTTGTTTCTTATTTATGTGATAATTCAAATCTTTATCCTGAATATAGTACGAACACAGGAAGTGAAATTTCACCTGATTCTAATGCTTACTATCAAGGAATGAATCTAGAAAGAATAAGAATTAATGATCATAAAATAACAATAAGAGATTTTTTAGATACTACATATAATTAATGAAGAAACATTATAAAATTAAAGAAGTAAATAAAATAAAATTAAAATCATACTTGACAAATGCCGATAAATCTAGTAACAAAGGAAGTGGGAGAAGTAATAGGGGTAAATTCAGTAATTCTAAGCGTAACAACATTTAGCAATATAGAAATAGCTTTAAAGATTATCCTATTAGTAGTTTCAATAGCCTATACAATAGACAAATGGTATAATCAAAAAAAAAGAAATTCAAATAAATAATTTTGAAATATTTTAAAATATCTGAATTTGATAGTCCTGATGTAAAAGGAAGTGGGGATAAAATGAATAAAGTTTTGATAGGATTATTAGATCAAGCAAGAGAAAGAGCAGGAATACCTTTTAAAATTACAAGTGGTTATAGAACAGTAGAATGGAATCTTAAAGTTGGGGGTAGAGTAGGTTCTAGTCATATAAAAGGTTTAGCCGTAGATATATATTTACCAAAAAGTTCAAGAGATAGATTCTTAATTATTAATGCACTTATAGAAGTCGGTTTTAATAGGCTAGGCATAGCATTTAAGAGAGGATTTATGCACGTTGATATAGATAGTAGTAAAGACAGTAATGTCATTTGGAGTTATTAATTAAAAAAAAGAAAATGAAACAATATTTAATAGGTAAAATTTTAAAAAGTCGTAAAGTATGGTACACAATAGCAGCAATAGTAGTTCCTTTTGTAGCTAGAGTTTTAGGAATAGATGAGGTTCACGTTACAGAAATGTTCTGGTCATTAGTTGCTTTAACAGGTGCGCAAGGACTAGCTGATAGTGGAAAGAAGTAACAGATATAGATTAAGACCTAACGAGGTAAAAGTCATACAAAAACTGCGAGAGCAAGAAATAAACAATGTATTAGTAATAGGAGATTTGCACGAACCTTTTTGTTTAGACTCTTACCTTGATTGGTGTAAAGAACAGTATAATGTTTGGAATTGTACAGAAGTAGTGTTTATAGGTGATATAATAGACAATCACTATAGCAGCTACCATGAAACATCTGCCGATGGTTTAAGTGGCTTAGAAGAGCTTGAAATAGCTATTAAGCGTATAGCAAGATGGTACAATGCTTTTCCAATAGCAACAGTCATAATAGGAAACCATGACAGGCTTATTATGAGAAAGGCACAAACAAGTGCAATACCATCAAAATGGATCAAATCATATAAAGAAGTATTAGAAGTACCTGAATGGAATTTTGTTGAACGATATGTAAAAGATGGTGTTCAATATATTCATGGAGAAGGAGGAACTGCATCTACAAAATGTCGTGCTGATATGATGAATACAGTACAAGGACATTTACATACACAATGTTATGTTCAAAATTTTGTAGGAAATAAATTTAGAATTTTTGGAGTTCAAGTAGGTTGTGGAATAGATCATGAAAGTTACGCTATGGCTTACGCTAAATATGGAAAAAAACCTGCAATTTCTTGTGCAGTTATCTTAAATAACGGCAAAATACCGATCAATTTATTGATGCCTTTATAATCTAGTATAACCTTTTATTTGTTAATTATTATGTTAATATAGTTGTTAATTCAATTATTTTATATATATTTGTATTATAAATAACTAGAATACTAATTAAAACCTTACGAATTTTGAAAACATTTGATAAATACAAGCAAAACCTTAGACAAGAAGGCAATTTTATAATTTCCTATACAACTAAAGTTGCAGAAATAATAGGCAACGAATTACATAAATTAAATTGGAATGTAAAAGGTAAAACAAAAAGTCCTACTACATCTAAGCATATTAATTATGTAGCAAAAGAATTGAATTTAAACTTAATTAAATAATATTATGAATAAACAATATATTTTAAAGCATAAATTAACTAATAAGGAACATATCCTTAATGCTGAAGAAAAAGAAAAATTTTATCTCCATCAAAATAAATTTGATTATTTAGAATCAGAATTATTAGAAATAGAAATAGAAAATAATTGGAGAGAAGAATTAGGCTTAGCACTTATAGGTCTAACAATAATAATATTAGGAACTAAAATAGTAATGGAATGGATTTAATAGCGAAAGACTTTCACTTTTACCCTAATGGTAGATATACTTCAGTAACTAAACGTGATATAATGACAGGTAATTATACTAAAGATTTAGAAGAAATTACTACTAATATCAGAGTATTTGGAACAGAAGATCAGATAGAAGAAACATTAAATAAATTGATTTCAAAGATTGACATAGCTTTAGATGAATGTTTTAAATACGAATTATATAAAAAAGATTCGTTTTTTTATTCTAAAGAAAGAAATGAGAGAATTAGAAAATCTTTAGAAAGACTTAACAAAGAATATTTACTAAATAATAAACAACCTTTAATTTATAATATATGATATATAAAAACTTACACGATATTAATACTATTGCTAGTGGCGATAATGAAACATTAGTCTGTGGTACTGATGAAAATGGGAAAAAGTTTACCCTAACTCTATCAACCTTTGAAATTTTAGAATGGTTTGATAAAGAATACTTAAAAGAAACTCTAATTAAATACATAAATAAAAAATGATAGTAGCGAAAGCAGGACAAGAAAAAAAAGAATATGAAAATGTACCTCAAGGTACTCACATAGCAAGATGTTATTCAATGATCCATATAGGTACAGTAGAATGGGAATACATGGGAGAAGTTAAAAATACTGATAAAGTAAGAATAGCATTTGAATTACCAAATGAGATGAGAGATTTTAATGATAGAAATCTACCAATGGCTATTGAAAAAGAATATACTCTTTCTATGTATGAACAATCTAATTTAAGAAAAGATTTAGAATGTTGGAGAGGTAAAGCATTTACAGATCAGGAAGCTAGAGAATTTGATATTACTAAACTTCTTGCTGTATCTTGTCAGATTTCAGTAGTTCATAAGATTTCTAAGAAAGGTTCTACTTATGCTACTATTAGTGCAATTACTCCATTAGTTAAGGGAGCAGTAGCACCTGATCAAATTAATAATTCTTTTCAATTTAATTATAATGATGATTTCAATACAGAATGGTTAGAGGAAGAATGTCCTAAATGGATTGCTGAAACAATAAAAAGTACACCTGAATATAAATCAAAAATTAATGAGTATAATGATTTACAAGAAATAGATGATGTAGTTAGTGCAATTTCAGATGATAATGATATGCCATTTTAATATGAATAAAAAAGATAAATTTGAATTAATATGTAATCTTACAACAGATTTTTTAAATCTTGAAAAAGGTTCATTATCTGAAAAGACAAGAAAGAAAAACATTCTTATACCTAGAATGGTTGCTTCTCTTGTGGGTATTCTTTCAGCAGATATACATCCTAAGATAATAAGTGATGTATTAAAAAGAGATAGATCAACTATTATATATTATAGAAGTTCACACAAGTATAATTTTGCTACTTTTCCTAAATACAGAGAATTATTTCTTAGTATATATAATGTTTACAATGAAATAAATAACTGTAGATTATTTTTTAAAGATAGAAATGATTTAGAAATGTATTTAATTGAATCAAATATTGTTTCAGAAAAAAAGAAACAAGTAGAAATTAAAATTATTAGTGGAAAAATTAGTAAATCGGTTAAGACTTCTTATCTTTCTTGTGATAAATTAATTAAAAATATAAAAGAATCTTTAAAAAATTATAATTATTCAATAGAGATAAAATCATTATGAAAGAAAAACCAAGTTACTATGCAATATTAACATCAGAAGTTAGATATAATAAAAATCTTACTCCTAATGCTAAATTACTTTATGCTGAAATAACTGCACTTTGCAATATGAATGGTAAATGTTTTGCATCTAATAAATATTTTTCAGAATTATATGGTAAATCAAAATCAAGTATATCTAAATGGATTAGCCAGTTAGTTGCTTATGGTTATGTTTCAGTTACTTTTACTTATAAAGATGGAAGTAAAGAAATTGATAAAAGGTATATCAGTTTAAAAGAGGGGGGTGTAGTAAAAAATGATCATAGGGGTATAGTAAATAAGTTAAAGGATAATAGTACAAGTATTAATACTACAAGTACTAATATATCTATAAAGGAAAAATTTATTAATCAAGTTATGTTCTTTGATTATCCAAAAGAAATGAAAGAAGATTTTATAAGTTATTGGACAGAAGGAATCAAAAAGATGAGGTTTCAAAAGCAAGGAACATTTGAGATTAAATTAAGATTAGAGAGATGGAATAAAAATTCTAAGAAATGGGATATTCCAAAAAAATTTAGTGCATCTAAATTTGATCTTCAAACAAATGAATGGATAAAAGCAAAAGAATTATTATGAATATAGTAGAAGAATTAAGGCAGAAGATTTATTTAGAAAAGTTATTTAAAAAAAATTTTATAGATTTAGATAATTATTTTAAATATAGTGGTAAGACTGAAAAGAATGTAAATCTTAAAAAGATGATTCCAAAATACAGATTAAAAAAATGAAAGCATTACAAGAAGAAAGTTTGAAAGAACTAACAGAAAAGGTATTAGACTTAATAGCTAAGACTTCTGTAGAGTTAGGACATAGAACAGATGCAGTTACAATGGCATCACTTTCAGTAATATTTGCAAAAGATTTACAAAAAGAAAATAGATTTAGAAGAATGACATTTAATCAAATACAGGAATCTTTTCATGTAGGAGTAAGGTATTGTGAGTTTGATCCTTTTATAAATATTAAAACATTTTTTAGATTTATTATTTCCCATAAAAAAACTATTAACGAGGCAATTTATAAAACAGAAACACTCAATCAAAAGAATGTACCTTTTTATCAAGAGCCTATAAAATTATTGAAATGAAAAACATAGAAGATGTAGACAAAGTAATAGAAAGTATTTTAGAAACTAAAAAAATACATATAGAAGAAGAATATTTAATTGATCAATTAAAAGAATTAATAAGTGCTAAAAGTAATCTTGAAATAGCATTACATATTAATAAATCTAATATAGAACTAATTGAATGGAACGATTATTTTATAGAATACATAGAAAAAAAACATTTAAATGAATATAATAATGCTAGAGATTATGTTAATAAAAAAATACATATAGGAGAAGAAAAAGAAGAAGATAAATTTACTTGTTGTGGTATAGAAATTACAGGAGAAATAGAAGATGTAGGATTATGCCCTGAATGTTTAGAACATATTTAAATTAAATTAAAATAAATGAAAACAATTAAAATTACAAAAGATCAAGTAAAAACACAAAAAGATGCAATTAAATGGCATTTAAATAATTATGGTAGCATTACAAGTTGGGAAGCTATAAAGGAATATGGTGCTACTAGACTTTCTGATATTATATATAAATTAAAAAAAGATGGTTATAGAATACATAGTACAGATTTAAAAGTAGAATCTAGATTTGGTAGACAAACTACTATAGCTAAATATTTATATTTCAAACCTAAACCAGTATTTGAGCAGAAATTAATATGGGGTTAAAGACAATAAGTAAACTAAAGAAAGAATTAGATAAATGGTTTAGTCTTTTTATTAGGTTAAGACATACAGATTATAATGGAAAAAATCAATGCTGTACTTGTGGTAAAGTCGATGATTGGAAAAAGTTACAATGTGGTCATTTTGTAAGCAGAAAACATCTAGCTACTAGATTCCACGAAATGAATTGTTTTCCACAATGCGTAAGTTGCAATATTTTTAAATATGGAGAACAATGGAAATTTGGACAATTTATAGATAGGAATTTAGGAGAAGGTGTATCAGAAGATTTAATTATATTAGGACATACAATTTTAAAAATTAGTAGAGTAGATTATGAAGAAAAAATAAGTTATTACAAAAATCTTGTTGAAAAGTTAAAAAAAGAAAAAAGTATAGAATAAAGATTTTACTATATTTGAAAATGATCCGACCAATATATTCAAGTATTGAACATCAGGCTTATTTAGAAGAATATATAAATATAATGTTAGCTTTTGTAAAAGAAATATCTTCTCAAAATAAATATAAAAATTTTGTGGAAGTAGTTGATCTTATTATAGATTACCATAATGGGTATGGAGAAGATGTAGAAATAGGAAATTGGAATGATTGGTTAATGATTCTACCTATTAATTTGTCAGTTTGTTGTAATGGTTATTTTGTAGCATTAGAATCTAAAAGAAATCGTGAATCAATAAGAGCATATAAAGTTTTATTAGATAAATATTTAGAAGATTGTGTTGTTAATTTAAGCAATTTAAAATTTAAAAATGACTGAGGTTTATCAAGCAGTAGCAAATTGTAGAAAGACTTTTGTAGAGATGTCTTATAAGTTTACTAAAGACATAAACTATATTGATGAGGTAGTACAGGAATGTTTACTATATTTTATGCAAATGAATCCTGATACTTTAAAAGATATTTGGATTAAAGATGGAGAAAAAGGTTTAATAAGATATGGAGCAGTTGTTTTAAGAAGAAGTTTTACATCTGTTAGAAGTCCTTATTATTATAAATATAATAAATACTATACTTATATAGATTCAAATTATAGTAATGCAACTCAAGATATTAAAACTACTTCTAAAAAATTATATAATATTCCAAATCAAGATGAAGTTTTTCAATGGGAAAAATTGGAAAAGATTGATCAAGCATTAGATTCTTTTTATTGGTATGATAGAGATGTTTTTAAGTTATACTATTATGAAGGAAATACACTTACAGGACTTGCAAAGAAAACAGGTATAAGCAGGAATAGTTTATTTACTACAATAGATAAAGTAAGAGAACAACTTAAAGAATTATTAGATGAATAAATTTTTTGTAAGTGATGAAATTTATAAAGATAGAATTTCTATTTGTAAGGCTTGTGATTATTATTTTAAGCCTACTGGAAGCTGCAAAGTTTGTTTATGTTTTATGTCTATTAAATCTAGACTTGGTAATCAAGAATGCCCACAAAAGTATTGGTTAAAAACTAAAGAAGTAGAGCAGCCTGATGATATACCTAATCATTTAATTGAAGAAGTATTATTAATATGGAAAGATGTAAAAAAAGGAATAGCAAAAAATCAAGCAACAAAAAAAAGAATGATAACATTATTTAATACTATTTATGGAACTAATTATAATACAGGTACAAGTTGCAGCAGTTGTTTAAATGATTGTTACAAAGGAATTAAAAGAATATACGAAAAATATGAAAGATAAAACACCAAATTATTATACTGGAAAAGTTTATGGTTATAAAGCATTTGATATAATAGAAGATTATAGTTTAAATTATAATTGTGCTACTGCACTTACATATATTTTAAGAAGTAACAGAAAACATAATAGTCCTGATGAGTGTTTGCAAAAAGCAATAGATCATTTAGAAAATGAATTAAAAATTTTAAATAAAAAAAATGCCAAAAAAAAATAAATTATATTGTACTAAAATTTATAATGTTTTTATAATGCAGTTTGGTTTTTCTTATCCAGTTGCAGGTTGGAATACATTAGGCAGAAAAGATATAAGAACAAAAGCTAATGGAAAACAAAGAGTTGAATTAAATAAAAAACCAATATGTTAAAATTCCAATGTAATGAATGTGATATAAAAAAAGAATTAAGCAAAGTTATAATGAAAGTTATAAATTCAAAAGTTTGTAATATAGGAAGTGAATGTCCTAAATGTGGAGAGTATATGCAGGAGATAGAAAAAGATTTTGGTGGCTTTCCTAATATTAAAAGAACAGATCCTAGTTTATCTAATAAAAATGATAAGTTATGGAAAAGAGCAAAAGATGCTATTTTATAATGATAAATAGATATTTTCAAAATATAAAGAATATACTAATATACTTTGATTATCATAGTTTATTATTTTGGTGGTGTATAAGTGACTGTCTTAACAATCAGGTCTTATGGAATACATATTCTTATTGGCTTGAATTAGGACAACCTAACACCTATTGGTTATACCTTACCTACTTTATACTTTCCTTATCTATAGTTTTATCATTAAACAATTTAAATTACTTAATAAGGTTTATAGGTATGTATTTAGTTTTATATTTGTTTTCAACTGTAAGATATTGTCTAAGTATTTATACTGAGGAAAACTTTGATTTACAAGACTTTAGGGCTTTGCTTATTACTGCATGGTATTTTAGTATGTGGCTATGGATATACCTTAAACTAAAAAAAGAACAATTACATAAAAGTCTATTATGAACGATAACATAACAACAATAATAATTACTGCAATATCTGTAATGTTTGGTGCAGGAGGTTGGAAGTTCTATGAATTTTTAATAAGAAACAAAAGAGAAAAAGATAAAGAAGATAAAACAGAACAATCTATTTACAGAGATGATCTAAAAATTAGAGTAGATAAATTAGAAATATACAAAGATGATTGTGTAATGACTATGCTAGATTTAAAGACAGAATTAGCTAAATTAAAAGTAACTGTAGAATTTCTACAAAAAGAAAATGAAGTATTAAAAATTAAATTACAAAAATAAAAACCAACTAATTCTATTATATACTATGAAGTTAGAAATCAATAAGTTAATACCTAATAAAGACAATCCTAGAATAATAAAAGATGATAAGTTTAAAAAACTTGTTAAATCTATAAAAGAATTTCCTGAAATGTTAGAACTAAGACCTATAGTAGTAGATGAGGATATGGTTATACTAGGTGGTAATATGCGACATAAAGCTTGTATTGAAGCAGGACTTACTGAAGTGCCTATTAAAATAGCTAAAGGTTTAACAGAAGAACAAAAGCAAGAATTTATAGTAAAAGATAATGTAGGGTTTGGGGAATGGGAATGGGATATACTAGCAAATGAATGGAATAGTGTTCAGATTACAGAATGGGGATTAGATGTTTGGAAAAACGAAGATGACAAAGAACCTGATTTTAGTGATATGTCTGATGAAATATCAGAAGAATACAAAATAGAAGTAGAATTAACTTCTGAAAAAGAACAAGAACAAGTTTATAATGATTTAATAAAAAAAGGATATAAATGCCGTATTTTGACATTTTAAAAGAAAGTAAACCAAAAAAAACATTTAGGGTATCTTCAGTAATGGGAAAGTTTGATTTGCAAACTGAACATATAAAAGAACATTTTAAAGGTAATATAGATATTCCTGATGTGTGGCAAATAGGTTTAATAGTAGGTAATAGTGGAACAGGAAAAACAACTATAGCTAAAGAATTGTTTAAAGATGCTTATGTAACTCATTTTGATTATAAAGCAGAATCTATCTTAGATGATATGCCAATATCAGCATCTGTTGAAGATATTACAAAAACATTTAATAGTGTAGGTTTTAGTTCTCCACCTAGTTGGTTAAAATCATATTCAGTATTATCTAATGGACAAAAAATGAGGGTAGATTTAGCAAATGCCTTATTAAAAAAAGAAAAATTAATAGTATTTGATGAGTTTACTTCTGTTGTAGATAGAAATGTAGCTAAAATAGGTTCTTATGCTATGCAAAAAGCTATTCGTAAATCAGATAAACAATTTATAGCAGTAACTTGTCATAATGATGTTAAAAATTGGATATTGCCTGATTGGATTTTTAATACAGATAGTATGACCTTTCAAATACTTGAAGGGCAAAAAAAAAATAGACCAAAAATTAAATTTGAAATATTCAATACAAGAGATAAAACAATATGGAAAATGTTTGCTAAACACCATTATTTAAGTCATAGTCATAATAATGCTGCACATACTTATTTAGCTTATGTAAATAATCAAATAGCAGGATATATAAGTGTATTACATTTTCCTCATTCTAAAGTTAAAAATATTAAAATGATTCATAGATTGGTAGTAATGCCAGATTTTCAAGGAATAGGAATAGGAGTTAGATTATTAGAATATATAGGTAAATATTATATTAAAAATAATTTTAGATTAAGAATAGTAACTTCTGCACCAAGTTTAATATATTATTTTAAAAAATCAAATGAATGGTTTTGTAAAAGTTTTGGTAGAAAAAAAAATCACGGAGGTAGTTTAAAAGTTGGAAAGTTTGGAAGTCAAAATAGAATAACAACAAGTTGGGAATACATATTAAAAAATGAACGAAAGTAGACACATAAAAAAGGAAAGTATTTTAGCAGCATTAGAAAAGTCATTAGGAATTGTTACTGTAGCTTGTAAGCAATCAGATATACCTAGAAGTACATATTATAAATGGCTTAAAGAAGATGAAGAATTTGCTCTTAAAGTAAAAGACATTGAAAATATAGCTTTAGATTTTGGGGAAAGCCAATTACATAAGCAGATAGGAGATGGTAATACATCAGCTACTATTTTCTTTTTAAAGACAAAGGGAAAGAAAAGAGGTTATATAGAAAGAAGTGAATTAGATTTAACATCAGGAGATGAGCCTATTAAAATTAATGTAAATATCAAAGGAGTTGAATATTGATACTAACTTTACTCATACTCAAGGCGAAGCTATTGAATATCTGTTTGATGATAAGACTACAGAGGTTTTATTTGGAGGTGCAGCAGGAGGGGGAAAGTCTTGGGTAGGTTGTAGTTGGTTGATCTTATTATGTATTAAATACCCAAAGACTAGATACTTAATGGGTAGGTCTAAGTTAGATGCTCTTAAAAAGACTACATTAAATACTTTCTTTGAAGTATGTCAAGAGTGGGGTATCATAGCAAACAAACACTATAATTTTAATGCAGGATCAAATATCATTAAGTTTTATAATGGTAGTGAGATTATACTTAAAGATTTGTTTTTATATCCATCAGATAGAAACTTTGATAATCTAGGATCATTAGAAATTACTGCTGCCTTTATAGATGAAGCAAATCAAATAACAGAGAAAGCTAAAAATATAGTAGCATCAAGATTAAGGTACAAGTTAGATCAGTATGGTATTATACCTAAGATGTTAATGACTTGCAATCCTGCAAAGAATTGGGTTTATACTCAATATTACAAACCTGCTAAAGAAGGAAAAGAAAAACCTTATAGAAAGTTTATACAATCCTTAGTAGATGATAATGAATTTATTTCTAAGCATTATAAGAAACAACTGCTAACATTAGATGAGTTAAGCAAACAAAGACTATTATATGGTAACTGGGAATATGATGCAACAAATGATAATTTAATACAATATGATTCAATAATTAATTTATTTGATCAAAATGGATTAAGTGGAGAAAAATACATAAGTTGTGATGTAGCACGTTTTGGTAATGATAAGACAGTTATAATACTTTGGGAAGGGTTACATATTAAAAAGATCATAAGTATTCTTAAATCAGCCGTAAATGAGGTTGTGGATCAAATTAGATCAATACAACAATTACATGGTGTTAGACTTACTAATATTATAGTTGATGAAGATGGAGTAGGTGGTGGAGTTGTAGATTATATGAGATGCAGAGGGTTTGTAAATAATTCTAGGGCTATTAAAGGAGAAAATTATCAGAACCTGAAAACACAATGTTATTATAAATTAGCTGAAAAAATTAATACTGCACAAATAGGAATTGAATGCTCTGATGTTAAAGTAAAAAATCTTATTATTGAGGAGTTAGAACAAGTAAGAACAAAAGATGCTGATAAAGATAACAAGTTGCAGATAATACCAAAGGATTCAATTAAAGATATTATAGGAAGGTCGCCTGATTATGCTGATGCTTTAGCTATGAGAATGTTTTTTGAATTAGATGGTAATTATGGGAAGTATTTTGTGCAATAAAAAAGGTGCAACTTTAGAAGCTACACCTTTTAAAAAACTTGAAACGATTATGAAAACGTACAAATATACTATTTTAAACTAAATATCAATTAATTCTATTATATATTATGCAAGTAAAGATTAATAAAGAAGGTAAGCAAAAAACATACAATCTAATAAATAGTTGGGATGATGTAACATTAGAGAAATGGGCAAAACTTATTAATAATAAAAACAAATCTAAATCTAATGAAGCATTAGATACAATTAAAATATTATCAGATATACCTACTAATTTAATAAAAGAGTTAAGTTTAAATGATATATCAAAGATTTTAAATAAAATAGCTAAACTACAAGAAAGTGAAGATACTAAGCTAAAAAATATAATCAAAGTTGATGGAGTAGAATATGGCTTTCATCCTAATCTTTCTGAAATAACAATTGGAGAGTATGCCGATATTGAAACATATTTAAAAGATGGAGTAGAAAATAATTTAGAAAATTTGATGTCTGTATTGTATAGACCTATTGTAGAGAAAGAAGGAAAGTATTATAGTATTAAGGCTTATGATAGTGCAACAACTAGAATAAGAGCAGAGAAGTTTAAGAAGATGAAAGCAAGAGATGTTAATAGTAGCCTTTTTTTTTTCTGGATTTTCGTACAAGAACTATTGAAGACTTTGCCGCAATATTTAATGGAACAGAATCAGGAGATATTGAACAAAGTGCAGATGAACAATTTGCAGACAAATGGAATTGGTTTGGTGTAATGTATAGATTAACTAATGGAGAAATAATAAATTTAGAAAAGATAACTAATCTTAGTTTATATGAATGTTTAACTTGGCTTACTTATGAAACAGATTTAAATTTAACAAAATCAGTACAAAAATGACATATTTTAAAGATTATAATAATACAATAGATACCTTAAAAAAATTAGGTCAGCAGCACTATATGATTAAAGCAGTTACAACAGGTGATCTGTGGGAGATTGACTTGTCTAAAAACACCTTTTTCCCTTTGATGCACATTAATCCAGTTAATGCAGTAGCAGGTAATCATGAGATGACTTTAAACTTTCAAATCTTTATTATGGATTTAGTATTTCCTGACTTAAGTAATGAACAGGAAGTATTATCTGATTGTCTGCAAATATGTAATGATTTAATAGGTACGTTTAAAAATGGAGAGAGTTTATTATTATCTAATCAAGGTGTAAATGCTTTGCCTAAATACTTTACTGATGGAGATATAACAATAGAACCATTTACAGAAAGATTTGATAACTCATTAACAGGTTGGGTGTTTACTTTGCCTGTAATAATAGAAAATGAATACAATACTTGTATAGCACCACAAGCAACAACTGATGCAATACAATAATGTTTGAGATACTAAAGAGATTAAATAAGATAAAGATAGGTAAAGTAATAATTAAAATAATACCACCAAAAATAACAATTAAAATATAAATAAAAATGGCAGACTTAGTAACAACAATTACAGAATCGGTTGTATTAAATGGATCGGTAAGGGGTAGTACAAACACAGTAACAACAACAGGAATTAATAATGCTTATGAAAGAATAGTAACTTGTACTCATTCACAAGAAACTACTTTAGTGGCTTTTAATACTAACTCTTATGGAGCAGTAGTACAATTGGATAAAGAAGATGTAAGATATATAAGAGTAACAAATCTTAATGCAACTATATCTGTAGAATTAGCAGTAGTAGGTGCAGCAACTTTATATCAAGTAACTTTAAAAGCAGGGCAATCACATATATTAGGAGCAGCAGATAATATTATGTTAGCAGAAGCTGATACTGATCCTAGTTTTGGTACAATGGCTGCATTACAAAATATTATAGTTAAACCTGTAGGAACTACTAATGTAGATTTAGAAGTGTTTGTAGCTAGTGTATAGTGATAGCATTAGAAAGATATTTAAATAGTTTTGGTAGAAGTGTTGTAAATAAATCTAAAGGAATACTAAAGAAAAAAGATAAAGTAGTAACAGGAAATCTTTTAAATAGTGTTAAATTTAAATTAGTTAAAACTTCAGAAGGTGTTGATGTAGTATTTAGTATGCTAGACTATGGAGAATTTATAGACAAAGGAACTTCAGGTAGTAAAAAGAAAAGAACGTATGTAGATTACGAAGGGAAAAGAAAAAGTAGTCCTTATTCATTTGGTAAGTCTAGGAATGGTGGTTTAACTAGAGGCATAGATAAATGGATTGTAATGCGTGGTATAGCACCTAGAGATGCTAAAGGTAGGTTTATATCTCGTAAGAGTTTAAAGTTTCTTATAGCTAGAAAAATATATACACAAGGTCATGATGGATTAAGTTTCTTTCAAAAACCTTTAGGATTAGAGTTAAAAGGATTTGCATTGAATGTAGGTAAAGCAGTTAAAGAAGATATACTTAAAAATTTAAGACAATGATAATAGAACAAAAACCATTATACAATACTTTACCAGTAGGTCAAGACATTATTTTTACTGTGTCAGATAGTACAATTATTTCTACTAAATATAGGGTTAAATTTACTGCTCAGGTATATGTTGCAGATGAATCTAGTAATCTAGGTTTAGCATCATATTTAGTTGCAACATTAAAAGTTACTCCAAATAATAAAGGTGTAGGTATATTTTCTATGAAACCAATATTAGAAAGTTATGTAGAGCCACAACAAGAAGGTGTTGAATATTTAAATGCTAGTATAAGTCAATTTAAAGGAGTTAATTATTCATTAGACAATCCTCATCCAATACATTTAATAGATAAATATGCAGTTAATAAAAATAACACTAGATATTTTCAAGTAACATTTAACATAGAATATTTTGATAGTGCTACTTCAACTGATAGGTTAAGTTTTTTAAAACCAATATTATCTGAACAATATTTAATATACAATGGAGTTTTAGATTATGATGATCCTTTAAAATTATATAGAAATAATTATGGTTATAATTTAGATGTTCCAAAATTAATTTTTAATGATTTTTATGGAAGTTTAGGTAAATTTATAAGTAATGCTCCAATAGAACAATATGCTAAACTATCAGATTATGGTACTTTATCTTTCTTCAATTTTCTAAATACATCTACTAATAGTTTTCAAGTAGGTACTGATAATGCTACTCTTAACAGAGTTGATAATATAGAAATTAGTTTATATAATAGTGCAGGAACATTATTAGTTAGTCCTTTTCAAATTGAATGTATAGATTCAAATGGAGGCTGGCAATATCCATCAGATTTTTCTGCTGCTAGACTTTTATATTTTGGTGCATTTCCTGCTAATTTAGATGGTTGGAGTACAGTATGGGATACATATAAAACACAAGTAAGCTATTATACTTTAAGAGCCTATGATGATAATACTGCTGAAATAAGTCAATTGTATAAAATTAATATTATTGGTAATGCTTGTAAAGGTTTTGAATCTATAAGACTTACATGGTTAAATAAATATGGCACTTGGGATTATTATACTTTTGTAAAAAAATCTATTAAATCTTTGCAAACAAATAGAACATCTTATACTCAGCAAGGAGGTACATGGAATGATAACACTTATAGAATAAATGGATATAAAGGTGGAAAGAAAAACTTTAGAGTAAATACTAAACAACTTATAACAGTTAATACAGATTTTATAAATAATAGTGAAGCAGTATGGTTTGAAGATTTAATTAACAGTACAGAGGTTTATATTTTAAATGATTATGATGATTATTTAAATGATTTTAGAAGTGGTATAACAAACAAATATGTAGAACCTGTAACATTGACTACATCAAGCTATGTCAGAAAAACTAAAGTAAATGATAAGTTAATTCAATATACATTTCAATTAGAAAAAACACATAACAAAAGAACACAATCAGTATAATGTCTATACAATTAGTTTTATATCCACAAAATTATCAAGGGGTTTATACTTCTCCTATATTAAATCAATATGTAGCAGATGGTGTTAATTTTTATTTATTAAACTCATTATCAGGTTATGCAGTTCCTTTAAATGAATCTGATCCTGTAGCAGATACATTAATAAGTTCTCAGCCTATAGCTGCTTGGAAAAGATTTAGAACTACTGGAACACCATTTGAAAATGTATCTATACCAACTCAAGGTTTTGCAAATGATGTTATATTTTATTCTTCAAATTCAGGAACATCTAGTAGTGGTATATATCAACAGATTGAAAATTTAAACTTTGGTGTTCAATATGAATTACAAATAACTATATCACAAGCAGCAGCAGGTGGTAGTTTAATAATAGGCTCTACAGGTTCTTCAGTTCAAGGTGTTCAAACTTTAGGTAGTGGTACAATTCAAACTTATCCTACTTCTTTTGCTAATGTTTTAACTTTTAATTTTACGGCAGGTCATTTTCAAGAAATACTTACTCTTGATTACAGAAATAATAATGGTACTCAACTTAAGATAAGTTCTATAAGTATAAAAGATAAAGTAAATGCTCCATCTAATATTTTTGCAGAAGTAACTGATGGACAAGTTATATGTGATTTATATCAAGAAGAAGATATACCATTAAGTCTTTCAATAGATGATTTTAAAAATGTAGCTGAAAAAGTACAAAGTTATTCTAAAGACTTTAATTTACCTGCAACAAAAAGAAACAATAAAATATTTACACATTTGTTTGATGTAACAAGAATACAAGATGCTTTTAGTTTTAATCCTTATGTAAAAACACAATGTATATTAAAACAAAATGGGTATACTATATTTCAAGGTTATTTAAAATTATTAGATATTGTAAATAAAGAAGGAGAAATTAGTTATAGTGTAAATTTATATTCAGAAAACATAGCATTAAAAGAAGTTTTAGAAAATAGAAAGTTTAGAGATTTAGATTTTTCTGAATTAACACATGATTATCAAAAAACAAATATCAAAGCAAGTTGGTATGATAATACAGGTATAACTTTAACATTCCCATTAACTCCTGCATCTAATGCTTATGATCCTACATTAACAAATCCTACATTACATACAACAGTTTTAAAATACCCTTTTGTAAATTGGGTAGGAGATTATGATGTAGATTCTAATAATAATATTAAATTAAATAGTTTAGAAGATGCTTTTAGACCATTTATAAATTGCAAATATATTATAAAACAAATTTTTGATGATACTAATTTTACTTATACATCAGACTTTATAGATGGTGCATTATTTAGTAAAATGTTTATGGACTTTAATTGGGGTGCAGGTAATGCACCTACTGATAGTGAACATACAGGAAATGCTGATTTAATAACTTCAGTAAATATAAGTTCAACTTTAGCACCTGTTATATTTGATAATTTTTCTTTTCCTTTTGAATTTGGATATAATTCATCTACTGCAATATTTACTTGTACTGCTAATAATACAATTTATCAATTTGATTATCATTATACTTTTAGTTTTTTAGTTACAAGCACATTATTAGTAAGATGGGTACATAAAGATAGTAGTGGTAATTTAGTAGGTAATGGACAAATTAATCAACAAACTATTGTACAATCTACAAATTCTTCTTATGTATATACTGGAACTGTAATAGAAACATTAAATAACGGAGATACATTTAATATAGAAGTTTCAAGTTCTATTAATAATGGTATAAGAGCAATAGGGCAACAAATTACGCCTAGTACACAAATTGATAATACCTATATGAGTGGTACTATTACTATTAATTCAATGTTAAATTCAGTTTTATTAAATACTTTAAGAGGAGATTTAGGTCAATGGGAATTTTTAAAAAGTTTAATTAATATGTTTAATTTAGTTGTATTACAAGATAAAAACAATCCTAATAATTTAAATATAGAACCTTATAGTGAGATTTTTATAAAAAATAGTTTAGGAACTTCTTTAGCATCAAGAGGTATATTATATGATTGGACTGATAAAATAGATATAACTGAAATAAAATTATCTCCTTTAGATTTAGTAAAAACAACAATGTTTAAATATGCAGATGATGATAGTTATCCTAATAATTATTATAGAAATATTACACAGGTAGATTATGGTAGTTATAAATTTACTAATCCTGATTTAACATTATTAACAGGAGAAGATGAAATATCAGCAGAACCTTTTTCAGCTACTGTAGTAAAACCTTTAGCAGATTATTTAGGTGATTTTATTGTTCCTGTAATATATTCATCTAATGATGATAATACTGAATTTGAAAGTTTTGATAATAATCCTAGAATTTTATTTAATGTATCTCCTAGTCCATTTACTTTATCAGGAGGTGTAGAATATAAAATTCCTAGTCAAAATGGTGTTAGTGGAGAACAAGCTACTGAATATTTAAGATTTAGTCATACTACAAAAGTACCATCAGCATATACTGATACAGATTTAAATTTTGGAGAAATACAATTAATTAATATGGGTGTAGCACCTGTAGATAATTTATATAATACTTATTGGTCGCCTTATTATAATGAACTTTATAATCCTGATACTAAATATATGACATTAAAAGTAAATTTAAACGCATCAGATATAAACCAATTTAATTTTTATGATCAAGTAATGATTAAAAACAAAAATTATAGAGTTAATAAAATAGAATACAAGCCAAATGATTTATCAACTGTTGAATTTATATTAATAGGATAATGGAATTTAAAAAAGGATATACTATAAAACCTAAAGAAGTTTTAAGAACAGGGGAAATTAGATTTACTGATGGAACTAATAATGTAATACCTAACCAAGATGCTTGTGAGGCTTATGGTTATACATATAATAGTGCAACTGCAACTTGTAATGCTTTTAGTTATAATTCTACATTAAATAATAAATTCAATAATATATTTAATAATACAAGTGGTGGAGGTACTGAAAATGGAACTAAAAATACTATTCTTAATGGTCAGGAAAGTATAACAAAAGGCAATAACTTTAATAATATAATTAATGGGGAAAAACATCAAATAGAAAATGGTGTAAATAATTCTATTATTTTAAATGGTATATATGGACAAGCTAAAAATCAAAGTGAAGTAGTAATAGCAGGAGGAGGCTTTAATGAGAAAATAGGATTAAGCCAATTATCATTTATTCAACAATCTAATAAGACTTTAGATGCTACAGAAACTCCTTTACTTACTCAGTATTTACCATTAACATATATTCAAAAAGAAAAAAATAGCGTAATAGGATTTGAAGCTAATGTTATAGGTATTAATTATGGAGGAGAAGGTACAGTAGGTGAGTATATATACTTACAATTAAAAGGTGCAGTAGTGTTTACTAATGGATTAGCATCAACATATACACAAACATCAACTACTATTGCTGATGGAGATTTAACTGCTACTGCTACTATGAAAGATGTAACTGCTACATCATTTGGAGTTAATGTAACAGGAGCAGCAGAAACAAGAGTACAATGGACTGCAAGTATTAAACTATGGCAAAATCAATTACAAACAACATTTTAAGATATGGCTAACGAAGAAATAGTATTTAACGTAAAATCTAATATTAAATCAGTAACTAAAGAAACTGAAAATTTAAATGATGTTTTAAAAGAACAACAAGATATACTTGTAGAATTAAAAAGAGAAGAAATTAAACTTGAACAAGCAAGATCAGGTATGTCTGATTATGAAGCTAGTGTTTCAGGTGTAGATAAAAAATTAAAACATCTTAAAGGTTCTATTAAAGAACAAACTTTTGAAGTTAAACAATTAACTAATGAACAAAAAGGAAACACAAAAGCATTAAAAGAAACAAGTAGTGCTGCTGAAGATAGTATAGGTAATTTTAGAATTATGGGTGTTTCTTTAAATGGTTTAAAATCATCATTTGGTAAAATTATACCTGCTATAAAATTAATGTTTGGAACTATCAAAGCAGGTATATTGAGTACAGGTATAGGTGTTTTGCTTATAGCTTTTGGTTCTTTAGCAACATTTTTTACAAGTACAAAAAGAGGTGCAGACCAATTAAAACTTGCTTTTACTGCTTTAGGTGCAACAATAGATGTTTTAAAAGATAGAATGTCATCTTTAGGAGAGGTTATAGGTTTAGTATTTAATGGAGAATTTAGTAAAGCAGGAGATTTATTTAAGAAAAGTATAAGTGGTATAGTTACTGAAATAAAAAATGAAATTGCAGTAATGACTGAACTTGAAAAGCGAACTCAAGCTTTAAGAGATGCAGAAATACAATTTTCTATTCAAAAAGCTAAAACTAGACAAGAAATTGAAAAAGCTAGACTTATAGCAGAAGATGAAACAAAAAGTGCAACAGAAAGATTAGAAAATCTAAAAAAAGCATTAGAGTTAGAAGAAAAAACTACAAATAGAGAATTAGAATTAGCAAGAGAAAAAGTTGCTATACAAAAAGAACAAATGGCAGTATCTGAAAATCTTGTAGAAGATGAAAAGAAATTAGCTGAATTAAGAGTTGCATTAATTGAAAAAGAAACTTCATCTATTAAAATGCGAAGAAGGGTAGTAACTGAAGTTAATGCTTTAGAAAATGAAATACAAGCAGAAAAAAAAGCTAGAGCAAAAGAATTAGAAGATATAGAAATAGCAAAACAAAAGACTTTAGATGATAATGAAAAAAAGGAAATAGATAGGGCAAAAAGACAAGCAAAAGAAATTTTAGATATAGCTAAAGCAACAGAAAATTCTAAACAAGATTTAATAAAACAAGGTTTTGCATTAGCAGGTAATTTAGCAGGAGAAAATGCTGAATTATCTAAAGGTGTAGCAGTAGCACAAACAATTTATAGTACTCAACAAGCAGTTATGGCTGCATTAGCAGCAACATCAGTAGGAGATAAATTAATACCATATCCTTTAAGATTAGCAAATGCGATAGGTGCTGGTTTAATGGGTGCATCAGCAGTTAAAAATATATTATCTACTAGTCCAAATGGTTCAGGTGGAAGTATGTCTACTCCAAGTGTAGCTAGTACAGGAACTCCTGCACCTAATATGTTAAGTGGTAAGTTTGAATTAGGAAACATTCAAGAGCAGCAGCCAATTCAGGCTTATGTAGTTACAGATAACCTAACAGATAATCAAAATAAACTTGCTTATATTCGTAGGAGAGCAACAATATAAATCAAACAACTAACAATTAAATCTATTATATAATATGCCTTGTACAAAATGCGAAAACGGAAAATATAAGTGGGGAGAAAATGGAGAGTGTAAATACGATTCAAAAGAAGCTTGTGAAAAAGCAAACCCTAATCATTATAAAAAATCAAAAATTACTAAAATTGTAGAATTAATAATTGCAGATTCTAATCAGGAAATGACTATAGATGCTATTAGTTTAGTTACTAATCCTGCTATAGAACAAGATTTTGTTTATATGAAAAAACATAAAAACAATTTAACATTTGCTAAAATTGATGAAGAAAAAAGAATGGTAATTTCTCCTGCTCTTATTCCTAACAAGCAAATTTTTAGACACGATCCAAATACAGATTCAGATTTTTATGTATATTTTTCAGTTGATACAATAAGAAAGGCTAGTGAATTATATTTAAAACATAACAATCATCATAGTGCTACTTATCAGCATGAAGAAGATGTTAAAGGAATTTTAACTACTGAATCTTGGATTAAATCAGGAGATCAAGACAAATCTAATTTATATGGCTATGATTTACCTATAGGCACATGGTTCGTTACTATGAGAATAGACAATGATGAAATTTGGAAAAAAATTAAAGATGGCGAACTACGTGGAATAAGCATAGAAGGCTACTTTATTGATAAGATGCAAAAAATGTCAGAAACAAAAAAACCTTCTAATGAAGAAATACTTTCAGCTTTAAATGAAATTATAAAAGACATCAAAAATCAAACAACTAAATAAATTTTCTATTATATTAAAAACAACTAACTATGGATTTAAAAAATCAAATATTGGTAGCACTTGGACTAAATAAAGATCAAGAAGAAGTTAACCTTGAATTTCAGGCAAAACTGGAAGATGGTACAATTATAGTATCTACTGCTGTTTCCTTAGAAGCAGGAAGTGATATTTCAGTTCTTACCGAAGATGGTTCAACAATATTATTACCAGAAGGTAAATATCGTACAGATGAAGGACAAAACTTTTCAGTAGAAAAAGAAGGAATTGTTGCTGAATTATATGATGATGAAATAGAAAAAGAAACAGAAGGCAATCCTGTAGAAGAAGAAATGGCTGAAGATGGAGAAGAAGCAGATGTAGCAGACTGGAAAGGAATGGAAAAAAGAATACAAAACCTTGAAGACGCTATTTCTGATCTAAAAGGAGATAAAGAAGAAATGGCTGAAGATGATGGTAAGGAAGCTGATGTTGCAGATTGGGCTGGTATGGAAAAAAGAATACAAAACCTTGAAGATGCAGTTGCTGACCTTAAAAAAGATAAAGTAGGAAATATAGAAGAAGAAGAATCAGATGTAGAAATGGATTCAGAAACTAGTCCTACTCCGAAAAAAATTAAAACTACAGAAGAAGTAGAATTTGAATATCAAGCTAAAATAGATGAGTTAAAATCTAAAGTAATTGAATTATCAAATGAACCTGCTGATAAGCCTGTAGTAACTAATAAATTTAGTAAAGAAAAAGAACATAGTAAATCTAATCTTGAAAAAATGACTAAAAGAGAAAGAATACTATATAATATATCAAAATAATTAATAATTTAAAAAATAATAATCATGGCTTTAACAGTAGCAAGTAATTATGCAGGCAAGGCAGCAGGTTTTTACCTAGCAGCAGCAATGAGAGAAGCAACTTCTCTTGAACATTTAACAGTTTTACAAAATATTAAGTTTAAAGAAAATTTACAAAAATTCGCTGCATCAGGAATGATACAAAACGCAAATTGTAACTTTACACCACTCGGTGCTTTAGCATTAACAGAAAGCATCTTAACTCCAAAGAATCTACAAATTAACACAGAATACTGCAAGGAAGAATTGCTAAAAAGTTGGGAAAGTGAGCAAATGAAAGCAGGTGCTATGAATGATAATGTACCTAAGTTTGAAGATTTTGTTATTGCTAATTTCACACAACATATTGCTCAAGGAATTGAGGATTCAGTATGGAATGGTGCTGCTGCAAATGCAGGACAATTTGAAGGGTTTTTAACGGCTGGTACAGGTGCTTTTGCAGTAAATGGTAATGTTATTCAAACAAATAATGCAGGTGGTGCAGGTGTTGCTTATTTAGCTACTAACATTATAGCAAACTTACAAGGTATAGCTGCTGCAATTCCATCTACTGTTTATGGTAAAGAAGATTTAAGAATTTACATGAACTGGAAAACTTACAGATTATATATCTCTGCAATCTCTACTTTAGGATATGTTAATGCTTATTCTATGAATAGTGATTACGAAGCTATGTTTGAAGGAATTAAATTATCAGTTGTTTATGGTATGCCTGATAATTCTTTAGTTGCTGCACAAACATCAAATTTATTTTTTGGAACTGACCTAGTTTCTGATATGGCTCAACTACGTCTTTTAGACATGAGGCCTCTTGATGGATCGGACAATGTTCGTGTTATTGCTAAATATTCTGCTGGTGTGCAAGTAGGAATAGGTGCTGAAATAGTACAACAAAACTAATTAACACAATTATAGAGAGGGAGAGTAAAATCTCCTTCTCTTTAACTTTTAAAAAAATAAAAATATGGCTTGTAATTTAACAAAAGGAAGGGGAATCCCATGTAGAGATTTAGTGGGAGGTGTTAAGTTTATTTATTTTGCTCAATTAGATGAAATTACTTCTTTAACAACTGTAGCATCTGAAATAACTGATATTGAAATGGGTACAAATGATATATACAGATATTCAGTAAGGAGAGGCAATGCTAGTGTTACGGAAACAATTACTGGCTCTACTGAAAATGGTACTGTTGTTTATGCTCCATCTGTAAATGTAAAGTTAACAGGACTAAGCAAAGCAGATCAAAATGAATTAAAACTTTTAGCACAAAATAGATTAGTAGTATTTGTACAATTAAATCAAGTATTATCAACTAATGACCATAATGTGATATTATGTTTAGGAGCAGTAAATGGATTAGACCTAAATGCAGGAACTAATGCTTCAGGAGCAGCTTTTGCGGATTTAAACGGATACGATTGGACATTTGATGGTCAAGAATTTGCACCAATGCAAACAGTAGCTGATTACACAGCAGTTCCGTTTGACAATTCAGGATTTACTATAGGTGCAGTTGTGACGGCGTAATTAGATTTAATATATAAATTTAAGGGACTACTTCGGTAGTCCTTTTTTTTTCCAAACAAAAAAGACTTTTTTCTATTATATAATATGATACATGGACAATACGATCAACCTTATACTTTTTATACAACAACAGAAGAAAAAAGAATAGATAGATCAGTACCTTCATCACAAATTAGATTTCTATATAAATTAACTAATGATATGGATCAAAATGTTGTTTATTCTTATGGACAAACACAATTAGTAAATAATAGATATACAAGAGTTAATATGACACCTAGCACAACTGCATTACAAGATGTTTTTACAGGTAAAGTAAATTTTTTACCTAATGGATATTGGACATACGAAGTGTATGAGGTAAGTTGGAATAGTGCAAATCCCGTTTTAGCTACAGGTACTGCACCAATAAATGAAACAGATACATTAAGCCCTCCAAGCAACTCTAAGGGCATAGTACAAGGATTAGTAGAGTTAGGTAAGCTATACATAAAAGAACCTACAGGTGGAGAAGAAGTAAAGTATGATTCTTATACAAGACCTGCACAAACAAATTACGTTTACGTTAGTTAATAAAATAAAAAAATGGGAATAAAAAATACACAAGCATTATTAAATGAGCAATTAGGTGGATTAGGTGGAGTAGAGGTTTTTACAACTACTGCACAAACAGGTAAAGATTATTATGCAATATACTTTGTTCAGGAAAGTGTAATATCTTCAATTACTATGGCTAATTCTACAGGATCAGCAGCACTTGTAACGACAATACCTGCTGGAATGACTTTATTTGGTAATACTACTGCTATAACTCTTACGAGTGGTCTTGCTATTGCTTATAAAAACTAATATATGTTAGCATTAGCAAACAAGCTAACCAATTCTACGCAGCCTATCTATAGGTTTGTAAATAAGTATTCTATTGACTTTGATGGAGTAGATGATGTTATCGTTACTGATGGTGCAGATACTGTTGTTCAGCCTACCACTTATGCTTTTTGGTGCAAATCAAGTACAACAACTGAAAATTTTGGAGTGTTTGGACATGGTGGGGTATCAGTTGGTGCATTTCACTTAAATTCTAATGATTTATACCCAATGCTTTATTTAGGTAGTAATTATTGGATAAAATGGAACGAAAATTCGGCACAAGATGATGGAGAATGGCATCATTATGTAGTTTATTTAACTACAAATTTAATAGATAGCAAGTTGTATTGTGATGGTGTTTTACAAACAAAAAACACAACATTATCAAGTGGTAGTTTAAATGCTTATACAGAATCATTAAGTATAGGTGGAGATAAAGCATCAGGTGGTAATTACTTTGAAGGACAAATAGATGAGTTTGCAGTATTTGATAGAGAACTAAAGCAAGATGAGATTACTCGTATGTATAATACCTACTATACACCTAACCGAGTAGCTAATGGTAACTTTAGTCAAGAGGGTGTAGAAGAAGTAAGTAATGGAGATTTTAGTGAGATAGGTTCAGAATTAGTAACTAATGGCGACTTTGCTAGTAATAGTGATTGGACTGATGTAAATAATGTTTCTACAATTACTAATGGTCAATTAGTATTTAATAATAACACACTTGGGGGTAAATTTCAATCAACAAGTATGGTTGTTGGTAAAATATATAAATTAGTTTACACTATAGTTTCCATTTCAAATGGTTATATACAACCAAGATTAGGAGATACAGGTCTTTCTACACAAAGAACAAGTGCAGGTACATATACTGAATATATTACTTGTGCAGGAGATACAATTTTAAGAGTATATGGTTCAACTACAAATGGTATAATAGACAACATATCCGTAAAAGAGGTTGGAATAGATTGGAGTTTTAATGGTTGGAATATGGGAGATAATAACCAAGCAGTATTAGCAGGAACAGGTCAAGGAAATAACTTATTTCAACAAGCATTAACTCAAAATGATAGTTATGAAGCAATAATAGATGTTGTTGTAACGCAAGGTAGTGTAAGAGTAATGTTAGGTGGTGGTTCAGGTGGTTATAATCAAATTGGAGAAGCTACATCTACAGGAATTTATACTTATTATGGAAAGTCTAGTGGTAGTGGAAACATTATTTTATTACAATCAGGAAACAATAGCATACCAAATAGTGTTAAAATAAATAGCATAAAAATCAAAGAAGTAGGACAGAATTGGACATTAATTGGTACTGCTACTATTTCAGATGGAAAAGCACATATAAATTCTCCAAGTGGAGAGTTAGCTGAAATAATACAAACAGGTTCTTTAGTAATAGGTAGAAATTATAAATTAAATTGTGATTTAGATAAAACAAGTGGAGATACTCAATTTGTTAATGGAGGTACATTTATATTAGTAGATGGTTTAAATACTATAAATTTTACTGCTACTACAACAAATGTTTATTTTAAAAGAGGTGCAGGTTCAGTTGTATCTTCTTTAGACAACGTAGTAGTACAAGAACTAAAGAGTGATGCTACAAACCTAATGCTTAATGCAGGTGCTTATCAGTCAGCTAATCCACTAATCACTTCTACTAATAGTATGGAGTTTGATGGTGCAGATGATTATTTAGTTTCAGAATCTCCAACTATAGGTACAGAATTTACTGTATCAGCTTGGATAAATACAAGTGATATTTCAGGTTCAAGTGGTTCGTATAGGGCATTTTTTGCAACAGGTGGTTATGGTAGTGGTACTACTTTTAAAATTGGTATAAGGGATGATAATGGTAAAATAGAAATATGGCAAGGTAATGCTGCTAAGGGAACAGGAACAAGTAATGTAGGTGATGGTAAATGGCATTTAATTACTTATACAAAAAATTCAACACAAGCAAAAATATATGTAGATGGTGTTTTAGAAACAACTACTGCTTATACAACTACTTTAACTTTTCCTTATATTTATGTTGGCTTAGGTGGTTCTAATTCTCCTATACCTGATAATGGTGGTTATTTTAATGGTTTAGTTACAGAGTTTGGTGTTTATGATAGAACACTTACACCATTAGAAATAGCATCACTATACAATCAAGGTATGCCTACTAATCTACTTGTAAATAGAAATGACTATCAATCAGGTAACCCTACAGTATTTAATACTAAGCAAGTTGATTTTGATGGTGCTGATGATTATTTACAATTAGGTAATTTTAATAATTTAGGTACATCAGATTGTAGTTTTTCATTTTGGGTTAATTTAGATAGTGCTACTAATGTTACTTTTGCAGGTAAATTTCAAGATAACAGTAATAGAGTTATATTTTACACTAATGGTGCAAACCAAATTGCTACACAAGGAAGAGTAGGTGGTAATTATGCTTGGAATTTTACAGGAACAGGAACACCTGTTTTATTAACTCCTTATTTAAACAAATGGACACATATTGCATTTTGTATTGATAGAAGTGCTAATTTATTGATTTTTATTAATGGAGAATTAAAATCAACAACAAGTATATCAAGCACAGCATCTACAAATGTAGATAACACAGGTAATTGGTTTTTTGGACAATCAAATGGTTCATTCTTAAATGGTCAAATGAGTCAATCAGGAATGTGGAATAAAGCATTAACTGCTAATGAAGTATCTTCTTTATACAATCACGGATTACCAGTAGACTTAAACACTAATCAAGCAGCTTATACATCTTCATCTAATTTAGTAGGTTATTGGAGAATGGGTAGTGGTACATTAGATGCTTATCCTCTTATTGCAGACCAAACAAATGCTACTTTAGGTAATAGTATTTGGGATGGTGCAAGTGGAAGTGAAACAGGTTGGGCAAATTTTGGTAATAACACACATCAAACAGTTGGAGATGCTTTGTTAATAACTTATGTTAATAGTTCATCAGGTGTTTATATTTATTTAAGAGATTCAAGTCAGCTAAGTACAGACCTTACTGTTGGTAAAGCATATGAAATAAGTTTTGACACAAAGGTTACAAGTGGTGCAGTAATATGGCAAACACAAAATACTACAAGTTATTTTGCAAACCAAACAAGTTCTACAAGTTATATAAATCAAAAATTTACAATTGTAGCAACTTCTGCTACTGATGTTTTCCTTTTCCCTAGACAAATTAATAGTGCAGCATCAGTTTTTATAAAAAATATAAAAGTACAAGAGGTACAAGGCAACCCTGCAATAATGACCAATATGACTGCTAGTGATATTGAGAATGGTAGTCCTTATGCTAATGTAGTACAGAATGGTACTTTTGATACAGATAGTGATTGGACAAAAGGTACAGGAGTTACGATTAGTGGTGGTAAAGCAAATTGGACAAATACTGCTAATAATGTAGGTATTACACAAAATGATATAATTACAAGTGGTAAAAATTACAAAGTGGTGTTTACTGTTTTTAATTATTCTAGTGGTTCTGTAAGAGTTAGATTTCCTCAAATAACAGATAGGGTAACATCTAATGGAACTTATACATACTATATAAATGCTACAAGTACTAATTTATTTTTACAAGGAGAAACAAATGGAGATGCTAATGTAAATTTTTCAATAGACAACATTACAGTATCAGAAGTAAACACAGGATTACAAGGATATTGGAAGATGGGAGATGGTATTAATGATGAGTACCCTATTATCTATGACCAAACTAATCCTACTTTAAGTAGTGAGTTAGTTACTAATGGAGATTTTGCAACTGATTCAAATTGGACAAAGGGTACAGGATGGAGTATTGCTAATGGTAAAGCTACAACTGATGGTACTATAAATACTGATATAGAACAAAATTTTACTGAAACAGGAAAAACATATTATTATTCTGTAACTTATTCTGCTAGTGATACTTTTAGTTCTAGAATAAGAAGTGGTGCAACAGGTGCTATTATAAACATTCAAGAAGCAGGAACTTATAATGGATATTTTATTGCTAATGGAGTTGAGTTTGAAATAGTTACTCTGTCTGATAATACAATTTCATATTCAATAGACAACGTATCTGTTAAAGAAGTACAAGGCAATCCTGCAACTATGACCAATATGGTAGAGGGTAATATCACTAACCAATATCCACTAACTAAGATTAGAAACTATTGGAGAATGGGAGATGGTATCTTAGATGGTTATCCTATCATACAAGACCAAACAAGTCCTAATCTTGCACATATACCTACTACTAATTTAGTAACGTATTCAGAAGATTTTAGTCAATGGAATTTAATAGGTGTTTCTTCTACTTATGGATTTTTATCGCCTAATGGAACAAATACTGCTACAAAATTAACATCATTAAATACAGACCCTTATATATTTAAATCTGCACCATCTCCAAATGGAACTATTTATAGTAGTTCTATATATATAAAAGGAATAGGAAACACTATTGGTAATACTGCTAGATTATGGATTATTAAAGATAATGTAGATTATCTTAATGAAGATTTTACAATAACAAATGAATGGCAAAGAATATCTACATCTAAAACTAATTATACTCCTGTTGTAAATTTTGTTACTATTAGATTAGATGCACCTGATATTAATCCACAAATAGGAGATGAAGTTTTTGTGTGGGCAGGACAACTAGAACAACAATCACAAGCTACTGCATACTTAAAGTCAGATGGTATAGCAGCAGTAAGAAAAGCAACAACTACTAACTTAATTACTTATAGTGAAGATTTTAGTGGATACAATAAAAGTAATTATGCAATATTAGAAAACCAAATAGATTCTCCTTTTGGTATTTTAAATGCTACTAAAATAATACCTAACTCAGCATCAGGAGTAAACAAGTTTATGCTAAAATCTGTTGCAGGTTTGTCTAATAGTACGGCTTATAGTTTATCTATTTTTGCAAAAGCAGGGGAATTTGATAAGTTTCGCATAGAACAAGGAGATAACAGTAGAGGTGCTTGGTTTGATTTAACAAATGGAACTGTAGTATCAAGCAATTCTGACTTTGGCGAAAATATTACATTAATAAGTGATGGTTGGTATCGTTGCGAAGTAACTAGTAATACTGTTTCTACAAGTATGGCTTTTGTTATTGCAGCAAGTGATACAACAAATTTTCAATCAGGCAATAGTGTAAAAGGGGTTTATGTTATAGGTTCACAAGTAGAAGAACAAACACAAGCAGAAACGTATGCTAAGACAACAGGATTACCTGTAACAATAGATTTATTTACAGAAAACAATTACGGAACAATGACTAATATGGTAGCAGGAGATATAGTCTTAGATACACCAAATAACCCTGCATAAAAATAAAATTATGATATATACAACACCATTAGTAACATTATTAGCTGAAGTAGATGCAGAAGGAAATCCTGTATGTGATTTCTCACAAATAGTAGAAGATTCTGCTGAAACTGTTAGAAGGTCTGTAGATGGTACATTATTTATTGCTAAATTTGAGGGCGATACTCCAACTTTTTTAGATGGATTAGATCAATATACTCACGAAGAAATTTTAGTAATAGTAAATACTGCTGCTTGGACACCTGAACAAGAATAAAAAAAAATGGAAAACATACTAAATATAGATTTATCAAGCGTAACTTCACCTATAGTAGAAGAAGTAAGAGGTAAAGATTGGATAGAATATGGAACAGAAGAATGGGCTAATTTATATCCACAATTTTTAATAGACCTTTATTATGGAAGTAGTACTCATGCTGCTATTATAAATGGAACTGCTGACATGATCGCAGGAGATGACATAATAATTGATGAAGATGGTAAAGAAGATAATTTAGAAAGGTATGTTAAGCTGCAAAATTTCTTTTATAATGCTAATGGTAAAGAATCATTACATGAGATAATAAAAAAAATAAGTTTAGATTTTAAATTACAAGGTGCTTTTGCATTACATTTAATTTGGAATAAAGGTAAAACAGAAATAGTTGAACTTTATCATATACCAGTAGAAAGAGTAAGAAGTGCTATACCAAATGAAATGGGTGTTGTAGACTATTACTATGTTTCTGCTGATTGGAGTGATACTAGATTAAATAAACCTACTAAAATAGCTGCATTTAATAGTAATGATAGAACAGGTGCTAGTCAGATTTTATATAGTGGCTTATACAGTCCTAATATGGATGTCTATCATACACCTGATTACATAGCAGCAAACAATTGGGCTATGGTAGATCAAAAAGTATCTGAATACCATCTCAACAATATAGCTAATGGATTTAGTGGATCATACATGATTAATTTTGCTAACGGAGTACCAACACAAGAAGAAAGAATTTCTTTAGAAAGAAGTCTTGCAGCTAAATTTTCAGGTAGTTCTAATTCAGGTAAAATGATAATTACATTTTCAGATGATAAAACTAGAACACCTGATATATTTCCAATATCTGTAAGTAATGCTGACAAACAGTATTTGGCTTTACAAGAACTCCTCGTGCAAAACATTTTGACAGGACATAGAGTTACCTCACCAATGTTACTAGGAATTAAATCTGATACAGGATTAGGTTCTAATGTAGATGAACTAAACAGTGCTTTTGAAGTATATTTAAATACAGTAGTAAAAGGGTTTCAAGTTCAAATATTAAGAGTTTTAGCAAAGATTTTTAGAATAAATAACATGGATATGCCTATTTCATTTGTTCAAGCTAAACCTATTACTACTCAATTTACTATTGAAGATATGAGAGCAGTAATGACACAATCAGAAATTCGTGAAGAACTTGGACTTGCTCCATTAGAAGAAGATCAGGTAGTAGAAGAAGATCAGGTAGTAGAAGAAGATGATTATAGTAAAGTGGGAATGATTGATGGAAAGCCTGTTTATGATACAAAAGAAGAAGCTATTGCTCATGCTGAAAGACTTGGGTGTAGTGGTTACCATGAACATGAATACGAAGGTAAAAATGTCTTTATGGCTTGTGAATCTCACGATGAGTTAATGAATTTTGGTAAAACAGAATTACAATCTTTCTTAGATACTATGGAAGATATACCTAAAGATTGGGAATTAATAGATGAAGAAAAAGTAGAAGATGAACACGAAGATTTTGATTTTGAACAAAGTCTTAATGAATTTGCTAACGATAAAACTGAATTAGCATCTACAGGTATTGCAAGACCTAATGCAAAAACTAGAGGTAAAAATAATCAAGATGGAGTAAATAAATCATTTAATGATTATTACAAAGTTAGATACGTTTATGCTAAAGATAATTTTTTATCACAAAAAGGAGAAACTAGAGATTTTTGTAGATTAATGACTTCAGCAAAAAAGATATATCGTAAACAAGATATTATTAATATGGGAAGTAAGCCTGTAAATGCAGGTTGGGGACCTAAAGGTGCTGCAACATATTCAATATTTTTTTACAAAGGAGGTGGAAATTGCCACCACTATTGGCTTAGACAAATTTACAAGACTTCACTAACTAATGCTAAGAGTAATATATCTCCTAGTCAATTGATAGGATATACTAAAGCTAAGTCAGAAGGATTTACTGCACAAAAGAATGATAACAAAGTAGCTAAAGCACCAAAAAGAATGAAAAATAACGGATTTTTAAAACCTAGATAATATGGCATACGTTTTATTTATATCAGAAGATAAGCTGAAGGATTCTACTGCAATCAATATGAACGTAGACGTTCAATTTTTGTTGCCTTATGTAAGAATTGCTCAAGAGAAGTATATAGAAACAAAATTAGGAACTAATCTATTTGTAGCAATTCAACAAATGATTAAATTAGGTACTATAGGTAATGTGGGAAATGCTAACTATAAATTACTACTAGATGATTACATAGCTGATGTTTTAATACATTACAGTTTCTATGAGGTTTTACCTTTTTTAAGATATAAAGTACAAAATAATAATGTAGTTGCAAAAACTGCTGAAAATTCTAATCCTTTATCAAGAACAGATGCACAAGATTTAAGATCAGAAGTTTCAAATACTGCTCAATTTTATACAGAAAGGCTTGTTTCTTATTTATGTGATAATTCAAATCTTTATCCTGAATATAGTACGAACACAGGAAGTGAAATTTCACCTGATTCTAATGCTTACTATCAAGGAATGAATCTAGAAAGAATAAGAATTAATGATCATAAAATAACAATAAGAGATTTTTTAGATACTACATATAATTAATGAAGAAACATTATAAAATTAAAGAAGTAAATAAAATAAAATTAAAATCATACTTGACAAATGCCGATAAATCTAGTAACAAAGGAAGTGGGAGAAGTAATAGGGGTAAATTCAGTAATTCTAAGCGTAACAACATTTAGCAATATAGAAATAGCTTTAAAGATTATCCTATTAGTAGTTTCAATAGCCTATACAATAGACAAATGGTATAATCAAAAAAAAAGAAATTCAAATAAATAATTTTGAAATATTTTAAAATATCTGAATTTGATAGTCCTGATGTAAAAGGAAGTGGGGATAAAATGAATAAAGTTTTGATAGGATTATTAGATCAAGCAAGAGAAAGAGCAGGAATACCTTTTAAAATTACAAGTGGTTATAGAACAGTAGAATGGAATCTTAAAGTTGGGGGTAGAGTAGGTTCTAGTCATATAAAAGGTTTAGCCGTAGATATATATTTACCAAAAAGTTCAAGAGATAGATTCTTAATTATTAATGCACTTATAGAAGTCGGTTTTAATAGGCTAGGCATAGCATTTAAGAGAGGATTTATGCACGTTGATATAGATAGTAGTAAAGACAGTAATGTCATTTGGAGTTATTAATTAAAAAAAAGAAAATGAAACAATATTTAATAGGTAAAATTTTAAAAAGTCGTAAAGTATGGTACACAATAGCAGCAATAGTAGTTCCTTTTGTAGCTAGAGTTTTAGGAATAGATGAGGTTCACGTTACAGAAATGTTCTGGTCATTAGTTGCTTTAACAGGTGCGCAAGGACTAGCTGATAGTGGAAAGAAGTAACAGATATAGATTAAGACCTAACGAGGTAAAAGTCATACAAAAACTGCGAGAGCAAGAAATAAACAATGTATTAGTAATAGGAGATTTGCACGAACCTTTTTGTTTAGACTCTTACCTTGATTGGTGTAAAGAACAGTATAATGTTTGGAATTGTACAGAAGTAGTGTTTATAGGTGATATAATAGACAATCACTATAGCAGCTACCATGAAACATCTGCCGATGGTTTAAGTGGCTTAGAAGAGCTTGAAATAGCTATTAAGCGTATAGCAAGATGGTACAATGCTTTTCCAATAGCAACAGTCATAATAGGAAACCATGACAGGCTTATTATGAGAAAGGCACAAACAAGTGCAATACCATCAAAATGGATCAAATCATATAAAGAAGTATTAGAAGTACCTGAATGGAATTTTGTTGAACGATATGTAAAAGATGGTGTTCAATATATTCATGGAGAAGGAGGAACTGCATCTACAAAATGTCGTGCTGATATGATGAATACAGTACAAGGACATTTACATACACAATGTTATGTTCAAAATTTTGTAGGAAATAAATTTAGAATTTTTGGAGTTCAAGTAGGTTGTGGAATAGATCATGAAAGTTACGCTATGGCTTACGCTAAATATGGAAAAAAACCTGCAATTTCTTGTGCAGTTATCTTAAATAACGGCAAAATACCGATCAATTTATTGATGCCTTTATAATCTAGTATAACCTTTTATTTGTTAATTATTATGTTAATATAGTTGTTAATTCAATTATTTTATATATATTTGTATTATAAATAACTAGAATACTAATTAAAACCTTACGAATTTTGAAAACATTTGATAAATACAAGCAAAACCTTAGACAAGAAGGCAATTTTATAATTTCCTATACAACTAAAGTTGCAGAAATAATAGGCAACGAATTACATAAATTAAATTGGAATGTAAAAGGTAAAACAAAAAGTCCTACTACATCTAAGCATATTAATTATGTAGCAAAAGAATTGAATTTAAACTTAATTAAATAATATTATGAATAAACAATATATTTTAAAGCATAAATTAACTAATAAGGAACATATCCTTAATGCTGAAGAAAAAGAAAAATTTTATCTCCATCAAAATAAATTTGATTATTTAGAATCAGAATTATTAGAAATAGAAATAGAAAATAATTGGAGAGAAGAATTAGGCTTAGCACTTATAGGTCTAACAATAATAATATTAGGAACTAAAATAGTAATGGAATGGATTTAATAGCGAAAGACTTTCACTTTTACCCTAATGGTAGATATACTTCAGTAACTAAACGTGATATAATGACAGGTAATTATACTAAAGATTTAGAAGAAATTACTACTAATATCAGAGTATTTGGAACAGAAGATCAGATAGAAGAAACATTAAATAAATTGATTTCAAAGATTGACATAGCTTTAGATGAATGTTTTAAATACGAATTATATAAAAAAGATTCGTTTTTTTATTCTAAAGAAAGAAATGAGAGAATTAGAAAATCTTTAGAAAGACTTAACAAAGAATATTTACTAAATAATAAACAACCTTTAATTTATAATATATGATATATAAAAACTTACACGATATTAATACTATTGCTAGTGGCGATAATGAAACATTAGTCTGTGGTACTGATGAAAATGGGAAAAAGTTTACCCTAACTCTATCAACCTTTGAAATTTTAGAATGGTTTGATAAAGAATACTTAAAAGAAACTCTAATTAAATACATAAATAAAAAATGATAGTAGCGAAAGCAGGACAAGAAAAAAAAGAATATGAAAATGTACCTCAAGGTACTCACATAGCAAGATGTTATTCAATGATCCATATAGGTACAGTAGAATGGGAATACATGGGAGAAGTTAAAAATACTGATAAAGTAAGAATAGCATTTGAATTACCAAATGAGATGAGAGATTTTAATGATAGAAATCTACCAATGGCTATTGAAAAAGAATATACTCTTTCTATGTATGAACAATCTAATTTAAGAAAAGATTTAGAATGTTGGAGAGGTAAAGCATTTACAGATCAGGAAGCTAGAGAATTTGATATTACTAAACTTCTTGCTGTATCTTGTCAGATTTCAGTAGTTCATAAGATTTCTAAGAAAGGTTCTACTTATGCTACTATTAGTGCAATTACTCCATTAGTTAAGGGAGCAGTAGCACCTGATCAAATTAATAATTCTTTTCAATTTAATTATAATGATGATTTCAATACAGAATGGTTAGAGGAAGAATGTCCTAAATGGATTGCTGAAACAATAAAAAGTACACCTGAATATAAATCAAAAATTAATGAGTATAATGATTTACAAGAAATAGATGATGTAGTTAGTGCAATTTCAGATGATAATGATATGCCATTTTAATATGAATAAAAAAGATAAATTTGAATTAATATGTAATCTTACAACAGATTTTTTAAATCTTGAAAAAGGTTCATTATCTGAAAAGACAAGAAAGAAAAACATTCTTATACCTAGAATGGTTGCTTCTCTTGTGGGTATTCTTTCAGCAGATATACATCCTAAGATAATAAGTGATGTATTAAAAAGAGATAGATCAACTATTATATATTATAGAAGTTCACACAAGTATAATTTTGCTACTTTTCCTAAATACAGAGAATTATTTCTTAGTATATATAATGTTTACAATGAAATAAATAACTGTAGATTATTTTTTAAAGATAGAAATGATTTAGAAATGTATTTAATTGAATCAAATATTGTTTCAGAAAAAAAGAAACAAGTAGAAATTAAAATTATTAGTGGAAAAATTAGTAAATCGGTTAAGACTTCTTATCTTTCTTGTGATAAATTAATTAAAAATATAAAAGAATCTTTAAAAAATTATAATTATTCAATAGAGATAAAATCATTATGAAAGAAAAACCAAGTTACTATGCAATATTAACATCAGAAGTTAGATATAATAAAAATCTTACTCCTAATGCTAAATTACTTTATGCTGAAATAACTGCACTTTGCAATATGAATGGTAAATGTTTTGCATCTAATAAATATTTTTCAGAATTATATGGTAAATCAAAATCAAGTATATCTAAATGGATTAGCCAGTTAGTTGCTTATGGTTATGTTTCAGTTACTTTTACTTATAAAGATGGAAGTAAAGAAATTGATAAAAGGTATATCAGTTTAAAAGAGGGGGGTGTAGTAAAAAATGATCATAGGGGTATAGTAAATAAGTTAAAGGATAATAGTACAAGTATTAATACTACAAGTACTAATATATCTATAAAGGAAAAATTTATTAATCAAGTTATGTTCTTTGATTATCCAAAAGAAATGAAAGAAGATTTTATAAGTTATTGGACAGAAGGAATCAAAAAGATGAGGTTTCAAAAGCAAGGAACATTTGAGATTAAATTAAGATTAGAGAGATGGAATAAAAATTCTAAGAAATGGGATATTCCAAAAAAATTTAGTGCATCTAAATTTGATCTTCAAACAAATGAATGGATAAAAGCAAAAGAATTATTATGAATATAGTAGAAGAATTAAGGCAGAAGATTTATTTAGAAAAGTTATTTAAAAAAAATTTTATAGATTTAGATAATTATTTTAAATATAGTGGTAAGACTGAAAAGAATGTAAATCTTAAAAAGATGATTCCAAAATACAGATTAAAAAAATGAAAGCATTACAAGAAGAAAGTTTGAAAGAACTAACAGAAAAGGTATTAGACTTAATAGCTAAGACTTCTGTAGAGTTAGGACATAGAACAGATGCAGTTACAATGGCATCACTTTCAGTAATATTTGCAAAAGATTTACAAAAAGAAAATAGATTTAGAAGAATGACATTTAATCAAATACAGGAATCTTTTCATGTAGGAGTAAGGTATTGTGAGTTTGATCCTTTTATAAATATTAAAACATTTTTTAGATTTATTATTTCCCATAAAAAAACTATTAACGAGGCAATTTATAAAACAGAAACACTCAATCAAAAGAATGTACCTTTTTATCAAGAGCCTATAAAATTATTGAAATGAAAAACATAGAAGATGTAGACAAAGTAATAGAAAGTATTTTAGAAACTAAAAAAATACATATAGAAGAAGAATATTTAATTGATCAATTAAAAGAATTAATAAGTGCTAAAAGTAATCTTGAAATAGCATTACATATTAATAAATCTAATATAGAACTAATTGAATGGAACGATTATTTTATAGAATACATAGAAAAAAAACATTTAAATGAATATAATAATGCTAGAGATTATGTTAATAAAAAAATACATATAGGAGAAGAAAAAGAAGAAGATAAATTTACTTGTTGTGGTATAGAAATTACAGGAGAAATAGAAGATGTAGGATTATGCCCTGAATGTTTAGAACATATTTAAATTAAATTAAAATAAATGAAAACAATTAAAATTACAAAAGATCAAGTAAAAACACAAAAAGATGCAATTAAATGGCATTTAAATAATTATGGTAGCATTACAAGTTGGGAAGCTATAAAGGAATATGGTGCTACTAGACTTTCTGATATTATATATAAATTAAAAAAAGATGGTTATAGAATACATAGTACAGATTTAAAAGTAGAATCTAGATTTGGTAGACAAACTACTATAGCTAAATATTTATATTTCAAACCTAAACCAGTATTTGAGCAGAAATTAATATGGGGTTAAAGACAATAAGTAAACTAAAGAAAGAATTAGATAAATGGTTTAGTCTTTTTATTAGGTTAAGACATACAGATTATAATGGAAAAAATCAATGCTGTACTTGTGGTAAAGTCGATGATTGGAAAAAGTTACAATGTGGTCATTTTGTAAGCAGAAAACATCTAGCTACTAGATTCCACGAAATGAATTGTTTTCCACAATGCGTAAGTTGCAATATTTTTAAATATGGAGAACAATGGAAATTTGGACAATTTATAGATAGGAATTTAGGAGAAGGTGTATCAGAAGATTTAATTATATTAGGACATACAATTTTAAAAATTAGTAGAGTAGATTATGAAGAAAAAATAAGTTATTACAAAAATCTTGTTGAAAAGTTAAAAAAAGAAAAAAGTATAGAATAAAGATTTTACTATATTTGAAAATGATCCGACCAATATATTCAAGTATTGAACATCAGGCTTATTTAGAAGAATATATAAATATAATGTTAGCTTTTGTAAAAGAAATATCTTCTCAAAATAAATATAAAAATTTTGTGGAAGTAGTTGATCTTATTATAGATTACCATAATGGGTATGGAGAAGATGTAGAAATAGGAAATTGGAATGATTGGTTAATGATTCTACCTATTAATTTGTCAGTTTGTTGTAATGGTTATTTTGTAGCATTAGAATCTAAAAGAAATCGTGAATCAATAAGAGCATATAAAGTTTTATTAGATAAATATTTAGAAGATTGTGTTGTTAATTTAAGCAATTTAAAATTTAAAAATGACTGAGGTTTATCAAGCAGTAGCAAATTGTAGAAAGACTTTTGTAGAGATGTCTTATAAGTTTACTAAAGACATAAACTATATTGATGAGGTAGTACAGGAATGTTTACTATATTTTATGCAAATGAATCCTGATACTTTAAAAGATATTTGGATTAAAGATGGAGAAAAAGGTTTAATAAGATATGGAGCAGTTGTTTTAAGAAGAAGTTTTACATCTGTTAGAAGTCCTTATTATTATAAATATAATAAATACTATACTTATATAGATTCAAATTATAGTAATGCAACTCAAGATATTAAAACTACTTCTAAAAAATTATATAATATTCCAAATCAAGATGAAGTTTTTCAATGGGAAAAATTGGAAAAGATTGATCAAGCATTAGATTCTTTTTATTGGTATGATAGAGATGTTTTTAAGTTATACTATTATGAAGGAAATACACTTACAGGACTTGCAAAGAAAACAGGTATAAGCAGGAATAGTTTATTTACTACAATAGATAAAGTAAGAGAACAACTTAAAGAATTATTAGATGAATAAATTTTTTGTAAGTGATGAAATTTATAAAGATAGAATTTCTATTTGTAAGGCTTGTGATTATTATTTTAAGCCTACTGGAAGCTGCAAAGTTTGTTTATGTTTTATGTCTATTAAATCTAGACTTGGTAATCAAGAATGCCCACAAAAGTATTGGTTAAAAACTAAAGAAGTAGAGCAGCCTGATGATATACCTAATCATTTAATTGAAGAAGTATTATTAATATGGAAAGATGTAAAAAAAGGAATAGCAAAAAATCAAGCAACAAAAAAAAGAATGATAACATTATTTAATACTATTTATGGAACTAATTATAATACAGGTACAAGTTGCAGCAGTTGTTTAAATGATTGTTACAAAGGAATTAAAAGAATATACGAAAAATATGAAAGATAAAACACCAAATTATTATACTGGAAAAGTTTATGGTTATAAAGCATTTGATATAATAGAAGATTATAGTTTAAATTATAATTGTGCTACTGCACTTACATATATTTTAAGAAGTAACAGAAAACATAATAGTCCTGATGAGTGTTTGCAAAAAGCAATAGATCATTTAGAAAATGAATTAAAAATTTTAAATAAAAAAAATGCCAAAAAAAAATAAATTATATTGTACTAAAATTTATAATGTTTTTATAATGCAGTTTGGTTTTTCTTATCCAGTTGCAGGTTGGAATACATTAGGCAGAAAAGATATAAGAACAAAAGCTAATGGAAAACAAAGAGTTGAATTAAATAAAAAACCAATATGTTAAAATTCCAATGTAATGAATGTGATATAAAAAAAGAATTAAGCAAAGTTATAATGAAAGTTATAAATTCAAAAGTTTGTAATATAGGAAGTGAATGTCCTAAATGTGGAGAGTATATGCAGGAGATAGAAAAAGATTTTGGTGGCTTTCCTAATATTAAAAGAACAGATCCTAGTTTATCTAATAAAAATGATAAGTTATGGAAAAGAGCAAAAGATGCTATTTTATAATGATAAATAGATATTTTCAAAATATAAAGAATATACTAATATACTTTGATTATCATAGTTTATTATTTTGGTGGTGTATAAGTGACTGTCTTAACAATCAGGTCTTATGGAATACATATTCTTATTGGCTTGAATTAGGACAACCTAACACCTATTGGTTATACCTTACCTACTTTATACTTTCCTTATCTATAGTTTTATCATTAAACAATTTAAATTACTTAATAAGGTTTATAGGTATGTATTTAGTTTTATATTTGTTTTCAACTGTAAGATATTGTCTAAGTATTTATACTGAGGAAAACTTTGATTTACAAGACTTTAGGGCTTTGCTTATTACTGCATGGTATTTTAGTATGTGGCTATGGATATACCTTAAACTAAAAAAAGAACAATTACATAAAAGTCTATTATGAACGATAACATAACAACAATAATAATTACTGCAATATCTGTAATGTTTGGTGCAGGAGGTTGGAAGTTCTATGAATTTTTAATAAGAAACAAAAGAGAAAAAGATAAAGAAGATAAAACAGAACAATCTATTTACAGAGATGATCTAAAAATTAGAGTAGATAAATTAGAAATATACAAAGATGATTGTGTAATGACTATGCTAGATTTAAAGACAGAATTAGCTAAATTAAAAGTAACTGTAGAATTTCTACAAAAAGAAAATGAAGTATTAAAAATTAAATTACAAAAATAAAAACCAACTAATTCTATTATATACTATGAAGTTAGAAATCAATAAGTTAATACCTAATAAAGACAATCCTAGAATAATAAAAGATGATAAGTTTAAAAAACTTGTTAAATCTATAAAAGAATTTCCTGAAATGTTAGAACTAAGACCTATAGTAGTAGATGAGGATATGGTTATACTAGGTGGTAATATGCGACATAAAGCTTGTATTGAAGCAGGACTTACTGAAGTGCCTATTAAAATAGCTAAAGGTTTAACAGAAGAACAAAAGCAAGAATTTATAGTAAAAGATAATGTAGGGTTTGGGGAATGGGAATGGGATATACTAGCAAATGAATGGAATAGTGTTCAGATTACAGAATGGGGATTAGATGTTTGGAAAAACGAAGATGACAAAGAACCTGATTTTAGTGATATGTCTGATGAAATATCAGAAGAATACAAAATAGAAGTAGAATTAACTTCTGAAAAAGAACAAGAACAAGTTTATAATGATTTAATAAAAAAAGGATATAAATGCCGTATTTTGACATTTTAAAAGAAAGTAAACCAAAAAAAACATTTAGGGTATCTTCAGTAATGGGAAAGTTTGATTTGCAAACTGAACATATAAAAGAACATTTTAAAGGTAATATAGATATTCCTGATGTGTGGCAAATAGGTTTAATAGTAGGTAATAGTGGAACAGGAAAAACAACTATAGCTAAAGAATTGTTTAAAGATGCTTATGTAACTCATTTTGATTATAAAGCAGAATCTATCTTAGATGATATGCCAATATCAGCATCTGTTGAAGATATTACAAAAACATTTAATAGTGTAGGTTTTAGTTCTCCACCTAGTTGGTTAAAATCATATTCAGTATTATCTAATGGACAAAAAATGAGGGTAGATTTAGCAAATGCCTTATTAAAAAAAGAAAAATTAATAGTATTTGATGAGTTTACTTCTGTTGTAGATAGAAATGTAGCTAAAATAGGTTCTTATGCTATGCAAAAAGCTATTCGTAAATCAGATAAACAATTTATAGCAGTAACTTGTCATAATGATGTTAAAAATTGGATATTGCCTGATTGGATTTTTAATACAGATAGTATGACCTTTCAAATACTTGAAGGGCAAAAAAAAAATAGACCAAAAATTAAATTTGAAATATTCAATACAAGAGATAAAACAATATGGAAAATGTTTGCTAAACACCATTATTTAAGTCATAGTCATAATAATGCTGCACATACTTATTTAGCTTATGTAAATAATCAAATAGCAGGATATATAAGTGTATTACATTTTCCTCATTCTAAAGTTAAAAATATTAAAATGATTCATAGATTGGTAGTAATGCCAGATTTTCAAGGAATAGGAATAGGAGTTAGATTATTAGAATATATAGGTAAATATTATATTAAAAATAATTTTAGATTAAGAATAGTAACTTCTGCACCAAGTTTAATATATTATTTTAAAAAATCAAATGAATGGTTTTGTAAAAGTTTTGGTAGAAAAAAAAATCACGGAGGTAGTTTAAAAGTTGGAAAGTTTGGAAGTCAAAATAGAATAACAACAAGTTGGGAATACATATTAAAAAATGAACGAAAGTAGACACATAAAAAAGGAAAGTATTTTAGCAGCATTAGAAAAGTCATTAGGAATTGTTACTGTAGCTTGTAAGCAATCAGATATACCTAGAAGTACATATTATAAATGGCTTAAAGAAGATGAAGAATTTGCTCTTAAAGTAAAAGACATTGAAAATATAGCTTTAGATTTTGGGGAAAGCCAATTACATAAGCAGATAGGAGATGGTAATACATCAGCTACTATTTTCTTTTTAAAGACAAAGGGAAAGAAAAGAGGTTATATAGAAAGAAGTGAATTAGATTTAACATCAGGAGATGAGCCTATTAAAATTAATGTAAATATCAAAGGAGTTGAATATTGATACTAACTTTACTCATACTCAAGGCGAAGCTATTGAATATCTGTTTGATGATAAGACTACAGAGGTTTTATTTGGAGGTGCAGCAGGAGGGGGAAAGTCTTGGGTAGGTTGTAGTTGGTTGATCTTATTATGTATTAAATACCCAAAGACTAGATACTTAATGGGTAGGTCTAAGTTAGATGCTCTTAAAAAGACTACATTAAATACTTTCTTTGAAGTATGTCAAGAGTGGGGTATCATAGCAAACAAACACTATAATTTTAATGCAGGATCAAATATCATTAAGTTTTATAATGGTAGTGAGATTATACTTAAAGATTTGTTTTTATATCCATCAGATAGAAACTTTGATAATCTAGGATCATTAGAAATTACTGCTGCCTTTATAGATGAAGCAAATCAAATAACAGAGAAAGCTAAAAATATAGTAGCATCAAGATTAAGGTACAAGTTAGATCAGTATGGTATTATACCTAAGATGTTAATGACTTGCAATCCTGCAAAGAATTGGGTTTATACTCAATATTACAAACCTGCTAAAGAAGGAAAAGAAAAACCTTATAGAAAGTTTATACAATCCTTAGTAGATGATAATGAATTTATTTCTAAGCATTATAAGAAACAACTGCTAACATTAGATGAGTTAAGCAAACAAAGACTATTATATGGTAACTGGGAATATGATGCAACAAATGATAATTTAATACAATATGATTCAATAATTAATTTATTTGATCAAAATGGATTAAGTGGAGAAAAATACATAAGTTGTGATGTAGCACGTTTTGGTAATGATAAGACAGTTATAATACTTTGGGAAGGGTTACATATTAAAAAGATCATAAGTATTCTTAAATCAGCCGTAAATGAGGTTGTGGATCAAATTAGATCAATACAACAATTACATGGTGTTAGACTTACTAATATTATAGTTGATGAAGATGGAGTAGGTGGTGGAGTTGTAGATTATATGAGATGCAGAGGGTTTGTAAATAATTCTAGGGCTATTAAAGGAGAAAATTATCAGAACCTGAAAACACAATGTTATTATAAATTAGCTGAAAAAATTAATACTGCACAAATAGGAATTGAATGCTCTGATGTTAAAGTAAAAAATCTTATTATTGAGGAGTTAGAACAAGTAAGAACAAAAGATGCTGATAAAGATAACAAGTTGCAGATAATACCAAAGGATTCAATTAAAGATATTATAGGAAGGTCGCCTGATTATGCTGATGCTTTAGCTATGAGAATGTTTTTTGAATTAGATGGTAATTATGGGAAGTATTTTGTGCAATAAAAAAGGTGCAACTTTAGAAGCTACACCTTTTAAAAAACTTGAAACGATTATGAAAACGTACAAATATACTATTTTAAACTAAATATCAATTAATTCTATTATATATTATGCAAGTAAAGATTAATAAAGAAGGTAAGCAAAAAACATACAATCTAATAAATAGTTGGGATGATGTAACATTAGAGAAATGGGCAAAACTTATTAATAATAAAAACAAATCTAAATCTAATGAAGCATTAGATACAATTAAAATATTATCAGATATACCTACTAATTTAATAAAAGAGTTAAGTTTAAATGATATATCAAAGATTTTAAATAAAATAGCTAAACTACAAGAAAGTGAAGATACTAAGCTAAAAAATATAATCAAAGTTGATGGAGTAGAATATGGCTTTCATCCTAATCTTTCTGAAATAACAATTGGAGAGTATGCCGATATTGAAACATATTTAAAAGATGGAGTAGAAAATAATTTAGAAAATTTGATGTCTGTATTGTATAGACCTATTGTAGAGAAAGAAGGAAAGTATTATAGTATTAAGGCTTATGATAGTGCAACAACTAGAATAAGAGCAGAGAAGTTTAAGAAGATGAAAGCAAGAGATGTTAATAGTAGCCTTTTTTTTTTCTGGATTTTCGTACAAGAACTATTGAAGACTTTGCCGCAATATTTAATGGAACAGAATCAGGAGATATTGAACAAAGTGCAGATGAACAATTTGCAGACAAATGGAATTGGTTTGGTGTAATGTATAGATTAACTAATGGAGAAATAATAAATTTAGAAAAGATAACTAATCTTAGTTTATATGAATGTTTAACTTGGCTTACTTATGAAACAGATTTAAATTTAACAAAATCAGTACAAAAATGACATATTTTAAAGATTATAATAATACAATAGATACCTTAAAAAAATTAGGTCAGCAGCACTATATGATTAAAGCAGTTACAACAGGTGATCTGTGGGAGATTGACTTGTCTAAAAACACCTTTTTCCCTTTGATGCACATTAATCCAGTTAATGCAGTAGCAGGTAATCATGAGATGACTTTAAACTTTCAAATCTTTATTATGGATTTAGTATTTCCTGACTTAAGTAATGAACAGGAAGTATTATCTGATTGTCTGCAAATATGTAATGATTTAATAGGTACGTTTAAAAATGGAGAGAGTTTATTATTATCTAATCAAGGTGTAAATGCTTTGCCTAAATACTTTACTGATGGAGATATAACAATAGAACCATTTACAGAAAGATTTGATAACTCATTAACAGGTTGGGTGTTTACTTTGCCTGTAATAATAGAAAATGAATACAATACTTGTATAGCACCACAAGCAACAACTGATGCAATACAATAATGTTTGAGATACTAAAGAGATTAAATAAGATAAAGATAGGTAAAGTAATAATTAAAATAATACCACCAAAAATAACAATTAAAATATAAATAAAAATGGCAGACTTAGTAACAACAATTACAGAATCGGTTGTATTAAATGGATCGGTAAGGGGTAGTACAAACACAGTAACAACAACAGGAATTAATAATGCTTATGAAAGAATAGTAACTTGTACTCATTCACAAGAAACTACTTTAGTGGCTTTTAATACTAACTCTTATGGAGCAGTAGTACAATTGGATAAAGAAGATGTAAGATATATAAGAGTAACAAATCTTAATGCAACTATATCTGTAGAATTAGCAGTAGTAGGTGCAGCAACTTTATATCAAGTAACTTTAAAAGCAGGGCAATCACATATATTAGGAGCAGCAGATAATATTATGTTAGCAGAAGCTGATACTGATCCTAGTTTTGGTACAATGGCTGCATTACAAAATATTATAGTTAAACCTGTAGGAACTACTAATGTAGATTTAGAAGTGTTTGTAGCTAGTGTATAGTGATAGCATTAGAAAGATATTTAAATAGTTTTGGTAGAAGTGTTGTAAATAAATCTAAAGGAATACTAAAGAAAAAAGATAAAGTAGTAACAGGAAATCTTTTAAATAGTGTTAAATTTAAATTAGTTAAAACTTCAGAAGGTGTTGATGTAGTATTTAGTATGCTAGACTATGGAGAATTTATAGACAAAGGAACTTCAGGTAGTAAAAAGAAAAGAACGTATGTAGATTACGAAGGGAAAAGAAAAAGTAGTCCTTATTCATTTGGTAAGTCTAGGAATGGTGGTTTAACTAGAGGCATAGATAAATGGATTGTAATGCGTGGTATAGCACCTAGAGATGCTAAAGGTAGGTTTATATCTCGTAAGAGTTTAAAGTTTCTTATAGCTAGAAAAATATATACACAAGGTCATGATGGATTAAGTTTCTTTCAAAAACCTTTAGGATTAGAGTTAAAAGGATTTGCATTGAATGTAGGTAAAGCAGTTAAAGAAGATATACTTAAAAATTTAAGACAATGATAATAGAACAAAAACCATTATACAATACTTTACCAGTAGGTCAAGACATTATTTTTACTGTGTCAGATAGTACAATTATTTCTACTAAATATAGGGTTAAATTTACTGCTCAGGTATATGTTGCAGATGAATCTAGTAATCTAGGTTTAGCATCATATTTAGTTGCAACATTAAAAGTTACTCCAAATAATAAAGGTGTAGGTATATTTTCTATGAAACCAATATTAGAAAGTTATGTAGAGCCACAACAAGAAGGTGTTGAATATTTAAATGCTAGTATAAGTCAATTTAAAGGAGTTAATTATTCATTAGACAATCCTCATCCAATACATTTAATAGATAAATATGCAGTTAATAAAAATAACACTAGATATTTTCAAGTAACATTTAACATAGAATATTTTGATAGTGCTACTTCAACTGATAGGTTAAGTTTTTTAAAACCAATATTATCTGAACAATATTTAATATACAATGGAGTTTTAGATTATGATGATCCTTTAAAATTATATAGAAATAATTATGGTTATAATTTAGATGTTCCAAAATTAATTTTTAATGATTTTTATGGAAGTTTAGGTAAATTTATAAGTAATGCTCCAATAGAACAATATGCTAAACTATCAGATTATGGTACTTTATCTTTCTTCAATTTTCTAAATACATCTACTAATAGTTTTCAAGTAGGTACTGATAATGCTACTCTTAACAGAGTTGATAATATAGAAATTAGTTTATATAATAGTGCAGGAACATTATTAGTTAGTCCTTTTCAAATTGAATGTATAGATTCAAATGGAGGCTGGCAATATCCATCAGATTTTTCTGCTGCTAGACTTTTATATTTTGGTGCATTTCCTGCTAATTTAGATGGTTGGAGTACAGTATGGGATACATATAAAACACAAGTAAGCTATTATACTTTAAGAGCCTATGATGATAATACTGCTGAAATAAGTCAATTGTATAAAATTAATATTATTGGTAATGCTTGTAAAGGTTTTGAATCTATAAGACTTACATGGTTAAATAAATATGGCACTTGGGATTATTATACTTTTGTAAAAAAATCTATTAAATCTTTGCAAACAAATAGAACATCTTATACTCAGCAAGGAGGTACATGGAATGATAACACTTATAGAATAAATGGATATAAAGGTGGAAAGAAAAACTTTAGAGTAAATACTAAACAACTTATAACAGTTAATACAGATTTTATAAATAATAGTGAAGCAGTATGGTTTGAAGATTTAATTAACAGTACAGAGGTTTATATTTTAAATGATTATGATGATTATTTAAATGATTTTAGAAGTGGTATAACAAACAAATATGTAGAACCTGTAACATTGACTACATCAAGCTATGTCAGAAAAACTAAAGTAAATGATAAGTTAATTCAATATACATTTCAATTAGAAAAAACACATAACAAAAGAACACAATCAGTATAATGTCTATACAATTAGTTTTATATCCACAAAATTATCAAGGGGTTTATACTTCTCCTATATTAAATCAATATGTAGCAGATGGTGTTAATTTTTATTTATTAAACTCATTATCAGGTTATGCAGTTCCTTTAAATGAATCTGATCCTGTAGCAGATACATTAATAAGTTCTCAGCCTATAGCTGCTTGGAAAAGATTTAGAACTACTGGAACACCATTTGAAAATGTATCTATACCAACTCAAGGTTTTGCAAATGATGTTATATTTTATTCTTCAAATTCAGGAACATCTAGTAGTGGTATATATCAACAGATTGAAAATTTAAACTTTGGTGTTCAATATGAATTACAAATAACTATATCACAAGCAGCAGCAGGTGGTAGTTTAATAATAGGCTCTACAGGTTCTTCAGTTCAAGGTGTTCAAACTTTAGGTAGTGGTACAATTCAAACTTATCCTACTTCTTTTGCTAATGTTTTAACTTTTAATTTTACGGCAGGTCATTTTCAAGAAATACTTACTCTTGATTACAGAAATAATAATGGTACTCAACTTAAGATAAGTTCTATAAGTATAAAAGATAAAGTAAATGCTCCATCTAATATTTTTGCAGAAGTAACTGATGGACAAGTTATATGTGATTTATATCAAGAAGAAGATATACCATTAAGTCTTTCAATAGATGATTTTAAAAATGTAGCTGAAAAAGTACAAAGTTATTCTAAAGACTTTAATTTACCTGCAACAAAAAGAAACAATAAAATATTTACACATTTGTTTGATGTAACAAGAATACAAGATGCTTTTAGTTTTAATCCTTATGTAAAAACACAATGTATATTAAAACAAAATGGGTATACTATATTTCAAGGTTATTTAAAATTATTAGATATTGTAAATAAAGAAGGAGAAATTAGTTATAGTGTAAATTTATATTCAGAAAACATAGCATTAAAAGAAGTTTTAGAAAATAGAAAGTTTAGAGATTTAGATTTTTCTGAATTAACACATGATTATCAAAAAACAAATATCAAAGCAAGTTGGTATGATAATACAGGTATAACTTTAACATTCCCATTAACTCCTGCATCTAATGCTTATGATCCTACATTAACAAATCCTACATTACATACAACAGTTTTAAAATACCCTTTTGTAAATTGGGTAGGAGATTATGATGTAGATTCTAATAATAATATTAAATTAAATAGTTTAGAAGATGCTTTTAGACCATTTATAAATTGCAAATATATTATAAAACAAATTTTTGATGATACTAATTTTACTTATACATCAGACTTTATAGATGGTGCATTATTTAGTAAAATGTTTATGGACTTTAATTGGGGTGCAGGTAATGCACCTACTGATAGTGAACATACAGGAAATGCTGATTTAATAACTTCAGTAAATATAAGTTCAACTTTAGCACCTGTTATATTTGATAATTTTTCTTTTCCTTTTGAATTTGGATATAATTCATCTACTGCAATATTTACTTGTACTGCTAATAATACAATTTATCAATTTGATTATCATTATACTTTTAGTTTTTTAGTTACAAGCACATTATTAGTAAGATGGGTACATAAAGATAGTAGTGGTAATTTAGTAGGTAATGGACAAATTAATCAACAAACTATTGTACAATCTACAAATTCTTCTTATGTATATACTGGAACTGTAATAGAAACATTAAATAACGGAGATACATTTAATATAGAAGTTTCAAGTTCTATTAATAATGGTATAAGAGCAATAGGGCAACAAATTACGCCTAGTACACAAATTGATAATACCTATATGAGTGGTACTATTACTATTAATTCAATGTTAAATTCAGTTTTATTAAATACTTTAAGAGGAGATTTAGGTCAATGGGAATTTTTAAAAAGTTTAATTAATATGTTTAATTTAGTTGTATTACAAGATAAAAACAATCCTAATAATTTAAATATAGAACCTTATAGTGAGATTTTTATAAAAAATAGTTTAGGAACTTCTTTAGCATCAAGAGGTATATTATATGATTGGACTGATAAAATAGATATAACTGAAATAAAATTATCTCCTTTAGATTTAGTAAAAACAACAATGTTTAAATATGCAGATGATGATAGTTATCCTAATAATTATTATAGAAATATTACACAGGTAGATTATGGTAGTTATAAATTTACTAATCCTGATTTAACATTATTAACAGGAGAAGATGAAATATCAGCAGAACCTTTTTCAGCTACTGTAGTAAAACCTTTAGCAGATTATTTAGGTGATTTTATTGTTCCTGTAATATATTCATCTAATGATGATAATACTGAATTTGAAAGTTTTGATAATAATCCTAGAATTTTATTTAATGTATCTCCTAGTCCATTTACTTTATCAGGAGGTGTAGAATATAAAATTCCTAGTCAAAATGGTGTTAGTGGAGAACAAGCTACTGAATATTTAAGATTTAGTCATACTACAAAAGTACCATCAGCATATACTGATACAGATTTAAATTTTGGAGAAATACAATTAATTAATATGGGTGTAGCACCTGTAGATAATTTATATAATACTTATTGGTCGCCTTATTATAATGAACTTTATAATCCTGATACTAAATATATGACATTAAAAGTAAATTTAAACGCATCAGATATAAACCAATTTAATTTTTATGATCAAGTAATGATTAAAAACAAAAATTATAGAGTTAATAAAATAGAATACAAGCCAAATGATTTATCAACTGTTGAATTTATATTAATAGGATAATGGAATTTAAAAAAGGATATACTATAAAACCTAAAGAAGTTTTAAGAACAGGGGAAATTAGATTTACTGATGGAACTAATAATGTAATACCTAACCAAGATGCTTGTGAGGCTTATGGTTATACATATAATAGTGCAACTGCAACTTGTAATGCTTTTAGTTATAATTCTACATTAAATAATAAATTCAATAATATATTTAATAATACAAGTGGTGGAGGTACTGAAAATGGAACTAAAAATACTATTCTTAATGGTCAGGAAAGTATAACAAAAGGCAATAACTTTAATAATATAATTAATGGGGAAAAACATCAAATAGAAAATGGTGTAAATAATTCTATTATTTTAAATGGTATATATGGACAAGCTAAAAATCAAAGTGAAGTAGTAATAGCAGGAGGAGGCTTTAATGAGAAAATAGGATTAAGCCAATTATCATTTATTCAACAATCTAATAAGACTTTAGATGCTACAGAAACTCCTTTACTTACTCAGTATTTACCATTAACATATATTCAAAAAGAAAAAAATAGCGTAATAGGATTTGAAGCTAATGTTATAGGTATTAATTATGGAGGAGAAGGTACAGTAGGTGAGTATATATACTTACAATTAAAAGGTGCAGTAGTGTTTACTAATGGATTAGCATCAACATATACACAAACATCAACTACTATTGCTGATGGAGATTTAACTGCTACTGCTACTATGAAAGATGTAACTGCTACATCATTTGGAGTTAATGTAACAGGAGCAGCAGAAACAAGAGTACAATGGACTGCAAGTATTAAATTATGGCAAAATAAATTACAAATAACATTTTAAGATATGGCTAACGAAGAAATAGTTTTTAGTGTAAAATCAAATATTAAATCAGTAACAAAAGATACTGAAGATTATGCTAAGTCATTAACTAAAGCTGAAAAAGCACAAAAAGAGTTAAATGAGCAAATAAGTATTCAAAATACAGTTCTTAATGATATGGAAAAAGAACTTGTAGAATTAAAAGCTAAACAAGATGCAATACCTAAAGGTGCTTGGTATGCAGGTATGGATGATTTAAATAAAAAGATAAAAGATACTGAGAAAAATATTAAACTAGAAAAAATAGGTTTAAAAGATTTAGAAAATCAACAAAAAGATAATAATAAAGAATTAAAAAATAATGCTAAAGATTTAAAAGAAACTAATAAAGAGTCTAAAGAAAGTATAGGTAATTTTAGAATTATGGGAGTTTCTTTAAATGGTGTAAAAGCTGCTATGGGTAAAGTTATACCAATGGCTAAAACAATGTTTGGAACTATTAGGGCAGGTTTAATAAGCACAGGTGTTGGTGCTATTCTTGTTGCTTTTGGTGCATTAGCAGCATATTTTACAAGTACAAAAAAAGGTGCAGACCAATTAAAAGTAGCTTTTGCTGCAATAGGTGCTACTATAGATGTTTTAAAAGATAGGTTAAGTGATGTTGGTGAGGCAATTAGTTTAGTATTTCAGGGTAAATGGTCAGAAGCAGGAGATAAATTAAAAGAAAGTGTTAAAGGTATAGTGGCAGAGATTAAAGCAGAAATTAAAGCTATGTCTGACCTAGAAAAAAGATTACAAAGTTTAAGAGATGCAGAGATGGCTTTTATGATACAAAAAGCTAAGACTAGACAAGAGATAGAAAAAGCTAGGTTAGTAGCTGAAGATGAAACTAAAACTGCTAAAGAAAGATTAGAAAATCTTAAAAAAGCATTAGAGTTAGAAGAAAAAACTACAAATAGAGAATTAGAGTTAGCTAGAGAAAAAGTTGCTATTCAACAGGAACAAATGGCAGTATCTAAAAATCTTGTTGAAGATGAACAAAAATTAGCAGAACTTAAAGTTGCTTTAATTGAAAAAGAAACTGCATCAATTAAAATGAGAAGAAGGGTAGTTACAGAAGTTAATGCTTTAGAAAGAGAAATTAGAGCAGCAGAAAAAGCTAGAGCAAAAGAAAAATTAGATGAGATAGAAGCAGAAAAAAAAGCAACAGAAGACTTATATAATGCACAAATTAAACAAGCAGAAGCATGGGAAAAATCGGTAATTTCACAATTAGATGCTTTAACTGCTGCTAGATTTAATTATGCTAGTGCAGTAGGTAAATCTATAGGTCAAGTAGGAAATTTAATGAAACAAGGTACTAATGCTGCAAAAGCATTTGCTCTTACTGAAATAGCAATTAATACTGCCGTAGGTTTTATGCAAGGTTTAGTAATTGCTCAAAAAGCCTCTAAATCACTACCAGGTCCTGCTGCTGCTTTAGCTTTTCCTATATTTTATGCTAGTCAAATAGCAGCAGTATTAGGAGCAGTAAGTTCTGCTAAAGGAGTTTTAGGTGGTTCTGGAGGAGATGTACAAACACCTACACCAAATTTAGTAGGCTCAACACCTGCACCATCTATGTTAAGTGGTAAGTTTGAATTAGGAAACATTCAAGAGCAGCAGCCAGTTCAGGCTTATGTAGTTACAGATAACCTAACAGATAATCAAAATAAACTTGCTTATATTCGTAGGAGAGCAACAATATAAATCAAACAACTAACAATTAAATCTATTATATAATATGCCTTGTACAAAATGTGATAACGGAAAATATAAGTGGGGGAAAAATGGAGAGTGTAAATACGATTCAAAAGAAGCCTGTGAAAAAGATAATCCTAAAAATTATAAGAATCTTAAAAATACTAGGATAGTAGAGTTAATAATAGCAGATAATAATGAAGAATTAACTATTGATGCTATAAGTCTTGTTACAAATCCTGCAATAGAAGAAAATTTTGTATTTTTTGGTAAAGAAAAGAATAATTTAACTTTTGCTAAGATAGATGAGGAGCAAAGAATGTTAGTTAGTCCTGCTCTTATACCCAATAAACAAATTTTTAGACATGACCCTAATACTAATAGTGATTA